>Ga0187780_10002206_pt1 | contig 14666 bp, 9 predicted proteins | sample 1015_Q2_SP10_20__FD_132429 | JGI IMG/M metagenome (GOLD analysis project Ga0187780, IMG submission 132429) | Tropical peat soil microbial communities from peatlands in Department of Meta, Colombia - 1015_Q2_SP10_20_MG | ecosystem: Environmental > Terrestrial > Soil > Wetlands > Peat | place... | reverse complement strand
TCGATCTGAGCCGCAATACGGTCAAGTTCCACATTCGCGTGTTGTACTCACGCCTAGGCGTGCACAATCGCGTGGAGGCGGCCAACCAGTACGCGTTGATGACTTGTGGCAACGATTGACGCGACGATCGCGATCGTCGGTGGCGCCGGGGCACTGGTTAGCGAAGCGCTGGCGTTGGTGCTCACGACAAGCGGGAGTCGCGTCCTTGGCTCCTACCGCGACGTACACGCGCTGGAAGCAGCGTTGGGCGGCGACGAGCACATGTTGCAGGCTGTCGTGATCGACGCCGAGGATCCGGAGGCCGGGCCAGCCGCGGTGGCGGCGATCAGGCGCAACTACCCCGACTTGAAGATAGTGCTGCTATGCGAGTCCGCTTCACGTGCGGTGGTTGCTTGCGTGATCTCCGAGCACGTCGAGGGGGTGGTGCTGAAGTCGGACACGCCTGAGGATCTGATCCTGGCGCTGCGTAACGTCCTCGCTGGCCGAGCTGTGATGCCCGCGAGCTGGCACAGAGCTCCACTTGAACGTGAGACCGAGGAGGGCGTGTTGAGCGCGCGCGAGATCGAAGTGCTCGAGTTGGCCGCAGCCGGCCTCACTAATCACGAGATCGCAAAGCGTCTGACGATCTCGACGAACACCGTCAAGTTCCACCTGCGAGGGATCTACTCGAGTCTCGGAGTGCACAACCGGGTACAGGCCAGCCAGGCGATGAGCCTGAATCAAAAAGGTGTAGCCAAGCGAGGCCGTCCGACGCAGCGTCGCGACAAGTCCGACACAGGCAAGGGGTAGGTAGCAACCTACCCGTTTGCAAGAAGCAAGACTACCCGACGTGATTATTGCGGCTCGCTGGTGGGCCCCGTAGCGTGGTTCGCTCTCACACCCTGGTTTGGTCTGCTCGGAACGTCTGACGTGTCCTGGGGGCCACCTAAGTCCACTCGTCTAAGGAGGGGGCCGCAACGGTATGCGACCACTAAAGAAAACGAAACTCGTCGCGGGCCTCGCGTCGGCGGCAGGGGCGGCGGTGCTTGCCATGGTTTCGCTCACGGCAGGCGCCTCTGGCGCTCCAAATCTCGAAAACCCATTCGGACCACAGTCCACGAATGTCCCGTACGTGGCGTGGGTCGGTGAGCACGTGCGCTTGGTTGCGTGCAGCGAAGAACTCACAGAAGACCTCAAAACAGAGGTGAAGAGCAACAGCATCGGTGACTTCGGCTTGTTCTTCAACGCGAACTTCGCTGTTGAGGATTGGTCGGGCTATCAGTTCCAGCCGCCTACGCCGGACGGCGACGCGGGCAGCGTGCTTGGTCAGTTCTTTGATCCGGGTCCGGCCGCGTTCTTCTTCTCCGACGAAGGCAGGGTCTGCGTCGGGACCGACTACAAGTCTCTGAACCCGGGCCTAAGCCGGATCCGACTTGTGGTCAAGAGCGACTTCACTGGCGAAGTCGTCTTCTCACACCAGTTCCTGGCGGTCTGGATGACGGCGAACAAGCCGGTGCTGCACGAGGCTGGCACGACCGCGTCAGGCACCGAAGTGTTCCAGAACGCGCTGTCGCCAACGGGCCAGGACAACCTGGCACGCTTCCTCGGTGACCCCTCCGGCAGCGGCGAATTCGCTCCGAGCCCGTTCTCCGGTGCAGAAGAAGACAAAGGCCTGGTCCAGATCAGGGTGACGGGCAGCTTCCCGGTGGTCGCGGGCACGCCGCTGTCCAACATCCTGTCTGAACCGTCCTACACGCTTCCGAGTGCCTGGAAGACCCTCGCGGAAACACTGTCGAGTAGCCAGGAAGAAACTGAACCGCCCGGGAGCAACCCATTCCTGTGGGACATCCACGGCACGCCGGGAGAAAACCCGTGGCACGGCAACGACGAAGAATACCCGGAGCGGTCGGTCGGCGCCGAAGGCTGCGAAACCGGCTCGCCGAGCTCGGTCAGCTCAACCGACAACTGCAACGGCGGCACGACAGAATTCTCGCGCAACTTCGAAAACCCGTTTGCGCTGACGTTCGGCCCCAACGCGACTGTGGGTCCCTACGACCCTCAGGCGGGCGACGAAACGCTCCTGAGTGACGGTCGCCTGAACGAAAGCGACGCGCCGATGCCGGCTATGCGCATCGACGTTTCGATCGCGAAGAACAAGGGCGGCGAAGGCGAACTCGGTGGAGTCGGGCAGATAAGCGGCGCCAGCAAGGCCGTGATCTACAGCCACGACTTCAACGGTGCCGACAATCCGCACAACCTCTACAACCCCTACTACAGCGCGTTCATCCCAGCGACCGACCGCGGTACGCCGCAGTCCTCGGGTATCACCGGTCCGAGCCCAGGAGGCGACTTCCCAGGGTTCTTGAACGAGCACCCAGAACCGTATGAGTTCTGGACATCGGTTCTGAGCAGCAACGAACGTTGGTCGCACTCGACCGGATGTTTGCGGCGTGAAGGCGCCGAGCCGGAATTCTACGGGACCCCGCGTGGTCCGCTGACGGAAACGTTCTACACCGACGAAGAAGGTGAGGCGTACGTCACCTACACGCCAGGCGACGCGTTCTTCTTCGAAAACCTGCCCGAGCTGCAGGAAGGCGAAGCAGAAGCGCCAGGCAAAGTCATCAAGAACAGCGACGGCGGTTGTGATCTGAAGCTGCTCTTCGGTCAGGAAATCGGCAAATCGGTGATCACGGCGAGGGCTGTGTACCCGTACGAGCCGGTCGACTACCCCGCGCAGAACTCGGAAAACTCGTTGACGAAGACGATCAGGTCCGAGTGGGAAAAGGAATTCTTTGAATTCCCCAAGGGCCCGGGTTCCGCCGAAAAGAACCTGAAAGTTCTGGTCGCGAAGGCCCAAGACATCGATGGCAACCCGATCACGTGGGAGAAGGTGTGCTTCCACGCCGAGGGCAACTCTGGCATCACCAAGTTCGGTCAGTCGACGATCAAAGACCCGAAAGAAGTGCTCGGGAAGGGCCCAGACCCGGTCGTAGGCCCGAGTGACGTGATTGATCCGAGCGATGAACACACCTCGGCGCTGTGCGCCTACACCAACGACGACGGCCTCGCGGCCGTGGTGGTCGAAAACAGCACGGTCGGCAAAGTCGACGTGACGGTGACCTACACAGAAGAGCAGGTCTTCCGTGACCACTTCGTTTCCTTCGAAAACGCTGGTGGCATAGCTGAAAAAGAAGCCAAAGAAAAAGCCGAAAAAGAAGCTAAAGAAAAAGCAGAAAAAGAAGCTAAAGAAAAAGCAGAAAAAGAAGCCAAAGAAAAAGCCGAAAAAGAAGCTAAAGAAAAAGCAGAAAAAGAACAGAAAGAAAAAGAAGAAAAAGAAAAAGCCGGCGGAGGCGTGAAGGGCGCCGTGACGGGCAGCACGTCACTGACGGGTGCCCTCGGAGGCCCGGCCGGGGTTGGCGTAGCGGGAGTCAAGGTCACGACCAAGCCGTTGACCGAAGCCCAGAAGCTCGCCAACGCGTTGAAGGCATGCAAGAAAGTGCCGAAGAAGAAGCGCGCGGCGTGTGAAAAGGCGGCGAAAGCTGCGCATTCGGCCAAGCACAAGAAGAAGTAGGTTCCAGCGGAAATAGCCGTAAGTCGAGGGCCCGCCAACGTGCGGGCCCTCGCCGGCTTGGGTAGGAGAGGTCTCGGCAAGCTGAGCGTGAGTCGTCAGTGATCGAACGAATAACAGCGTTGGCTCGATTTGCGGCGTCGCGGCGCGCGGTGGCGGTGGCGATGGCATTGCTTGGGTTGCTGCTCGGAGCGTGGCTAGAGCAGGGCGTCGCGTTCGCCGGGGGAGGCTTCCCGGTACTTGTGCAGGATGAAAAGCTGACGGGCGCGGAAGAGAGCGGCGCTGGTCATCTCGGTGTGAGCGTCGCGATCTCCTCGGACGGCAGCACGGCGCTCGTCGGCGCGCCGGAGGACAGCGTTGGCGTCGGTGCCGTTTGGGTGTTCGTGCGCTCTGGGTCAAGCTGGGTGCAGCAGGCCAAGCTGACCAGTACCGAAGCGAGCGGCGAAGCCCACTTCGGCTCTGCCGTCGCGCTCTCAAGCGATGGCAGCACAGCGATCATCGGAGGCTCGGGCGCGGGCAGCGGAGCTGGTGTAGCGTGGGTATTCACACGCGCGGGAACAACATGGTCTCAGCAGGGCGGCGCGCTGACGGCGGCAGAAGGCGAAGAGGTTGGGGCGGGCGCGTTCGGCTCGAGCGTGGCGCTGTCTGAAGACGGCAGTCTGGCGCTCGTGGGTGCGCCAGGAGACAACAGCGGCGCGGGCGCCGCATGGACGTTCACGCGCAGCGAAGGCGGGTGGAGTCAGTTCGGCACAAAGCTCACGCCCGGGGAATCGGAAGAGTTGGGGGCGGGCGCGTTCGGCTCGAGCGTGGCGCTGTCTGAAGACGGCAGTCTGGCGCTCGTGGGTGCGCCAGGCGACAACAGTGGCGTTGGGGCGGCCTGGACGTTCGCGCGCGGCGAAAAGAGCTGGAGCCAACTGGGCGAAAAGTTGACAGCTGCGTTGGACGGTGAGCTCGGGGCGGGCGCGTTTGGCTCGAGCGTCGCGCTCTCAGCGGAAGGGAGTACGGCTTTGGTCGGCGCTCCCGCGAACAACGACCAGGCAGGCGCTGCGTGGAGCTTCGTACGCTCAGGCGCGACGTGGACGCTGCCCGAAGAGCTCACCGGAGGAACGGGCGAGAATGGTCCGGCACAGTTCGGCGCCAGCGTCGCGCTGCCCTCTGGCGCGAGCTCGGCCTTGGTCGGTGGACCGCTCGATGAAGGCGGCACGGGGGCTGCGTGGAGCTTTGGGCGCTCGGGTGGAGCCTGGAGCGAATCGGGCGAAGTGCTCACGGGCGCGCAGACAAGTGGCAAAGGCCATTTCGGCGCGAGCGTCGCGCTGGCCGCCAGCGGCGCTGGCGCCCTGGTTGGCGCTCCAGAAGATGGCAGTGGCGTAGGCGCGGCCTACACGTTCAGCGACCCGCCGATCGTCGCGACCGGCGCGGCGTCATCGATCGGGCAAGCAGACGCTGTACTGAATGCCACCGTCAATCCCAACGGCGCAGAAGTGAGCACCTGTCAGTTCGAATACGGCACCGACGAACACTACGGCTCGAACGTGCCGTGCGCCGCGCTGCCAGGATCCGGCACCGAAGCGGCGGCGGTATCGGCGTCCCTGGCAGGGCTGGCCGCCAACACGACCTACTACTTCCGCATCCTCGCCAGCGGTCCGGGTGGCTCGAGTATCGGCCACGATCAGACTTTCACGACGCTCCCGGACGCTCCGACTGCGATCACCATGTCTGCCTCGTCGGTGTCCCAAGCGGAAGCGACGCTCAACGCCACCGTGAATTCGCACGGCGGAGAAGTCTCGCTCTGCCGCTTCGAATATGGACCGACCAGCGCGTATGGCTCAGATGCGCCGTGTTCTCCTGCGCCTGGATCGGGAGACAGTGCAGTCACCGTCTCCGCTGTGGTCAAAGGTCTCACTCCCAGCACGCCATATCACTTCCGAGTCGTGGCTATCAACGCGGGCGGGACGAGTTCGGGCGAAGATCAGTCGTTCAGCACGTTGCCGAATCCGCCGAGCGTCGAAGCCGGCGCGTCGTCGTCGGTCGCGCAGACCACGGCGACTTTGAACGGCTCAGTGGACCCGAACGGAGGGGAAGTGAGTTCTTGTCGCTTTGAATATGGGGCGACGAGCTCCTACGGACATGTCGTGGCGTGTGCGCCGGCGCCGGGGTCGGGGACGAGCGCGGTGGCGGTATCCGCGTCGGTGAGCGGGCTGAGCGCGAACGCCAGCTCTCACTTCCGTCTGGTCGCGACTAACGCGGGTGGCACGAGCACGAGTGCTGATCAGACGCTCACGACGCTCCCGAACCCGCCGACGGTTGAAGAGAAGCCTGCGACGTTGGTCTCGCAGACGGCGGCGACGCTCAACGGGATCGTCGATCCCAACGGCGGCAAGGTGACGAGCTGTGAGCTTGAATACGGCACGTCCGAAGCCTACGGTTCAAGCGCGCCGTGCGCACCAGAACCGGGCGGCGGCACGGGCCCAGTCGCGGTCACGGCGGCGGTGAGTGGCCTGAGCTCGGATACCATCTACCACTTCCGTTTGGTCGCGACCAACGCTGGCGGGACGAGCCGCGGCGATGACCAGGTGTTCGCCACCTCGCCGGGCCGGCCCGTGGTGAAGCTCGAAACGCCGACGTCGATCGGCCAGACGTTCGCGAACCTAAAAGGCACGGTCAACCCGCTGGGTGGGACGATCCTTCATTGTGAGTTCCTCTATGGCACCAGCGAAACGCTCGAATTCGAGACGCCTTGTGTGAAGATCAGCGACACGAGCAAGGAGCCGATCGAAGTGTCGGCGATCGTGGAAGGGCAGAACCTCGGAGGGGAAGATGCAGAAGGCCTCAAAGCCGACACGCGGTACTACTTCTCGATCTTGACGGAAAACACCTACGGCGAACAGAATCTCCCGGTCGAACCGCTGGGAGAATTCACGACCCTTCCCGGCCCTAGCGCGATAACGCGCGCAGCGTCTGCCGCCACCCAGACGGCGGCCACTCTGAACGCGACCGTGAACCCCAACGGCGCTGACGTCAGCAGCTGCGAGTTCGAATACGGCCCGACGTCAAGCTACGGCCACGACGTACCGTGCTCCCTCGAGCCCGGGTCTGGCACGAACCCGGTCGCAGTGTCGGCGAGCGTGGAGGGCTTGGCGGCGAACTCGACGTACCACTTCCGCGTGGCCGTGCAAGCAGGTGGCCTGGTGGGCGATGGCCAGGAAGAAACATTCAAGACTTTGCCCGATCCGCCTACCGTCGTGACCGCTGCGGCCTCCGCGTTGACCGAGAGTTCGGCGGTACTGAACGCAACCGTCAACCCCAATGAGGGAGAAGTCAGCGCGAGCAGATGCAAGTTCGAATATGGGTTGGGCACAGGGTATGGCAGCAGCGTCTCGTGCACACGCGCGCCTGGTGTCGGCAACAGCCCACAGGCTGTATTGGCCGTCGTCTCGGGCCTGAGCCCGGGTACCACCTACCACTTCCGCATCGTCGCCGAAAACGCAGGCGGTGCGAGCGCCGGGTCGGACGAGACGCTGAGGACGACGCCAGCGCCCGCTGCGCAGGAAGACGGCGCCAGTTCCACACCGACAGCGGGCGTTGCTGCCTTCCCTGCCGCGGGCAATCCGCCAACGCCATGCAGGGTGTCCGCGGCGAGCACCACGGTCGGGCTTGCGCGGACGATGGGCAGCGTGTCGATCAAGCTGCTTTGGCGCGGATCGGGCCCAGGCACCTGCTCTGGCAGGCTGATGCTCACGACCAGTGCGCGAGAACACGCCACGGGAGCGAGATCGAAACCGATCGTGCTGGCGAGCGGCACCTTCGCGGTCGGCTCGGGCGACGCGCGAGCCGTCAAGCTCGAGCTGAGCAAGCTGGGGCGCACGCTCGTGCGGCGGGCCGGTGGGCACCTGTCCGCCCTGCTTGTGATCTCCGGTCAGGCGTCCGGACAGCCGCAACCGAGCAGCCAAGTCGTGCACATAGCGCCGGAAGTCAAGACCCACCGCCGCTAGACTCGCTCCATGCCCACTGAGGATGAGGTGATGGACGCGCTGTCGAACGTGATCGACCCGGAGCTCGGGCTGGATTTCGTCGAGCTGGGCCTGATCTACGGCGTCGAGATCGCAGAGGGCGACGTGCGCGTGACCTTCACTCTGACCACGCCCGGCTGTCCGATCGGACCACAGGTCAGCGAACAGATTGAGGAATTTGTCGGCGAAGTCGACGGCGTCAAAATGGTCGAATCGGAGATGGTGTTCATGCCGCCGTGGTCGCCGGAGATGATGTCAGAGGACGCCAAGTTCGCCCTCGGCTACTGACGTCGCTGGGCGGCGCGATGCTGCGTCCTCGGAGGCGCGCGTGCGAAGCACGCCACGCGGGTGGGCGGGCATTTCATCTTGCCTCGCTTGCCCAGCGACGCCAGTAGGCGTCTGGATAGACCATCAGGCGAGCCTTACGCTGGTGCGGCGGCGGTCTCGCGGGCCAGCGTGACGAGCGTGGCGAGTTCGGCGGCTATGTTCTCGCCGATCGAGTCGATGTCCGGCAGCGCGTCGAAGTCGCCGAGCAGGCCGAAGTTCATGTGCCCGTGGTAGGACATGATCGCGACCGCCAGCGCGTGATTTTCTGGCAGAAATGCGACCGGTATCGCGTCTAGCATCTCGCGCCCGAGCACGTACAGCGGGAACTGCGGTCCGGGCACGTTGGTGACGATCAGGTTGAACAGCCGTGTGGAGAAGTTCAGGCGCGAGGCCTGCGCGAGGATCGTCGGCGGTGCAAAGTTCTGCACGCCCGAGATCACCTCGGCGCCGAGCGCCTGCTTGGACTCCTTGAGGCCGTCCATCGCGCTGCTGACGAAGCGCAAGCGGTTGAGCGGGTCGCTTATGTAGATCGGTAGCGGCCCGCGCATCACGACGATGCGGTTGCCGCCGTGGTGATGCTCGCCCTCCGTGCGCACTGACACTGGCACGAGCGCCCTCATCTCGACGCCCGGCGTGCGCCGTCCGCGGGCGATCAGGAAGGAGCGCAGCGCGCCGCTGACGACGGCGAGCACGACGTCGTTGACGGTGCCGCCGAAGGCATTCTTGACGGTCTTGAAGTCGTCCAGCCGGCTGGTCACGCCGACGAAGCGACGGTGCGGCCCGATGGGCACGTTCAACGGCGTTTCGGGCGCAGGATTCAGGCCGGCCCAGACGATCTCGCCGATGCCCTCGGCCGCCTCGCGGGTGCGCGCGACCGCGCGATCGGGGTGTGTGAGCGCATCGAGCGCGCCCTCGGCGAGGGTCATCCCGGCGCGCGCGGCGCCGATCAGGTCCGCGGCGAGCAGCTGCGCGGTGCCCGGTTCACGATGGGGTTTCCAGGGTCGCCCCGAGTATTGGTTCTGCGGCGGGTCGGGCGAGAGGTCGAACAGCACCGTCGCCAGATCGACGCCGGCGATCCCGTCGATCAACGAGTGGTGGGTCTTCGTGATCAGCGCGAAGCGGTCTTTCTCCAGCCCCTCGATCAGCCACATCTCCCACAGCGGCTTGGAGCGATCGAGCTGCTGGGAGAAGATCCGCGCGGTCAGGTCCTGCAGCTGCTCCCAGTGCCCGGGCGCGGGCAGCGCCGTGTGGCGGACGTGATAGTCGAGGTTGAAGCTCGGGTCGTCGATCCAAACCGGACGCCCGCTGTCGAGCGCCGTATGGGCGAGCTTGTGGCGGTAGCGGGGCACCAGATGCAGCCGCCGCCTGATCTGCTCGAGGAATTCGTCCATGCTCGGGGGCGGACCTTCGATGAGCGTCAAACCGCCGATGTGCATGTGTGAGACGGAGCTCTCCTGATGCAGGAACGAGGCGTCTACCGGGGTCAGACGATCGAGGTGGCGTTGGGGCATGCCGCCTAGCGTATCGAGGCGCTCCCTACAATGGCACCCGTGGCCAACAGTGTGGAGAAGCTGATGCTCGCGGCGCCCCGCGGTTACTGCGCGGGGGTCGATCGCGCGGTGCAGACGGTACAGCGCGCGCTGGCGATCCATGGTGCGCCGGTGTACGTCCGCAAGGAGATCGTGCACAACAAGCACGTGGTCGCGCAGCTACGCGAGCAGGGCGCGGTCTTCGTCGACGAGCAGACCGAAGTGCCCGAGGGCGCGGTCTGCGTGTTCTCGGCACACGGCGTCGCTCCAAGCGTGCGCGCGGGCGCGCAGGAGCGCGGCCTGCGCACGATCGACGCCACCTGCCCGCTCGTGACCAAGGTCCACCGCGAGGCAGTGCGGTTCGCCGAGGACGGCTACACGATCGTGCTGGTGGGGCACGACGGGCACGAGGAGGTGGAAGGCACGATGGGCGAGGCGCCCGAGCAGATCGTGCTCGTCGAGAGCGAGCAGGACGTCGATGCGCTCGAACTCCCCGACCCCGAGCGCGTGGCATACATCACGCAGACGACGCTGGCGGTGGGCGAAACGAGCGCGATCGTGCAGCGTCTGCGTGAACGCTTTCCGAAGATCGTGGGCCCGCGCACCGATGACATTTGCTACGCCACGACCAACCGGCAGGCGGCCGTCCGTCAGATGGCCGGCAACTGCGATCTGATGCTCGTGATCGGCTCGCGTAACTCGTCCAATTCCGCACGCCTGGTGGAGGTCGCACGCGACCTCGGCACCGAGGCGCATCTGATCGACTCGGCGTGCGAAGTACGCGAGGAGTGGCTGGTCGGCAGGCGTGTGGTTGGCATCTCCTCCGGCGCGAGCGCGCCAGAGGAGCTCGTGACCGAACTGGTCGACTTCTTCCGTGCGCGCGGTGTGAGCGATGTCTCCGAGTTCGACGTCGTGCGCGAGGACGTGCGCTTCATGCTGCCCAAGCCGGTACGCGAAGTCTGCGCACTCTAGTCGTCTCCGACCTGCACCTCGGCAGCAGCTCGCGCTCCGATCTGCTGCGCCGCGCTGAGCTGCGCACGCCGCTGCTGAACGCCGCCCAGGACGTTGAGCGCGTGGTGCTGCTCGGGGACGTCCTCGAGCTGCGCCACGGGCCGATGCGTGAGGCACTCGAGGCCGCGCGGCCGTTCTTCGAGGATCTCGGCCGCGCGCTCGACGGCCGCGAGCTCGTCGTCGTGGCCGGCAACCACGATCACGCGCTCGTCGAACCGTGGCTGGCGTGCCGCGGGGAGCAGCATGCGCCCGAGCCGCTGGGGCTCGAGCAGCTGCTCGAGCCCGCCGCCGCCTCGCGTGCGCTCGAGCGGATCGCCGGCTGGGCGGCTCCCGCACGCGTGCGCGTCGCCTACCCCGGCCTGTGGCTGCGTCCAGATGTGTACGCCACGCACGGCCACTACCTCGATTGCCACCTGACCGTGCCCACGCTCGAGCGGCTGAGCGTCGCGGCGATGAGCCGCCTGCTGGGGCGGCCCACGAACGCCTTTCGCAGCGTCGGCGACTACGAGTCGGTCTCAGCGCCGGTGTTCGCCTGGCGCGACGCGGTCGCCAGAGACGCGCCCACAGGCGCCGCGCTCAACGGTCTGGCCACCGTCACCGCGTGGCACGCGCTCAGCGGTAACGGCAGCCGCTTGCGCCACGCGCCCGTGCGCTGGCTGCGTGGCCGCGCGATCGCGGGCGTCTTCCCGCTCGCTGTGGCGACGCTCAACCGAGCCGGGATGGGGCCGCTGCGCGCAGACGTGTCGATCGGTGAGCTTCGCCGTGCGGGGTTGCGCGCGATGGGGGAGGTCGCGGCACGCCTGGACCTCGGCGATGCCTATGTGGTTTTCGGCCACACGCACCGACCCGGACCGCTGCCGCGCGATCAGGCCAGCGAGTGGATCGGCCGCGGGGGAGCCCGTCTGGTCAACGCCGGCAGCTGGACGTACGCGAGCATCTTCCTCAGCGGCACGCCCGGTGAGAGTCCGTACTGGCCCGGCACGTGCGTGCTCGTCGACCACGACGGCCCGCCGGTGATCCAGCAGCTCCTATTGGATCGGTCGCTTGCGCAGCTGGCACCGCCACGTTCGCGTCAGTCACGTTCGCGTTAGGCGCTACGCAAGGCGAGGTGCTATGCCGACCGGCCGGCCAGCAGCGTCGCCGCCGGCGAGTGACAACCCGCCGGCGGCGACAACCTCGGTGTGGCTCTCTGGATCAGCCCGCCACGGCGTAGACGGCGCCGAGTCCGCCGGAGATCTGAGTGACGCCGGTGACCGGCTTCAACGCACCTTCGACCTTTTCAACAACAGGCGTGGGCGTCGTTAGCACGCGCCGCGGCACATTGACTCCTTCAGCCGGGCTCGGTTCAAACCCGTTCCCGAGTCCGTAATCAGTGCCCCAGCCCTCCATGGTGCCGTTGCTCAGCAGCGCTATGTTCCCGCCCGAGCCAAGGATCGCGACCGCGTTTTCGACGTTCGGGACCGCGCGAACCGTGCCTCCTTCTTGAAACGGAGGAGCGCCCCATTCGACCACCGTGCCGTTGTCGAGTAGCGCGGTTTGGTTCACGGCGTCTACTTCCTTGACGTTTTCGAGCCCCGGGATCGGAGTCGGTACGTCAACCGCGCCTTCCTGTTTCGCGTCGGGGTCAAGGCCCATGCCGAGCACCGTGCCGTTTGCGAGTACCGCATAGGTGCGCTCGCCTGAACTGGAGATCGACACCACGCCCTTGCCGCTCAGCCCAGGCACTTCAACGGGCGTGTCCGGGCCCCCCGCGTTGGCCTCGGCAATGCCGCCGTCGTACTTCACGGTTTCTTCGACGCTACCGATTCCGAGATCTCCCTGAGGGTTGGCGCCCCAGGCCATCACCGAGCCGTCTTCGAGAAGCGCAAAGCGAGTCCCCGAGCCGGCCCAGATCGACTTGACGTTCGTCAGCCCGGAAACCTGAGCAGGGACCGTGCTGAAGTGGTTGTAGTAGGGGGCTTCGAGGTGGCCGGGGACGTTCTCTTTCCCGTCGCCTAGCTGCCCCGCGCCGCCCGCGCCCCAGGTCATCACGGTGCCGTTTGCCAGCAGCGCCATCTCGCCTGATACCTGGACCGCGTTGGTGATCGCTGAGACCTGCACCGGGACTGGGTTTTTTTGTTCTGCGCGGTTGTACGGGTAGCCCACCTGCCCGTCACCCAAGCTGCCCAGATCATTTTCGCCCCACGCCTCGACGGTGCCATCGGAGAGGAGCGCGATGGTGGTGGACCCGGACGTGGTGATTTCCTTGACGCCTTCGATGCCTGCGACACGTATGGCCGTGTTCGTGGCAGGCTGTTTTCCTGGTTTGCCTTCGTGGGTGATGACTTCTTTGCCTTCGTGCGTGACGATTTCGAAAGGTTCTTCAGGGTTTCCAGTCGGCACTTCTTCTTCGGTCGTCACCGGCACTTCTTCTTCTGTGGGCGGCGTCGCGCCTTCTTCTTCGTCGGACAGGCCGGTGCCCAACTGGCCGTACTCGTTGTTGCCCCATCCAAGAACGATTGGGCCGCCCAGCACCCCCGCCCTGGTCTCGCTCGTCTTCGATTTCGTGGATTTCTTCTTTGGCGTTTTCTTGGTCGGTTGCTTAGTGGTTTTCGTGGTGGTCTTGGTGGCCGTCGCGCCTGCCGGGCTCGGCGCGAGGGCGAACGCAGCGGTGGTCAGCAGCATGCCGCACACAGTGACCATTACAGCTCTAGCCCTCATCGGCCATCTAGCGATGCTCATCAGCCCTCCTGAAGTTGGTTGGTGTGTATCGCGCCTGACCGGAGGAGACGAGAATCATCCGTGCATCTCCCTGCGGCCAGCTGCGGCCCCCGTTCTCGACGATCCTAGACGCCGGGCATCAGTAGAACTTCCGGAGTTACGCGATGTTCACGCGGCTGAGCCCATTCTGGCGCTGTCGGTCAAGTCAGGCCGGGCGCGAAGCAGGTCGCCAGGCACCGCACGCCCGGACCGAGCGCGAGCTCCAGCACGCCCGCGGTGTGCCGATCGTGCTCCAACAGCGCGTACGCGCCCGGGTCAGACACCGTGAGCGTTCTGCCAAGCCCGCTCTCTCGATCGGCGGCGGTCATCGTCCCCTCGCCGTCAAGTACCGCCCAAACGCCGCCCGCCTGGTAGGGGCCGCAGTATGCCCCCTCGCGGTCTTGCGTCGGCGCCGCGAGCGCGGCTCCCGGCGCGTCCTCCGGTCGCAGCGGCTCCAGCGGCTCGCGCCGAACCCCCACCAGCTCCTGTATCGCGAGCTCGGTCTCGGTATACCCGCCCTCGCCGAAGTGGTAGTCGAACAGGCGTGCGCGACCGTCGAACAGGTAGCGCGCAGGCCAGCCCTCGTTCTCATACTCCCGCCATAGCGCCAACTCGCTGTCGATCAGCACCGGGTACTCGATCTGCAAGCGCCTCACCGCATCCGTGACCGCTCGCTCCACCCGCGAGACCTCGAAACCGGGGCTGTGTACGCCGATCACGCGCAGCCCGGCCGGGCTGTAGCGCTCGTGCCACGCCTTCACGTACGGCAGCGTGCGCATCGAGTTCGGGCGGCAGAAGTCCCAGAACTCCACCAGCATCGGCCGGCCCTGCTGGATGATCGACGGCGGCGTGCTCACGTTCACCCACGGCAGCTGCCGCGGGAATAGCGGAGCCACAATCGTGTCTACAGGCGCCCTCATTTCTGAGGCCCGATGGCCGGCGGCTGGCTGCGTCCTCGGTCGCTCGCGTGCGCAGCACGCCACGCTTCCTGCGTCCTTGCCATCCTTGACCCTCGAACCTCACAAACCGGGAGCAGACTCAACCGATGCTGCCGACCATCTCCAGCTGTATCAGGCGGTTGAGCTCGACCGCGTACTCCATCGGCAGCTCCTTCGTGACCGGCTCGATGAAGCCGTTGACGATCATCGCCGCGGCCTCGTCCTCGGTGAAGCCGCGCGAGCCCATGTAGAAGAGCTGGTCGTCGGAGATGCGCCCGACGGTCGCCTCGTGCGCCACCGTCACGTTCGGGTTCTGGATCTGGATGTCCGGCCACGTGTCAGAGCGTGATTCGCCGTCCATCATCAGCCCGTCGCACTGCACGCGCGCTTTCGAGCCCGCGGAGTTGTGGCCCATCTTCACCAGGCCGCGGTAGCCCATGATGCCGCCGTCCTTGGAGATCGACTTGGCGAGGATGTTCGACGTCGTGTTCGGCGCCAGGTGCACGACCTTCGCGCCCGTGTCCTTGTGCACGCCCTTGCCCGCCACGCCCACGTTCAGGTGGTC
>Ga0187780_10002205_pt1 | contig 14680 bp, 13 predicted proteins | sample 1015_Q2_SP10_20__FD_132429 | JGI IMG/M metagenome (GOLD analysis project Ga0187780, IMG submission 132429) | Tropical peat soil microbial communities from peatlands in Department of Meta, Colombia - 1015_Q2_SP10_20_MG | ecosystem: Environmental > Terrestrial > Soil > Wetlands > Peat | place... | reverse complement strand
TTACTGAAAAACAGGCTATGTCTATAGCCTGTTCCATGCCATGCAAACAATTATAACGGCAGCATTATACATGTTTATGTATTCATCGTCAAGTCAAAATTAACGCGTTCCCAAAATAATCTCGATTGTAAGCTGATCAAGTCGTTCATACTGAAAGCCTCGTTGCCCCAGGGTATCTATATCAAATACAGCCTCTTTTAATTGTCTGACTATATCCGCACTATAGCCGCTACGTAACAATTTTTCGTATGTGGAATCTCCGCTATTAATTTCGTTCAGCAGTTCCTGTATCGCTGCATCTGCTTGAAAGCGACGTGCTTTCTCCTTAAACATATTGTAAGTACGCATACAACCCAGGGCAAAATCCCATACTCCCTCTTCATTCTCTGTGCGATAAGCATGGGCATCAAAGTGGCGTGGGCCGCTATACTGCTTCTCTTCCAACAACTTTACCAGAAAGAACATGCTCTTGATATTTTCACTTCCAAAGCGCAAGTCCTGGTCAAAACGCGGTCCCTTCTGATCATTCAGGTCAATATGGAATAGCTTCTTTGCCTCAATTGCCTGTGCCACTCCATGCACGAAGTTCAGCCCCGCCATGTGTTCGTGCGCGACTTCAGGATTGACCCCACACATATCCGGGTAATCGAGTGAATAAATAAATGCCAGCATGTGACCAATAGTCGGGAAATACGTGTCAGAGCGCGGCTCATTCGGCTTAGGCTCCAGAGCAAAGCGCATAGTATAGCCACTGTCAATGGCATAACGACTTAAGAAATTGATGGCATCACGCATGCGCTGAATTGCCACAACCGGATCTTTGCTTGCCTCGCTATCGACTCCTTCGCGCCCACCCCAAAATACATAGGTGCTCGCTCCCAATTCGACGCCCAGATCAATCGCATGCATTGTCTTCTGTAGAGCATACGCGCGAATCGTTGGATCAACGCTGGTGAAAGCTCCATCTTTAAAGACCGGGTGGTAAAAGAGATTTGTGGTTGCCATTGGCACCACCATGCCGTAATCGTTCAACGCCTGCTTGAACTCGCGCACAATCCGATTCCGCTCCTCCGGTGTCGCATCTATGGGAACCAGGTCATTGTCATGCAGGTTAATGCCCCATGCTCCCAGTTGTGATAGCCGCTTGACGCTAGTAATTGGATCAAGGGCAGGACGCACGAAATCCCCGAAAGGATCACGACCGCGGTTTCCAACTGTCCAGAGACCAAAACTAAATTTATTCTCTTTTTTAGGTGTGTACTTATCGCTAGCACTCTCCCGTGCCAATTGTTGGTGGAGCGTCATACTTCTTTCCTTTCAGCCGTTTAACTATCGCTCTGTAGAGAAAAGGCTTCTCTATCTCACAAATACAGGTACATATTGTATTCTATCCCATCTCCTTGAGTAAGTGTTATGCTGGTACCATTGACATATCAACTGGAATATCTCACAACATGTACGTGTTGGTAGGAACAGGGTACAAATGATACCTGTAACGTCAATAGAAAGAGATGTAATTAACAAATGTCAACGCAAACGATGAATGCAATTCAAGTGCATGATTACGGAGATGTGAATCAGCTCAAACTTGACCTTCTTGCACGACCAGAGCCGCGGGATGGTGAAGTACTTGTACGCGTGTATGCGGCAGGTGTTAACCCCATGGATTGGAAATTTCGCTCTGGTATGTTAAAAGATTTCGTACCATTAAATTTGCCGTATGTGCCAGGTGCTGATCTCGCCGGAGTTGTAGATAAAGTAGGCGCTGGTGTTACCGAATTCCAACCCGGCCAGGAAGTCTTCGGTCGTAGCTCAAACGGCTCATACGCAGAATACAGTATTGCTCCTGCGAAAACCCTCGCGCTGAAACCCAAAACATTGAGTTTTGATGAAGCAGCAACTATTCCTGTTGGCGCAACAACTGCCTGGCAAGGTCTCTTCGATCATGGCAACCTTCAACCCGGCCAGCGCGTGCTTATCCTGGGCGGATCTGGCGGAGTTGGACTTTTTGCAGTCCAGTTTGCCAAATGGAAAGGGGCTTCTGTGATCAGCACGACCTCTACAAACAATGTGGACTTCGTGCGCTCATTAGGAGCAGAAACAGTTATTGATTACACAAAGACAAACGTAGAAAAAGAAATTCACGATGTTGACCTGGTATTTGACACCGTTGGAGGGAACGCACTTGCGAGCGTGTTGCTTACACTCAAACGAGGCGGTACGCTCGTTACAATTGCTGGACAACCCAACGAGGCAAAAGCACAAGAGTTAGGTGTGAAAACCACAAGATTCTCGGCCCAGGTCAACTCCGAACTTCTAAATACGTTCGCGGAGTTGATTGACGATGGCCAGATAAAGGTGGTTACCGGCAAAATATTCCAGCTTAACGAAGCACCGCAAGCCCAAGAACTGAGTCAGAGCGGCCATGGTCGTGGGCGCATTATCTTGCACATTGCATAACCCCCAACACATAAACAAATATCAATTTCCTTAAGCATGGTGCAATGCTTAGGAATAATTCTTGATCGTGTAAACGATTAAACAATGTCATCCTGAGTGAAACGAAGGATCTCACGCACTGGGCACGAGATCCTTCGTTTCACTCAGGATGACCCTTCTGGTTTTGTCAATCGATGAAACCCAGTCACTTACATTTGACCTTCAGTAACATGAAAATGATACACCCGCCGCTCCATACAATCATCAATTATAATTGGATTCTAAGTTCAAAGGCCCCAATATGATATACTGCAACAACCACAACATAGAAGTACAAACAGTAATGGGGCACGATAAAGAAAGAGAGCAATATGCATGATGCAGCCAATATCTGTCGTTTGCGCCGGTATATTGGTCGCCGATCTCTTTGTTCCCCCGCTTGAGCGTCTACCCTCAGGAGGAGATTTAGTTGTCACAGAGGATTTTCTGGTGCAACCAGGTGGCTGCGCAGCCAACACAGCGATATCACTCGCGAAGTTGGGGGTACAAGTCAGTGTAGCCGGTAAAGTAGGGAGAGACCTATTTGGTGATGCAATCGAACAAGGCCTGCAGAACAGTGGTGTAAGAACAGATGCATTACGTCGCTCATCTACTCACAGTACTTCAAAGACCGTTATCTTGCCCGTCATTGGTGAAGATCGACGCTATATCCATACCATCGGAGCAAACGCCGATTTTACGGTCGAAGATATCTCTGTCCCATTAGCAATGCAAGCACAGGTGTTTGTACTGGGAGGCCATTGCGTACTTCCCAGGCTCGATCCCATGCAACTTGCCACCTTGCTCAACAATTTAAGGGGGAATGGCATACGCACCATTCTAGATGTTGTTGTTCCTGCAAGTGCCGGTCACCCAACTCTCGATGATTTGCGACCTATCCTTCCATTTGTGGATGTATTCATGCCGAATATCGAAGAAGCAGTTTTACTGACAGGTGAAACCAATCCAGTCAAGCAAGCAGAAATCTTTTTGTATGCTGGTTGCACGCTCGCAATCGTTACCAGGGGAGAGAATGGCGCATTGCTGATGAACGCACAGGAAATACTTGAGGCTCCAGCATTTCCCGTAGAAGTTGTCGATGTCTCAGGAGCAGGTGATGCATTTGTTGCGGGCTTTATTATCGGCCTTCTGGAGGAAAGGACTATGGCGGATTCCTTGTGCTTTGCCAGCGCGGTCGGTGCCTCTGCCTGTACACAACTTGGCTGCACTGCGGGTGTTTTCACACGAGCAGAAGCTGAGGCGTACTTACGGTTGCATCAGTTGCCGATTACATCCTTCAAAACAGTATGAGTGGTTTTTCAATACTTCTCTCCCGTATCCAGAGGTTAGCACAATGATTGTACCCTTACCCTACCTGCTTACTAAGGCACAAGCAAGTGCATATGCTCTAGGCTATTTCGAGGCATGGGATAGCTACTCACTTGAAGCAGTGATTGAGGCAGCCGAAGCCGAAAATGCTCCTGTCATTCTTGGCTTCGGTTGTATGATGGTTTCCGATACCTGGTTAGATGAGGGAGGTATTGAGATACTTGGCAATATTGGCCTCACTCTTGCAGAGCGAACACACCTGCCGGTTGCTCTTATACTCAATGAAGCGCACACCTATCAACAATGCCTTACAGGCATTCGGGCTGGCTATAATGCGGTTATGCTCGACACATCCGCATGGCAAATTGAATCTGCAACTGAGCAACTACGTGAGCTTGTCAGCGTTGCTCATGCTCAGAATGTCGCTGTCGAAGGTGAGTTGGGACATCTCCCTGATGCAATAGACCAGGGTTTCGACGCTTCACAGGCTTCTCTGACAGATCCCGAGCAAGCGGCCTTATTTGTCGAGCGGACAGGCGTCGATTGCCTGGCCGTTTCGATAGGTAACGTGCATCTGCTTACCCATGGGAACGCTCAAATCGATTTGATGAGGCTTGCTACAATTCATGAATACACATCTGTGCCGTTGGTTATTCATGGAGGTACCGGATTCCCTGCAGAAGCAATACCGGCCGCAATACGTTACGGCGTTGCCAAATTCAATGTCGGTACGATTCTGAAGAAAGTATTTTTTGCTGGTATTCGCGAGTCAATTCTAGCTACAGGTAATACTGTTAACATACACGACATCATAGGGTCCCACCGCGAGCAGGATTTCCTTCTCGCTGGAAAGAGGTCTATGCAAGCGAAAGTACGAGCATATTTACATCTCTATGGAAGCAGTGGTCGCGCCAAAGATATGTAATTCCCCACCGTAAGGAGAGGGCAGCGAGCTGTGGCTGCGTGAGCCTTTACGGTCACCCGTTGTTCCCCTCCTGTAGAGGCGATGGTGGTGCTGGGAGATTGGGTTGGCTTTTAGGGATGCCCGCCGTTTCCTTAATAGCCAGGGAACCAGGGGATATTGACGTGTTGCACAAGCAAAGGAAAGGAAGCAGAGTTTGAGCATTCTTGAAGAACTGAGCGCTGACAAGGTGCTTTCATTATACAAACGTATGGTACTCCTCCGGCGTTTTGAAGAACAAGTCTACTTATTGTTTTTGCAAGGAGAAATACCAGGAACAGTCCACCAGTACCAGGGACAGGAGGCGGTTGCCGTGGGTATCTGCGACCATCTTTCCTCCTCAGACTGGATTACTTCTACGCACCGACCTCACGGCCATGCGCTTGCCAAAGGCATAAGACCTCACGAAGCTCTGGCAGAACTGTATGGCAAAGCAACGGGTTGCTGTGGTGGGAAAGGTGGCTCCATGCATTTAGGCGACCCTGCTGTTGGCATGGTGCCGGCCATCGCAATTGTCGGAGGCGGTATTTCCGTGGTTAGCGGCATGGGATTGGCCTTTAAGTTACGACAAACGACACAGGTAGCTGTCTGCTTCTTTGGAGAAGGCGCCACCAACGAGGGAGCCTTTCACGAGAGCATGAACTTTGCCGCGGTACAACATCTCCCCATAGTTTTCGTTTGCGAAAACAACAAATATGGCGCCTCGACGGCTTACAACAAGGTTTCACTTGTAGAAAACGTGGCTGATCGCGCCCGTGCGTATGGAATGAGCAGTGAGATTGTTGATGGTATGGATGTGCTTGCAGTTCACAAAAGCGGAGGAGCGGCGATCAAAGCTGTCCGCGAAGGGAAAGGGCCTGTCCTATTGGAGTGCAAGACATACCGCTTTGTAGGACACAGCCGTAATGACGCTCGTGGCTATCGTACAAAAGAAGAGGAAGCGTATTGGAAAGAGCGCGATCCAATTGTACGTCTGCATAACGTGCTCATAACAGAGGCAGGCATAAACGATACTATGTTCGAGCAGATCGAGCATGCAGTGAAGGCAGAAATCGAAGAAGCGACGGCATTTGCCAGTACATCTCCCGACGTAACACCTGAACAAGCCCTGGAAGGAGTGTACGCATAAGATGGCGAGCGCTGGCAACAACGAATCGATCCAGGAACGCAATATCTCTGAGAAGAAACGACGTCTTACGATCAGCGAGGCGTTACGCGAAGCAATCGCGGAAGAGATGCGCCGCGATCCCGCTGTTTTTCTTATTGGAGAAGACATTGGCATCAAAGGCGGCTTTGGTGGAGCATTCGGCGTCTATCTCGGCCTGAACGAAGAATTCGGTCCTGAACGAATCATCGATACCCCAATCAGTGAAAAGGCAATTGCAGGCGCCGCTGTGGGAGCCGCTTTGATGGGCATGCGCCCAATTGCGGATATGCAATACTCCGATTTTCTCTTTGAGTGTATGGATGAACTGGTGAATCAGGCGGCTAAAATGCGCTATATGTCTGACGGCAAAATGAGTGTGCCTATGGTGATGCGCGCCCCCGTTGGCACGACAAATCGCGGAGCGCAGCATGGGCAGTGCCCCGAAAGTTTTTTTATGCATGTACCTGGTTTGAAAGTTGTCTGTGTCTCTGATGCCTATCATGCGAAAGGTATACTCAAAAGTGCTGTCCGCGACAATAATCCGGTACTTGTTTTCGAGCATAAACTGCTCTATGGAAGTAAAGGACGGCAGCAGGCAGGAGGATTTGATCTCACCACATATGTGCCAACTGAAGAATATCTCGTACCTCTTGGCAAAGCAGTCGTGAAGCGCAGCGGAAAGGATGTAACAATCGTCGCGACTCACATCAGCCTCTATCGCTCGCTCGCCGTTGCAGAATATCTCGCATCACAGGGCATAGAATGTGAAGTGATCGACCCTCTTTCGTTAGCGCCGCTCGATACAGAAACGCTATGGCAATCAGTACGAAAAACCGGGCGCCTGGTGATTGTTCACGAAGACACCTTGACTGGAGGATGGGGCGCTGAAATTGCAGCCCTGGCTGCTGATGAATGTCATTACTATCTGGAATCGCCTATCAAGCGAGTTGCAACACTTGATACTCCTTTGCCTTTCGCTCCCATCATGGAGCAGGCAGTGGTTCCCAGTATCGAACGTATCCGCTCAGTGATTCTTGGTTTATTTGAGTAAATATAGGAGGAGTGATAGTGTTGCAGGGAGTGCGCATGCCCGCGTTAGGGCAAACATCTGATGAGTTACACATCATTTCATGGCTCAAAAAAGAAGGTGACCTGGTTGAGCAGGGTGAGCCTCTGTTCGAAGTTGAGACTGATAAAGTCACACTCGAAGTTGAAGCTTTCACTAGTGGCATCCTGCGGAAAATCATGCATCAAGCAGACGAAATTGTAGAGGCCGGGACGCTCATAGCCTATATTGGGCATGCTGATGATGTGCTACCAGGTGAATCGACAACGCCAACAACTCAGGTATCAAATCAACAACAGCCTCTTACGCCCGCTCCAAACTTCCCAATGGCACCTGCAAACACTGGTGTACCGCCTGCTAGTGACAAGCCGCTCGCATCTCCGCCGGTCCGAGCACTGATGCGCAGGTATGACATCGATCCTCGCGAAGTTCAGGGAAGTGGCCCAGGAGGTCGCATCGAGCGCAGAGACGTAGAGGCGCTCATACAACAGTTTTCATTAACACCCGCTGATGTATTAGAACAACCAGAGGAGGAGTAACACATGAAACGATCCGAAATCAATGCCGTCATACGCGATGCAGATGCTTTTCTCCGCTTAAGTGGCTTCAATCTTCCACCCTTTGCATACTGGACGCCAGAAGATTGGCAATCAAAAAGGGAAGCCGCGCGCGAAATTATCGATCGAAGGCTTGGTTGGGATGTCACCGACTTCGGACAGGGTGATTATCACAAGGTTGGTTTATGTCTTGTGACACTGCGCAACGGTAACCCTGAAAATCTAACCACACACCGTGGAAAAACGTATGCAGAAAAAATCCTTATCGTTGATTCCGGCCAGGTTACGCCTTTGCATTTTCATCGTATCAAAATGGAGGATATCATCAATCGAGGCGGCGGAAAATTGGTTGTGCAGCTTTACAATTCCACGCCCGACGAAGGCTTAGACAGGAGTGATGTAGTAGTGAATACAGATGGACTTGAACGTACGATTCCAGCGGGTGGCAATGTAATCCTACATCCAGGCGAGAGCATTACCATCCCGCAAAACTGTTATCATACATTCTGGGCCGAGGAGAGCCGCACCCTTGTAGGGGAAGTTTCACTGGTCAACGACGATAATCTCGACAATCGTTTTTACGAACAAATGGACCGCTTCTCAACTGTTGAGGAAGACGAACCGCCATTTCGCCTGCTGGTAAGCGATTACGCCCAACAATTTGGTTCGTAATAGCAGAATTATCATTTTGAGCAACCTTATCTTTTCATCCTGAGCGATTACTCGTGTCATTCTTAGTGCTCTTCTTTTGTCATCCTGAGCGTTAGCGAAGGTTCTCGTTCCCAGTACCCTGAACAGATCACACCTGGACTGAAGAAGCCGCTCTCATTGCATCGTAAACGCGCTCAGGTGTCATCGGCAATTCCGACAAACGGACTCCAACCGCGTCCCTGATGGCATTTGCGATGGCAGCCGCCACTGGAACAACAGGTGGCTCGCCCACTCCCTTGGCGCCAAACGGACCAAGCTCAGAAGGCACCTCTACCAGGATAGGCGTGATGATAGGTGCATCCTGGCTGTATGGCAGTGCATAGTCCATCAATGTCGAGGTTAGCAATTGACCTTGCTCATCGTACGCCATGCCCTCAAATAATGCCCATCCTATACCCTGAACCACACCTCCATGAATCTGGCCCTCTACCTCCGCGGGATTAATGGCACGACCAACGTCCTGAGCGGCAATATAGTCGAGCACGCGTACCTCGCCCGTCTCAGGATCAACAGCAACTCTTGCCAGGTGCGCTGCGAACATCGGTGAAGAAACCCGGTTTGCTGAACGGCCGCGTCCATAGACTGGCTCATATGGAGCGCCAAAACGCATTGAATTCGCGGCGATTTGCTGCAACGTAATATATTTCTCGGGTACACCTTTGACCATTACCCTTCCGTCTCGCAATTCCATATCTTCAGGTGATGCTTCCAGCATCTCAGCTGCGATGATGAAGATCTGTGTGCGCGCATCACTTGCTGCTTTTAACACCGCTGAACCGACTGTATAGATCGTCTTGCTACCAGCAGAGAGACCGCTATAGGGCATAGAATCGGTGCTATCGTGAGTCACGTTCACAGCTTCCGCTGATAAGTTTAATTCCACGGCTGCGATCAATGCTAGAGAAGCATCTGAGCCGGAAAGATCAACGCTGCCTACAACCACAGTAAATGTGCCATCTTGCTCTAGCTTGCACATAGCTGCTGCGGGTTCCGTTCCACCAGGCCAGCCGCCAACAGCGACTCCTATCCCAATCTTCCAGCCTCTTAGTTCCTCTGGAATTTCTTGCTTGCTCTGATTTCGCTGCAACCACAACGGATGTCGTTGGATTTGGTCGAGACACTCTAATAAGCCAATACGTGGCCAGTGACCAGACCTGATATTTGGATCCCCTTCTTTGAGTGCATTGATCTGACGAAACTGGATCTGGTCCATATCAAGCTGCTGGCAGAGTTCCTGCACCGTTGACTCCATCGCAAAGTACGCTTGTGGACCAGCAGGTGCGCGATAGGCACCAGTACCTGGCTTGTTGGTCTGAACTACATCGCAATGAATATCTATGTTGGGGCAGCGATATATGCCAGCAAAGTGGAAGCCGCTGAAACCCGCAAGAGGATTGGGATAGGCTCCCGCATCAAGAATCATTCTAGCCTGGATAGCGGTCAGAGCGCCATCCCACTTCGCGCCGAGTTTAACGGACATCACCGTTTGCGGCGCGGGATTCCCTGCCAGCAGATCTTCCTGGCGTGTATAAACCAATCGTAAAGGCTTACGCAAGCGAGATGCTACTGTTGCCACAAGAGGCTCAATCAGGGTCTCCTTCCCTCCAAATCCTCCTCCAATGGGTACTGGTTCAACACGAATCTGACGCTCTGGCATTTTTAGTGCATTAGCAACTGCCGAACGCACATTAAACATTCCCTGAGTGCTGGGCCAGATCACCAATTGATGACCTGAAGAGCTTGGTGCTACAGTAACCGACTGCGGTTCCATATACGATTGGTGAACAGGGTGTGTGCGATAGCTGCATTCGACCACTACTTCAGCTTCTCTCAAACCAGACTCGATATCACCAGTCTTCAAAGGTGGTATCTGACTGCTTGATTTCTCAAGCGAAGAATCTGCCTTCATAATAGTCTCTGGGTCAATAACGGCAGGTAGAGGCTCGTAATCAACCTCTACAGCAGTAGCACCATCTTCAGCGCTAGCCTCTGTCTCACCCACTACGATAGCAACGGGATGCCCGCACCAAAGCACTTCGTGAACTGCCAATGGTGATTGCGCCCGGGATAGTGTATCCGCCTGAGCCATTCCTAGCATTTCAGCTGTAAAAACGGCTACGACTCCAGGCACAGTCAGAGCAAATGATGTATCTATATTCAGTATGCGTGCATGGGTATAGGGGCTGAGTACCAGGCGTGCATACAGCATTCCTGGAAGCACCTGATCTCCCGCATAGCGTACACGGCCAGTTATTTTATCAGGCCCGTCCTGTCGAGGAAGAGACGTACCAACCATAACAGGTTGCCATGTTGGTAACATGGAGAATTTTCTCCTGCAGATTAAAAATGTTAACAAGCAATATCGGTAATACCTCGTTGACGTACAATTGATTGGCACACTGACGATTTATCGGTCTGGGAAGGCATCGAGGGCCTGTGTCCGATCAATTGGTGATGGGCTAGTTCAATCGATCCATACAAAATGGCCGGAATTGGTCGTTAAAGTTAATCATCTACAAATGAGTTAAAGTAGCAACATGAAAGCAACATTTTGACGATACTCATCGAGTGTGCAAGCATTCATATATGACATGCTAGACTGTAATCCAGCCAGATAACGATGCAGCACAGCAGTAACTTTGTCACGATAGGGTACCAGGGTCTCAGTACCCTCAACATACCCTGGACTTGCGTTGCCACTCTGTTGTTGTACAGAGAACGAAGCTGCGCCACGCATAATCTTATACTTCTTGCCATCCATCACAATAACCTGGCCAGGTGCCTCTTTCGTACCGGCCAACGCCGAACCTACCATAACTGCGTCGGCTCCCAAAGCCAGTAATTTGCAGAAATCGGCTGGTGTTCGAACACCACTATCACCGATAATAAGCGCCCTTTTTCGCACTATAGCAGCCTCAGCTACTGCATAAGGCGTGGGTAAGAATACTCCAGTTTCTGTCCTTGTCTCACATACTGAGCCTCCAGCGATACCAACGCGAACGGCATCGGCTCCCCACTCCTCAAGTGCCGAAAAAGCCTCAGCAGAAGCTACATTTCCAGCTAGCATAAACACATCTGATGCTTGACTTCGAATCCAGTTCATAGCTTGCTTGACTTGCAAATGCGCACCATTAGCGGTATCGAGACAAAAAAGGCGACAGCCAGTGGCATACAAAGCATGAAAACGCTCCTGGTAATCACCCGTGATTCCTACAGCAACACCTACAGCAGGGGTATCGATGTTATCCTGCTGGTGTACCTGTTCGAATTCATACTGTTGGCTTTCAATTGACTGAAACCTGTGAAGGATTCCCAGCGCACCCTCCTGTGATAGGACTCGACACATCTCTGCACCGCAAACGTCAGGCATAGGCGATCCAATCAGAGGTAAGGCCAGTTGAAATGGTCCTACGTCTACCTCAGGACGAGCATCTGCGCGATGTTGCAACGTCGATACAATCCGTGGTACCAGGGTCAGGTCATCATAGTTGAAAGCCATTCTGGACTCAAGAAGGCTACCAATCGTAACCTCTGGCCTTGCTATCTTCTTTATGCTCATATTTATTTCCTCCTGGATGTCCAGAATAGTGTTTGTATAAAATACGTTTTGATCATCATCGCCCTAAATCATACCATACATTCTTTGATTGAAAAGATGAGCTACCAAAATATTCATTTCAAATTGGAAGGCTCGACCTTCTGGCGAACTTCATGCATATAAAGTCTTGCATCGTGTTGCGTTTTAATATTTGTGAACCTCGCGGTTAGATCCGCTTGTTCTGCTTGTGGGGTAGCTAGCAAATCCCTTAAGTAAGCGACATGTAAAAAGCCTTGTAATGACGGGGATACCGGCTCAGTTGCAAAGGCAGCAATAGTAACAGCCGGTCTATCAGGAGCACTTGCTCCAGTATCATCAGTTTCTATCCCTGATTGAGCAGGCGCTGGTAATACAATCGGGGCATCGTTTCTTGGTGTCGAAAGCGAAAGTAGATGGTTCAACTGATTCGCCTGTTTATCGCGTTCGGTCAAAGGCTCCAGTCCAAAAATACTTTCCACAGTCGCCAATACAGAGGTGTGATCAAAGATAGTTGAGTCAATGATACCCTTAGGGATAAGAGGTGAGATGACAACAGCTGGTACTCGCACACCGAGTTGTTCAAAATTAAAATTGTTGCTGTTGTTTCCTGGATCGGTAATGGCATCGCCCGGCGCAACAGTTTGGGGTGGGGGAACATGGTCATAAAAGCCGCCGTGTTCATCGTAAGTTATAATTAACACGCTATTATCCCAAACATGTGAGTTGCGAATTGTTTCATAAATTGTCTTCAAAAGGCCCTCACCTCGTGTCACGTCATCTTTAGGATGCTGCGAATTACCACCGGTAAAATCGCCGGTAAGGACATGCCCATAATTTGGCTCGATGAATATATAAGATGTTGTAAAATTCGTATTGTTCACGTCGCCACTAAAGTCATCAAGTCTCGAAATCGCCCCTCCAGAGCACGAATGTTCATACCACTTATAGAAAGTGCCTGTGGAAACGCATCTCCTTTATAAATTGTCCAACTCAGATTCGCCTTATCAAGCCGATCAAAAATTGTTCCATTCTCAAATGAATAGCCTCTCAACAGGATAGACTCGATCGATGTTAGAGGTGATGGACTATGGTCAAGTCCTCCTGACGACGCTGCATGCACAAAGAAACGATTTGGCCATGTTGGGCCAGGCATTGATGAGAACCAATGATCACATACCGCGAATTCCTGCGCGAGAGTTGTCAGTACCGGAAGTTGATCCGGAGCATAGCATTTCATAATCTCACCAGGATGACCAGGATCGATCTTACTGTAGGAGATGACAAAGCCGCTATTATTGATGGAAGGATAGGAGCCTCCAGCTCCGCACAACTGCTCTTCCACATCAATGAATTCATGACCAGGATCGAAAGGCATAGCCCAATCCGCGGGTGTTGTAGCAAAAATCTTATTGCCATGCTGATCAAGATTCCAATTATTGTTTGCATCAAGCCCTTCGATACCTACAGACTGTCCACTAATGGCATCGATACCCAGTATGTTAGAAAAACCAAGCATATGATCGAACGCCCTGTTTTCTAGCATAACTACGAAGATATGTTTGATTTGTAGACTATTGTTAGGTATCATTTCTCTTCATTCTCCCGAATCGTTTCTCAATTGTACTCTATCTCATCTCAGGTAGGTTTATTATAATGATTACTTGAAGACCAGGATAACCAGGTGAACTACAAGCTATCTACTCACTGATAGTATACCAATGAAAATCCATGACTTCATCAAAAACTGAAAGGTAAACAAATGGACACATTCATGAGCAAATATAGAAGCTTACAAAACCGCCTGAGACAGCATGAAATACTTATTATGGACGGAGCAATGGGCACAGAAATTCTACATCGCGGTGTATCGACCACACTCCCACTCTGGTCTGCAGAAGCACTCCTTACCCACCCGGAAACCGTACAACACATTCATGAAGACTATATCGAAGCCGGGGCGCATATCATTATTACGGACACCTTCCGTACAACCCGCCGTGCTTTTGCGAAGCAAGGGATAGCCGATAAAGCACATGAGGCTACCATTCTTGCCTGTAGGCTTGTCCAGCAAGCCATAGCACATGCTCAACCCGATCATGAAGTGTACATTGCTGGATCGATGGCTCCCCTTGAAGATTGTTATTCCCCTGAACTGACACCTTCAAACCAGGAACTTTTACAGGAACATGCAATGTATGCTCAGGATCTGAAAGCTGGTGGGGTTGACTTCCTTCTTCTTGAAACAATGATTACGCTACGCGAAACGCTGGCAGCTATTCAGGATGCCAGACAACTCGATCTGCCTTTCGCTGTCAGTTTCTGTACAGATGAACAGGGCACACTTCTAGGAGGTGAGTCTCTTCGAGAGGTCGTTAAAGCAGTTGAAAAGTATGATCCACTATTTCTTGGCATCAATTGCGTTGCACCCTCTACTGCAACAAAAGCATTACGAATATTAAAGAACGTTACGCACAAACCTATGAGTGCCTATGCGCAGGGCGCAGGCGCACCTGATGATGCCCAAGGGTGGCAATTCACCGAAGAAAACACTCTAGATAATTATGTGATATATGCAAAACAATGGAGAGATGAAGGAGCATTGTTTATTGGTGGATGCTGTGGAACCAACCCAGCCTATATTGAACGGTTACATAGAGAATTAGTTTAACCTTCATTAAGCGTATTTCAATTCTAAAATTGTTCCTTAAATATAATGCTAGAAAACTCAATCCTTCCAATTCCACCACTTGAGCAGTTCGGCATCGTGTACATCATTAGAGGCATAATACACAGCGCAGCGGAAGACATACAGCATACATCGATCAACATGCGTCCCTTGTAAAGCGCTCAATCT
>Ga0187780_10002202_pt1 | contig 14695 bp, 10 predicted proteins | sample 1015_Q2_SP10_20__FD_132429 | JGI IMG/M metagenome (GOLD analysis project Ga0187780, IMG submission 132429) | Tropical peat soil microbial communities from peatlands in Department of Meta, Colombia - 1015_Q2_SP10_20_MG | ecosystem: Environmental > Terrestrial > Soil > Wetlands > Peat | place... | reverse complement strand
GGAATAACGGGATGCACTCTTTGATTAAGCATCTGGCATAGCGTTTCCACCAAGCGAGGACGCACCCCGCTCAAGCCCTTTGCCAGTGCATTAGCGCGGAGCATCATCATCGCTCGCGTCTCGGCTTCGCTCAGCGGCGGGCCGACTCCACTAGCATGCGACCGCACAAGATTTAACTGGAGCTGGCGAACCTGGTCGTGAGAAATGCGGACCGACGCAAGTTTGCCGAAGCCGGTAGTGATCCCGTAGGCCGTGGCGTCGGAATCGACGAGCCGCTGCACCACTGCACGCGATGCATTCATTCTCTCAACGGCGGCGGGCGCGAGTTCAACGGTTTCCCCTCGCAGCGCCACGCTGTAAAGCTGCGCGAACGTAAGATCATTTCCTGTCAGAGGGACGCTCATGCATGGCTCCGGTCGTGCTCGGGAACTTCGACTGCCACCATGATCTGGCGATACTTGTTGGGAAGCGTTTTCGGCCGGCCATTGCTTCCGCAGATGATGTGAACCGTGTGGCCCGTCGCGAGCAGCGTGCTGTCGGAATCCCGAAACAGTTCGTACGTGAATTTAATAACCCGATTTTTAGATTCCGCGATGCGCGTGCGAACACGCAAGACCTCGTCGTAGCGAGCCGGATGGTGGTACCGGCAGTGCGCGTCGGCGACTACAATATGGCAGTCGTCCTCTTTTTCCATTTTCTTGTACTCGACGCCGAGTGCGCGCATCAGCTCGACGCGGCCCACTTCGAACCACACGAAATAGTTGCCGTGATAAACCACCCCCATCTGGTCCGTCTCTGCGTACCGCACGCGCACTTTGGCATCGTGATATTCCATCGTTCGGCTCTCAGGTTATTCGGGTTTGCTTTGCCAGACGGGCTTGCGTTTTTCGAGGAACGACGCGAGACCTTCCTTGAAGTCGGGCGTGCAGCGAATGCGCGCATTTTCGAGTACGGCGCGCTCCAGGTCGTGGTCCACGCTGGCCGCGGCCGCGGAAGTCATTAGGCGCTTCGCACGGGACAGGCTCCCAGGGCTTGCCGAGATCAAAACTTCCGCAAGCTCATTCGCGCGGGCCAGCAGATGTTCCGCGGGCACGATTTCGTTGACCAGTCCCAGCTCTTTTGCTTCCTCAGACTCGATGATTCTTCCCGTAAGCAACAGGTCGCGCGTCTTCTTCTCTCCGATTTGCCGCATCAGAAACACCGACACAATGGCAGGGAGAAAACCGATGCGCACTTCGGTGTAGCCGAATTTCGCCTCGGGCACAGCCAGGGTGAAATCGCAGAGCGTCGCGATGCCACAGCCCCCCGCTAGCGCCGGGCCGTTCACTGCTGCGATGAGTGGGCGAGGGAAGCTCCAGATCCGTCGAAACATTTTAGCCATGCGGCGCGAATCTTCCTGATTCTCAGCCGGTGATTGCTGGGCAATGGCTGAAAGCATTTCCAAATCCATGCCTGCGCAAAACGCGCTGCCTGCACCGGTAATGATGGCTACGCGCGCGTGGCTCTTTTCAATCTCATCCAGCACCGTTTGCAGTTCGGCGATCATCGCGGCCGAAACCGCGTTGCGTTTGTCCGGGCGGTTGAGGGTAATCTTGGCGATATGCCCGGAGATTTCGAGAATCAGCGTTGTGTACATGATTCGAATCTCCTCTCAGTTCACCAGCGGAGCGTGCGCATATTTTGCGCGAATCTCGTTGGTCATTGCGAGAGCTTTCGTGAGGCGCGACGAGTCGACGCCGGGATCGGCACCTGCTTTTCGAAGCGCCGCCAGTACGTCTTCGGTGGCGATGTTGCCTACCAGATTGTCGCCTGCAAAGGGGCATCCGCCAAGCCCCGTGAGCGCACTGTCAAAGCGGCGGCAACCGGCTTCGTACGCGGCGAGGATTTTTTCTTCCGCGTCTTCCGGACGGCTGTGGAGATGCACGCCGAGTTCGATCCCTGCGACGTGATCCTTTACGGCGCGGTAGAGGTCCCCGACAAGCTGCGGCGTCGCGGTGCCAACCGTGTCGGCCAGCGAAACCGTTCGCACGCGAATATCCTTCAGCCACTCCAAAGTGTCCGCCACAAGCTCCGGCCCCCATGGCTCGTCATAAGGATTTCCAAAGGCCATGGAAATGTAAATCACGAGGCCGCGGTTCGCTGTAGCGGTTTCCTTTTTTAGTTTTTCGACCAACTGCCGCGACTCCGCGCGCGTCATGTTAGCGTTGGCGCGACGGAAATACGCCGAAATGGAATACGGGTAGCCGATTGTGGTGACACCCGGAGTGGCGAGCGCGCGTTCCAAGCCCTTTTCGTTGACCACGATCCCAATAATTTCTGGTGTTTTAACATTTTGGGGCAGGGAAGCGAGCAATTGCTTCATCACATCTTCGCTATCCGCCATTTGCTTTACATGTTTGGGTGAAACAAAACTCACCGCGTCAATGTGCTTAAAGCCCGCGACCACGAGTTCTTGCAAATATTCGGTCTTGTATTCCGTGGGAATGAAATCGTGCAATCCTTGCCAGGCGTCTCTTGGGCACTCGATCAGCTTTACGGTTTCCATTCATCCTCGACAGGGTTATTTTGCGGGTTGAAAGCCTGCCACGCCAAACTGCCAGAACAAGAAGGACAGCTCATCGGCTAATTCCGTGTCGCGCTGTGATTTCGTCGAGCCCAGGCCATGCCCCGCATCGTAGTCCACCCGCAAGAGCACTGGCTTTCCGCTGGTCGTCGAGGCCTGGAGCCGGGCGGTCATCTTGGCCGCCTGCCACGGAGCCACACGGGGGTCGTTCGCACCGGTCGTAAGCAGGACGGCGGGATAGGCATTTGGTTTCACATGCTGGTAAGCGTCCATGGCGTAGAGCCCCTTGAATCCGTCTGCCTCTTTTACGGTTCCGAACTCTGGGATGTTGGCTGGACCGCTGGCCATCAGCTCCGAGCGCAAAGAATCGGAATCCCCAACGCGTATGAGAGCTGCCGCGAACAGGTCCGGGCGCTGAGTAACGGCTCCGCCGATGGTAACGCCTCCCGCGCTAGCGCCGTCGCCTGCAAGCTCTGCTGTGGAAGTGTATTTCTTTTCGATTAGGTACTGGGCGCATGCGATGAAATCGTCGATAGTGTGTTGCTTGGTTAGCTTGCGCCCGGCGTTGTGCCAGTCTTCGCCATACTCGCCGCCGCCGCGCACATGAGCCGTCGCATATACTCCGCCTCGCTCGAGGAAAGCGAGCCAAGTCGGCCGGAAGACCGGGTCGATGGTAATGCCGTAAGCGCCATAGCCGTCAAGCCAGGTGGGACTTGACCCGTCCATGGGAATTCCGCGCTTGTATACGATGGAAAGCGGGACCATCGTGCCGTCGGCGCTCTTGGCCTTAACCTCCTCAGAGACTATTTCTGAAAAATCCACGGGCGAAGGCGGAACAATGTGCGTGTCTTCCACCCTCTGTGTTTTGCCATCGAGCTGATACCAGAGGGGCGGCTTGGTCCAGCCAACTAGTTCGAGCCACGCACCGGCTTCCGTGGGATGCGTGTACAAGGACTGGATCGCGCCATTAAATGGCAATTTCACTAGCTCCGGGGCCCCAGAGCCGTAAGGCAGGCGGCGCAGCTTGCCGATTCCGCCATCCAAATCCTGCACATAGAGGCCGTCTGCAGCTGCGGCAATGTTGACGATTACCTGTTCGCCTGGAGGAACCACAAGCGTGGCGCTCGCGAGATCAGGGTTGGCCAGACTGGTACGCAGCACTTTGTAGCGAGAGGCGTCTTTGTGCGACAACAGGAACAGATCGTCGCCGTGAAAGTCCAGATTCGTAATATCCGCCGAATCGTCCGCTACTTTCTTCCAAGGAGTTTTAGCCGTCGGCATTTCCTCGAACGGTGCGACGTAAACATCTTTCTCGTTTTTGACCCCGTGTATGACCAGGCCTACCATCCATTTCGGCGCTGCGGGCGAATACCCGATGAAGGCGAAATCATCTTCCGTCACTTTCACATTTGGTGTGGCGTCATATCCGAACACCTGCGGATCCTTCTCGGGATCACTGCCGAGCGTGTGCCGATAGACACGCAGCTTTTGATATTTCGCCGTTTCCGGGTCGTTTGGGCCCAGCTTCTGGGTACGCGGAATCCACAATGACCTTCCATCGGGAAGCCAGATGGGCTGGCCGAATTGCGCGCGGTCAATCACGTCACTCAAGACTTTGCCGGTCGCAGATTCAAGTATGCGAATAACACTCTCCTCTGACCCGCCACGAGAGATTCCATAGGCCACATATTTGCCGTCGAGCGAGGGCTGAAAATAGTCGATGGAGAAGTGCTTGCCATCGGGCGTGGTGAGCTTCTCCGGGTCAACCAGCAGGCGCTCAGGTGAGTTCAATGTATCGCGGATAAAGAGTTTGCGATTGTCGGAGCCGGGTTCCGTCTTCAAATAAAAGTAGTGGCCTCCCCAGACTTGGAGGCCGGAGACTACCGCCCCTGCGTTGTCGAGGGCCGTGATGCGGTCCAGTAATTGTTGTCGCCCCGGAATCCTCGCCAATGCCGCCCGGGTGTAGTCATTTTGCGCTTTCAGCCAGGCGACAACCTCCGGGTCAGAAGTGTTTTCCAGCCAACGATAGGGGTCAGTGACTTTGGTACCGAAGAATTCTTCAGTGACTTCGCGCACCGGAGTCGCTGGCAGTTTGACTTGCGAAAGAGCCAGTCCGGGGCAGAGTGAACCCAACAGGAGGCAGACGAGGGTGATACGCTTCATACTTTTTCTCCATTCCAAACTTTTTCCGTAAACGGAAGATTTGAGTTTACTTCCGTAGATTTGCCACTAGCTGGTGCCGGCTTTCCGGCCAGAGCATTGTAATCCTGTTCAGGTTTGCAAAACGCCCGTTTTGAATTCGCGGATGTCCGGATTGAGGGCCGCCGCCCCAAGCGACCAGATCAGCGCGTCGCGAGTTTGCGCGGGATCGATAATGGCGTCGACCCAGAGGCGAGCAGCCGCGTAGCGAGGATCGGTCTGATGTTCGTAAGTGGCTCGGACGGATTCGTAGAGTTCTTTTTTCTGTTTTTCGTCGACCTTTTTGCCTTCGCGTTCGAGTTGCTTCAGCTTGATTTCTACGAGCGTGCCGGCGGCGGAATCGCCGCTCATCACTGCAAAACGCGCCGTAGGCCACGCAAACATGAATCGCGGATCGTAGGCTTTGCCGCACATCGCGTAATTTCCTGCGCCAAAGCTTCCGCCGCAAATCACGGTGATTTTTGGCACCACGCTGTTGGCAACGGCGTTGACCATTTTCGCCCCAGCGCGAATAATGCCGCTCCACTCCGCATCTTTGCCAACCATGAAGCCGTTCACATCGTGCAGGAACACCAGCGGGATGCGGTTTTGGTTGCAATCCATGATGAAGCGGGCAGCCTTTTCGGCGGATTCCGTGTAAACCACTCCACCAAACTCGATGCGCTTTTGATCCGAGCCGCGCGCAAGGGTCTGTACGTGCTTCTTCTGGTTCGCGACGATGCCGACGGCCCATCCGCCAATTCGCGCGTAGCCGCACAGCAGTGTCTCCCCGTATTCCGAACGGTATTCTTCGAATTCGCTGGCATCCACGATGCGCGCGATGATTTCGCGCATGTCGTACTGCTTAGCGGGATCGCTCGAAAAAATTCCATAAATCTCATCAGCAGGATACAGCGGGTCACGCGGCTTGACATGGCTGAAAGGGGAAGCGTCCGGCGCGCCCATTTTGTCTACCAAAGCGCGGATCCGCTTGATGCAACCTTCGTCGTCGGGTTCGCGAAAATCCACGGTGCCGCTGATTTGCGCGTGCATCTTTGCGCCGCCCAGTTCTTCGGCAGAAGACTTCTGCCCGATCGCGGCTTGCACCAACGCGGGGCCGGCCAGAAACAATCCGGATCCTTCTCTCATCAAAATGTGGTCGCACATCACGGGAAGATACGCGCCACCCGCGACGCACATCCCCATGATGGCGGTAATCTGCGGAATCCCCATCGCGCTCATCACCGCGTTGTTGCGAAAGACGCGCCCGAAATCGTCGGTATCTGGAAAAACATCTTCCTGCAAGGGCAAAAAAACGCCGGCGGAGTCGACCAAATAGATCGTGGGAATTTTGTTCTCGATGGCGATATTCTGCGCGCGAATGACTTTCTTCGCGGTCATCGGGAAAAACGCGCCCGCCTTCACAGTAGCGTCATTGCAGATCAGCATGAACGTGCGCCCGCACACTTTGGCGAGTCCAGTGATCGTTCCCGCCGACGGCGCTCCGCCCCATTCTTCATACATCTCGAAAGCGGCATAGATTCCCAATTCAAAAAACGGCGAGCCTGGGTCAATCAGCTTCGCGATGCGTTCCCGAGCAGTGAGCCGGCTTTTCTTGTGTTGCGACTCGATGGCTTTCGATCCGCCACCCTGTCGAATTTCTTCCTCCTGGTTCTTTATTTCGGTTAGCAGATCGACAATTCGGCGGGAGTTCTTTTCAAAATCGGGGGCTCTTCGATTCGCGGCACTCTTCAAGACAGAAGCAGACACACGGTCTCCCCATTCAGGATTGGCGGCAACTCCGACAGTATAAGGTTTCTGATGCTAATCCGCGAGGCCGGTCGGTCGAACTGTGGGAATTGCGAATCGAGTGCTTCTATTGTGCGCGCCACTCGCGGCCTGTGGCTATGCAATTAGCGGTCCGCCCATCATCTGCAATGTGCACTGTGGCAGATTCGCTGCTGCAAAACGCATGGCCCTGGGTGCCATCAGCGGCGGGAGGTGTGGCAAGCGCCGTGAAATGGTCAGCGTCGCACCCCTGCAGCACGATTTCATAGCCTAGGCCACGTACGGTATTTAGTCTGGAAGGCCAGTCCGTTGAAGTCTGCAACTTGTCATCGCTCGGCGCATTCAAAGGAAGCTCCGTCAGGTCGCAAGTGTAGTGGTCATGGCTTTTCCGGAATGCCATCTCCGCTTCCTGCAACTCGATCATCGTCGGCCCGACCGTGGACTCTGCCTGTGCTACGTGGGCTCGCCGATACTCGCGCAAAGCCGCCGCGCTATCCGCCAGGTACGCTTTGGCGCGCGATCGGCCGTCGACGATCAATTGCTGTGCCCGGAGCTGCCAACTCGCATACGGAACGACCGTGTCGATCCACTGCGCTCGCACTCTGCGGATAGTTTCGCCATCGCTACGGCCTAGCGCGTCGCCGTTTTGGGCCAGCAAGGCCTGCAGCCCCCCCGCTGCCGTGGCAGCTTCCTCAATGAAATGTTCCGAAGCGTTTTCTAATTGGTCTTCCCATTCCTGCCTTCCCGGAAAGTCCACCGTTTCGTAACCGTAGAGGGCCGTCTGCTTGTATCTGGCAATCAATTGCACCGCGGGAACTTTAGAGTCCGCGGTCATTTGATCGATTTGGCTTTTCAGATCGGCAGGGGTCGGGTTTGGAGAATAAGAACTCTCGAGCTGGGCCCGAGCTTGCGCTTCGGTTCCCGCACTGGAGTCGCTGTTGGAGCGGCGTGAGGCGAGGTCGTCATCCGTCAATGTGTGCTTCGGCGCGGAGGATTTCTGGCGCTCCCGCGCAGCGCGCGCGGCTTCCGCGACTGATTGTGCTGGTGGGCTGGTTTCTTGCCGCCCCGCAAGTGCCAGCAACACTGCCAGAAAGGGAAGAGACAAAGCGCGAATCATCGAGGTCCCATCTGCCGCAATTCAAGCATTAAAAGAATGGATCATGCCCCAAAATTACTGTAGCAGGTGTGCCGCCCTCCGCTGACTCTCGTCTCGAATCGCCGTTACGTTTCGGTCACCGCCATTGTTACCGCCTGGTTCCTTCGCGCCAAAAGACTTGCGTGGATTTTGAAGCAAGGTAAGCTAGCTACGGGGTTGAGAACATCCCGCGAGTGCAGTCCGGCAGTTGACGGTCAATCGCGCCCAATCGAAAGGAAACGGAGATGAGGGGATTCCAGGCAAGAATTCTGACTCTAAGTGTGTTGGGAGGTTTCGTTTTGTCGGCGGGCGCGTACACTCAGGCGCCGGCGCCGCCGAAGACCAGCGTGAAGACGGGTGCGCAGGCACCCACGAAATCCGCGCCGAAACCCGCCCCGCTGGAAGTTCCTCAGCTCAAATTTGAAAAATACAAGCTGGACAATGGGCTGGAAGTGATTCTCTCCGAAGACCACCGCCTGCCGATGGTGGCCGTGAACCTGTGGTATCACGTCGGCCCCGCAAACGAAGTGCCTGGAAAGACCGGGTTCGCCCATCTGTTCGAGCACATGATGTTTGAAGGCTCGCGCCACGTGCCCGGCAGTTCCCACTTCCATTTGCTCGAAGCGGCTGGCGCCAGCGACATCAACGGCACAACCGACTTCGACCGCACCAATTATTTCGAGACCCTGCCTTCCAATCAGCTCGAACTCGCCCTGTGGCTGGAATCCGACCGCATGGGGTACCTTCCCGACAAGCTCGACCAAGCAAATCTCGGCAATCAACAAGACGTTGTGCGGAACGAGCGCCGGGAAAGCGTCGAAAACGTGCCGTATGGCATCGTGGAAGAGGGTATGTTCCACGAGCTTTTTCCTAAAGTGCATCCGTACTACGGCGACGTGATCGGCTCGCACGAGGACATTCAATCAGCGAAGCTCGAAGACGTGCGCAATTTTTTCAAGTTGTACTACGCGCCGAACAACGCCAGCCTCGCGATTGTGGGTGATTTCGAGCCGGAACGGGCGAAAGAGCTGGTTGAAAAATATTTTGGCCCTCTGAGGCGCGGCGAGGACGTGCCGAGAATCAAGGCGCAAACACCGCCAATCACTTCCGAGCGCCGCACCGTGATTCAGGATAATGTTCAGCTTCCGAAGGTCTATATGGGTTGGCTGACCTCGCCGATTTTCAAACCTGGCGATGCGGAAGCCGACCTCACGGCCACCGTTCTAGGCGGCGGAAAGTCGAGCCGGCTCTACAAAAAGCTGGTGTACGAAAAACAGATCGCCCTGGATGTGTCGGTGGGTCAGCAGTCGCTGATGTTGGGGTCAGTCTTTGAAATCCAATCGACCGCCCGTCCCGGCGTCAAACCGGAAGATCTTGAGAAAGCCATCAACACGGAATTGGAAGCGTTTCGCGCGAAGGGACCCACGGAGGAGGAACTGAGGCGAGTCCGCAACGTCATCGAGTCGCGAATTATCTCGGGCCTCGAAACGCTCGGTGGATTTGGCGGTGTCGCGGACCGCTTGAATGCCTATAACCACTACCTGGGCACTCCGGATTTTCTGGGTGCGGACATTGCGCGCTACGAGAACGCAAGCGTCGAATCCTTGCAGGCGTTCGCTCAGGGACAGCTCAAAGACAACCAGCGCGTGGTTGTGTACGGAATTCCGGGCAAGCAGGACTTGGGCGCAGAAGTCGCAACGCCGAAAGCGCCGCCGAAAGATCCCACAAAGAATAACGGCGAGCCCGTGAACGCCGACGCGGCGTGGCGCAATGAAGCGCCCAAGCCCGGGCCTGCAAGCCCGCTGCATCTGCCTGTTCCTGAGCAATTTAAGTTGTCGAACGGGCTGATCGTGCTTTTCAACGAGCGGCCGGGGCTGCCGCTGGTTGCTGCGGACCTCGTGCTGCGCTCGGGAAGCGGTGCGAATCCTGTGGACAAACCGGGGCTGGCTAGCTTCGCTGCGCGAATGCTGCAGCAAGGGACCACGACGCGTAACGCGCTGCAAATTGCCGATCGCGCTGCGGATCTCGGCGCAACGCTGAGCACCCGCGCTTCGGTCGACAGCTCCAGCGTTTTCACGCACTCGCTTTCCCGGAATTTTCCGGATGCGCTCGAGTTGCTCGCCGACGTCGCACTGCACCCGAGTTTCCCGCAGGCGGAAATCGACCGCGTAAGGAAAGAAAGGCTCGTCGCGCTGGTCCAGGAAAAAGACGAGCCCTTTGCCGTGGCTATCCGGGTCCTAGATGCCGCGCTGTACGGGCCGCATCATTCCTATGGATACCCGGACATCGGAAGCGAGGAATCATTGAAAGCGGTGACCCGGGAAGACCTGGTGAAGTTCTGGCAAGGGAACTATTTTCCGAACGATGCGGCTCTCGTGGTGACCGGCAACATCAAACTGAGCGAGCTAAAGCCACTTCTCGAAAAGCAGTTTGGGAACTGGAAGGCTGGCAAATCCAGCGGCGCCGCGATGGGCACGCCGGAGGCTTCGGACGCGCGGATGATTCTGGTGGACCGGCCGGGAGCTCCGCAAACGACGCTGGTGTGCTATGAGATGGGAGTGGCGCGGTCGACGCCGGATTATGCGCCAATCGAAGTGATGAATACGGACCTCGGCGGATTGTTTTCAAGCCGCATCAATATGAACTTACGCGAAGCGCATGGGTACACCTACGGAGCGGGGTCGCTTTTCATGTATCATCGCGCGCCCGGACCGTTTTTTGCCTACGCGCCGGTACGCACCGATGCCACCGCACCAGCGACAACCGAAATGTTCAATGAACTGCGCCGCATGCGCGACACGCAAATGACCCCCGAAGAAATGAAGTTGTCCAAAGACTCCATCACGCGCTCGATGCCGGGCCGCTTCGAACGCGGCACTGACGCGGCCGCGACCTTTGCGGAAGTTTTCGTTTACGATCTGCCTTTGGATTACTTCTCGAAACTCCCGGACAGCATCGATGCCGTTACGCCAGAGCAGGCGCAATCCATCGCGCAGAAGTACATCCATCCCGACAAAATTGTTGTGCTGGCGATCGGCGACCGCAGCAAAATTGAGGAAGACTTGAAAAAGCTGAACCTCAGCAAGATCGAATATCGCGACACGGAAGGGAAGATCCTAAAGTAGTGTCGCGACGCGACCTCGATTGACGAACACGGGATGGACCATTAAAATTTCTTAAGACGTATCTCCCGCTGTCGGGAGAGATGCTCATTTCATCATCGGAGGCGCCTGTGCAAACCATTGTCTCGATGTGGGCGGGTGAGTGTGCCTCCATGCTCCGGCAAAAATAGAGACGCGACTCCCGCCGCCTTTAGAAATCCCGCGAATCGGCAAGTGTGAATTGGCTTCAGCGGTAGCCGTGTGTCGTGTTGCGGCTGCGGGAGGGAATTCTCGTGGATTTATTTGGCCTGGGTTGGAGCAAGTACTTCGAAGCTATGTGGAACAGCAAAGAGTGGGGCAGTGCGGTGCCGGCACGTGTCATTTCGCAGCAAAAGAAATTCTGGGCGATTGCCGGCGAGTTTGGCGAATGTTGGGCCGAAGCGGCGGGAAAGCTGCGGCTCGCTGCAGCAGAAGGGGGGGATTGGCCAACAGTCGGCGATTGGGTTGCGGTCCACGTAGAAAATCCGGGGAGCACAGCAGTGATCCAGGAGGTTCTGCCGCGAAGGAGCCAGTTCGTGCGAAAGTCGGCGGGCAAAGCCGCTCAGGAGCAAGTCCTTGCCGCAAATATCGACACGGCCTTGTTGGTGTCCGCGCTCGACGGCGACTTTAATCCCAGACGCGTCGAACGCTACCTGGCGCAGTGCTGGGAGTCCCACGCAAAGCCCGTTATTGTCCTAAACAAAGCGGACGCTTGCGCGAATACGGCCCAACTCGCGGCGGAGATGGAGAACGTCGCCGGAGGCGCAGCTGTTCTCGTCCTCAGTGCCAAAAGGGGTCTGGGATTCGAGGAATTGGAAAAGTACCTGGTGCGTGGTGAAACGCTCGTGCTCCTGGGTTCGTCCGGCGTGGGCAAATCCACGATTGTCAATTGCCTGATGCGTCGCGTCATCCAAGGCGTGCAAGAAGTTCGCGCATCGGATAGCCGAGGCAGGCACACTACGACGGCCAGAGAATTGTTTGAGCTGCCGTCGGGAGCATTGCTGATTGACACGCCCGGCTTGCGCGAGCTGCAGCTTTGGGGCGCTGAGGAGGGCGTGTCCCGTACATTCGGCGATGTCCAGTCACTCGCCATGCAGTGCCGGTTTACCGACTGCCGCCATGAAGCTGAGCCCGGCTGCGCCGTGCGCGAAGCCGTCCAAGGAGGGAATCTTGACCTCGCGCGGCTGGAGAACTGGCGAAAGTTGTCACGGGAACAGGCGTTCCTGCGGCGAAAAGTCGATCCTGGGGCGCGTCTGGAACAAAAGGAGCATTGGAAAAAGATCCACCGGGCGGCACGGCAGAAATATGAGCAAAGAGAAAAGGACGGAGGTAAGCGTTGACCCAGTGTCTGGGGCGATCTCGCGCGGGCTTAGTGGACGATGCGCTTGTGGATGAAGTCCACGATATCCTGGGTCGAAGTCCCCGGAAGGAAGATTTCAGCGATGCCGGATTGCTTGAGGTTCGGGATATCGGCTTCCGGGATGATGCCGCCGACGAGCACGGTGACATCGCTCATTCCTTTTTCGTTCAAGAGTTTCATGAGCTGCGGGCAGATGGTGTTATGCGCGCCGGAAAGAATCGATAACCCGATGACGTCGACGTCTTCCTGAACGGCGGCGGAGGCAATCATCTCGGGAGTTTGGCGCAGGCCGGTGTAGATAACTTCCATGCCAGCGTCGCGCAGAGCGCGGGCAATCACTTTCGCTCCGCGGTCATGGCCGTCCAAACCCGGCTTTGCAATCAGCACTCGGATTTTTTTCTCAGGCATAAGTTAGGTGATGGCGACTTCTTCGTAGGTGCCGAAGACATCGCGCATGGCGTCACAGATTTCCCCAAGCGTGGCGTAGCATTTGACCGCGTCAAAAATGAACGGCATTAAATTGTCTTTGCCCTTCGCGGCGGCGCGAAGAGCATTGAGGCGGCGATCCACTTCGGCTTGGGAGCGTTCGGCGCGGAGCCTGCGGAGGCGTTCGGCTTGACGATGCGCGACGGTTTCATCGATTTGCAAAATCTCCAGCGGCTTTTCTTCGGCCACGTAATCATTCACGCCGACGATGATCTTTTGCTTTTTGTCGACCGCCATCTGGTAGCGGTACGAAGCCTCGGCGATTTCGCGCTGCGGGTAGCTGCGCTCAATCGCCGCCACCATGCCGCCCATCGAGTCGATTTTGTGGATGTAATCCCATGCGCCGCGCTCCACTTCGTTGGTGAGCGTTTCCACGAAATACGAGCCGCCGAGCGGATCAACTGTATTGGTTACACCGGTTTCGTGCGCGATGATTTGTTGCGTGCGCAGCGCAATTGTCGCCGCAAACTCCGTCGGCAAAGCCCAGGCTTCATCGAGCGAATTGGTGTGCAGCGATTGCGTGCCGCCGAGTACAGCCGCGAGCGCTTGGATGGCCGTGCGCACCACGTTGTTGTAAGGTTGCTGCGCAGTGAGCGAGCAGCCCGCGGTCTGCGAGTGAAAACGCAGCGCCCAGGAGCGCGGGTTTTGGGATTTGTAGCGCTCCACCATGGCTTTGTGCCAGATGCGCCGCGCCGCGCGGTATTTGGCAATCTCTTCGAAGAAATCGTTGTGCGCGTTGAAGAAGAAAGAAAGCTGCGGTGCAAATTCGTCCACGTTGAGTCCGCGGCGCATGCCCCATTCGACATACTCCATGCCATCGCGCAAGGTAAACGCCAATTCTTGAATCGCCGTCGAGCCGGCTTCACGAATATGGTAACCGCTGATGGAAATGGTGTTGAACTTCGGAGTGTTCTTGACGCCGAACTCAAACGTGTCAATCACCAGGCGCATGGAAGGTTCTGGCGGGTAGATGTATTCCTTCTGCGCGATGTACTCCTTGAGGATGTCGTTCTGAATGGTTCCCGAAATTTTCTTCCAATCGGCGCCCTGTTTTTCCGCGACCGCAAGATACATGGCCCAGATGACCGCGGCGGGAGAGTTGATGGTCATCGACGTCGTGACGTTCGCCAGCGGTATCTGGTCAAACAGGACTTCCATGTCGGCGAGCGAGCTAATGGCCACGCCACATTTGCCGACTTCGCCTTCCGAGAGCGCGTGATCGGAGTCGTAGCCCATCAACGTTGGCAAATCAAACGCTGTGGATAGCCCTGTCTGCCCCTGAGAAAGCAAGTAGCGAAACCGCTGGTTCGTATCTTCCGCCGTGCCGAAGCCGGCAAACTGGCGCATCGTCCACAGACGCCCGCGATGCATTGTCGAATGGATGCCGCGAGTGTAGGGCGGTTCCCCCGGGAACCCGAGGTCGCGGTTGGAATTCCATCCGGACAAATCTGCTTTCGTATAAAGCCTGCGAATTGGATGGCCCGAAATCGTGGTGAATTCGGCTTGCCGCTCGGGACTTTTCTCGAGGGTTGGTTGTAGCGTGTTCTTCTCCCAGGCGAGTTCTTCGGTGGACGGCTGGCGGCCAGGAGATTGCAGGTCTGCGGGAGCCGCAGTCTGGGTGCTTCCCTTCGCTGAGTCGCTCATGCGCATCGCTCCCGCCGGATTCCTAACGACGAGAATCCTTATCAAATGATGCTATGCGAAAGCATCAGGTTTGAGCAAGCGTGTAGCGAGCCCGCTGCCTATTTCTGTCCCGCCTCGTCGAAAATCCTGTCGGTACCGATCACCTGGCCGTGAAGCGTGCCGGGAATGAGCGTGTCGCGCTCGAATTCGGCGTTTTTGGCATCCGCGATAGTGACATGGTTGACATCCAGAGTGCGGCCAACGGCGCGCTCGTAATTGGCTTTGGCTTCGACGAGGTTGGCCAGCGCGCGAAGTTCGGTGCCTTGCGCGGCGATGAGGTCGCGCTGCGTCAGAATGACGTTGTAAACGGTGGAGGCGCCGAGTTGGTATTTCTTCTGTTCGGCATCGAAAGTTTCTTGCTG
>Ga0187780_10002201_pt1 | contig 14705 bp, 16 predicted proteins | sample 1015_Q2_SP10_20__FD_132429 | JGI IMG/M metagenome (GOLD analysis project Ga0187780, IMG submission 132429) | Tropical peat soil microbial communities from peatlands in Department of Meta, Colombia - 1015_Q2_SP10_20_MG | ecosystem: Environmental > Terrestrial > Soil > Wetlands > Peat | place... | reverse complement strand
GTGGTGATGATCCACTCCGTCACCATCGGCGAGTATTGGATTTCGCCCGTGGGCGTGCTCAGACGCGCGATCTTGGGCGCCGCAGCACCCATTGGGCCGTAAGTCACGAGAAAACAGTCGCGCCACCGGTCAGCGACGAGCCCGCGATCCAAATTTGCCAACGGCGGCACGCCATGCCCGCGACGAAGGCCGACCCAATAATCGAGAAGTGCCTCCATGCCGCCGCGCGCGTCCTGCGGCGGAGGAGGGGGCGGGGGCGGCGGGACGGGCGCTGCTTGCAGCACCGGAGCACGAAGCGCCGGCGGCACGAGCGTTGGACGTGCGCGGGGTGCGAAGGCCTCGACTGGCGGTTCCACATGCGCCGGAGGGACCGCCGCTTCGACCCGTTCCACGGGCGCTGGCGGCGATAAAAGCACGGGCGCGACTGGCGGCCGTATATCGACCGCGCGCTGAGGGGGCGGCTCGGGAGCTCTTGGCTCCGTTTGCACCGGCGGTGGGATTTCGGGCTCGGGCGACGAAACGGCCGCCGGGGCGGCGATCTCCGGCTCCGGCTGCCGCGCCGGCTCTTCGATCGGGTCGAGGCTTTGCGGCGGCAAAATCTCGGGTTCGGGCTGCGTCGCCACGGGCGCCGGTTCGTACGCCACCGGCGGCATCACTTCCTCGGCCGCCGGCTCGTGCAGCGGAGGCAGGATCTCGGGCGCGACGAGCGTGTCCTGTGCCACGATTTGCGGCGGCTCTTCCACCAGCGGCAGGGAAGGCGGCTGGGGGGTAGCTGCCCCTGCCGCAGGATGGCGGATTTCCGGTTCTGGGGCTTCGACCGGCTTCTTGGGGATATGCTGCTCAGGCGTAGAAGCAAGCTGGGCGGTAATGTCGCCCGTCTTCTCCGAGCCAGAGCCCGTAGCTTGAGTGCGGTGGAGCTTTACGGACGTGAGCGAGGAAGCGCGCGCGCCGGGTTTGGGCGTGCGTCGCTCCCGCGAGCTTCCGTCGGGGCTCATGCGTCACCGCTCCGGCCATAACGGCCCGGCGCCCCGAGTCCGAGGATCAATACCGCCGGGTGGAATTGCGTCATGGCGTCGCCTGCGGCTCCGTCGGAGGCGGATCTTGTGCGGGCGCGGGGCTGAGCAGCTCCGGCGTGAGGAGCGTTCGGTAGTCGCCACTGAGACGCTTGCCGATATAGTCCCAGAGTAGCGCGACCTCCTCGGCGCCACGGGCCTCGCCGCCAATCTCGGCGACAGTGCGGCCGTCGATCATGCTGGCGGCGTAACCGGTGCGCTGGTGCAGGATCACCGGAGCGAGCGTGCCATGCTGCGACAGGGCCATCACGGCCTCGTTCGTAATGCGGGCGCGGGGCGCTGCGCCGTTAATCACGAAGACGAGAGATTTGCCGAGCTTTTCCACCATGTCGACGGTCGCACCGACGGCGCGAAGATCATGAGGGCTCGGCCGCACGGGCACGACCACGAGGTCGCACAGGGCGACGACGTCGGTAATGGTCGCCTCGATCGCGGGCGGCGTGTCGATGATCAGCAGCTTGATGCCGAGCGAGCGCATCTGCTCGACGTCTGGCGCAAGACGCGTCGGACCGGTTCGCGCGAAGAGCGGTGTTTCAGCCGCGCGCGCGTTCCACCATTCGGCCAAGCTGCCTTGCGGATCGGTATCCACGAGCGCAACGGGCCCCGCGCCGCTGCGCTCCGCCTGAACGGCGAGATGTCCGGCGAGAGTCGTCTTGCCCGACCCGCCCTTTTGCGAGGCGATGCCGATGATATGCATAGCGAACTCCACAAACGCGCCGACGGCGACGGCGCCATCGCGGCGATCCGAATTCGCTTGCCAGCGTCCGTCATGCTACGTGAAGCCCGCGACCTTTCATAACATTATCCTTACGAAATTGAATCGCACTCTCATGAGATTTAAGAGAGATTTTAGCAATCGCCTCCTGCATGGGCGCGCGTTCGCAATTTTCATCAAATGGCAGCAATAATTTACAAGGCAGAAATATCTCGTCGTGTTCCATCGCGGCAAAACCGCATGGAGTTAGGTACGGAGATGGACGCGCTAGCGATCGCCGGCTCAGCGCTGCAAGCGCAGCAGATCAACCTCGGCATCATCGCGGACAACATCGCCAATTCCGAGACGCCCGGCTATCAGCCGCAGCAGGCGCGCTTCATCTCGACCAGTCCCGGTGTCGCGGTCGGCGCGATCATCGGCTCGCCGCAGAGCGGCAGCGATATCGGCGGACAGCTCGTTGATTTGCTTTTTGCGAGGCTCGCCTATGAGGCGGCGGCCAAAGTTGCAGGCACCTCGCAACAGATGACGCAGTCGCTGCTGCAGAGCATCTGATCCCGCGCGCGCCGCATGTTTCTCGACCTGCGCGGCGACGCCGGATCTGCCGCGACGTGAGCATTGCCGCCCAGGGGCAAGGCCAATATTCTTGCGCCCAAGGGGCGTGAGACGAGCGGTCTATGACCAGGGGAGATGTGACGATTCTCAATTCAGGCGCGATCGACGACCTGGTCGCGACCGCGCGCTCTTCACCGCGCCGGCGAAAAAACCACAACTTTCATCGCCGGCTCGACGATCCGATTCAACGCTTTCTCAACGCCGCGGAGCCCGGCTCCTACGTCTGCCCCCACCGCCACGCGGCGGACAGGTGGGAGCTCTTCGCAGTGTTGCGGGGACGGATCGATCTCGTCCTCTTCACGGATGATGGAGCGGTGGAAAAGCGCGTCACCGCGGTTCCCGGCGGAGACATGGTCGAGATCCCGGGGCAATGCTGGCACAGTTTCGTCGTCGGCGCCTCCGGCACGGTGACGCTCGAAGTGAAGCCCGGGCCTTACATCGCCGCCTCCGACAAGGAATTCGCGCCCTGGGCCCCGCGTGAAGGCGACGCAGCTGCGAGACGCTTCCTTAAGTGGCTGGGTGCGGCGAAGCCCGGGGAGCGCTGGATTCAACTCTAAGACTTCCCAGCCGCCGGCACCCGCAAGGCCGCGCCTGCGTCGAGCCTAGGTGCAAGGTTTTTAATGCAAATCCGGCCGGTCTCGAATCGCGCCCGGCATGATAGACTGACGCCGCTTCGAGCTGGAGGATCATGACGGGGGAGGTGAATTCGATTGCTGGCGTGGCCGAGGTGAGGGCGCGCGAGCGCCTCCGCGCACCAACGGAGGGTGGGATCGGGCCGCGGCTGCGTGGGCGGCTCTTCCGGAAATACGCCGCCCTTTCCGTGCTCGTCGTTACGGTCGCGCTCTTATCTAACGGGCTCGTCCAGGTCTGGTTCTCCTACCAGGAAAACCGGCAGTCGCTCGTCCGCGTGCAGCGCGAGCAGGCCCAAGCTGCCGCCACCAAGATCGACCAGTTTGTCGGCGAGATTGTCAATCAGCTCGGCTGGACCGTGCAGCTTCCCTGGTCGCAAGACACGATGGAGCAGCGGCGCTTCGACGCACTTCGTTTGTTGCGCCAAGTCCCGGCGATCACCGAGCTTTCGCAACTCGACGCGACCGGCCACGAGCAACTCCATGTCTCGCGCCTTGCGATGGATGTCGTCGGCAGCAACGAAGATTTCTCGCAGGATCCGAAATTCACGCGCGCGGTCGCCGACAAGGTCTATTACGGCCCGGTCTATTTCCGCCGTGAGTCCGAGCCTTACATGACGATCGCCATCGCCGGCGCGCGCAAGGACGCCGGGGTGAGCGTCGCCGAGGTCAATCTTAAATTCATCTGGGACGTCGTTACGCAAATCAAGGTGGGCCAGCGCGGCCGCGCCTATGTCGTCGACGCCGGTGGCCGGCTCATCGCCCACCCTGATATCAGCCTCGTGCTGCGCAACACCGACCTCTCCCTTCTCGCGCAGGTCAAGGAGGCACGCGCGGGCGGCGAAACGGCGCAGCTCGACATCGAGGGCGCGCGCGATGTCGAAGGACAGGAGGTGCTGAGCGCCCACGCCGCGATACCCTCGCTCGGCTGGATCGTTTTCGTCGAGTTGCCGGTCGCCGAGGCCTATGCCCCGCTCTATGCCTCGATCGAGCGCTCCGCTGCGCTCTTGGCCGCTTGTCTCGTTCTCGCCTTCTTGGCGGGACTCTATCTCGCGCGCCGCATGGTGGTCCCGATCGAGGCCCTGCGCGCCGGCGCGGCAAAGATCGGGTCGGGTGATCTCGATCAGCGCATTGCCATCAAGACCGGCGATGAGCTCGAGGCGCTGGCGCAGGAATTCAACCAGATGGCGGGTCAGCTCAAGGAGTCCTATGCGGGCCTTGAGCAGAAGGTCGCGGACCGAACGCACGAGCTCTCCGAGGCGCTCGACCAGCAGACCGCGACCGCGGAGGTCCTGCGTGTGATCTCCTCATCCCCGGGCCAGCTCGAGCCAGTGTTCGACGCCATCCTCGAAAATGCGCTGCGGATTTGCAATGCGCAGTTCGGCAACATGCGCCGCCGCGAAGGCGATGTATTTGTCACCGTTGCAACGCGAAACATGCCGCCACAACTGATCGCGTTTCTCAAGGCAAACCCGACGTCCAGGGACACGGGGAGCTTGTCGGCGCGCGCGATCCGGGAAAAGCGACCGATCTTCGAGCAGGATTTGGCAGCGTCTCCGCTCTACGCGGCCCGAAATCCGATTACGGTGGCGACGGTCGAAATCGGCGGCGCGCGCGCGTTCTTGATCGTGCCGATGCTGAAGGAGGACGACGTCGTTGGCACGATTACCATTTATCGCCAGGATACGCGGCCCTTCACCGACAAGCAGATCGCCCTAATCACGAATTTCGCGGCTCAGGCGGTCATCGCGATCGAGAATACGCGTCTGCTCACCGCATTGCGGGAGCGTACCGAAGAGCTGGCGCAATCCGTCGAGGAGCTGCGTGCGCTGGGCGAGGGCAGCCAGTCGGTCAACTCGACGCTCGATCTCCAGGGCGTGCTCGACACGATCGTCGCCAAGGCGGTCCAGATCTCGGGCACGGATGCGGGATCGATCTACGTCTTCGACGAGGCGGGGCAGGAGTTCCGTCTTCGGGCAACCTTCGGCCTTCAGGATTCGGTTGTGGCACGGATCAAGGGGCAGCGTCTCCCGGCAGGGGTCGAGGTTGTCGGCGAAGCGACGCAGCGGCGAGCGCCGGTGCAAATCCCCGACCTCGCACCGCGTGGCAGCAGCGCGGTCCAAGACATCATCTACGATGCCGGCTATCGCTCGCTTCTCGTGATCCCTCTCTTACGTCCCGACCGTATCGTTGGCGCGCTCGTGGTACGCCGGCGCGAGACTGGCGCCTTCCCACAAAGCACGGTCGACCTCCTGCAGACCTTCGCGGGGCAATCGGTGACGGCGCTCGCCAATGCCGCGCTCTTCCGCGAGATCGAGGAGAAGAGCCGTCAGCTCGAGGTTGCGAGCCAGCACAAGTCGCAGTTCCTTGCCAATATGAGCCACGAGCTCCGGACGCCGCTCAATGCGATCCTGGGCTACACCGAGCTCATCGTCGACCGCATTTACGGGGAGATTCCTGACAAGGTGGGCGAAGTGCTCGCACGGGTCGAAAGCAACGGCAAGCATCTCCTCGGGCTTATCAACGACGTACTCGATCTCTCCAAGATTGAGGCCGGCCAGCTTTCGCTCACGCTTGGTGACTATTCTATCGAGGACCTCATCAACGGCGTCTACAGCGCGGTCGAGCCGCTCGCGACTTCGAAGAACCTGGCCTTGAAGCTCGAGGTACCAAAAGATCTTCCAACCGCTCGTGGCGACGAGCGGCGGCTTTCGCAAGTGCTCCTCAATCTCCTCGGAAACGCGATCAAATTCACCGATGCGGGTGAGATCCTCATAAAGGCGTGTGCAAAGGACGGCCTGCTCCAAGTCGCGGTGTGCGATACCGGACCGGGGATCGCGCCATCCGACCAGGCCAAGATCTTCGAGGAGTTCCAGCAAGCCGATGATTCTAACACGCGCAAGAAGGGCGGCACCGGCCTGGGGCTTGCGATCACCAAGCATATTGTCGAAATGCATGGCGGCCGGATCTGGGTCGAATCGAGCCTCGGCCACGGCTCGACCTTCATCTTCGAGCTGCCCGTGGCCGTCGAAAAGCAGGTAGCATTGGCATGAGCAAACGGATACTGGTGGTCGAGGATCACGAGGATAATCGCCAGATTCTGCGCGACCTCCTGAAGAGCGCGGGCTACGAAATGGTCGAGGCGTGGGATGGGGACGCCGCCCTCAGGGCGGCGGCAAGCGAGAAGCCCGATCTCATCCTGATGGATATCGATCTGCCCGGAATCAACGGCTATGAGGCAACGCGGCGCCTAAAAGCGGACCCGGCGATGCGCCAGGTTCCGATCATCGTGGTGACCTCTTACGCGCTGAGCGGCGACGAACAGAAAGCCCGCGACGCCGGTGCTGACGACTACATCGCAAAACCGTATAGCCCGCGTCAGCTTTTGGCCAAAGTGCGCGCCTACCTGAAATAGGCTCCGCTCCGCCCATGCACGAGCCGCCCTGCATCCTGGTCGTCGACGACAACGAGACCAATCGCGACATCCTCGAGAAACGGCTGGGCGCGCACGGTTATGCGGTGATCCATGCGCGCGACGGGCTCGAGGCGATCGACACCGCAAAGCATCGGCTTCCGGACCTGATTCTGCTCGACATCATGATGCCGAAGCTCGACGGCATCGAGGTCTGCCGTCGCCTCAAAAACGACGCCTCCCTGCCTTTTATGCCGATCATCCTCGTGACCGCGAAAGCGGACACCAAGGATGTGGTCAGCGGACTCGACGCCGGCGCCGAAGAATACCTGACCAAGCCAGTCGACCAGACCGCGTTGATGGCGCGGGTGCGTTCCGTGCTGCGCTTGAAGGCACTGCACGACCAAGTGCAAGCGCAGGCGGCCGACCTTGCGGCGTGGAACCGCACGCTCGAGGAGCGTGTCGCCACGCAATTGGGCGAAATCGAGCGGGTCAGCCGCCTCAAGCGGTTTCTCGCGCCGCAAGTGGCCGAGCTCGTGGTCTCGCAGGCCGACGAGCAGCTCCTGCAAAGCCATCGCCGCGACATCACGGTCTGCTTCTGCGATTTGCGCGGCTTCACCGCTTTCGCAGAAACCGCCGAGCCCGAGGAAGTCATGAATCTCTTGGGCGAGTACCACGCGGCGCTCGGTGCGCTCATCCACAAATTCCAGGGCACGCTCGAGCGCTTCCTCGGCGATGGGCTGATGGTGCTATTCAACGACCCAATCCGCTGCTCGGATCCGTCAGATCGCGCCGTGCGCATGGCGGTGGAGATGCGCGACCACGTCGCAGGGCTGACCACGAAATGGCGCAAACAGGGCCATGAGCTGGGCTTCGGGATGGGTATCGCGCATGGCTACGCGACGCTCGGGCGCATCGGCTTCGAGGGACGGTCGGATTATACGGCCATCGGCACGGTGGTTAATCTCGCGGCCCGGCTTTGCGCCGAAGCCGCTGATGGCCAAATCCTGCTTGATGGCAAGGTCCACGCGGCGGTGGAGGCCTTTGCCGAAATCGATCCCGCGGGCGAGCTCGTCCTCAAGGGATTTCACCGGCCGGTCAAGGCCTACAATCTGCGGGCGCTTCGCGCCTGATCGGGGCACTTACCGTCGGAACGCCGGCTCGCCTGCGCTAACTTTTCTTTACGATTTCCGCGGTAGAAGGGAGGAAGGGTTGGACCGTCCCATGAAGAGGCAGTCATGTTCGAGCGGGCGATAAAGCGCGCACCAAAGCGCGATCACGAGATTGGCAATATCTACCTCAAGACGCTGGCCGGGCTTCCGAAGCAAATCTGGCAAGAGTGGAAGCTCGTCAAGTTCATCGACTTCTTCGACAACCAGCCGCATGCGGTGATGCAGGAGCTCGACGGCAAGACGACCCGCACGGTTGCGATCGCTGCGCTCAACGATCCCAATCTCTGGGCGATGCGCGACGAGGCCTGATCGCCCAAGAGCCGGTCTCAATTTCGCAACACGGACTCGACGCGGCAGGATATTGGCGTCCCCTGCGGGATTCGAACCCGCGTTGCCGCCGTGAGAGGGCGGTGTCCTGGGCCTCTAGACGAAGGGGACGCGAGGCGCGGAGTTCCGTTCTAACCGCCGGACCCGGGCATGGCAAGTCCGGACGGTTTGGCCTGTATCCTTCCCAAGCTCAATCGCGAAAATTGACGAATTGCAGCGGCTGCTCGAGCTTGAGCGCGCGAAGGAGCGCGATCGTGGCCTGCAGATCGTCGCGCTTTTTGCCCGAGACGCGCAGCTCGTCGCCCTGGATCGCAGCTTGCACCTTGAGCTTGCTGTCCTTGATCTCTCTCACAATGCGCTTCGCGAACTCCTGTCCGACGCCTTGGCGAAGCAGCACGGTTTGACGCTGGCTCTGACCGGAACCCTTTTCCGGCGGTTTGAAATCGAGCGCCCCCACCTCGACCTTGCGCCGGGTCAGGTGCACGCGCAGGAGTTCCTGCACTTGTCGTAGCTTGAGCGCGTCGTCGGCAAGGATCGTCAGCACGCCTTCCTCGCGCGTGACCGCGGATTTGCTTCCCTTGAAGTCGAAACGCGTCGCGATCTCGCGCGCGAGCCCTGCGAGGGCGTTGTCAACCTCGGCGATGTCGAGCCGGGAAACGATGTCGAAACTGGCCATCGGCGCTCCTGCGCAAGCGGATTGCGGGACCCTTATAACCGCCGCTGCAAGGTGCGGCCAGAAGCCCCCCGGCCCGGGCTTTCCTGCGCATTCAAATATTCTTAACGGCCATCACGGAGGATGCAGCACACCGCTCGCACTGCCTGGCCGAGGCCGCCCTTCCATGAACGTTGTCGTACCGATCAAGGACTTCGCCCGCGAGGACGAAGCAAGGGAGGGGGCTGGGCCATCTCTCGGCTCGGCACGTGAGATCTGGGCAGACAGGCGCCGCCTTATCGAGCGGCGCGAGCGCTATTACGGACCCGATGGCAGCCTTCCGCGCTGGTGGGTCGAGCTCTTCGATTTGGGCGTCCACGGCTTGGCCGAGGCTGCGCGATTCCTCCGCGTGGACGGGCGGGGCCGAAGCAACGCGCTTGCGCCGCGTCTGGAGGAACTCGGCCTTTCCTTTTCGTCGCTTCCGACGGCTTTTGACGGCTACAGGATCTTGCAGCTGAGCGATACGCATCTCGATCACCTGCCCGAGCTATCGGATATTGCGGGCCGCATGCTCGACGGTATCGAGGTTGATCTCGTCGTCGTGACCGGCGACATCCACGGTCACCGCCGCGCCGCTCTCGTTGAATCGGCCGCGCCGCTCGAATCAGCGCTCGCAGGCGTTCGCACACGGGATGGCCGGCTCGCCGTGCTCGGCAATCATGACCCTACGGAGATGGCGGAGACGCTCGAACGGTTGGGTTTCCGCGTCCTCCTGAATGAATCGATCACGCTCGAGCGTCACAACCAGCGCCTGGTCGTGACCGGTCTCGACGATGTCCATCGCTTCTATACTCCAGCGGCGACCCGCACTCTTGCCGACGCGCCGCAGGGCTTCCGCGTCGCGCTCGTGCATTCCCCCGAAATGGCAGACCATGCGGCGGCCGCAGGTTACGCGCTCTACCTCTGCGGACACACGCATGGGGGTCAGATCTGCCTACCGAGCGGGCGACCGATCTTCAGCCGGTTGCGGCGGTGCAAATTCGCCGTCGCTGGAGAGTGGCGATCCGGGTCGATGATCGGCTATACCAACCGCGGCCTCGGTGTCTCGGGCGCCGCGATGCGGTTCAACTGTGACGCCGAGATGGCCGTGATAACCTTGCGCCGGACGTAAGCCGGAAGGGATCGCCGTTGGCCGTAAAACTGGCGCGGTTTGCCGCAGGTTTGGTTCTTCTTGCCGCGCTCTTCTATTTTCGCCTGATCGACCTCGACGAGCTGCGCAAGGCGCTGTCGCAGCCGCTTCTCTTGGGCTGCGCGGCGCTCGCCTGCGTTGCGACCATCCCGCTTGCCGGCCTGCGCTGGCATCTTCTGCTGCAGTCCCAGGGCCTCAAGCTGCACCTCCTTCACACGGTGCGAATTGTGGCGATGGGCGCGTTCTTCGCGACCTTCCTTCCAGGCTCCGCCGGCGGCGATATCGTACGCGGCGTTTATATCTATCAAGCGTCGCATGGCAGGCGCACCAGCGCCCTGCTTTCGATCCTTGTCGACCGCATGATCGGTCTCACCGCCTTCGTGGTTTTCGGGGCGGCGGCGACGTTGAGTCGTCCTTGGCCCGCTTACGGCGTGGTCCAGTATGGCTTCCTCGGACTGACCGCGCTCTTTCTCTGCGCGCTCGCGCTGCTGTTCCTGTTCGGCCATCGCATCGCGGGGCTCGTCAATCGGGTCTTCGCGGGCCGATCTCAGCCCCTAGCCGGGATCATCGACGAGGCCGGAACGGCGCTGCGCGAATATTCCCGGCAATGGCGCAGCGTCGCGATCTGCCTCGTTCTCTCTCTCGCGATCGTGTTCATGGTCGCAGTTGCTGTGGTCGTGATCGCTGCGGCGTTGCAGTTCGGCGGGCTCAGCATGGTCGAATACGGCATCGCGGGAATTTATGCGATGATCGCCAACAGCCTGCCCTTCACCCCCGGCGGCCTCGGCATCGGCGAGGGCGCTTTCGCCTCGGCTTGCGTCGCGCTCGAGCCGACAACGAGCGGCATTCCCTATGCAACGATTTTCCTGGTGCTTCGCTGCGTCATCGTGATCTCGACTCTGCCGGGGTTGATCGCGTACCTGGTCTATCCCCACCGTGCGAGATTGCTCGCGCCCGCCAATCCGAACCATTAGGCTTCGTCATGCAGCGAATCTTCCTTGCCGTCGCAGCGCTAAGCGGTGCGCTGGCGGTTAGCGCCGACGCAGCGGCGCGTCATCTCCTCGCGGGCGAATCCGAGCGCCTGGATCTCGCCGCGACCGCAGCGCGCTACGGACTCTTTCACGCCGCGGCGCTCCTCGGGATCGCGGTGCTTGGGCGCGACCGAGTCGGCTTTTGGCTCGGTGCAGCGGGCTGGCTCTTCGTCGCTGGGCTTGCCTTGTTTTGCGGGAGCCTCGGTCTTGTCGCTGCCGGCGCGCCGCATGGCTTGGTCGCCTTCGCGCCTTGGGGCGGCTCCGCCTTCATCGCAGGCTGGGCAGCATTGCTGGGCGAGGCCCTGCGTCCGCGGCGAGCGCGTTGAAGACTCAGCGCAGCGCGGAGGGCACCGGAATGCCGGCCTCGGTGTAATAGCGCAGCGCGCCGGGATGAAGCCGAATTCCGAGCGCCGGAAGGGCGGCAGCGGCGATCGCTCGCCAGGCCGGATTCCGTTCCGCGAGCGCAGACAGCTGCGACCAGAAAGCCTTGGTGAGGGCGTAGGCGGTTCCCGCGCTCATTCTGACCGTCGTATAGGCGCCCGCGGGGACCGCGATCGTGGCCACGTCCTGGTCGATGCCCGGATAGGTGCCGCCGGGCACGACCTGCTCGACGACGCTGTCATCGGCAGCGAGGATTTTCGCCATTTCGGAAGGCTCGAGGCCGAGGAGGCGGATCGGCGTCGCCTTCGCGATGTCCGCCACCATCGACACGGGGTAGCTGCCGGCGATCGCAAGGCCGCTCACCCGGTTGTCCATCACCGCGCTTGGCGCTGCTCCGACGTCGATGTCGATGAGCTGGACTTTCTTTTCGATGCTGAGGGACTGCAGCACGGCGGCGGTCAGCCGCTCGCTGATGCTGCCCTTGTTGCCGGGGATGAAGCTGTGCCCTGCGAGATCGGCAACCGCTTGGATGCCGCTGTCCTGGCGCACCACCCAATGCACCGTCTGGAACGGGATGGGGAACAGCGCCCGGATGTCGTAATAGCCGGGATTGGACGAGAAGGGCTTTGCGCCGCGCCGCGCCTGCCGAATGACGCTCCGCGACGCGGTAAAAATCGAGTTGGGAGCGCTTCTGGGCGCATCCATGACGTTGCGGACGCTGCCCTGGCTCTCCTTGACGTCGAGCGCGAATGCACCATTGCCCGCGAGAACGAGAGCCTCGGAAAATTGACGCGCGAGCTGGTAATTCGGGCTATCGGATTTGCCGGCATGCACCGTGACCGAGAGCGTCTTCTCCTTCGCCTGGCCCAATGCCGCGAAAGGCGCGCTCGCGGAAACGAAGGTCGCGAGGCTAAGAGCCGCTACCAGACCTAGAGTTGAGCGCACGCCTCGCCATCCGGTTGTGTCGGCCGTTCCTGCCCGTGTCGGCCGATTCGAGCCAAAGGCACTCGCTATACCGCCGGTTTGATCGCGCGGCAAGCAAGATGATCTCGCTTTACCGCAGGCCGGCGGCCGCTATTCTTCCCGGCATGCGCTCGGCCCCCTCGTTCGATGTGGAATTTCTCGCCGAGACGCTCGACGTGCCCCGCGACTGGAAGCTTGTCGGCTATTTATGCATCGGCCATCCCGAGACTGACGAACGGGTTCCGGCCCTGCAACATGGGCGGAGGGAGCATCGCCGGCCTTCGGGCGAGTTCGTGACCGAGCGGTGATGCGAGCGCGGCGGAAGCCGTCTGGGAGAAGCCGATGACCACGCTGCTGTACACTCACCCCGCATGCCTGGCGCACGATCCCGGCCGCCATCATCCGGAATCGCCCGCCCGTCTCAAAGCCATTCTTGAAGCTCTCGCGGCGCCGGAGTTCGGCGCGCTTATCCGCCGCGAGGCGCCCCGCGCAGAGCTTCAAGACATCACGCGGGTCCATCCGGGCGAATTCGTCGAGCGGCTGCTCGCAAGGGTACCGAGGAACGGATATGCCGCAATCGACGCGGATACCATTCTCTCGGCCGCCTCAGGCGAAGCGGCGCTCCGCGCAGCGGGTGCCACCGTTGCGGCGGTCGACGCGGTCGTCGCAAGGGAGGCGCAGAATGCATTCTGCGCCGTGCGGCCGCCGGGCCATCACGCGGAGCCGGGGCGCGCGATGGGCTTTTGCCTCTTCAACAATGTCGCGATCGCGGCGTTGCGCGCGCGCCAGGCGCACGGGATCGCCCGCGTCGCCGTGATTGATTTCGATGTGCATCATGGCAATGGAACCCAGGCGGCGTTCGAAACCGATGCAAGCCTCTTCTATGGTTCGACGCATCAGATGCCGCTTTATCCGGGGACGGGCGCGGCGAGCGAGCGCGGCGTCGGCAACATCCTCAACCTGCCCCTTGCCCCGATGGCGGGCTCGCGCGAGTTTCGCGCCGCCTTCGAGACGCGAATGCTTCCGGCGCTTGAGCAGTTCCGTCCCGGATTCGTGCTGATCTCGGCGGGCTTCGATGCCCACCGCGCAGATCCTTTGGCCCAGCTCATGCTGGTCGAGGCCGATTATGCTTGGGCGACGCAGGAGCTTCTCGGCGTGGCAAAACGACACGCCGGCGGCCGGCTGGTTTCGACGCTCGAAGGCGGCTACGACCTCGGTGCTCTTGCAACATCGACGGCAACCCATGTCAGATGTCTGATGGCCGCGTAAGGGAGCTCCTCGATACCTGTCGAGCGCTTGCTCTCGACGAGCAGCATCCCTAAAGTGGCGCGGACGAAACGAGGGGTCGATGGCCGAAGCGGGTCTGCCGCCCGAAATTGCGGCAATGAGTTTCGAGGCCGCGCTCGCCGAGCTTGAGACGCTCGTCAAGCGGCTCGAAGCGGGAAACGTCAAGCTCGACGAAGCCATTTCGGCCTACGAGAAGGGCGCACAATTGAAGCGTCACTGTGAAAGCAAACTGCGCGAAGCGCAGGCGCGCGTGGAAAAGATCGTGATGGGTTCGGATGGTGCACCCAGCGTCGAGAAGCTCGCTCTTGACTGAGCAGCTTTGGCCACCGGGAACCGACTTCGCCACCGCTATCGCGGAGACGGCGAAGCTCACCGACGAGGTGATTGCGAGCCTCATTCCGATCCCGCCCGATCTCGAAGCGCGTGTCTTCGAAGCGATGCGCTACGCTGCCTTAGCTCCCGGCAAGCGACTGCGGCCCTTTCTCGTGCTGGCGAGCGCGCAGCTTTTTTCGGTCGCGCGGCGAAGCGCGCTGCAGGTCGCGAGCGCGATCGAGCTGGTGCATGCCTACTCGCTCGTCCATGACGACTTGCCGGCCATGGACAATAGCGATCTGCGCCGCGGCCGGCCGACCTGCCACAAGGCTTTCGACGACGCGACAGCAGTTCTCGCGGGCGATGGGCTCCTGACAATGGCCTTTGAGGTGCTGGCGCATCGGGACACCCATGGCGACCCGGCGGTGCGATGCGAATTGGTGGCGTCGCTCGCCCAAGCCGCGGGTGGCCAAGGCATGGTTGGAGGCCAGATGATCGATCTCCTCGCCGAAAAGCGCACCGATCTCGATATCGGAGCCATCACGCGCTTGCAACGCCTGAAGACCGGCGCGCTCATCGCTTTTGCTTGCGAAGGCGGAGCTATTCTTGGCAAGGCACCACAAGAGCTTCGTCTCGCCTTGCGCGGCTACGCTCATGATCTCGGCCTCGCTTTCCAGATCGCGGACGATCTTCTTGATGTCGAGGGTTCTGCGGGGGTTACGGGCAAACCGGTGGGCCAAGATGCGGCGGCTGGCAAGGCGACCTTCGTTTCGATTCTCGGCGTCGAGAGGGCGCGCGCCCAGGCCTCTGTTCTGGTCCGCCAGGCTGTGGCGCATCTTGAGCCCTTCGAGAGCCGGGCCGACCTGTTGCGCCAAGCGGCACGCTTCGTAATCGATCGCCAAGCATGATCGATCGTCGCGTGCTTCTCTTGATGACCGTTACCCTGGCCG
>Ga0187780_10002200_pt1 | contig 14711 bp, 12 predicted proteins | sample 1015_Q2_SP10_20__FD_132429 | JGI IMG/M metagenome (GOLD analysis project Ga0187780, IMG submission 132429) | Tropical peat soil microbial communities from peatlands in Department of Meta, Colombia - 1015_Q2_SP10_20_MG | ecosystem: Environmental > Terrestrial > Soil > Wetlands > Peat | place... | reverse complement strand
TGGCTTGCTGCGCGCCATTCGCCTGGCGCTGCGCCCGGATGGACGCTATGTGTGCCTGGAGATCAACTGCGCCGAGCATCTGGAAGGCAATGCCGGACCGCTGGGCAGCCTGTTCTACGGCCTCAGTGTGCTGTATTGCATGACCACCTCGCTCTCGGGCCACGGGGAGGGACTGGGCACCGCAGGATTGCCAGAAGGGAAGCTGCAGGAGCTTTGTAGAGAGGCTGGCTTCAGCAACGTGCGGCGCGTACCGCTGGAGAACCCGTTCAACACCCTGTACGAGATTGTACCCTAAAGGTACGCTGTGATCTGCAATGCCGGAGGTGTCTCATGATGTACTATCGCATCGCGTTCCAGGCGGAGCAAGCGCCGACCTGGACCTGGAAATCGACCGCCCTGACTGAGCTTGCGACCGTGTTCGGCTTCCTCAGGCTCTATCGCGCACTTCCGCCACACCGCCTGCGCGTGTTTTCCTCCCCAGCAAAGGAAGACCTGAACGAGCAGCTTGCGCGCGAGAATGAGGAGGGAGCATCGCAGTCCGTCACGGCAGCCCAGTTCCTGCAGGAGAGAAAGATACACCTGTGGGCAATTCCAGAAGAAAAGTCAGCATGTGCGGTGGGTGAGCGCCTAGCGATGGTCTCGGTCGCTGAAAGTCGCTGCCGCTCATTCCATGAGGGCAACACGAGAGAACCATCCCTGGATGAGTGGAGGACGAGTGCGCTGGAGCGCAGACGGGGAGAGCTGGAACGTGGTTCAGGTGGTGACCATGACCTCCCGTACCGGTTCACGAGGCCCTCCTCGATGCCGCAAGTTCTCGCCTGGATGAAGCTTCTTGTGAGGGTGCAAGATGGCACATTACTCCCATAGATCGTGCCACAAAAGAACGCTGCTATCTGGAATACCGGAGGTGTCTCATGTGGATGGTTTCTAACGGGGGAAGAGAGCTGGTGAGAAAAACCGCGCTTCTTCCCACAGACTCTCAGGTGTGCTAGAATTGACGAGGCGGATGCTGCAAGAAACCGGAGAGCGTTGGTCTTGTCGAGCGAGGCAGCAATCACGATCAAACTGTGTATGTTTCGTAACGCTCATGGATGAGGATGAAGTCGCTCGTCCATGAGTACAAATGACAAGGAGCAAACCGCATGTCACTCGAAAGCAATAAAGCGCTGGTGCGCCGCCACGTGGACGAGGCCTTTACAAACCGCAACCTCGCGGTCCTGGATGAGACCATCTCCGATGACTATATCGATCACACGAATCCGCCTGATTGGCCTCTGGGGCGCGAAGGGCATCGACAGATCCTGGCCCTGTATCACTCCGCATTTCCCGATTTCCGCTATGATATCGAGCACGAAGTCGCTGAGGGCAACATGGTGGTGGTGCGAGGTACCTATAACGGCACACACACCGGGGAGTTTTTTGGCATTGCTCCCACCGGGCTACATTTTACGACAACGGGCATGCATCTGTGGCGCATCACTAACAACCAGATCGTCGAGCACTGGTGCAACAATGACGATCTCGGGGCGATGCGCCAGCTTGGGGTGGTCCCTTAGGTGAAGCTGAGAAGCACAGTGCTTGTCTCAAGAGGCTCCTGCGGTTTGGACTCTCAATCCTGGCCGCAGGATGCCGTTGGCATCATCTCAGGATCGGCGACCGGCGGTAGCTGTCTTTTCTCTCTCGTCGCCTCCGCCTTCATTTTCCAAACACATACCCGTCTCTGCGGCGTAAAGCCAAAAACGGTCGGTTCTTGAGAAATATGGCTCAGCTTTTTCAGCTTCGTACCGCTCCATCTCCACTGGCACACAGCCTCCTCTTGAGGAATCTCATAGTCAGAATCTCGAAACATCACCTGGTTGACGGGAAATTTGAGACAAAAGGAAGAGCTTATAAAAGTTGGCTATATATGCGCCTCTAGACATGAGCGAAACGAGGCACTTCAATTCGCGCACTCAAGGATAGAAGCCATTTCAGGGGCATTTCTCCCTCTGAAAGCTTATCCAGATCAGGTTCATAGGGTCGGTATGCCGCCAATTGTGGTTACCTCTCAGCCAAATGGCTCCCCTAGCAGCTAGATCATGCTGTAATGTAGATGAGTGAATGTGCTGTTATGTGTACTTTACATATTATAGTGGATAGGTGGTACTTTTGTGTAGGGCGAGTTGTATTTTTTTCTGCCGAGGGCAGAGAAAAATACAAAAGAGTTTTGTGGGGACACCCCACACCCTGGCAAAGAACTTCGTCCTCTGCACTCCTAACGTGCGGATTTTCTTCGTAAGAGAATGCGTTGATAGACACAGGCATCGAGCATGGCACGGAGGAGGCCAATTATTGCTAGCAGGGAAAGGACGACGATGAAGGCGAGCAATTGTGGCCTAAAATGGGCGTAGAATGGGAGATAGGTGGATGGTAATAAGCCCCATAGCGCTGCAAGCAGGTACGCGCCAACAAGCATGAACATGCCAGCCATAGCACTACTGCGTAAGAGGACAGGGAATGTCATCTGCTCTGAAAGCCATACCGCCATCATCGCTCCTGGGGTTGGAGCTCCGATAAGCACAATAACCAGCACAACAAACATGCGCGGCAGGAGTGAGGTACCAAACGCAATCGAGAGGGGAGTTGCCAGAAGGATGATGAGAATGATCGTTGAAGGAAGGAGTCCGGTTAAAGCCCCTACTAAAGATGATCGCCACATGATAGGCGCTTTTTCATACTGTTCGTGGGCCACATCTACCCGGCTAAGCTGGCGAATAGTGTAGATATTGCCGAGTAAGAGAACGAGGAAGGACACTATTGGCAAGTATACATCATTGTGATGAACGATGGTGCCAAAGCTGATGAAAAAACCGCCTAGCAGCGGCGCAATAATGGCAGCAATAAGGCAGCGATAGAGGTTCTTGCGTGCAGGATGGCTACGGGTTACAGCAACAAAGCCAATCGCCGCCAATGCCAGTAGATTGATGCCAGCGCCAAGAAGGATTCCTAAAATTGCAGGGGATGCGGCTCCTGGTTTGGCAGGAGTGATGAGCAGAATGAGAATCAGCAATTGTACTGGCACAGAAATCAAGGCTACTCCGTAAAAGAAAAATCTGCGCCCCTGGTGATATGTTGGTGTGGCTGCTACGGGCTGTTGCGCAGGTTGAGCGGGCGCAACCAATTGTACTCCTGCAGCCTGGGAAGGCCATTGCCAGGGACCCCCATCCTGTTGCCATGGCATAGCTACTGGAGGGACTGCCGCCTGATCCGCAGGGTTAGTTGGAGGCAATGCTCCACCTGTATAACCTGCGGAGGCAATTGCTGCTTGAGCTACAGGCGGCTGCCAGGACCGATCCAAGACTGTCAGGTCATCATTATTGGCATCGCCTGGTAAGCGCATTCTTGCGGCTACGGCAAGGGCAGGAGATATTGCTGCATTCAGATCGTCTGCCATTTCAATCGTGTTTTGATAGCGATCTTTGGGATTCTTTGCGAGCGCCTTTTTTACAACAAATTCGATGGAGGGTGAGAGATCGGGCCGAATATTTCTTATAGAGGGTACTGGCTCGCTGAGTTGCTTCGACATAACAGCAAAAGGATTTGGACCGGTAAAGGGGACATGGAGAGTCAGTAGTTCAAAGAGAATGATGCCAAGTGAATAGATGTCTGAACGAGGATCAAGTTCAGCTGCGCTGACCTGTTCTGGAGAGGCATACTCAGCGGTGCCTAGAAAACTTCCTGCCGTGGTCAGGGAGGGCATTGCAATCAATCTAACAATACCAAAATCGCTTAAAAGCAGGCGGCCATCCTGGTGAAAGAGTAGATTGCCCGGTTTGATATCACGATGAATGACGCCGAGACTATGAGCGTAACTGAGGGCGTCCGCGATTTGATTTATATAGCTGGCAATGGTGCTGAGTTCAAATTGGCGTCCCAGGCGTTTATTTTCATCTATCCGTTCGCGCAGCGTGCCGCCTCTTACATATGGCATGACAAGGTAAGCGAGGCGTTGGCCTTCCAGATGCGCTTCTTCGTATTCGTAGATAGGCAGTATGTTGTTGTGCTCGAGTTTGGCCACCGTGTCAGCTTCACGGCGAAAACGTTCTAAAAAGATGACCTGCTGATCGGGGTCTAAGCCAGGCGCAGGGATCAGGACTTTTACCGCGACTGTGCGAGTTGGACGTGATTGCTGCGCGAGGTAGACCGCTCCCATGCCACCTTGCCCTATGATGCGTTCTATGGTGCAGTTTCCAAGGTTTGTGCCTATAAGTTCTTTTGCATTCATATGTTAAGAATTCCATAAATCGGTTTGCTGTGTTTCAGGAACTTTACGCTTTTGGGGCGCTTTCTTTTGTCCTCTCAACGATTTCTTTGACGGAGTTTCTGTGTGCAGTAGTGAAGTTTCTCCTTCATCGAAGAGGGACACAGCTGCCTCGAAAATTGAGTTGCGACTGATATGCACTTCCGGCCACATGCTGATTACTGCCTCTATGGTAGCATCTTCACATGTAGCAAGGATTGGCCAACGCGATCTGCTTTCATTCAATACCAAATCTAAAGGTAAGGATTTGTTGAGCTTTCGTTCGATATCCTCTGCTGCACCCCTGTCAACTTCTTGCAACAATTGCCCTAACCATTCTACGAATGAAGCTCTTAGTTGTTCTAACGAATGAACCAGGTAAAAACCAATTCCCGGGGTAAATGCGATACCTTCGCCCGTGATGCGTCTAGCAGCTTGTATAAGTTCTGAGCGTCGATAACAGTGCAGGAGTGTGTAGCAGGCATGTTCAGGTAGCAAGCTCTCGCTCTGTATGTGCTCGCGTACATCCTTTACATCAATGTGTGCCAGTCTTTCCGCTACATCATCATAATGCAAACGCAAGACATGCAGTAGTTCGGTTGCAGATAGTTGGTTGCGATAGAACACTATAGGAAAATCATTAGCGATGCTGGTATAAGCTTCGCCCGCTTCCCTGGGAATGGCTAATACCAGGTCGTTCCGGCCTTTGAGCAGTTGCAATTTTGCAATTTTGCGTTCGCGGTATGTGGGTGTCCAGTAGCCGAGTATCTCCACATAAATTCGTAGATTTTCACGAGCAAGGGCGAAATCAGGTATGAATATGCCATGTGAAAAGGTAGATGCCGCAGTTTCCGTTGAGGGATGGGCTAATAAAAGTGGTTCTGGCTCGCGTTCTAGTTGCCATCCATCAGCTCCATCGTTAACGGCAAGCGCGTGGAAGGCTTCCGCAAAAGACTGTTCAATGCTACTGTCATAGATAGATGAAGTGGCACTATACGGTTGCGATACTTCACGTACTTGCCGGTTTTGCGCTTGATCGCTGGGGGGAGTAGAAGAAAGGGTCGAGGATACAGATGTTTCAATTGAGCTGGTTTCAGATACTGAGGGGAGCAGATTGAGTAACGTAGCATCCATAACGAACCGGTAAGCACGTTGGAGAAAATGTATGGTTGCTCCGGCATGCAGGATAGCGGAAGCCGGCAGGATTGTTGGAGAAGCAGTGCCGTGGCGACGCGGCTGAGAAGGAATGGCGTAGCCAAGGAGTATGCGACAGAGTCTTGCGAGGCGTAAGCCATATTGTTGTGGGGCGCCAGTCATTTCTTGTGGTCCGTATAGTGTGAGATGCAGTATTGAAGGAGACGATTGGCCAGGTATTGAGTTCGAATCATAAGCCAGGTCATAGTACACACCGAAATTACGAGATAGATAGCACAGTCGTTTGATAACTGCTCCTATACCTGTCGTAGTTTTGTTTGTGGCTCCATCTTGCAACTTGATAAATGCGGTGCAATCTATTGTGAAATGTACATCTGAAGCATTGAATAATGCTGCCTCAAAAACCCACTGGTTATACAGCGATGCAACCTCTTCTGCACCTGGTGTGTGCAGTGCATCACGCACAAGCACGGCTTCTTCCTCACAATCGAGAGCAAGCAAATATTCCAGATCAGGGACGGCAAGTGCAGGTATGCCTTGCTGATCCGTTCCACAAAAGATAGCTGCGAATTCCTCCAGCGCTGCACTGCGCGTTTGGGCATCGAGAAAGCCATCAAAATGCTCATTGACGAAGTTGAAAAGCGCCAATCGTAGTTGAACAGGAGATGCTATGTTTGCCTCCTGGAAGCGTTCGAGAATGTCAGTTCCTAATTGTTTTACGACCAGCACCCAATCGCGTTGTTGCCAGTGATACCAGGCGTTAAGTGTAGTGATGAGACAGTGCGCAAGACGATAATCGCCAATGCACGCCCGGGCATCATCAATGGAGTAATCGCGCTGCGGATGGCCAATCAATTGTTCATGATAGGACACAAGACGCTCAATCTCTCCACGTAATTCGCCTGGGCGCAAGAAATGTAGGGAGACTGAGAGTGTATTTCCGCGTCGATGCACTTGTTTCTTAATATCTTGCAGGCTGAAACGCACTAGAAATGCTCCTTATGAGAGTGGCAACAGCTTGTATTATACAGGAGTTCACGGTTCAACGCACAGGTTACTTCCTGCGTTTCGCTATCTCTTCTTCGGTAGTGCCGGTGGTGATCAATTCGTACAGTAAAGCCTGGCCAACTTTGGGACGCAGAATTCGACCAAGGCGTTGGATATACTCACGTTTGGTGCTATTGCCACTTACAATAATTGCCACACGACAGTCCGGAACATCGACGCCCTCGTTGAGTACGCGACCTGTAACCAGTTTGGTGTACTGCCCAGCACGAAAACGATCAAGAATGGTGCGCCGTTCTTCAGCAGGAGTTTTATAGGTGATGCTTGGTAAGCAGAAGCGACGACTGATCTCATGAACAACCTGGTTATACTCTGAGAAGAGAATTACCTGGTCACCCGCGTGCATGCGCAATATACGCTCTATCTCGACATATTTAGCCGGAGCATTCATCGCTATGTTGCGCGCCTCACGCCAGGCGAGCATGGCTTTACGCGCTTCAGAATCACGTGCGCTGAGGAAAATAATCTTTTGCTGAAATTCTTCAGGTGAATGAATAACAATGCGCCTGCGCTGTAAGAAAGAGCGGTAAATGCGCCTTTGCTCAATATACCGGGCCTCATCTGCACTGGAGAGCGCAATATCAATGGGTATTTCCCGGTATTGCGCCAGGAATTGTCCCTCTGTTAATTCGGCAGGCGAACGCCTGTAAACCTCAGATCCAATCAGTATTTCAAGGTCTGTATGTCCCATGTCACTACGCTCTGGAGTGGCGCTGAGTCCAAGACGGAGTGGTGTAAAGGCAGACTCAGCTATCAAACGATACCCTGGCGCGGGCAGGTGATGACATTCATCAAAAATAAGCAGACCGAAACGTCTCAGCTCGCGTGGATAAAGGACGGCAGAGTCATAGGTAATGATGGTGATGGGTTTCAACTCTTTTTCGCCCCCTCCAAAAATGCCTATCTCATCCTCGTCAATCGATAGAGCGGAGGCGAGAGCGGAACGCCATTGCTGTAATAGATCTAGAGTTGGTACGATTGCTAATGTCCAGAGGTGGGTTTCGTGAATAGCCAGAGCTGCCACAAAGGTTTTTCCCGCACCGGTGGGCAGAACTACGACTCCTGCGCTACCCTCGGCAAGCCAGCGTGCCAGCGATTCAATTTGGTAGGGACGTGGTTCGATGTTCAAGGCGGTCTCGAAAGATAACTCGGGACGTTCTTCGAATGCAACACTAAAAGTTGTTTGTTGTTTACGCAAGGCGCTTTTGACGCTGGTAAAGTGGATAGGCTTTGTGCGCAAGAAGTGGTGCCGTTTGTCGCGCTCCATATCTTTGCGAACCGTCAATGGGAGTTGTGATCCGAAGAGCGCCTGGATCAACTCAGGTGTTGAGAGATGTAGCGATTCTTCAGGGGGAATGATGACGAGGTCGCGACCTCGAAGTTCGAGAGTAGTCATAACCATACCAATCTAGTGTGTTAGATATCCGAAGGTCCCATTTGCCATCCAGTAGCCTGTGCCCATTCCTCCGCTGCATCGATCACGATGTCACAGAGGGGGTCTTTGATATCGTAATAGAAATCTACATCGTTGGGTTGCCGCTGGGACAAACTGATCTTGATCTGGGCGTAGGCTGCGCTGGCTATTGGATGGGCACGCAAGTAATCGCGAAAAAGCAGTGGATAGCGCTGATTGGGCCGTCCCAGAGCGCGAACATGCAGGTGAGTGGGGCGCTGATTGGCAGGGGGTCGGAACATGCGTTTCTCCCAGCCTGTCTCCGATCCCTGGTAGAGAGGCGGCAAGTGGTCGCTCGTAATTTGCGGGATGAGCGTGTATCCTAGCGAACCAAGGGCGCTCTCCAGTTGAGGTGTGCAGGAGAAATCCTTGACAGTAACCTGCACATCGATAATGTCCTTTGCTGCCAGCCCTGGAACCGAAGTCGATCCAATATGGTCAATACGCAACGCCAGCTCTCCTAAGGTCGTACGAAGCGGTTGTGCAACTTCGATGAAAGCTACTGGCCAACGTGTATCATATGCAACGATAGTAATCATGGAGCACCTCGAAAGCATGTTTTGGAGCATATGGGTAAATCAAGACTCTGGTTGCTAAACACCTGCTTTACTCCGGTTTCAATCTAACAAGCATCACACCAAACCACAACACCCAGACGGAAAAAAGTACGATGGCAAGCGTTGTGACAAACGTCTGACCAGTTACTGGATCAAAAGCCACTTCCGTAGCGCTGACACTGAAAAGAACAGCAATTGCAATGGCCATGTAGGCGAATGCAACCCATATACCCGGCCAGAGCTTTAGCCCACTTCGAGCAATGACAGCGCCGAAAAATAAACACGATAAGGCCAATAATCCCCCACCAACTGAATAGGTTAGGATGGCAAAGAAGCCGGTCAAAGGCGCTGCGTTTTCAAGGCTTGTGGCTATCGAGGAAAGAGAAGCTGCGCTATAGACCAGGTAAAGAGTACTGGCCAGGGTACCAAGGATAAAGCAAAGCAAGCCTGAGAGTCCACCCCAGGCGGCAAGTAGGGCATAGCCTTTGCCACGCCAGGCAAAGGCAGGCATGCCGTCTTCCAGTTGTTTGCCAGGCTGATCTCTTGTTTCATCTTCTTTTATAGATTCATCTACTTCCTGTACTTCCTCCTCGCGTCCAAGTATTTCTTGAGCTACTATGATGCGAAACAGGGTAAAAGGCAGACTTATCATAAAAGCAAAACCTGCGAAGAGTAATGCTCGATAGCCGAGAAACAGCAGGCTATGTGTGTTGATCCAATATAGTGCTAAATTTTGCGTGGTAAGGGCACTGCTATAGCCTGAGGGTATGAGGACAAGGAACTGGTAAAGCGGTATGCCTACTAATAATAGTAATGCGCCGATGGTACAGTAGAGGCCATTCCTTTGTAGTTTTGCTAAGAATGTTCTTTTCACGGCAATATCATCCATTTAGTACGCCTATTCATAGAGTATCACAGAGCGCAATAGATGAATGTACTGATGAAAAAAGAACCCCCAGCGAATATAAGTAATGCTGAGGGACCTGAGCAATGCAAAGGAAATGCTATACAGGATAGTTTACTCGTGCAATTTTTGCCAGCTGGCTTCACTGCTTGCAAGCATGCCTCCAACCGCGGCAACGACGAGACAGATGGCAGTAATACCACCCACAATTAGCGACCAGACGTTATTGGGGATTTGCGCAGGAATCAAGCTAAAGAGCAGGGCGCCAATGATACTTAAGATACAGGTGGCAGTACCAAACACGATACTTAACCACAGGACTGGCATTGGAAAGATGAGTCTTTTGCGGAACGCTCGCGGGTCATTAAGATAGAATTTCAAAACGTTAATGGGTAGGAAAGCCGTTGAGATTGCCCAGACCAGTGTCGAGGCCGAGATAACGACAATGTAGACTTCCTGGTTTAGTACCGCCGCATTAGAAGCGACGCCAAAAGCAGGAATTACGATAAAGAGAATTGCAGCAAAGATGATTGCCACAACTGTTTGGAAGATAATCGCGTTAACAGGAACCCGGTTCTTGTTGAGCCGAGCTACTCTCATAGGAAGACGTTGATCAATGCCACCCACGAGGAGAAGACGCGCGTACGCATAGCTGTAGATAGCCGGTGTTACGATAAAGTTGCACATGATCAGGATGGCTGTAATATTACCGGCAACCGGCCCAAGCGCAGTTTTTACGGCCAATACCATGGCAAACGGATTGCCGATCGTACTTGGATTGGCTCCTACCACCACCAATAAGCCAAAAGACGTCACAAAGTAACCAACGAGTACGAGGATAGTCCCCCACAACAAATGCCGTGTGACCGGATTGCGGCCTCTCATTTCTCCACCCATATTAAGAGGGACTTCGATTCCCAGGAAACACTGGACGATGAAAGCAAAGAGCGCTAATGTGTAGTAGCCATTCGGGTTCCAGGCAAAGCCTAAATCAGCGGGAGTTTTAACCGTGGTAGCGGCATGGTTACCCTTGAGAAGCCAGACTACGCCTGCAAGTCCTGTAATAAAGACTGCCAGAAATGCGATACCAAGTACCACTTTGACTAACGTCAGTGTTGAGGCAAAACGTTGGGTAGCAATAATGCCGGAGAAAGCAAGGATTAGCATCAGCACAACCCCTTGTTGCCAGGGTTGAGCAAGCCAATTTGAGTTCAGTCCTTGTACATAGCCAACAACACCGTCGGCTGCAACGATCATTAAGAGTATGCAGGGGAACCAGGCGCAGAAGGAGACGAAAAAACTCCAGTATCCTCCGAATGCTCTGTGCGTCCAGTTATAAAGTGAGCCTTCGTGAGGGAACATATGACCAAGCTGGGCGGTACAGATAGCACATGGAATAAAAAAAGTGAGGCCGCCTACAATCCAGAAAGTAAAAGTACCTGCGCCCGCCTGAATAGCCGAGGGTGTGTTGGTAATGAAAAAGATAATCAAGACATATGTCGCTGTTAAGCCAAGCGGTCCTGCAACCTTCGGCATAGCTTTGGCGGTATACTCCTCCGAAGGTAACTCACCAAAAGCATCAGGTATTACTGCTTGTTGAACTTGTGCAGGTTCATCGTATAAAGTTGCCATAGTTTCCCCTCACTCATTGTTTGAAAGTATCGCTTTAAGGGTATTTTAACTTTTATATATTAATCGATAAAGTGTAATTTACAAGATAAATCCAGTTTATATAGCAAAATATACCTACCTGCTGACAAAAGGAAAGTTTTTTTATTGTGGGATTGCCAGAACATGATGCCCTTCATGGCCGCGTTTTACGTGCTGGGACACGAAAACTTCCACGATAGACGGCTTTTCGTAGAGAGGTTGAAGCTGCTTATCCAGGAAAGATATGAGCAAACGTTCTCTCATCGCGCCTGGCATGTTAGTTAAGAGCTTTATGGGAATAGTTATCTCAGAAATAAAACCTGCTGCTGGAATAGTGTTGGTTGTCTGCTGTACAACAAATGTATAATTCTGGTGGAGCATAGCGCACACTTCTATCGAGAACGTATCTCCGCTTATCAATCTACTCAATCCAGGAGTACAATCCGGCTCTTTAACATCTAACCAAGTCGATGGTTTGTCTCTACCCATAACATGGATGCGAAGCATAAAAATCTGATCTGGTTGCACACAAACTGGCGATTCAATCATTGCAGCCGCGATCATTGGATGCTGCTGTTGGCTAAGAATTAAGCGTTGTAAGCGCTTGAACCAGGGAATTGTAGACTCATTTTGAGAAGGAATGTTTGGCGATTCGACTGCACCTGGAGAAGATAGAGTAGAGGCACTTTCCTTTTCATCGCCGGCCTCAGCAGGCGCGGCAGCAATGACTAGAGACTCTTCTAGAGCAGTTGCTGATTGTTGTTGCTCCTCAGATTGATTTTCTACGGTTTCCTCGGGTTGTGATACCGGTTGTGAAATTATTGGCCGGTGCGGTATCTGGTTTGATGAAGTTGTTTGTGGACGAGAGGATTGCCCTTGATCGAGGTGATCCTGAGAAAACGGATCAATATGTTTTGTCTCAGCATCGTCACCAGGCATTTCTGGAGGAGATGTTCCTGCGACTACGCTGTTATTAAGTTTGCGGGTTTGTAGACGGCTATATCGTGGATTGAATAGGGCTTCTGACATCTGCGAGACATTTTGAAAACGTTTCGATGGCTCGGCGTCAAGCGCCCGCATCACGCAATCGCTCACATATGCGCTCACACCACTATTCAGTTCGTGCGGTGAGCGTAGCCTTCCTTTTGAACGCAAGCCCTTTTCACTGGGTAGTGATCCTGAAAGCAGCAGGTAGAGAACTGCACCTAGACTAAAGATATCTGAGCGTGGTTCAGCTTTTCCTTGCAATGCCTCTGGAGCGCTGAAGTAGGACCAGAATCTCGTTGAAGTTTCAGATGAACGTAAAAGTTTCTGTAGTTGCGGAGACAACCAGGAAATCATCAATGCAGGTCTGGCATGGTCACTATTTTCATCTAACATAATGGTGTACGGATCGAGCTCGCCGGCGATTATTTGATGCTGGTGCAGAGCATCGAGGGCCTGGCAGAGATTCTGGATCCACTTTAGAGCCTGTTGTTCAGAAGGTAATCCCTGGCCACTTTGTAGAAAGTCTTGCAGGGTGTAAAATCGACGCACATTACCTGTCAATGCTTTTGCATTACCGGAATTGCCAGTTGAACTTACACTCGAAGTAGCAAGAGGGTAGCCAAAAATTGTATAGAGGTGCCCTTTGAAATAGCGCACATCGATCACAGGTAAGACGTATGGATTTTGCCAAAGGCGAAGCGATGCATGCTCTTGATGGAACAGTTTGACAGCCTGCATGCGAGCTTCATCATTAAGTGAGGTGATATCAATATCACGAATGACTACCATGCATTGTTGATTGTCAAGAGCGAAGTAGAGGTTAACAAAAGGGCGCCTGCGCACAAGCGATGTTATATGGTAGGTATCCGAGATATCTGATTCGTTTTGTAACAGAGAAGAAGCTTTCCTGATATCGATACGTTCGCCGCAAGAGCTACAGAAAACGGCTTCTGGTAGTAAGGGCGCACTACATCTAGGACAGCAGAAATCATCAGAAGCATTACAAATTGATGCTGCTTTGGAGAAACTCATAGTTCTTCAATGCTTTCTATTACAAGAATTTGGTTTTATGGATTTCTGACAAAGATTATAACATAGTTGTCCCCTTGCTACTGGCTGCTCGTTTTGATACAATCTCACAAGGATAGATGTGCTATCTCAGCAAGAGGATGATACAATTAACATAGATTATTTAGATTAAACGAATGTTGAGGCTCTCGCTACGTCTACAGGGTGAAATTGGGAGAGGGGAGTTTGTAAAGACACCGGCTCCCAATGTATGTGCTACTACTCCTAAGAGCCCTGCCGAACTCTCAAGAGGTATGTTTTATGGATTTAGCAACCCTTCTCTTCTGGATTATCGCGATTATTCTCGTGGGCTCCTCATTACTCGTGGTGGGTTTGCGCAACATCGTTCACAGTGCGTTAGCGCTGGTTGTTGTCTTTGCGATGGCTGCCGGTATCTACCTCTTGCTTGATGCTGAATTCATCGCGATCGTGCAAATTCTGATCTACGCGGGTGCGGTTACCATCCTGATACTCTTTGCCTTGATGCTCACCCGTACCAGCAACGTGCGCACCAACAGCAACCCCATCAACAAATTGTGGTGGATAGGAGCGATCATCAGCACACTGGTTGGCGTCGCCATCATTTTTGCTGTAACGATCGGCCCGCACTCTACAGCGCATGTAGGTGGAGGAGCAGCCTATGGTCCGCAAAGCGCTGCCTGTCCATTGCCACCGAATAATGTCGCCTACATCGGCCAATTATTGTACAGCCCTACGTGTTACAGCTATGTGCTTCCATTCGAAATTGCTTCACTCGTGTTGCTCGTAGCAATCATAGGCGCAATCGTCATTGGCAGGGAGGATTAATGAAGATGGGACTCAGTCTGAACCATTTCCTGATACTTGGCGCTTTCCTTTTTTGTATCGGACTCTATGGCGCCATCGCAAAGCACAACGCCATCGCGGTACTAATGGGCATAGAAATCATGCTGAATGCAGTGAATATCACGTTTGTGGGCTTCGCTTTCTATAATACGGTGAAGCCCTGGTCCACCTATTTGACAGGGCAGATCTTCGCCATCTTTATTATCACCGTTGCAGCAGCAGAAGCAGCGGTTGCCCTGGCAATGATTATCTCGATTTATCGCAAACGCAGCACGGTCGACGTTGGCGAAATAAACATGATGAAGTGGTGATCCCATGGCATTGTATGAATATTCCTGGCTTATTTTACTCTCACCGCTTTTCGCTTTCGCGGTGATTATTTTCGGGACACGTATGTGGGACCTGGCGACACGTGGACGTGTTGCAGCCGCTACAGCTCATGAAGCAGAGGCGCATGCAGGGCAGAATGGGCACGATGAATCCGGCAGCGATGTTGAGCTGATGCATGAGAAAGGGCCGCGTGGCGAAGATCTGGTTTTTGAGGACATCGAAGATCCCAAGGTTCCACGGTTAACACCAGGCGCTCTGATCAGCGGTTATCTCAGTGTTGTAATCATGGCCCTGGCATGTATCTACTCTTGGATATTGTTGCTGAATACAGCAGGGATAATCTCAATCGCCCCAATGTTGCCAGCTCAAGGTATTTCCCTGTCGCAGATATTCTATGCATGGTGCCAGAATATCGACGCCACCAATAACTGCTTTGGT
>Ga0187780_10002199_pt1 | contig 14712 bp, 14 predicted proteins | sample 1015_Q2_SP10_20__FD_132429 | JGI IMG/M metagenome (GOLD analysis project Ga0187780, IMG submission 132429) | Tropical peat soil microbial communities from peatlands in Department of Meta, Colombia - 1015_Q2_SP10_20_MG | ecosystem: Environmental > Terrestrial > Soil > Wetlands > Peat | place... | reverse complement strand
TCGACGCGCGCGGCTCGGTGCTCCAGTGCGTCCAGTCGATGACCGGCCTCTCCCGGCCCGACGCGCAGAACCTGCTCGGCCGCTTCCTCTTCTCCGGCTGGGACGCGCACGAGAAGCAGGTCGCCGTGCTTTCGGGCGGCGAGCGGCGGCGGCTCGCGCTGGCGGTCACCGTCGCTTCCGGCGCGAACTTCCTCGTCCTCGACGAGCCCACCAACCACCTCGATCTCGAGAGCCGCGAGGCCCTCGAAGCGGCCCTCGACGCGTTTCCCGGGACGGTGCTGCTCGTCTCCCACGACCGGGCGCTGCTCGACGCCATCGCCGAGCGGACGCTCGCCATCGAGGACGGGGAGCTGCGCACCTACGACGGCGGCTGGGCGGAGCTGCTGCGCGTGCGCGAGGCGCGGGAGGCCCGCGCAAAGCCCGAGCCGCCGGTCGAACGGCCGAAGCCGCGGCCGACGCCGTCGGCCGCGAAGCCGAAGCCGAGGCGCCCCTCCGAGCTCGAACGCATCGAGGCGGAGATCGCGGCGCGCGAGGCATTCGGGATCGAGGGCCTCACGGACGTCGGCGTGATCGCCGCCGGGCGGGATGCGGTCCGACTCTCGACTCCGCGCGGTGAGATCGAGGTCCGCGTCGAGTCGCAGCCCGGTCCGGTCGTGCCCGCGAGCTGCGGCGTCGAGCCCGCAGCGACGGCGGTGTACGCCGCCACCGTCGTCCGCTGAGTGCTGCTCAGAGCGTGCGCCGGTAGGCGCCGAAGCACATCGTCGCGAAGACGGTCGTCCCCACGCTGAAGGCGGCCAGAAGGACGAGGTAGAGCGCGATCTGGCCCCAGCCGGTCCCCGGGATCACATGCCCGCGGGCCGCCCTGACTGCCCACTCCACCGGGTTCGCCAGCGACGCGACCCGCATCCAGTGCGGGATCAGCGTGCGCGCGATCAGGATCGAGGAGAAGAAGAGGAGCGGCAGGCCGATGAAGTTGGCGACGGCGATCATCGACTCCTCGCGGCGCGTGAGGAGCGCGATCCCGTTCGAGAACCCGGCGAAGCCGGCGCCGATCAGGCCCGACGCGACGAGGATCACGATCCAGCCGAGCGGCCCGCCGTTCCGGGCGCCGAGCGCCAGGCCGACGAGCAGCACGAGCAGTCCCTGCAGCGTCGCGACGACGCCGGACTGGACGATCCGCGCCGACACGATCGCAACCCGATGCGCGGGCGTCGCGAGAAAGCGCTCGACGACGCCGCGATCGAGATCCTCGATCGTCCCCATCCCCGCCCACGAGCCGGAGAAGAACGCGGTCATGATCGCGATGCCCGGCGTGAGGTAGTCGACGTACGACGTTGTGCCGAAGCCGTGGAGGTCGGTGATCCGCCGGAACAGCTGGCTGTAGAGCAGGAGCCAGAACATCGGCTGGACGAGCATGAACACGATCCAGATCGGCTGGCGCGAGAGGTTGCGGAGGACGCGCCAGAGCAGGACGCCCGTCTGGCCGACCGCGCTCAGGTGCCCGCCTCGTCGTCGGACCGGAACTCCCGACCGGTGTAGTGGAGGTACACGTCGTCGAGCGACGGTCGAGACACCGTCACCGCGGCGACTTCGACGTCTGCCGCGTCGAGTGCGCCGAGAATCGTCGGCACCGCCTCTGCGCCGCGGTCGACACGGGCGAACAGGCGCTGTCCTTCGGTCAGCACGTCGTTCACGCCGTCGAGCGCGTCGACGACGGCCGACGCGCGGCCGTCGGCGCTCGAGCCGAGATCGACGGTCACGAGCTCTCCGCGCAGTTCGCGCTTCAGGGCGTCGGGCTCTCCAGCGGCGACGACCTTGCCCCTGCTGACGATCGCGACCCGCTCGGCCAGGCGGTCGGCCTCCTCGAGATAGTGCGTGGTGAGCAGGATCGTCAGCTTCTCGGCCGCGGCGAGGCGGGCGAGCTCGTCCCACATCGCCGTGCGCGCCTCCGGGTCGAGTCCGGTCGTCGGCTCATCGAGGAAGAGCACCTGCGGCCGGTGCATCAGGCCCATCGCGACGTCGAGCCTGCGCTTCTGCCCGCCGGAGAACGTCCGGACGAGGGCGCTCTGCTTCTCCGCAAGGCTGAAGAGCTCCAGCAGCTCGTCCGCTCGCCGCTCGACCTCGATCGAGCGCATCCCCTGCAGCCGGCCCTGAAGCTGGAGGTTCTCTCTGCCGGTGGCCTCGCGATCGACCCCGGACGCCTGCGGTACGTAGCCGATCGTCCGGCGCACGGCAGCGGGCTCGCGCCGGACGTCGTGGCCCATCACGGTCGCGCTCCCCGCATCCGGTCGTGTCAGCGTAACGAGGATCCGCACGGTGGTCGACTTGCCCGCGCCGTTCGGCCCGAGCAGGCCGAACACCTGACCCTCCGGGATCGCGAACGTCATGCCGTCGAGGGCGCGTACGCCTTTCGGATAGGTCTTCTCGAGCGCTTCGACCGCGACGGCGTCCACGCTTCGAGCCTAGCGGCAGGAAGACGTACGCTGCCGGCATGCGCTTCGACCCGACGAAGGCGACGTTCTCGATCGTCGCCGCCGACCCGGAGACGGGCGAGGTGGGTTGCGCCGTCCAGTCGAAGTACTTCGCGGTCGGCAACGTCGTGCCATGGGCTCGCTCGGGGGTGGGCGCCGTCGCGACGCAGGCAGCGGGAGTGGCCGCGTTCGGCCCCCGGATCCTCGAGCTGCTCGAGTCCGGCTCGTTACCGACGGACGCCATCGAGGAGACGCTGCGCGACGACCCGCAAAGGGAGACGCGCCAGCTCGGAGTCGTCTCGGCCGAAGGCTCGTCTGCCGCGCACACGGGCAGCGACTGCCTCGCGTGGGCCGGCCACAGGACGGGACCGGGCTACACGGTCCAGGGGAACATCCTGGCCGCCGAGGCGGTGGTCGTCGGGATGGAGAGCGCCTTCCTGGAGACGAGCGGGGCGCTCGAGGAGCGCCTGGTCGCTGCGCTCGAGGCCGGCCAGGCGGCAGGCGGCGACGCGCGCGGACAGCAGTCGGCAGCGGTCCTCGTCGAGCGGCACGGGGCCGCGGCCGAGACGAGGGAAGGTCTCGACCGCAGCTGCGACCTCCGTGTCGACGACCACCCCGAGCCGATCGCGGAGCTGCGGCGGCTGCTCGGGATCCACCTCGTCTGGGATGCGCTACGGCGAGCGAGCTCCCGCCATGCGGCCGGCCGCTACGGGGAGGGCGTCGCGCTCCTCACAGCAGCGCACGCGAGGCACGGAGACGATGCGACCCTGCTCTACGACCTGGCGTGCTTCGAGTGCCTGGACGGGCGTCTCGGGGCGGCGCTGGCGCACGTCCGGCGCGCGCTCGAGCTCGAACCCGGCTTCCGCGCGGCGCTCGCCGCCGACCCCGACCTCGTCGCGCTGGCCGGGAATCAGGAGTTCAGGGCACTCGTCGCCGGCTGAGCGCCTCCCGTGCGGGAACGCGCGGGGTCGCTGCTAGGCTCGGCCGCGGCTTGGACCTCTACGAGTACCAGGGCAAGCAGCTCTTCGCCCGCTTCGGCATCCCCGTCTCGGACGGGCAGCTCGCCGAGACGCCGGGCGAGGCGCGTGCCGCAGCGGCGGAGCTCGGCGGGCCGGTCGTCGTCAAGGCCCAGGTCCTGACCGGCGGTCGCGGCAAGGCCGGCGGCATCAGGCTCGCGGCGACACCCGACGAGGCAGAGAGCCACGCGGACGCGATCCTCGGGCTCGACATCCGCGGGCACGTCGTCCGGAAGCTGTGGATCGAGCGGGCGTCCGAGATCGCGAAGGAGTACTACCTCTCGCTCACGTTCGACCGCGGCGCGAAGAAGCCCCTCTACATGTTCACGACGCAGGGTGGCGTCGAGATCGAGGAGGTCGCGGCGACGAGCCCGGCTGCGCTCGTGCGACTCCACGTCGACCCGCTCGAGGGCTTCCATCCGTGGCAGGCCCGCCGGCTCGTCTACGGGGCGGGCGTCTCCGACCCCGACGAGCAGAAGCAGATCGCCGCGATCGTCGGGAAGCTCTACGGGGCGTTCGTCGGCTGCGACGCGATGCTCTGCGAGATCAACCCGCTGATCGTGACGCCGGAGGGCGAGGTGCGGGCACTCGACTCGAAGCTCACCGTCGACGACAACGCCCTCTTCCGCCATCCGGACATCGCGGCGATGCGCGACACGGCGGCGGCCGATCCGCTCGAGTCGCTCGCGCGCGAGAGGCATGTCACGTACGTGAGGCTCGACGGTGAGGTCGGCGTGCTCGGCAACGGCGCGGGACTCTCGATGTCGAGCGTCGACGTCGTGACCTTCGCCGGCGGGCGGCCTGCAAACTTCTGCGACCTCGGAGGCGGAGGCGACGCACAGGGCGTGGTCGACGCGCTCTCCGTGATCACGCAGGACCCGCATGTGCGCTCGATCTTCTTCAACATCTTCGGTGGGATCACCCGCTGCGACGAGGTCGCGCGCGGGATCCTGCAGGCGCTCCACCAGATCGAGATCACTGCGCCGATCGTCGTCCGGCTCGACGGGACGAATGCCGATGAGGGGCGCAGGATCCTCACGGACGCGGCGCCGCCGAACCTTCACGTGGAGCCGACGATGCTCGACGCAGCCCGCCGAGCGGTGGAGCTGGCGGCCTGACATGACACTTCTGCGACATTCGGGTGCGGCTTTCGCGACGGTGACTGTCCCCCGACTGTCCCCCGACTGTCCCGGGACAGTCGGGCGTGCGGAGGTGGCGGTATAACCGACGTCTGGTCGGAGCGGGCGCACCTCTACGTCGAGTCCGACGCGCACCGTCAGGGGGAGGACTTGGAGGTGCTCGTCGAATGGGCTCGGGGCGCGCGCACGGCGCTCGACGTCGCGACCGGCGGCGGCCATGTCGCGCGACGCTTCCGGGAGGAGGGGATCGAGGTCGTCACGTCCGACCGTTCCCCCGGGATGCGGCCCGACGTGATCTGCCCGGCCGAGCATCTGCCGTTCGCCGACAAGAGCTTCGACGTCGTCGCGTGCCGGACGGCCGCCCACCACTTCGAGGACGTTCACGCCTCGGTGCTCGAGATGGCGAGGGTCAGCGCAGGCCGGGTGCTCCTCGCCGACACCGTGAACATGGGCGACGCCGTCGAGCAGGCCGAGGCGATCCGCGACCCGTCGCATGTGCGGAACTACTCGGAGGCCGAATGGGGAGAGATCGTCGCCGCCGCCGGGCTCGAGCTCCGCGAGGCCCGCCTCTTCGAGCACTCGTTTGACCTTCGGGCCTGGCTCGAACGGACGGGCTGTAAGGGGGACGACGCGGCGCGTGCCGTCGAGCTGCTCGGAGATCGGGTCGCCGACGGACGCCTGACGCTGCGCAAGATCGCGCTGCGGGCGGAGACGCGTTGATGGCGGTCGTCGTCGATCGCGAGACGCGGCTCGTTGTCCAGGGCCTGACCGGCTCGGAAGGGCGCTTCCACGGCCTTCGCAACAGGGCGTACGGAACCCGGGTCGTCGCCGGCGTGACACCGGGGAAGGGCGGCCAGGACGTCGAGGGCATCCCGGTCTTCGACTCGGTCGTCGACGCCGTGGCCTCGGAGGGTGCGAACACCTCGATGGTGTTCGTTCCGGCCCCGTTCGCCGCAGACGCGATCTACGAGGCCGTGGATGCCGGGATCGGCACTGTGATCTGCATCACGGAGGGCATCCCCGCGCACGAGATGCTGCGGATCCACTCGTACATCCGGACGAAGGGCGTGACGATGATCGGGCCCAACTGCCCCGGTGTGCTCTCCCCAGGCAAGGCGAACGTCGGGATCATCCCGGCCGAGATCTTCAGCGAGGGCTCGATCGGACTCGTCTCGCGCTCGGGCACGCTGACGTACCAGATCGGCCACGAGCTGACGCAGCTCGGCCTCGGCAACTCCTCGATCGTCGGGATCGGCGGCGACCCGATCGTGGGGTCGTCCTTCATCGACGTGCTCGAGAAGTTCCGCGACGATCCGGAGACTGCGTCCGTCGTGCTCGTCGGCGAGATCGGCGGCGACGAGGAGGAGAAGGCGGCGGCGTTCATCGAGTCCGAGCTGGGCAAACCGGCTGTCGCGTACATCGCCGGCTTCACCGCGCCGCCCGGCAAGACGATGGGCCACGCAGGCGCGATCATCTCTGGCTCGGCCGGGACGGCCCAGGCGAAGAAGGACGCGCTCGAGGCGCGGGGGATCCGGGTCGGCACGACGCCGACCGAGACGGCACAGCTCGCCGCCGAGCCCGCGCGCAGCTAGCCGGACATCGTGCCCTCGTCGCGAGTCCCGTCGCAGTGCTCCGCCGTGGAGCGATTGGCACAAGATCGTTACAAGCAGGGACAGTCCCTCGTTTGTGCCGGAAGCGTGTCAGTCGATCCACAGGCTTCCATGGCCGCTCCAAGACCAGAGCCATAAGATGACGACTCGCCCGAACTGACGCTCGTCGCGCGCATCTCCCCGCGCGCGGCGGACGCGGCGGCTCTGGCCGAAGGCGCTAGGCGGAGAGCTCGCGCGGCGCGTGCGAGCTCGAGTACACGTCCTTCCGCGTCAGCAGCCCGTTCCGGAACGGAAGGACGTCGACGCCGTCCCACTCGAGCCTACGCCCGTCGGGGGCGGTGGCGGTCGCCGTCCACTCGCTGACGGCGAAATCCTCGGAGACTCGAAGCGAGCGGCCCCTGAAGCGCAGGTCGGGCCACCGCTCGAAGATGCCGCCGATGTGCGCGCGCACAGCCGCTGCGCCCTCGACCAGCTCGCCCGCCGTGTGGTTGTGGAACACGATGTCGTCGGCGTGGAGCGAAGCCACGGCGTCGAGATCCTGCGCGTTCCACGCGTCGTTGTAGCGACCGACGAGCTCGACGATGTCCGCCATGCCGCACGAAGCCTAGACGACCACATAGGCTCCCTCGATGGAGGTGCGGAGCCGAGCGTCCCTCGAGCCCTTCACGACGAAGGACGGCTCCACGATCCGCGAGTACCTGCACACCGGGAGCCAGTCCCTGGCCGAGGCGAGCCTCGAGCCGGGGCAGTCGACCGAGCGCCACCACCACCGGCGGAGCGAGGAGATCTACCTGATCGTCGCCGGCGGCGGCGCGATGGAGATCGACGGGGACGTGCGCCAGGTCGCGCCGGGCGATGCGATTCTCATCCCGGCCGGCTCGTGGCACACGCTGATCGCCGGCGAGGCAGGTGCACGGCTTCTCTGCTGCTGCGTGCCGCCGTACTCGCACGACGACACGTATCTAGAACCGTGAGAGGGACAGACTTCAGTCTGTCCCTCTCACGGTTTCCGGGGACAGACTTCAGCGTGTCCCTTTCTCCGTTTCTCTAGGGGACAGACTTCAGTCTGTCCCCTTCGCCGTGTCCGTTTCCTAGATCTTGCGACGGGGCCGCGTCGGGCCCCACTTCGAGCCGCGACTCCGGCTCGAGTAGACGAGCCGGGGCGGCGCGACGCGCATCCCGGTCTGCTCGAAGCGCTCCTGGTGCCCGTTCAGCCTCGCGACCCGGCTCACGTCGGCCTGCTGGTCCGGCAGGACGAGCGTGATCCCCGTCCCGCTTCGGCCGGCGCGGCCGGTGCGGCCGACGCGGTGAACGTACCCCTTGTCGTCCTCGGGCGGGTCGAAGTTGATCACGTGCGTGACGTCCGAGAGGTCGAGCCCGCGCGCAGCGACGTCCGTCGCGATCAGCGTCGTCACCTTGCCCGACTCGAACCGCGCGAGCGCCTTCTCGCGTGCGGCCTGGGTCTTGTCTCCGTGCATGGCAACGGCGTGCACGTCGTGCCGCGCGAGCTTGTGTGCGAGCCGGTCGGCGCCGCGCTTCGTCCGCACGAACACGAGCGCGAGCCCGCGGTCGGCGCTCAGCAGCTCGACGAGCTTCTCGACCTTGTTCTCCGGTGTGACGGGCACGAACTGGTGGTCGATCTCGCCCGGAGCCTGCTCCTCCTCGAGCGTCGCCTCGATCCGCGCGGGCGTCCGGGTGTACGCGCGTGCCAGCTCGCCGACGGCGCCGTCGAGGGTGGCCGAGAAGAACATCGTCTGGCGCTGCCGGGGCAGCTCGCGGACGATGCGGTCGACCTGGGGCTTGAAGCCCATGTCGAGCATGCGGTCCGCCTCGTCGAGGACGAGGATCGTGAGGCCGGCGAGCGAGACGAGCCGGCGGTCGACGAGATCCTGCAGGCGGCCCGGTGTCGCGACGAGGACGTGCGCGCCCTTGGCGCGATCGGCCTGCGAGCGGAGTGGGACGCCGCCGTACACCGAGGCGACGCGCAGTCCGCGGGCAGGCGCGAGGGACTCCAGCTCCTCGGTCACCTGGACGGCGAGCTCGCGCGTCGGGACGAGGACGAGCGCAGCCGGGCGAGCGGCATCGGCCCCGATGCGCTCGACGATCGGGAGGGCGAAGGCGAGGGTCTTGCCGGACCCCGTGGGCGCCTTGGCGAGCACATCCTGGCCCGCGAGCGCGGCCGGGATCGCCCGTGTCTGGATCTGGAAGGGAGTGTGGATGCCGCGCGCGGCGAGCGCCGCGGTGACGTCGGAGCTCAGGCCGAGCTCGGCAAAGGACTGCTGTGACATGAAGTTGTTCGACTCCTGTGGTTTCGGGATCGAGACCGTTACTACCCTCGAGCTCGAACCGTCGTAGGAGGAGTCGAAGAAGCGAGATCTCACGGGGCGGCGGTCGCCACCCGTCCCCCCACGGTAGCAGCCGCGCCTGTCGCCGTGCCTTCGCGGCGTTCACTCAGCTCGCCACCTTGAACACGTTCGGCGCGACCGCGACCCCGGTGTTCAGCCGGATGAGCTCCGAGAGGGTGTGCCGGTAGTCGATGCCGTAGAGCCGCCTGATCAGCGTCAATGCCGGATCGTCGAGGTAGAAGAAGCGGTCGCCGTCGCGAAGCGCTTCGAACTGCCTCGTCCAGATCGCCAGCTGGAGCTCGCCGAACTCGGTTCCTGGGAGATGGCGCTCGGAGACCATCCCGACGAACGCGTCGAGCTTGTCGACCGAGCCGTAGATCGCCTTCAGACGGGCTGCGAGGGTGGTTCGTCTGATTCCCGTGACTGCGTCGTCCGCCGCCTGCGGACTGCCGAGCGGGATCACGTGGCCGTGCTCGTCGCGGAGCTCGACGAAGTCCAGGATGCTCGGATCGTCGATCGGATCGCTTCCGTCGATCGTGGGGTCGGCGGGGAACCGATCGGTCCTCTCGCCCGTGATCTCCGTGAACGACCGCACCGGTCTGAGCCCGTACGCCCTCCGGAGGGCGTTGTAGCTCGGCATCCCGTGATCGCGGCCCCGCTCGACGTCGATCGCGCCGAGATCCTGGACGCCGGTGAAGCAGCTCGGGTCGATCACGGGGGCACCGCACACGGTGTCGGGGGGTAGCCCAGGCTTCGGCACCTCGAAGAGGACGCTTCGGAGGGAGTTGTCGATCTGCTCGTCGTTCTTGTACTCGCGCTCGCCTCCGAGGCTCTGCAGCACGGGTCCGAGCCCGACCTGCTGCAGGAGGTCGGGGTTCCCGAAGGCGACCGTGAGCGGGATGTCGAGCGTGATGCGTCCGCCGCCTGCGTCCTCGACCTCGATCCCCTCGTTCTCGAACGCGTCCAGCTGGGCGGCCGAGTACGTGCCGGCTGGGATGGTCGGCTCGAACTCGCCGTGGATCATGCTGTGTGCCCGGTAGCCGACAACCGCGAACTCGTTCGACAGGCCGGGGTCGACCGACGGGTCGTAGCCGCGGTACCGGTCGAGCCTGACGCCGAGCGCCGGGAGGAACTCGTTGTACGTGATGAACTGCTCCTCTGCGTTGACGATTCGCCGGGCGATCTGGAACCGCTGCTCGTCCGGCAGCGACGACGGGAGCGCGGCGACGATACGGTTGTGCTCCCGCGTCATCAGCGTGTGGATCGCCGTGAGCGCGATGTTCTCGTTGGCGCGCACGTCACCCGCGACGACCGCGCCCGCCGGGTTGCCGGTGAGCGGGCCCATGAGATCCATCGGTGGGGCCGCCGACACGTTTCCCCTCGCGGTCGCGCGAGGGAGGTAGCCGTCGCCGGTCAGGAGCAGCTTCGGCCCGTTGTCCGCCGGGTTTCCGTCGACCGGTCCCTCGCGAAGCCAGTCGAGCCGCGCCGGCGTCACGCCGTAGACGTTCGAGGCGTCGATGAAGCTCGAGATCGTGTTGATCTGCTGTCGCGGTGTCGTCGTCCCGGTGCCGGGTGCCGCCGGGGTCCGCGCGACGTCGATCGCGCCGAAGTCGTTCGTGAACGACTCGAGTGGATCCGAGGGATCGAAGGCGATCGCCGCCGGTTCGGCCGGAGTCTCGTCGCGCAGGCCGAAGTCGTGGTCGAGGAACTGACCCCAAGCCCAGCCCCACTGGGAGACGTCGTTCTCGGAGAAGAGGTTCTGGCCGACGTCGTTGAAGATCCGGTTGCTGATCAAGCGTGTCGGCGGGCCGGAGACCATCGCCGAGATGCCGTCCGCGTAGTTCGGCTGCGCGACCCTGAGGTACTGGGTGTTCGCCGCGCCCCAATCGGGGCGGCGCAGGTTGTTCCCCGTCCCGTCGAGCGATCGGAGCAGAGGCACCTGCACGGCGCCTCCGATCGGGGCGAGCGAAAGCAGCGCGACGAGAAGCACGGCTGCGACGACGACAGCTCTGTTCATGCGGACCTCCTGCCCGAGAGGGCCGGCGGGCCGCGCGCCGCGCCTGGTTTGAGCCGGCTCAGCTCGGTGCTCCGCTGCAGAGCCTGCCGGCAGCAGCGATATCGGCCGCCGCCCGCCGGGACGCGTCACTCGGAGGGGGTTCTCGGCGGCAAGATCACTCGCACGAGGGTGAACGGCTCCCGTCTCGGCCCGGCGCCGAGCGCCGGTAGGCTCAGGCCATGGCGCCGATCTCGTTCGCCCGCGGGGCACCCTCGCCGGAGTGCCTCGACCCCGAGCTGATCGCCGATTGCGCGCGTGCCGCGCTCGAGCGTGACGGCACGGCGATCCTCTCCTACGGCACGGGTGGAGGCTACGGGCCGCTGCGCGAGCTCCTCGCCGAACGCCACGGCGTCGATCCGGGACGCGTCTTCCTCACCGCCGGCGGCCTGCAGGGATTCGCGTTCTACATCGCCCTCCAGCTGGTGCGCAGGCCGGGGCGCGTCCTCGTCGAGGGCCCGACCTACGACCGCCCGCTGAAGCTCCTCCGCTGGCAGGGCGCCGAGATCGTCTCGCTGCCGATGGACGGCGAGGGGCTCGATCTCGACGCGCTGGAGGCGGAGCTGCGCAAGCGCGGGGACGTGTCGTTCCTCTACACGATCCCGACCTTCCAGAACCCGAGCGGCCGCACGCTCTCCGCCGATCGCCGCCGCCGCCTCGTCCAGCTTGCCCGCGAGCACGACCTCGACGTGCTCGAGGACGACCCGTACGGGCTCGTCCGTTACGAGGGCGAGGCGCCGCCGCGGATCCACGACCTGGACGGCGGGGAGCGCGTCACGTTCACCTCGTCGTTCTCGAAGACGGTTGCGCCCGGGCTCCGTGTCGGCTGGTTCGTGGTTCCCGCAGAGCTGCGCGCGGCCTACGACGATCGCATCGTGTCGACGCTCATCTCGCCATCGCTCCTGCCGCAGGCGATCGTGCACGAGTTGCACGCCCGCGGCGGCTTCGAGCCGAACCTCGAGCGGATCCGCGGCTTGCTCCGGGTCCGGAAGGACACGATGCTCGCCGCCCTCGAGCGCGGCATGCCGGAGAACGTGATGTGGAGCTTCCCCGAGGGCGGCTACTTCCTCTGGGTGGATCTTCCCCGGGGGACGGACGCGGCCGATCTGCTGCGCCGCTCGACCGAGGCGGGAGTGACGTTCGTGAAGGGCGCGGACTTCTTCCCGGACGGGGGTGGCGAGTCCGCCGTGAGGCTCGCGTTCAGCTACGAGACGCCCGAGCGGATCGCGGAGGGCGTCGCGGTGCTCGGCGAGCTGCTCTCGACCTCCTAGCTGCCGCCGGCCGCTTTCCGTGCGCGTCGCGCGCGGATGTCGTCGAACAGCCAGCCGAGCGCGAACCCGACGCCGAGCGAGAGCAGGATCAGGACGAAGAGCGGTGCGCTCGCGCTGAAGAACACGAAGTTCACCTTGGTGTGGTGCAGGTTGACGAGGATGAGAATGAGGCCGTAGACCGCGACGATCGCCATCACGATCCGCCGCGGCGTCCAGCGGAAGCCGGTCTTCGACGCCGGAGACGTCGGGGTCGTGGTGGACACGCCGCCGAGTCTATGCGCTCGGCGTCGTCGCGGCTACGCGGCGGCGGTGCGGGCGAAGGCAGGCTGGAGCTGCGGCTGCAGCTGGCGCATCACGAGTGACGGCTGCGGCGGCGGAACGAGCGCCCGACCGCTCGCGGCGCGGAAGGTGGGGCACGGGTCGTCGCCGGGAAGGGCGCACAGACCCGATGCTCGGAAGTAGCAATCTTTGCAGGAAACTCTAGTTAGTTTTCGGTTACTCATGACCTGCTCTGGTGTCGACTCGGGTGTCCGGTTCGGGGCCAGGGGCCATTCTGGCGACGTCCGCGGGTGGCAGCAAGAGGCACGCGAGGGAAACTGATGCAATTTCCGCGTGTTCTCATGCCAGGCAAGTGCGTCACAAAGTCCTGCAAAATCACCCTTTCGGGGGCAATGTTGCCAGAGCCCGCAACGCCTGTTGAAAACTCTCCACAGGGATGACCTTCAGACTCCCCGCATAGCGCTTGGCTTCGGTTGCGTTCTCCCCAGCCGGGACGAGCAGGACGTCGACGCCTGCCTGGCGAGCGCCGAACGTCTTCTGCTCCATGCCTCCGATCTCGCCGACCGTGCCGTCGAGCTCGAGCTCACCGGTCGCCGCCACGCGGTAGCCGTGGTCGATGTCGTGGCCCAGCAGCTCGAGCACGTCGAGCGCGAACGGCAAGCCGGCCGACGGCCCGCCGACGTTGCCGAGGTCGATCTGCACCTTGAGCGGCAACGTGATCTTCGCGTTCTGCGTCACGCGGACACCGACGAGCGCGTGCGCCGGATCTGTCGGATCGGCGACCGTCTTCGTCGCGATCGACATCTGCCGTCCGTCGCGGAGGATGCGCAGCGCGACGAGGTCGCCGGGACGATGCGCCTCGATTCGCGTGCGCAGCTCTTGCAGGCGCAGGACCGGATGGCCGTCGACTCCGACGATCACGTCGCCCGTCCTGAGCACCTTCGCGGCGGGGACGTTGACGTACACGCCCTCGACGAGGACGCCGGTCGGGCGGGTGACGACGTCGAGTCCCGCCTGCTTGAGCGCTACCGCCGCCGCCACCTGCTGCGAGCGCTGCATGTCGGCGAGGTCCTGCTGGTGCTCGGCGGAGAACGACGAGCCGCTCGGCACGACATCGCCAGGGGGCACCAGGGAGGCGCCTTCCGGGCGGGTGAAGGAGAAGAGACGCTCCAGCCACGAGGCCTTGCGCTCCGTGACGTCGAGGTAGTAGATGCCGCCGTTGTCGGGTCTCGGGTGTGCGCCCTGGACCGTGACGAGCCCCTTGAGGGGCTGAGCGGGGTTGGGCAGGAACAGGTAGTCGGGGGACGGGAACGCCCAGAGCGCGAAAGCGGCGATCACGCTCACGAAGACGACGACGAGTGCGACGCGGCCGACCAGCCGCCCGGACGGACGCTTCAAGAGCCGAGGACGAGCCCGCCGTCGACGGGGATCACCGTTCCGGTGACGTACGATGCCCGCTCGGACGCGAGGAAGCAGACGACGTCTGCGATCTCGCGCACCGTCCCGATCCGACGCAGCGAGATGTCGTCGTTCTGGGACGGTGGGTTCCCGTCCGGGCTGAGCGAGCGGAGCCGCTCGGTGTCGATGCGGCCGGGCGCGATCGTGTTGACGGTCACGCCGTCGGGGCCGACCTCTCGGGCGAGGGTTCGCAGCCAGCCGACGACTCCGGCCCGGATCGCGTTGGAGAGGACGAGGTTCGGGATTGGTTCCAGCACCGACGTTCCCTCGACCGCGACGATGCGGCCGTGGCCGCTCGAGCGCAGGTGAGGCAGGCAGAGGCCGACGAGCCGGACGTGCGATGTCAGGAGGAGCTCGACCGCGCCTTCGACGAGCTCGGTCGTGAGCGTGCTCGCGCGCCCGGGCGGGGGGCCGCCGCCGTTCAGGACGAGGACGTCCACGGTGCCGAACGCTGCGAGCGTCTGCTCGACGAGCGCGTCGATGTGCGAGGGGTTCGTGAGGTCGCCGCGCACCGGCAGCGCGCCGAGCCGCTCGGCTTCGCGCTCGAGCAGGTCGCGCCGCCGCGCGAACATGGCGACGTTCGCGCCCTCGGTGGTCAGCGCCTCCGCGATCGCGAGGCCCATCCCCGACGAGGCGCCGCCGACGATCGCGGTGCGGCCCTTGAGTCCGAGCTCCACGCCGAAAGGCTAGCCGCGAACCGGGTGGCTGTCCCGCCTCCTCGGTGACCGTCACGTGACGGTCACCGAGGAGGGAGCACCACGCCTCTGCGCCGGCTTCGAGTCCGCTCTACTTGTGGGTCAAGACGCCGACGACGTCGCGAACCGCCGCAGCCGAGGCTCGCAGCGCCTTCCGCTCTTCCGCGCCGAGCCGGAGCCTCACGATCTCCTCGACGCCGCCCGCGCCGAGCTTCACCGGCACGCCGAAATAGAGCCCGTCGACCCCGTATTCGCCCTCGAGGAAGGCGGTGCAGGGCAGCACGCGCTTCTCGTCGAGACAGATCGAGTCGACCATCTGCGCCGCGGCCGCGCCCGGCGCGTACCACGCCGAGGTCTTGAGCAGGTCGACGATCT
>Ga0187780_10002198_pt1 | contig 14714 bp, 15 predicted proteins | sample 1015_Q2_SP10_20__FD_132429 | JGI IMG/M metagenome (GOLD analysis project Ga0187780, IMG submission 132429) | Tropical peat soil microbial communities from peatlands in Department of Meta, Colombia - 1015_Q2_SP10_20_MG | ecosystem: Environmental > Terrestrial > Soil > Wetlands > Peat | place... | reverse complement strand
GGATGAGGGTTTCCGAACTCACTCAGCTCCCGACGCATCAGGTTAACCTCGAAGCAGGATATGTCCTCGTCTACGGAAAAGGTTCGAAAGAGAGGATTATTCCACTCGGGAGCGAGGCGTTGAAGTGGGTTACTGTTTATTTAAAGACCGCCCGCGGACCCTTATTGAAGAGGAAGGAAAGCCCATCGCTCTTTGTCAACCGATCGGGGAAGGGGATGAGCCGGCAACGATTCTGGAAGACCCTCAAAGAATATGGGCGTAGAGCCGGTCTTCGAAAAAGGATCACTCCTCACCTTCTTCGCCACTCCTTTGCGAGCCATCTCTTGGAGAGGGGGGCTGATCTCCGATCCGTCCAGATGATGCTTGGCCATGTGGATATCTCGACCACCCAGATTTATACTCATGTGGCCGGAGAGAGGCTAAAAAAAATCCATAAACAGTACCACCCGAGAGGCTAAAAATTATCAGTTGAGAGTTCACATAATTCATAACTCATAACTCTTAATTGAATGTTATTATGGAAGTGATCACCACGCATATCAATGCCGATTTCGATTCCTTGGCTTCCATGCTGGCCGCCAAAAAGCTCTATCCCGAAGCGGTCTTGGTTTTTCCCGGCTCTCAAGAGAGAAGCCTACGTGATTTCTTCGTCCATTCGGCCCTGTATGCCTTTGAGGTGGAGCGGATCAAGAATATTGATCTCCAGGAAGTGGAACGATTGATTCTGGTCGACACTCGTCAAATCAGCCGAATCGGAAAGTTTTCAGAAATTCTATTGAAACCCGGATTAGATATTCACATCTATGACCATCACCCTCCATCGTCCGAGGACCTTCACGGGACCCTGGAGGTGGTCTCAGAGGTAGGGGCGACGGTGACCCTCCTTCTCGATATCCTACAGGAGAAAGGAGTCGAGATCACACCCGATGAAGCCACGGTGATGATGCTCGGGATTTACGAAGACACGGGGAACCTGATCTTCCCCTCAACGAGAGAGGAAGATTTCAAAGCCGCTGGATACCTAGTCCGAAAGGGAGCAAACCTCAGTGTCCTTTCGAATCTAATCACTAAGGAACTGACAGCAGAGCAAGTCTTCTTGTTGAATGATCTGATCCAGTCCGCGACCCGATACAGCTTTCACGGGATCGATGTCGTCATTGCTCAGGCTTCTGTGGATCGGTATGTGGGGGATATTGCTGTATTGGTCCATAAATTGAAAGATATGGAAAACTTGGACGCCCTCTTCGTCCTGGTCAGGATGGAAGATCGCGTCTACTTGATCGGGAGGAGCCGCCTCGAAGAGGTGAACGTCTCAGAAATCGCCGGCGAATTCGGAGGAGGAGGGCATCCCACCGCGGCCTCCGCAACGGTAAAAGGGATGGCTCTCGTAGAGGCTCATGACCGGTTGATCCAAGCACTGAAAGAGATGGTTAGGCCCAAAAGGGTGGCAAGAGATGTGATGGTCTATCCTGTCAAGACCATTGAGGCGGAACAAACACTGGGGGAAGCCGGGGAAATGATGACCCGGTATAACGTCGGTGTGCTTCCTGTTCTTCAAAACGAAAAAGTGATTGGTTTGATCTCCAAGCAGATCGTGGAAAAGGCCAAGTATCATGGGTTGAAAAGTTCTGTAGTGAAGGAATACATGACGACGGAGTTTTCAGTCGCCTCCCCTGAGACCCCGTTTCCCCAAGCTCAGGCAATTATCATCGGACAAAGCCAGCTTCTTCTTCCTGTCATTGAAAAGGATCGATTGGTGGGAACGATTTCTTCTGCAGAGATTATGCGGATCCTCCAAGAGGAGATGATGAAAACGGGAACGGCGACTTCCACCCTTGAGAGTCAGCCCCTCTACGGTCGGAAAAGAATGCTCTCTCAATTGATGAAAGAACGCTTTCCCGAACCCCTCCATAACCTGCTGACGGAATTTGGCAAGGTGGGGGATGAGCTGGGGTACTCGGTCTATGCCGTCGGAGGGTTTGTGAGGGATCTTTTATTGAGAGTAGAAAATTTCGATGTGGACATCGTGGTGGAGGGGGACGGAATCCGCCTGGCTGAAGAATTTGAAAAGAAGCTCCGCTGCCGAATTCGAACACATAAGAAATTTGGGACAGCAATCATCCTCCTGCCCGACGGGTTGAAAGTCGATGTGGCTACCGCTCGCTGGGAGTTCTACGATTCTCCGGCAGCCCTTCCCACTGTGGAGAAGGCCTCGATCAAGACGGACCTCTACCGGAGGGACTTCACCATAAATACCTTGGCCATTCACCTCAACCCAAGATCGTTCGGAGAGCTGATTGATTTTTTCGGAGGGGTAAAGGATATCAAAGAAAAAGTGATCCGGGTACTTCACAATCTCTCTTTTGTCGAAGATCCCACCCGGGTCTTTCGGGCGATCCGTTTTGAGCAGCGCTTTGGATTCCAGATCGGAAAACATACCCAGAATCTGATGAAGAATGCGGTAAAGGTAGGTTTTTTGGAACGCCTCTCGGGGGGACGTGTTCTCTCCGAGATCATCCTCATCCTTCAGGAAGACGATCCTCTCCCCGCCCTGAAACGGATGAGGGATTTCAATCTCTTTCATTTTCTCCACCCCGCCCTTAGGTTGGATGAGCACGCGGAGGCCCTTTTTGAACAGATCCATCATGTCATCTCTTGGTTCGACCTTCTTTTCCTGGAGCAGCAATATGAGCGCTGGCTTATCTATCTTTACGGTCTCATCGATTCCTTGAAAGAGGAAGAGAGGGAAGCGTTCTGTCAGAGATTGACCATGAATGAAAAGCTTAAAGAGAAGGTATTGGAAGGGAAACGACAGGCGGATCAAATTCTGCTGCAAATTCTATCTTGGATTCAAACCGATCAAAGACCAAAGCGGTCAGATATTTATGACGCTCTTGATCCTCTTTCTACGGAGTCGAAACTCTTTATGATGGCCAAGACTACCCAGGTAGAAACCCGCCGTTATATCTCCCTGTATTTCACGCAACTGAAGGATACAAAACCACTCTTAAGAGGAAAGGATTTGATTCAGATGGGAATGAAATCGGGTCCTTCGATTAAAGAGGCCTTGGCAGGGTTGCTCAAGGCAAGGTTGGATAAGCAGGTGATCACCCGTCAGGATGAGATGGAGTATATCTCGAAGGCCCAGGAGATGGAATAATGGCTGAAGACGCGTTACACTCGGAGGGCAAAGACGCCTATACCTTCCGATTAGAGGGGTTTGAGGGGCCCCTTGACCTGCTGCTCCATCTCATTCAGAAGAACGAACTGGATATCTTCAATATCCCCATCGCCCTCATCACGGAGCAGTATTTACAGTATCTACAATTGATGAAGGTCCTCAATTTGGATATTGCCGGGGAATACCTCCTGATGGCTTCCACGCTCCTTCACATCAAATCGAAAATGTTGCTCCCCAGGTCTTTAGAAGGAGAGGAGCAGGAAGAGGAAGATCCAAGGGCGGAACTCGTCCGGAGGCTTTTGGAGTATCAGAAGTATAAACAGGCAGCAGTTGAACTGGAGAAGAGGCCTTTATTGGACCGGGACGTCTTCGTCCGGTTGGTAGCTTCCGAGTTGGGGACGGCAGCAGAGGAAGAAAGAATCGAGGTGAATCTTTTTGAGCTCCTCGAGGCCTTTCGGAAGGTTCTCGAGAGGGTCAAACCAGAAACCGTCCATGAAGTCATCCTTGAACATCTCAGCGTTGAGAATAAGATTCAAGAGATCCTGACACTGCTCGAAAAAGAAAATCGAAGCATGGCCTTCCATCGCCTCTTTCCTGAAGAGGCTTCGCGGCGAGTTGTCGTGGTCACCTTGCTGGCGATACTCGAACTGGTCAAGATGAAACGCATTCGGATCTTCCAACTGGCTCCTTTTGAAATGATTCGAATTTCGCCCTTTTAGGATATTGAGTGATTGGTGTTGGTGAAAATTGAGGTTCTTAAATACAAAGACGAGTCACGAATGACGGACACGAATTACGTCATTTTTGAATGAATCGGGAGGGACCGATGAAACGAAAACGAATCTTGATTGGGTTGGGTGTCATTGTAGGACTTCTGATTTTCTTTTTTGGTATTCTTTTCCTCATTGGACGGTATTCCGGGGGGAAATCCGGGCGACTGGCCTTCGGAGACAAGATCGCCATCGTGGAAGTGAAAGGGGTGATCGCTCAATCTTCGGGGATCATTGAAGAGCTTGAACGATATCTCGAGGACAAAGAGGTCAAGGCCATCATCCTGAGGATCGATTCTCCGGGCGGGGGCGTGGGCCCGGCCCAAGAAATCTACCGAGAGGTCATGAAGATCAAGCCGAAGAAAAAAGTGGTGACGTCCATGGGGTCTGTGGCCGCGTCCGGAGGCTATTATATCGCCAGTGCGTCCGATCTCATCGTGGCAAACCCCGGGACGATCACCGGTTCGATCGGTGTGATCATGCAATTCTCCAATTTTGAAGAGCTCCTTAAGAAAATTGGGATCAAAGGAGTGGTGCTCAAAAGTGGAGAGCATAAAGATATCGGCTCCCCCTTCCGAGAAATGACCCCGGAAGAGAAAAAAATCATGCAGGAAGTCCTTGACAATGTCCATCAACAATTCATTCAGGCCGTGGCGGAGGGTAGGAAACTAGATCGGGCGAAGGTTGTTGAAATCGCAGATGGTCGAATCCTGACGGGGGAACAGGCTAAGAATTTGGGCCTGGTTGACCAGATGGGAAATCTTCAGGATACGATCGAGATCACTGCCAAGATGGTAGGGATCTCGGGGAAACCGAACGTCCTCTATCCCAAAAAGAGGCTTTCCATTTGGGAGCTTTTGATGAGAGATATGGCTTCTGCAATCATCGATGTGTTGAATGAGAAGGGGTATGAATTGAGCTTTCCCCTCCAGATGAAGTAGGACTAAGGGGGGATGAGGGGGTTTTACCTACCGCGTTTGCATCAATTCGGCGATCTTTTTCATATCCTTCCAGACTTCTCTCTTTCGTTCAGGATTCCTCAGGAGAAAGGCGGGATGGTAGGTGGGAACTACCTTGATTCCTTCGAGATCATACAACCTTCCACGAAGCGCTGTGATCTTGGTGTCGGTCTTAAGCAGAGTCTGGGCGGAGAAAGACCCTAAAGCACAAATAATTTTTGGCTGGATCGCAGTGATCTGCTTCACCAGGAAGGGATTGCAGCTCCGGATCTCATCAGGTTCTGGATTTCGATTTTGCGGAGGCCGGCATTTAACGATGTTGGTGATATAAACCTCTTCCCTCGGAAGATTGATCGATTGAAGGATTTTCGTTAAGAGCTGGCCGGCCTTCCCTACGAAGGGTCTTCCTTGAACGTCTTCATCATATCCAGGGGCCTCTCCGATGAGCATTGGCTTGCCTTTTCATTCCCCTCGCCATAGACAATCGTCCGCCTTGTTCGATGAAGCTTGCATCTCTTGCAATCCCCTAACTCTTCTCGCACGTCTGCTAAAGTCAGAATTCCTGGTAGGATGGCCTTTTCAGAGTTCTGTACTAAAGCGGGTAGGAAGGAGATGCCCATTTCCTTAAGATATCCAAGATAGGACCTAAGATCGCTAATGATCTCATTCACATTTTCATCCATCAGATTTCATTCCTTAAGCAAGGCTCACATAGCTTCCTTTACTTCCGAAGCGGGATCCGTGTCAGTTGCCAATCAGGTTGATTAAGGTCTTAGAGTCTTTGTATCCATGGATCACCCTGCCGTCAGGGAGGACCAAAACAGGCAGGCTGGAGATTCCCAGTTTTTCAGCCAGCTTTATATTTTCATCAATAATCGGCGTTTCGCATTTGGGCTTTGGCAGCGGTTTCTTGTCAAAAGCCTCCTCAAGAAGTGCTAAGGAATTCTCACAAACGATGGCCTTCGATTTTTCGTAGGCCTCGGGATGAATCATCCTCAAGGGGTAAAGCTTTATGTAAAAGACGATATCCTTCCTCTCCTCAATGATCTTCTTCATCTCCTGATGAAGTTTTGCACAGAACGGTCAGTCGGGATCGTCGAAGGAAATAACTCTGATCCTGGCCTTTGGGTCACCCAGGACTAAGGCATCGTTAAGCGGAATCTGTGCTACATCGATCTTGTTAAGCTCTTCGAACCTTTCCTGTGTCAGATTTCTTCTTTCCTTTATGGATATCAGCGATCCCATGAAGAAATGCTTCTTAGCAAAATCTACATAAATCAATCCCTTTCTGTTGCCCGACTCTAAATATACCTCCCAAAGTCCTTGCGTCGGGCTCAATTTCACACTGATGATCTTGATATCTGGGATAGCTCCCTTGAGGAGATCTCTTGCGTCATCGCTGCTTAAAGTATGACATTTAGAGCAGTCTTGGCTCTTTCCTTCAAAGCAGAGGGAATGGGTTGCAGGCAACAGGCAAAATAGTAGCAGGAAAGTCAGGAATGTTGTCTTGGACATGTTTCTTCATAGCATAGTATCTCTTTAGTTTCAATAGAAAAGAAGCTTTCCACTTCTCTCTTCTATTGATTGTCGGGTAGGGGAGTTTATCGTAGTGTAATGCTTCAAAAAAACATTTGCCAACAAGTGACAAAAATGATAATGAATAGTACCGAGGAGAAGACCTTTGAGCCTCCTGTAAAGCGCAAGAAAAATGTCAGGGTTGAGGTAGCAAACAGAAGGGATGGAGAATATAAGTTCGCGGATTGCGTACTATTTGGTCGGAAAGGGATTGATTCAAAAAGAAGATCTCGAGAAGGTTTTGCCTCCAAATCAACCCGCAGGAGATCTCCCCGGAGCTCTCCCTATCGAAGAGCAGCTCATCAACGCCGGACTTCTGACCCCGGAACAGTTTCGTTCAGTCGCGGAAGAGTTTTTCGGAACCCCTTTTGCATCCCCGGGTGACTTTCCGAAGGAACCACTTTTATTCGACCATCTCTCCATCCAATTCATGAAAGAGTCAAAGTTTATCCCCTCGCGTTTGACAGATGGGGCGTTGACGGTCATCATGAGCAACCCCCTCGACTTCTATACGATCGACGCCATACGCTTGGCGACCAACGATGAGGTTCATGTGCTTGCGGGCCGGGAGAATGAAATCTTGGAGGCGATCGAGCGGTCTTATGGGGCGGGTGCGACATCGATGGAGAAAATCATTGAGGATACAGAGACCGTACCGGAATATCGGGGAGAAGATGAAGAAAATGTCGATCACCTACGGGATATGGCCTCCGAGGGACCTGTGATCCGGCTCGTCAACCTGATCATTACCCGGGCGATTGAATTGCGGGCGAGTGACATCCACTTCGAGCCTTTTGAGGAGCAGTTCAGGGTCCGGTATCGAATTGACGGAGTGCTTCATGATGTGGAATCCCCTCCCAAACGGCTCCAGTCAGCCATCGTTTCCCGCGTCAAAATCATGGCAAAATTGAATATCGCCGAGAGACGTCTTCCTCAGGACGGACGGATCATGCTTCGGGTAAAAGGGAAGGAGATCGACTTCAGGGTTTCATCGATTCCGACGATCCATGGGGAGAGCATCGTCTTACGAATTTTGGATAAGAGCAGCATCGTCCTGGACATTGAGACCTTGGGTTTCCCAGAAGACACGATGGCCGGTTTCACAGACCTCATCCACAGGCCTCACGGAATCATTCTCGTCACGGGTCCTACGGGGAGCGGAAAGACGACCACTCTGTACTGTGCACTGGAAAAGATCAACTCTCCCGACAAGAAGATTATCACTGTTGAGGACCCTGTGGAATACCAACTGAGGGGGATCAATCAGATTCAGGTGAAGCCTGCGATCGGACTTACCTTCGCGAATGCCTTGCGGTCGATTGTGCGGCAAGATCCGGACGTCATTCTCATCGGCGAGATTCGGGACGCCGAAACGGCAGAAATCGCCATTCATTCGGCCCTGACCGGACACCTGGTCCTCACGACTCTCCATACGAACGATGCACCCAGTGCCATCACGCGGCTCATCGATATGGGAACGGAAGATTATCTCCTCTCCTCCACCATCATCGGGATTTTGGCACAACGATTGGTGAGGGTCGCCTGTCCTTACTGCCAGGAACCTTATTCTCCTTCCCCTGCCGTTTTGAAAGAGATGAAACTCAGCGGTGCCGACCTTGCGGGTCTCAAAATTTCCCAGGTAAGAGGTTGCGAAAAATGCTCTAATACGGGGTATTGGGGGCGGCAGGGAATATTCGAATTTTTGAGGATTACCGACGATATCCAGAAGCTCATTCTGGGGAAGAAGGATTCCAATATCATTAGGGAGGCGGCCAGAAAGAATGGCCTGAGGACGCTGAGAGAGGACGGATGGTTAAAGGTTAAACAGGGAATCACTACCATCCCCGAAGTTTTGCGCGTCACCCAGGAGGAGGAGGCCGTTTAGAGATATGGTGGAATATCTATACAAAGCAACCACCCTAAGCGGGCAGACCGTGGAGGGGGCAATGGAGGGAAAGGATGAAGAGTCGATCATCCATAGCCTACACCAACTGGGGTATATCCCTATCCGAATCGTCTCCCATGAGGAAAAGGGGACGGGGCTCCGTCTTCCCTCTTTTTTACGGCAGCGCGTCGGGGTAAAGAATCTGCTCACCTTCACGCAAGAACTTTCAACTCTCACCTCAGCGGGTTTGCCGCTTGACAGGAGCCTTAGTATCTTGGGGACGGTCACAGAAAACGACACGTTGAGAGAAGCGGTGAAGGATGTGTTGAAAAGAGTGGAAGGAGGGAATTCATTGGCCGAGGCTTTGGCAAACTATTCTCGCATTTTTCCCAAGCTCTATGTCAATATGGTCAGGGCGGGGGAGTCGGGAGGCTTCTTGGAGACGATTCTGTCCCGGTTGGCGCAATATCTTCAAAGCTCAAAAGAGATCAGGGATCACCTGATTTCCGTCATGATTTATCCGCTGATCTTGACGATTGTCACGGGGGTCTCTATCACAGTTCTGGTGACTTTTGTGATACCGAGGTTTGCAAGGATTTTTTCCGATGTCAAACAGGCCATCCCGCTGCCCACGCAGATTGTCCTTACGTTCAGCCAGTTGGTAAAGGGTTATTGGTGGGCCGGTGCAGGAGCAGCGCTGTTGGCTTACCTCGGGCTGAAAGCGTATCAAAAAGATGAGGAGAGAAGATGGCGTTGGGACCGGTACAAACTGAGATGGGTCGTTCTGGGAGATCTCATCAAGAAAGTGGAGGTGGCACGGTTTGCAAGAACGCTGGGAACCTTGCTGCAGAGTGGCGTCTCCATTCTACCGGCCTTTAATCTCGTCAAAGAGATTTCACAGAATCTGGCGATTTCGAGATCGATTGCTCATATCCACGATCGGCTGAGGGAAGGAAAGGGGATCTCGAAATCGATGGAGGAAACGGGTGTCTTTCCTCCTCTCGCGATCCATATGATTAACGTGGGCGAAGAGACCGGCACTCTCGACCAGATGTTGATGAAAGTGGCGGAGGCCTACGAGGAAAGCGTCCGGACGGCGGTCAAACGGTTCGTCTCTTTGTTGGAGCCCCTAATTATTCTGGTGATGGGAGGAATCATCCTCTTTATCGTTGTCTCGATACTCTGGGCCATACTCAGTGTGAACGAGCTTCCTTTTTAGGCTTTAGAGCGAACGCCATGAATAAGTCGATTACTTTTCACTATACCAAAGGAGAAGAGAATATGTGGAGCGGCTCTAAACGAAGAGAGCAAGGCTTTACTCTTTTCGAGATTCTCGTGGTCATCACTATCCTTGGCTTGCTGGCCGCCTTGGTGGGACCGAGGCTCTTCGGAAAGGTCAGCGGCGCAAAGCAAAAGGCCGCCAAAGCGCAGATCGAGCTTTTCGGCACTGCCCTCGACACATTCCGGCTCGACGTGGGCAGATATCCGACAACGGATGAGGGACTGAAGGCCCTCCGGGAAAAACCTTCCGGAGCGGATGGATGGCAGGGTCCGTATCTTCCCAAGGAGATTCCCGTCGACCCTTGGGGAAGAGCCTACGTCTATAGGTGCCCTGGTGACCATGGTGATTACGATCTCATTTCGTACGGTCTGGACGGCGTGGAAGGGGGTGAAGGAGAGAATCAGGATATCGTCAATTGGAAGGACATCGGGAAATGAAGAACAAGGGTTTTTCACTGATGGAGCTTATTATCGTTCTGACGATCCTTGTTCTCTCCGTTTCTTTAGCAGGATCCTCTTTCTCAAATCTGTCGAGAACGATCGAGCTAAAGGCAGCAGCCAAGAAGGTTTCAGGAATACTTCGTTACTATCGGAGCGAAGCGGTTAACAAAGGATTGGTCTACCAGGTCCTTTTTGATTCCGAATTGAGGGCTGTAAAGGTTCAATCGATCTCAATAACCGAGTCAGTTGCTGACAAGGGGGAGGATGAGAAAAAAGAGGAAGATGCCCCCAAGACCCTTTATGAGCTCCCTAAGGGTGTTCAGATGAAAGATCTAGATTTTACCTCTCCTCAGTACCCTTGCGACCTCCCGGCGATTGAGTTCTATCCCAACGGAGGATCTAACGGTGGCTCCATCCTCTTCAGTAGCTCGGAGAGAGGGGGATACAGGATCAGTGTCCATTTCCTGACGGGAATGGTAGAGGTTGAGAAGGCTTAATTAGATAGAGGAAAGAATGTGCCGTATATGCGTGAACCAACGACAAGACTTAACAAAGGGTTCACATTGATCGAAGTGGTGGTAGCCCTTGCCATCTTAGGCGTCGGGCTAACAGTGATTATTGAACTCTTTTCAGGCGGCCTTCGTCTTGGGAGAGCCTCTATGGAATATACGAAAGCTGTGAATTATGCCCGGGTGAAAATGGAAGAGACGATGGCAAAGCCGACTATTGAAGAGGGGACCCAAGAAGGGGAGTCCGATGACAAGACCTTCCGTTGGCAGATGGGGGTGAAGAAAGTCAATCTTCTCTCCATAGACAAAAGCATAGACTACAAGCCTCCGGTCGAGCTTTTCCAGGTGAAGATCGATGTCTTCTGGAAATCAGGCTCTAAAGAAAAGTCTACCAGTGTTGAATCTTTGAAGGCGTTCAAACCGGAGGAAGGTGAAAAGAAGAGTTAAAGTTAATGGAACAAGGGTCCACACCCGGGGCAATAAGAAAGCCGGTGACCTCTATTATTTAACGTCATGCCGCACTTGATGCGGCATCCAGTCTCTTTTTTTTCTGGATTCCTGCTGGAGTTTATCCCGATGTAAATCGGGGCAGGAATGACAATTATAGTAAAGGAATTTATGACGCAATACTCTAAATCGGGATCTGGATCTGAAAAGAGGTTGCTCAATGCGGGCTTCGACGCCTCTAACGCACCGGGGTTCACCCTTATCGAAGTGATCGTAGCACTGACGATTCTCGGGTTTATTATCCTGATGGTTTCCGGGACCTTTCGCCTCGGTCTTTCCTCCTGGGAAAAAGGAGACTCGATCAAGGAGGATTATCAGAAGATACGGATGATCTCCCAGATGCTCTCCCGGCAGATAAAGTCGGCCGTTCCTTATAAATTTAAGACTGAAAAGGCAGAAGGGGATTATCTGGCCTTTGAAGGGAAATCCTATTCGTTAAGATTTGTCTCTGCTCTGGCGATAAAGGCAAAACGACCCGAGGGGTTTGTTTATGTGGTCTATCAATTCAAAGACGAGGGCGAAAAAAAGGGGCGTTTGGTCCTTTATGAACAAAGGGCTCTGAATAGAAATTTCTTCGAAGATGACCTGAAAGAAGACTCAGCCGTGACGCTTTTTGAGGGGGTCTCTCAGGTCCGTTTTGAATATTACAGGGAGGCCAACGACGAGAAAAACCAAAAAGAAGACTGGGTTGAGGAATGGAACGCTAAAGAAGAGAAGGAGCTCCCAAGGGCCCTAAGGGTGACGGTCACCTATTGGAATGAAAGAGGTAAAGAAGAAGCTACGCCAATTGCCGTCCTCGCGCCGGTTGCAGCTTATCAGTTCGAGGAGGTAAGAAGAGGTCTGACGGGACCGCGAACCATTCAGATGGCACCTCAGCCTCGAGGCTACTAGATGATATTAAAATCCCGAAATCCGAGGGGAGTTGCCCTCATTATGGTATTGGGAGTTATTACCGTTCTCACCGTGGTGGTATTGGAATTCTCCTTTGCCATGAGAACGGAAGTCAATATCACCAAGAACTTTAAGGACGAGCTTCAGCTCTATGGCATCGCGCAGGGAGGGATTCAGCAGGCCATTGCAGAGATGATTCTTAAGCAGGACACACGGCTTCAACAATTGAGGAAAACCATGAAGACGGAGGAAATCACTCCGGAGAAGAAAGAGTGGGTGGCCGACGGGAGACCCTACACCGTCCAATTTGATCACGGGGAATGCGAACTCCACATTATGAGCGAGGCGGGTAAAATCAATATCAATACGGTTTCTGAGATGACACTTCGAAAGATCATCGGAAATTTAGGTTTGCAGGAAGAGACCCGAGACATTGTCGTCGATTCTATATCGGACTGGAGAGAGCCGGGCGATTTGCATCGTCTCAATGGAGCGAAAAATGACTACTATCAGTCTCTCAAAGAACCTTATTATTGTAAGAATGCGTATTTGGACTCCATTGAGGAACTTCTCCTTGTGAGAGGAGTTACTCTGGAGTTGTTTTATGGGAAGAGAGGGATGAAAACTGGAGAAGAAGGAGCAAAGGCATACGATGTAGGGTTAAAGGATATCTTCTCTATCTACGCACCCGGGGAACAGATCGACATCAACAGTGCCTCTTCCATTGTATTGAGGTTCGCTTTGGGGATCCCCGATACCGTGGCTCGACTAATTGTTAAGGCCAGGGAGGAGAAGCCCTTCGAAAGCATACTCGATCTTCACCAAAGGGTGCCCGAGTATGCTTCCTTGCCTTCGGTCGGGGGTGTTGACCAGCTCATCGTGACTCAATCCATGACGCCCTACTACACGATCGAATCAAGAGCGAGGAATAAGGCAGAAGGATCGGTCCGGGGCGCCAAGGCGATCGTTAAGATTGACCGGATGGATAAGAAGGGGTATAAGATCATTCAATGGGTGGATACCCTTATATGATCTTCGACATGGCAACCCGTACGCAGTCAATGAAAAAATTAATGAATTTAGCAAAAGAATCGGTGAAGAATTTGGTAAAGGGATGGAAGGAACTCGTCCCCGTCATGGTTTCCGAAAAGAGTTTCGGTATCGATTTCAAACAGGATCATCTGGTCCTCACCCTTCTCAGGAAGTCCATCGGGAGGATGGATCTGGTGGATTACGGCGTTTATCCCATTCCCCCTGAAACTCAGAAAGAAGATCGAGAGGCTCAAATCATCGGCCTGGTCAATACCTTCATTTCCAAACATCAGATTGACAAGGGGAGAGTCTCCGCGGCGATGCCGAGAGAAAAGGTGATTGCCCGTTTCATGAGGCTTCCCGTCGCCGCCAAAGAAAACCTGGCGAAAGTGCTCGAGTATGAAATGCCCAAATATGTTCCTTTTGAACGGGAAGAAATCTATTTCGACTACTATCTCTTGAAGGAGGAGAAGGATTGGCTCCGTCTTTTCGCAGTGTTTGCAAGGAAGACGGAGGTAGATCCTTATGTTTCCCTATTGAAGAAGATAGGGATCCAACCGATCTCACTCCAAATTCCTTCTGTCGCGGCTCTCAACCTCTTCTTCTACAACAGAGGGGGTGGCGACAACGAGACTTCGGTCTTGATGGATGTCACAGACCCTTTCTTTGAGATGAATCTCATCCAGGGAAAAGACTGGAGAGAAAGCTTCCATCTCCCCCTGGCCAAGGAAGAAAAAGAAGCGAAGATGATCAGCACTTTCAGGCGCTCGGAGGACGCTTACCCTGCTGAAAGCTCGACGTTCTTCGTTTACGGGATGAATGCTGATGAGGCCATCCTAACAAGTCTCAAAAAAACTAACCAACTCAAAGGCGTCTTACTTCCTCCCATGGATCGTATCCTTGGGGAGTGGCAAGGATCGAAACCGTACGGAATTTATGCTTCGATCGGGGTTCCCCTCAGGGGACTCATCAGCCCCAGAGTCGATCTGAATCTCCTCCCGCCCGAGATGAGGAAAAAGGTAAGGCAGATTGGGAAACCCCTTTTGATCCTTTTAGCCTTCCTCGCCCTGTTTTTCGGCCTGACCTGGGGAGCGGGAACGATCGTCCATTATAGGAAGGAATGGAATGCGGTCGACGCCGAAATAAAAAAAAGAAGGCCCGAAGTGGAGGCCCTTGAAAAGTTGCAAAAGCAGAAAGATGACTTTCGCAAGGAGATGGCGGAACTCGATCAGATCAGGTCGGGCGAAATCAGCAAAGTAGAGGTCTTGGAGGAGCTGACCAGGGTTTTGCCCGAGACAACCTGGATCTGGAATCTCAAATATCACGGTAAAGAAATTGAACTAAGCGGGTTTGCGGATTCGGCTTCCGATTTGATTCCTCTTCTTGACAAATCTCCTCTTTTTGGGAAAGTAGAATTCATGGCCCCTGTGACAAAGGAAATGCAAATGAGAGGCGATGGAAATAAGGAGAAAGAGAGATTTAAGATTAAGGCGAGGATTGAGGGGAGGAAATGAACATCTTGAAAAAATGGTCTTTTCCCAAGAACCTGACGTTCTTAAAGACCGTAAAGTTTTCTCAAAAAAGGATTTTTCTTGTGCTGGCCGGAGCCGTGATGATCCTTCTGGTCATTTCCTTCGGCGTCCTTCCCCTCATCGAAGCGAAGAAGAAGGCCCAGGACGAGAT
>Ga0187780_10002197_pt1 | contig 14721 bp, 17 predicted proteins | sample 1015_Q2_SP10_20__FD_132429 | JGI IMG/M metagenome (GOLD analysis project Ga0187780, IMG submission 132429) | Tropical peat soil microbial communities from peatlands in Department of Meta, Colombia - 1015_Q2_SP10_20_MG | ecosystem: Environmental > Terrestrial > Soil > Wetlands > Peat | place... | reverse complement strand
GTCCCCTGTTTCCAGCCGCCAGCCCTGCTCCTGCTGCGACCTCGTCGCCCAGACGCCGGCCAGGCAATCGGCCTGCAATTCCAGGCGCACGCTGAGTGCGTTGGAGTCTGCGTCCGACGCCCGCTCGCGCGCCTGATCCACGCGATCGATGATGCCGAGCAGATTCTGCACGTGGTGGCCCACCTCGTGGCCGATCACATAAGCCTGGGCGAACTGCCCCGGAGCGCCGAGTTGGCGCCGCATCAGGTCGAAGAAACTCATGTCGAGGTACACGATCCGGTCACGCGAACAGTAGAAGGGTCCGGCGGCCGCCTGGCCCTGGCCACAGGCAGTCGGATAGCTGTCGCGGTACAGAAGGAGCTTCGGGTCGGCGTAGGTCCTGCCGTGTTGGGAGAAGTAATCGCCCCAGACCTGCTCGGTGCTGCGCAGGATCTGCGAGACAAAATGCGCCTGGGCATCGTCGGCAGGCGGGGGCGCGGCCGGCGCGCTGCTGTTGCCGGGCGCTGAGCTGCCGCTCAGAAGACCGAGGACCTGCAAGGGGCTGAGACCGAAGATCCAGCCGGCGATCAGCGCCACCGCGATGCCGCCCAGGCCCAGGCCGTGCAGCGGGCGCAACTGAAAGCCCCCACTCGAACCGCGCGCGTCCTCGACGTTCTCGCTCTCCTGCTGGTCTTCCATGCGCATCGGCGGGCTCCGGGTCGGCGCTCAGACGTGAGCGAAAGCATGATGCAGCGCATGCCCGGCAGCGGCAACTACGCCGTAGCGCGAGCTGGCGTGTCGCAGCTGAGCGCGCTGGGGCGACTGCGTCGATCCGCGGGACGAATCCGCGGAAGCCAACTGGCAGGCGCCGCCGCCTGCGGCGGCCTCGAGAGCAATGGCGGGCATTCGGTACAAAGTCGTCGTTCTCCGGGATCAATCCGCGGCGCGGCGTCTTTAAACGGAACGGGCAAGGCAGGAATCTCAGCTTCAGCGTCGCGAAGGTCGTGACGCGCTTGAAGGGGCTGAAAACCGATGTCCACACAGGAGAAGCCGATGACCTCTACAACGCTCAACCCTGGCGGGCGCCTGCGCACCGCCGTGGCTTTCATCGTCCTCGCCACTTGCACCGCCATCGGCACCGTTGGCAGCGCACGCGCCGCGACCGCTAACGCCGCTGGGCTCACGGTCCGTTATTCGGATCTCAACTTGTCGACCGAGCAGGGAGCGCTCATCCTCTACGGGCGCATCGTGGCGGCGGCGTACCGGGTGTGCGCGGCTGATAACATGCTCGATCTGAACGCCATGGCGACCGCGAGGGTCTGCCGCGAGGCGGCGGTCGCCAAGGCCATTCGCGACGTCAACAGCCCGATGCTGGCGTCGGTGTACGCCGAGCGTCAGCGGCACGGCTAAAGGGATGCGCCTGCGGGGATCGTGGCGCTGACGGGAGCGGGCACTCGACACGGCCAAGGCCCGGGCGTGGAGAGGTCCAGAGGCAGCACATGAGAGCGACGGCACAGGTACAGATTGAAAATGAATGGGCGAAGGTGACGGAGTGGCGGTTTGCCCCCGGGGCGGAGACCGGACATCACGTACACCAGTACGATTACATCGTCGTCCCAATGACCAGTGGCCTGCTGCGCCTCGAAGACAGCACCGGCAGCCGGGAGGTGATGCTGACGAGCGGTGTCTCATACGCCCGCGAGAAGGGCGTTAGCCACAATGTCATCAATGCCAATACTTTTGAGTTTCGCTTTCTCGAGATCGAGATCCTCCGCCGCACGCTCGCCGGGCAGAGTTAGCGGCGAACGCATCCTTTGCAGCTGACTGCATCAGCGGGGCTGGGCGGTCATGGCATCTCCTGCCGGGGACGCGATCGTCCCCGGCAGGAGCCTACGGAGCGCAGCCGTCGATTTATTTCTCCGCCTCGTCGCCGGGCCGGCCGAGAGGAAGAAGCGTGTGCCTGAAGACCCAATTCGCGACACTTCGGCCCTGCGCCGCGGCCGTGGTGTCCGAGTTGCGATAGTGGATGCCGACGTAGACGCGCGCGTCGATGACTTCCTGCTCGGCCTGCGAGAAGCTCGTGAAGGAGCGTGTCTTCTGCGGGGCCAGCGCGACGGTGGTGGTCATCTGGAAGGGGAGCTCATCAGTCCCGAAGAAGAGCTTCAGCATATGCGTGATTGCGCCGCTGATGTCGGCGTGACCGGAAGGGTACTCGGGGAAGTTGGGCGTGTTGATGAGCGGCTGCCAATTGGGATCGACGGTTGTAGCCGGATTGCCATCCTGGTCTCCCAGACGAATCGCCGTGATCGGACGCCAGAAGTCATAGAAATACTTGCTATCCCAGCAGGCGATCTGCGCGTCGGCCATCGCGGTCTCGACCAGCGCATACATCCGTGCGCTGTCCCCGGTGTCGCTCAGGTAGCGCTGCGAGATGTCACGCAGTGCGTTTTGCCACAACAGCGGGCCGCTGTCGGCCCAGAAATAGCCGATCTCGGTTTGCTCGGGGGTACGCGTGGCGCTGGTGAGGGAACCGATCGTCCTGGTCTCGTTGTAGTCGGTCGCCCATGGCCGGCTCGTCAGCTCAGGCGGTGGGCCAACGCGGAACTGTGAATCACTCTGCATGGTGAATGGCCTGACCGTGGCCACCCAGGGAGTCAGCCCCGGCGCCATCGTCGGCGGCGGTCCGGGCAGCAGGGACGGTGTCGGTCTCCATTGACCGATGGCGGTGCCGCCCAGGAAGGGTGGCGGACTCGGGGGGAAGCGGCCGTCGTTGGCGCGCAGAGCCAGCAGATTGGCCGCGACCTCGGCCCCCACCGCCGTTCCGGGATCAGCAGGATCGATGGCGTTGGCCGCCAGGAAATTCGCGTAGGCGACATCGAGCGCCGCGGTCTGTGCGGGGAACAGCCCAACCAGGGTGTCGTGTCCGGCTTTGGCAGCCGCCGCGCTCAGTAAGCCCGTCGCGCCCGGCACGCGCGTGTAATACGGCTCATAGCGGCCATCGATCGACTCGACCGCATCGTAGACCGCCAGCTGCACGATAGCGAAGTCCAGGGCGGCCACCGGCGGCGGGTGACCGGCGGTCCTCACTGCCTGCTCAGTGATCTGGTTCCACGCCGCTATCGGGTCCGCGGCCTGGGCGTTTGTCACCCCAATGACTGCGAGGACGATTAGCGCGAGTCCCCATCGCGAGGTCTTCTTCATGATTTCCCCCTTTCCTGGGTGGCTGTGGCTCGGGCGTCCCAAGCCTCCGGAGGGGGCGGCACGTGTTCAATCGTCCGCAGCTGCTTTGTTCATATCCTTTCTATATCCCGGTAACTCTCTGATTCGCATCGGCAGAACGGCGTTCCATAAGCCGCGGGTCGAGTTCTTGGAGGGCCATTTCTTTGTCGATAACATGGACATTCCCCGCAGCCGACCATGCCAACGACCAGTCGCAACGGCGATATCTTTCGATTCGGTGTCTTTCAGCTTGACCTCAAGGCGGGCGAACTGCGCAAGGCAGGAGTCCGGGTCAAGTTGCAGGATCAGCCGTTTCGCGTGCTTGCCCTACTGGTCGAGCGCGCCGGTCAGCTGGTCACGCGGGAGGACTTGCGGCAGAGGGTTTGGCCCAGCAATGTCTACGTCGATTTCGATCAGGGCCTGAACAACGCGATCAAGAAGGTGCGCGAAACGCTCGGAGACTCAGCGGACAGCCCGACACTGATCGAGACAGTGGCGAGGCACGGTTATCGCTTCATAGCCCCCGTTGTTGCGCCGCCCGCGTCCCCTGCAGGACCTCGTTTCGCGTCCGAATCACACACTCTGCGGAAAGGAATACTGATCGGCTTGGCCGCGGCGCTGCTCGCAGCGCTGGGCTTCTGGGCGTGGCATGAATCGGCCACGCCGCGCGCACCGCTCTCCACAAGGGTGACGCTGGCGGTTCTGCCGTTTGACAACCTCAGCGGCGATCCGGACCAGGAGTTCTTCAGCGACGGCATGACCGAGGAGATGATCGCTCAGCTCGGAAAGCTGAATCCCGAGCGGCTCACCGTTATGGCACCCGGCACCGTTGCAAAGTACAAGCACAGCAGCCTGGCTGTAAATGAAATCGGCAGAGAGCTGCGTGCCGACTACGTCGTTCAGGGCAGCGTTCGCCGCGTGCCCGACCGCGTACGAATCACCGTGCACTTGATCCAGGTCCCGGAGCAGACCGATCGCTGGGCCGAAAGCTACGATCGCGACGTGAAAGACATTCTCGTGCTGCAAGATTCAGTCGCGCGAACGATTGCTGACCAGATCAACATCAAGTTGGCGCCGGGCAGGCCACCGGGGCAGGGCGTGCGCAACGTCGATCCTGACGCCTACGAGGCTTATCTCAAGGGGCGCTACTACTGGAACAAGCGCACCGCAGCGGGCATGCAGAAAGCGGTAGCTTACTTCCAGCAGGCCATCGACAAGGATCCAGGATACGGCGCCGCCTATTCGGGTCTCGCCGATTCCAACAGCGGGCTCACCTGGCACGGCTTCACCTCTCCCGCTGAAACACTTCCCAGGGCCAAAGCCGCCGCACTCAAAGCCATTGAGATCGACCCGCAGTCCGCCGAGGCCCATGCTTCGCTTGGCCTGGTGTTGCACCATGAATGGGACTGGTCCGGAGCGGAGGCGGAGTTCAAGCGCGCGCTCCAACTGGATCCCCGTTATGCAAATGCACACCACTGGTACGGAGATTATTTGTCGGTGAGGGGGCGGCACGAGGAGGCGCTCATCGAGGCGAAGAAGGCGTCGGAGCTGGATCCGCTCAACCTCATGATCGATACCTGGCTGGGATTGCGTTATTACCTCGCCCGGAACTATGAGCGCGCTGTTGAGCGGGGCAGGAGCACCGTCGAGCTGGACCCTGGTTTCGCGCCTGCTCATCTGCTGCTTGGTGAGACCTACGTGCAGATGCGGCGCCACGAGCAAGGCCTTGCGGAGCTCGAGAGCGCGGCGAGTCTCTCCGGAGACAGCCCGCTGTATCTCGCTCAGGTTGCGGTCGCCTACGCGGCGGAGGGCAGGAAGACTGAGGCCCTGCAGATCGCCGCACAGCTTCAGGCGGCTTCTCTCAACCGCTATGTATCACCTTACGGGCTCGCGCAAATCTATGCCGCTCTCGGCGACAAGGAGCAGACCTTTAAGTGGCTCGACAACGCCTACACCGACCGCTCGGTCTGGATGACTTATCTCGCCGTCGATCCCGTGTTCGACGGCTATCGCTCTGATCAGCGCTTCCAGGATCTGCTGCGGCGCGTCCGCTTGCCGTAATTGCGCAGTGGTCGTTGCTGACAGATCCGGCGAGAAGGGCTGAAGCAACCGGCCGCCTATCCGACGGCCGGCCCGTTTGGCTCGATTTCCTGCCGTGCGCTCGTACGCCCTACTTGGGCGCTTGCGCGCTGCGAATCCCCTTCTCGGCCGTATCGATTGCCGCCTGCACCTGCGGCGTTGCAGCCTTCATCGCCTTCTCGATACACAGCTCCGTTCCACTGGGCGGCAACGGATACAGCTTGGCAATATCCTCGCAGACTGTCTTAGCGCTATCACTGACGCGCTGCTTCAGCACTGCCGCTCCACTCGCGGTCGCGATGTTGATATCCGCATAGTTCACCACCCGCGAAAGCTGGACCATCTCCACGCGCTGTCCTGCGGGCGTGCGCCCCTGCGTGACGACGGGCTTATCGGCCACCACCTTGACCTCGGGTAACTGTGTACTCGATTGCGCCACCGCAGCCGTCGCTATCACGGCAACCGCGACAGCGCTCGCGCTCTTGAGCAAACGAAACATAGTGATTCTCCTCTTATGGTCCGGCGAGGAAAGTAGTGCCCTAGGGTGGTTTGCCGCTATTCGTACTTGCCACGTCCGTGCCCGGTCGCGGCACGAATACACAGAGGCTGGGACGCTTTCCGAAAGCCTTCTGTGACACAGATCCTCGGGCGAGGCGCTGGCCCCGCCTCAGGCCGTGACCCTGATCCCAGCGACGCGCATGCCATCTCGGTACGCTTGCTGTTGAGGAAGCCGTTCATTATGTCAGTCAGATACGCCTCGGCTGCCATCGCCGTGTGCACGGCCGCGATCTGCAGCGCATCACCCGCGATCTATAGGTACGTCGACGCCGACGGCGTGGCGCACTTCACCGATAAGCCGGACTCGGCGCGATACGAATTGTTTGATCTGACCCCCAGGGGGTTGACGCGCAGTGGCGACCCTTATGACCCCGGGCTCTTGAGGCGGGCCGCGCAGTACGACGCCATCATTGAGGCCGAGGCGAAATCCGCAGGCGTTGAGCCCAACCTGCTCAGGGCCGTCATCATGGTCGAATCGGGGTTCAATTCGCGCGCTGTCTCGAAGCGCGGCGCAGTTGGCCTGATGCAACTCATGCCTGAGACGGCGACGCGGTTTGGCGTCTCCAACCGTTACGATCCGCGGCAGAACGTCCGAGGCGGCGCTCTCTACCTTGGCTTTCTGATCAGCCGGTTTCGCCAGAACGTGCGTCTGGCGCTCGCCGCCTTCAATGCCGGCGAGGACGCGGTGGATCGGAATTCGGGGCAGATTCCGCCTTTCGTCGAAACGCTTGAATACGTCCCGAAAGTCCTCAAGATCTACCATGCGCTGACCGAGCGGCAGCGTCAGACTACCTTGGCTGCGCTGCCGCGAATCTAGGCCGACGCAACCGGCCGGTCGGGGTCAACCTGCGCACCCCACACAAGTACGTATTGAGGTTCCCCGCAGCACGCCTAGTCTTGCACGAGAGTCCTCGAACAATGACTCTCTGAGGAGAGTAGGTCATGAGAACGACAATCGCGAGAGTCGTAATAGGAGCCGCGGCGTTCCTGCTCGCCGGTGTAGCCGTTGCGCAGGGCGTGCCGCAGATCGAGGTTCAGGCCAAGCGGGTGATGAGCACGAAGACGGTCGAGCACATCGCCGGTGGCGTGCCCGTCATTGACGTCTCGGTCAGTTATACCGTGAGCGCCCGGGACATTGATATCTCCACGAGCTCCGGCGCGAAGGTATTGGAGCAGCGCGTGAAGGACGCTGCCGCTACGGCCTGCAAGGAGATCAGCCGGCAGTTTCCGGACGCTACGCCGAACGAGGCGGAATGCGCCAACACTGCTGCCGCCAAGGCGATGACCCAGGTGCACCTCATGGTCGCCACGGCGGAGAAAAACAGGACCAAGTAGCCTCGGAAACGGAAGGAGCGGCGGCCTCGCCGCCGCAATCCTGCCCGACTGCGGCTGGGGACACCCTGGACATCGACAACATCGCGCCGCACACGCCGCTCGAGGTCTGGCGTCCCCGATCGCGATGATTTCACGGCGTTAGACGCGGCCTCAGGAGATTTCTGTGGTTGTGTCGGTGCGAAACAGCCCCCTTGCAACGAGGAGCGCAAGGAGTGCGCCGGCGAGCTCTGCGACGATAAAACCCGGAACGTCCACCGGGCGGATTCCTGCGAAGCTGTCGGTCAGAGAGCGCGCGATCGCTATCGCGGGATTCGCGAAGGAAGTCGAGGAGGTGAACCAATAGGCAGCGCCAATCCACGCTGCGACCATCCAGGCAGCATCCCTGGGCCGCTTGTGTCCAAGGATGACCAGGAGCAGCCCGAATGTGGCGACGGCTTCGGCGAGCCACTGACCGTGGCCGGTCCGGATGTGCGCGGACGACTGCAGCCAGGGCAGATCGAACATCGCATGAGCAAGGATCGCGCCGAGGCAGCATCCGAGCACCTGAATGAAGGCATAGGCGCCGGCATCACGCCAGGAGAGCGAGCCGCGGAGTGCCTCGATGAGGGAAACCGCGGGATTGAAGTGTGCGTCGCTCACGGGTCCGAGCAGCGCAATCAGCGTAGCCAGCACAGCCACCGTCGCGCCGGTGTTCGCAAGCAGAGCGACCGCGGTGTTGCCGCTTGCGAGGCGCTCGGCCATGATCCCCGAGCCGATGACGGTCGCAGCCAGGAGTAGGGAGCCGATCCCCTCGGCAGCCACGCGTTGCCTGAGGCTCATGCCGTCTCGGCTGGCGGCCGCGCCTTGCCGATAGCGTCGAGGCGCTCCTGAAGCTTCATCCGATCAAACGAAGCGAGCGGGAGACTCGTGAAGATCTTGATGCGGTTGTCCAGCATCCGGAACGTATCCCGAAAGGCCACCCACTTCTCAGTCTCCGACCCTTCCACCGCTGCCGGATCGGGGACGCCCCAATGCGCCGTCATCGGCTGTCCGGGCCAATAGGGGCACACTTCACCGGCCGCGTTGTCGCAGACGGTGAACACGAAATCGAGTGGCGACCCGTCCGTCGCGGCGAACTCGTCCCAGCTCTTGCTTCTGAGACCTTCGGTCGGCAGATTCATCTTCTTGAGAAGCTGCAATGCGATGGGATGAACCGCCCCCTTGGGGTGGCTGCCCGCGCTGAAGCCGCGAAAGCGGCCCTTGCCCCACTGGTTGATCAAGGCTTCTGCAATGATGCTGCGAGCGGAGTTGCCGGTGCACAGGAAGAGCACGTTATAAGGCCGATCCGCCATGACACTGCCCCCGATCGACTAGGCGAGAACCTTGGCCATGCAGACCGCCGAGGTTGGGCAGAGCGAGCGAAACTCCTCGCTCTCCCGCACGTCCCCCGGCGCCGCGCTGCGCTCAATGGCCCGGTACCCATGGCGGGCAAAGAATTTGTCGGCCGTCTGAGTGAGCAGGATCAGCCGCGCGACCTTGGCCTCTCGGGCGATGCGCTCGAGCTCCGACACAATGGAGGCTCCCAGCCCTGTTCCGCGGCGGCCGGGGGAGACCACGACCGAGCGCACCAATGCCGATGACCCGAAGCGCTGCAGGGCGCCCGCAGCAACCAGGTTCCCGTTCTCATGGATTGCCACGAACTCCGGCCGTGCCGAGATGAGATCGCTGGTTGGCAACCCGGCGCGCTCGAGCAGCGCGCGGATCGCGAGCAGATCGTCCGCAGAGGCAGGGCGCGCCGGCGACACCTTCGTTGCCCTAGACCGTCTTCGGCACACAGCAGCTCGGGGCGCAGCAGGCAGCGGGGGCTGCCGTCTCGCGCTCGGCGGCAAAGAGCTGGGAGTCGAAGCGGATAGAGGTCTCGAGGTCTTTCACGGCCACGTGAACGTGCAGGCGTTTCATGCCGTTTTCCTCCTCGCCGCGGCGGCAACCGGCCGACAGTTGGTGTCGCAGGCCTCGTCCGCGAGACTGCAGCAGTTTTCGGTCAGGAACCCGACGAGGCCCCGCACGCGCTCGAAATTCGGGCTGTAGTAGAGGTTGCGGCTCTCGCGGCGGCTGACGATCAGGCCGGCGTGCACCAGGCTCCTGAGGTGAAACGAGAGGGTGGGCGCAGGGATCTCGAGCCGCTCGATCAGTTCGGAGGGCGTGTAGCCCTCGGGCCCCCGCTTCACGAGCAGCCGATAGACCGCAAGGCGCGGCCCGGAGGCCAGAGCGCCCAGTGCATCAACAGCCTCTTTGTCGATCACATTTCCAATTATATGGAATTATATGAGCAGCGCAAAGCGCAGGCGCCGGCAGAACTCCTGATGCAGAACCCCTCGGGCGATTCTCTGCATAGACTCAATGTGCTGGGAAAATTGGCGGAGACCTTGGAAAGAACGGATGCGTAAATTCAGCATCGAGCGCCCCGTGCTCCTCGTCACGCTCGCCGTGTTTATTAACTACGTCGACCGCGGCAACCTGGCCACCGCGGCGCCGCTCATCCAGGACCAGCTCGGCCTGACGGCCACACAGCTCGGGCTGCTCGGCTCGGCCTTCTACTATGCCTATGTGCCCCTGATGCCCGCAGCCGGATGGCTGGCGGAGCATCTCGGGCCCAAGCGCGTGCTCGCGGCGGGCATCGCGATCTGGTCGGCGGCCACGGCCTGCACCGGGCTGGCAGGAGGCTTCGTCGCTTTGCTGCTGCTGCGTCTGCTGCTCGGCGTGGGTGAAAGCGTGGCATTCCCCGCGGCAACCAAGGTGGTCGCGGCGAGCGTCCCGCCCGATCAACTCGGCATCGCCAACGGCTTCATGAGCTTTGGCTACCTGATCGGGCCTGCGGTCGGCACCGCGCTCGGCGGCTACCTGATGGGCTATATCGGCTGGCGCGCGGTGTTCGTCGTGTTTGGACTCGGCTCGCTCATCTGGCTGTGGCCCTGGCGGCGCGTGTCTTTGCCGGCCGCAGCGCCTGGCGTCGCCGCCTCAGCCACGCCGAGCTTCGTGGCGATCCTCTCGCGCCGGGCGCTCTGGGGTGCGGCGCTTGGGCATTTCGCTGCCAACTACAGCTACTACTTCATCATCGCCTGGCTGCCATTCTATCTGGTCAAAGTGCGCGGATTCTCAATCACAGCGATGTCGATGACCGCCTCCTGGGCCTACCTGCTCAACGCGGTGGCAGCTCTGGTGATGGGGGCGCTCACGGATCGCTGGATCCAATCCGGCTCTGAACCGACACGGGTATACAAGCCTGTGATGGGGCTTGCGCAGTTGGGGAGCTTCGCCTGCATGCTGGCGATGGTCACGCTGCCAGCCGCTGGTTCGATCGCGGCTCTGCTCGCCTTCGAGGTCATAGCAGGGTGCTCGTATCCCGGGATATTTGCGATTCCGCAGACCTTCGCCGGACCCAGCGCCACCGGACGCTGGGTCGGCGTGCAGAACGCTTGCGGCAACGTGGCTGGCATGATCGCGCCTGCGCTGACTGGGCTACTGGTCGACAGTACGGGAGGCTTCGATGCGGCCTTTGCGCTCGCCGCGGCCATCAGCGCGCTGGGCTTTGTGGGCTGGGTGTTGATCCTGCCGCGCATCACACCCATCGACTGGAGCAGGACTGCGCGGAATGTCTGATCGCGGGGGGTGACAATCGTGAGCAACCCGAATGTGAGCTTCAACCTCGCGGGGCGTCGCGCCCTGGTGACCGGCAGCGCATCCGGGATCGGCAGGGCCACCGCGCAGCTTCTCGCCAGCAGCGGTGCGCGTGTCGCCATGAACGACCGGGCTGCCGCTGCGCTGGACAGCGCAGCGGGGGAGATGCGTTCCTCCGGCCTCGACGTCGAGGTTGTAGCCGGTGATCTCGGTGAGTCCGGGACGGCGGCTGAAGTCGCGAGACGCGCCGCCGAGCGGCTGGGCGGCCTCGACTACCTCGTCAACAATGCGGGCGCGCCGTTCACGCGCACACCGATCCCTCCGGCGGATCTCGAGGCGCTGACAGACGACTTCTGGGACCGGATACTGCGCGTCAACCTCATGAGTGCATTCTGGATGACGAAGGCGCTCGCGGGCGCATTGAAGGCAGCGCGGGGTGCCGTAGTAAATACCGTATCCATCGCTGCCTTCGGCGGCGGTGGCAGCAGCGCGGCCTACGCGACGGCGAAGGCAGGGCTCGCGGGCCTCACCCGGGAGCTCGCCCGTGGTCTCGCTCCGGAGGTGCGCGTCAACGGCATCGCGCCAGGCTACGTGAATTCCGCCTGGGAATGCTCATTCGGGGACATGGAGTCCGCCGCCAGGACAGAGGTGCCTCTGGCACGCGTCGGCCAACCGGAAGACTACGCCGAGCTGATCGTGTTCCTGTGCGCTGGCGCTGCCTACATCACCGGCGAGGTCATTCCGATTACGGGTGGCCAGCGGATCTAGTGGCTCGCGCACTCGTCGGCCAATTTTCAAGCCCTACAGACGATCGAAGAAGTCCATGACCAGCTTCCACGACCAGTTGAGCTGATAGTCGTGCCCCATCGGCGCGCGGCAATCGAGCACTTGCGGCCAGGACCCATCCGTGGCTGCGCAGTACGCGCGACAGTCGGCCTGCGGATAACCGGCACGGACAGGCGTCTCGCGTTTACCGATGGCGCAACCCGCGGCCGCCGACCAGCGCCGGACGATCGCAGTCGCTCCCGTGTAATAGAACCGGTCATGCTCGTTTGAAGTAGTCGTATAGCTCGGGTCATCCCAAGCACCCGGCGGGACCACGTTGTCGGACGTGCCGGTGATGAGGATTACCGGCAGACCTCCGTTCACGCCCGGTGGACGCAAGTCACCCCGATGTGGGAGCCCGATGATAGGGGCGATCGCCCGAAACAACGCCGCAGTCCTCGGGTTCGCGCCGAGCTCCCATGTGAACATGCCGCCGTTCGAGCCGCCGACGGCAAACACGTGACGCGTGTCCACGCAGAGGGTTGTTTCCAGGTGCTCGATCAATGTCCGCACAAACCCAACGTCGTCGTCCTGACATTGAGTCCAGGAGCAGCTGTTGAGCGCACGCCCCTTGCTGCACGATGGGTAGGTGTAATTTGGCGTGATGGATGCATCGCACGTGGCTATGCGCGTGGGTCCAGCCGCGATGACGCCGGTTGCCGAACCGCGAAACGTCCACGAATTATTCCTGTTATCCGGCAGACCGGACCCGATGCCGCGAGGAGCTACCACCACATAACCACGGCGGCTCGATTCGGCCACGACCGTCGGGTCATTCAAAAATTCTGACTCGTCGCCTCCCCAACCATGGAACACCAGAACCAGGCGAGTCGCCCGGGTCGCGTCGTAGCTCGATGGCATCTTGAGCAAATAGGACCGGCTGAGTCCCCCGTGAGCAATCGTATAGCTGCCGCTCGGTGGAGCAACCGAGCCGCATCCCGGTGTTCCGGCAACCGCAGCCAGCGCGTTCGCTGCGCAACACGCGCTCAAAATGCACAGCAGGCTGCTCGCACACCGCTGCGATCGCTTCTCACCCACTGAAGACTCCTTGTTCAAATCTGCGGCACGAGTCTCGCAGGCCCGGATTCTCGATCGCCGACCAGGGATAATGAAGTTGCAGAACCTCCGGCGGCGCACGCCCAATCGCGGATGCGCGCCGGAACGCCCGCCGATCGCCCGAGGGCCGGACCCTATCGGCCGAGGTGCATCACCTTGCGTCAGGCCGCGCCGAAGCGCTGGCTCCGCCACCGGCGCAGAGCATCGTAAGTGATTGATTAGACGTATATGTTTCCAAACTAGAGCAACGCTCGGCCGAAACCTGCCGAACCCTTGAAACTCATTTCGACGCACCTACCTTCCGGTCGTTCACCCAACGCCAGAGGAGGTGTTTGTCATGTTCGAGAGTCTGTTCGGGGGCTTCGAATCCGACCTGTTCGATCAGTTCAGACGCCTGGAGAGTGAGATGGGCCAGCTTTTCGGACACTCACCTTGGCCAGCTGGTATCCGCGCCGTGCAACGCGGCACGTTCCCGCCGATCAATGTCGGCGCTACGCCCGAGCGAGTCGATGTATATCTGTTCGCTGCAGGGCTCGATCCGAAGAAGATCGACGTGTCGATTCAGCAGAATCTGCTGTCCCTTTCCGGGAGTCGCAAGATCGAGGCAAACGAGAACGCCGAGTATTACCGGCGCGAGCGCTATGAGGGAGATTTCAGGCGCGTAATCACACTACCCGATGACGTGGACCCGGAGCGGGTTGAAGCCAAGTACCGCGACGGGGTGTTGCAAATCACCATCCAGCGCCGCGAGGCTGCCCGGCCGCGCCAGATCACCGTCAGCTGAGCGGATAGGGAGGGACACACATGACCAGCAAACAAGACGTTGCGAGCCAGGAGCCGACAGGCGTCGAGAAAACGGCGCGGGAACGAGCCGCCGTGCTCATTCCAGCAGTCGACATCTTTGAGGACGCCCATCAGATCACGGTCCAGGCGGAGATGCCCGGCGTGTCCAGGAACACGCTGAACGTCCAGGCCGACCGTAATGAGCTGCTGCTCGAGGGCGACATGCAGATCGATATGCCGACGGCGATGGCCGCTCTCTATGCGGATCTGCAGACTACGAAGTACCGCCGGACTTTTGTCTTGAGCGGTGAGCTCGAAACCGAGCGGATTGAAGCGACCCTCAAGGACGGGTTGCTTACGGTCCGGATACCAAAGCGGGTCGAGTTCCGTACGCGCAAGATCAAGGTCAACGTACCGTAAGCCCGGGGTCCGGCCGATCACGTCGGTGATCGGCCGGACGGACAATCGAGCGCGACTGATCATGAGGACCGATTGTGGGCGCTAGATGCGCCGCTTGGCTCTGGCCCGCAGTGGTGGTGGTACTCATGCTGTGGGGCGAAGCGCCGGCTGCGAACCCCGCCGTCGAAGCGCGAGGCGCGAGAGCGCCCCGGCCAGTTACGCCACGCGCCGCTCTTGCACCGGATGAGAGGGAGACCATCCCGAACTTCTGGCTCATGAAAGAGGAACGCACCCAGGCCTCTAACGGGAGCTCGAGGGTGGTTGCGGAGCCACTACCAACTCTCCCGCGTGAGCAGGGCCAGGGCCGTTCGGGTTAGGAATTGCATCAAGTCATGTCGAATGTTTTCACCCCTGCTTCGTTTAAAAGTCGCATCTGGAACTCATGAAAATCGCGAGGTTCGAGCGATGAAGACTTTCTGCCTGGATCTTTGACGGATGGTCCGGGCATCGGGAACACGAATCGGGTCGGTGGATTGGTGGCCAAGGTGATATGCGGCGGTTTGGCTGCAATATCGCGAAACGCCACGTAATTCGGATCCCTGGCCCAGAGCAGTTCCGGCACGTGCATTTCTTTCCGAAAGTTCTCGCGGCAACTATGAAAATCTATGGCGCATCTGCATCCCTGATCATCCATGTATTCAAGGCCGTCTTTGCTCACACTGAGCAACTTGCTCTTATCGAACATGACTGTTTTCAAACTACAATCCTCAGTTACCTCGCGTTTATCGGGCCTGTAAACGCCAATTAAAGGTGAAAATTCTGCGTCACCGT
>Ga0187780_10002196_pt1 | contig 14723 bp, 20 predicted proteins | sample 1015_Q2_SP10_20__FD_132429 | JGI IMG/M metagenome (GOLD analysis project Ga0187780, IMG submission 132429) | Tropical peat soil microbial communities from peatlands in Department of Meta, Colombia - 1015_Q2_SP10_20_MG | ecosystem: Environmental > Terrestrial > Soil > Wetlands > Peat | place... | reverse complement strand
ACGGCAGAACGCGCTTGGGGTTCCTACTGCGGCAGTTCTGGCGCTGCCCGCTGATGTGAGGTAGCTCGCATCGGGTTGTTCTTTTTCAGACACCCCTGCGAACCGCCGTGCGCAGTACGAGCCAGTCGGTACGGATTTACGGGAAAGATCACCGATCCAGAGCTGACTTTGGTTTAAATTCGCTGCCGTTAACCGAGGCAAAGGGAAATGGCTGACGGCCTGCGACTTTCTTGACTTAATCGTCCGCGGGTCGCAGCGAACTCGCATCCCGCTTTCAATGGCGATGCTTACGCATAGGCGACAGCGCACATGGTCATGAGGATGCCGATGCTCAGTCCTGAAGATAAACCCGTTGTTCCATTTGGTCCGGGAACCAAAGAAACGCCTTTGAATGTAGAGGATACTCTCGACACCGCCGGGCAGACAATATTGGGCTTGCTTCAGCGTGCCGCTGGCGTGGCTGAAGAAAGAAGCAAACATGCGGTTGAAATAGCACAGCGGTTTGCCGAACGGCTTCAGGATGCTAGAGCACGGATAGAACGGTTAGAGGCCGACGTTAAATACTACCAAGAGAGGGCTGAACGCGCCGACTAATGGATGGCTCAGATCTCGGCAGAAATACAGCAAAGGCTGCTGTCTGCATCAGCTGCCCAACTGGATCGTCGAGACGCACCCAACACAACTATCGCGCCGTCCTAGGCCACTCATCCAACACACGCGACCGCGCTGGCATATCAGGCAGCGCGCAGCCGTAAACGTTAATCCCCGATCGCGATGGCACTGCCAGCCTGCGCGTGATCGTCTCATGGTCGGGGCAGCGCGTTTCACCCTCGCCATACCGCTTGTCTCTGCCAAGTGCGTTATTCCCGCATACGCGCTTGGGTTCCTTATGTGGCGCCGAACGATTTTATTTCGAGGGGATGCCAAATGCGAGCGCGCCTCTGGCTCTCATTCAATGTAGCCGCTGGGCTGATTGCCACTGTGGGATGGATTGCGATGATAGGATACGTCGTACACGCAATCCTTTAAGTGCAAGGCAGCGCCGGCGCTATCCGCCGCTGGCGCCGATGCCAACGGCGCGTCCGGGCGCTCTTACACTCGCTGGCATCGCCGCGAAATGACGCGACGTGCCATTAATCGACATCGCGACGGTTTACGCCAACTCTTCGAGTAACACCTCGGCCTCCTTGAACTCGAAGGTGTCGAAACCCTCTGGTGGCACCAGCTCAAAGCACTACGGATCAGGCGACGACCAGGTCAGGTACTAGGACCTTGCCTTTGGTCTCGGGCCCGTAGAATGCCGCCGTGGCCCATGCGACGCAGCCGATCCATGTGCCGATGATCATTGGCAAGGCTAACCCAGTATCGAACTGCGCGGAGAAGAAGGTCAATATCAACGGCACGAACCCGCCGAAGATCGCCGCTTGGTGATAGCAGAAGGCGCTTGCGGTAGCCCTGATCTCGGTCGGGAAACGTTCGTTCAGATAGGGCGTCATCTGTCCGTGCATGCCGCCGCCGGCGCAAAATCCCTGCGCGACGAAGCCCACCGCGATCCACAGGAAGTCGGTGGATAGCAGGTAGAGCGGCGCGAGCGGCAAGGCAATGAGCGCCGGGATGATAATCGCCGAGCGTCGACCGAAGCGGTCGGCCCACCAGCCCCATCCGCACGACGCCAGGAACGTGCCCAGATTCGCAAAGAAGATCGGCGTCGCCACCAGTCCAGGCGCGAAGTGCAGATCCTTTTGCAGATGCGTCGCGAACAGTGCGTTCACCGAATAGTACGCGACGAAGCCCCCGGCCAACCATATGCACGCGGTCAGTGTGTTTGCGAGAACGCCAGGTTTGAAGATTGAGATTAACGGGGCACGAACCTCGCGCTGCTCAACGCGCTGGCGCCGCCGGTTCTCGATCCACACCGGCGGCTCTTTGATGAACTTACGGACATAAAATACGGAGAGTGCGGGCAAGACTCCGATCCAGAGCATGCCGCGCCAGCCGATGTAGCTGTAGAAAAAGCCATAGATGCCGCTCGAGAGCATGAACCCAAGGCCCCACGAGCCTTGCAGGACGCCGCCCATCAAGCCGCGCGAACGTACCGGCCAAGTTTCCATGGCCAGTGCGGCGCCAGCGGGCCATTCGCCACCCATGCCGATGCCAAGTAGCGCCCGGAACAAGAATAGATAGGTGAAGGTCGGTGAAAAGCCGGCCGCAAAGTTGCTCAGCGAATACCACAGGATCGAAATCATCAGCGGAACCTTCCGGCCAACCCGATCGGCGAGCCAGCCCGAGCCCACAGCGCCAACGAGCCTAAGCCACAAGGTCGCCGACAGGACGAACGCGACATCCGTCAACGGGACGTGAAATTCCTGTGAGATCGGCACCATGATGAGCAGAAACATGGTGAAATCGAAGGCGTCGAGCGTCCAACCGAGCCACGCGGCAACCCACGCCAACCACTGTTCCTTAGTTGGTTCTTTCCACCACGGAATGGACGCATCTGAAGCGCTCGCGGCTATCGTCATAGCGTTCCTCCCAGGGCTTCCCGGAACTAGCGGTTTGTTTATTTCAGAGGAAAGCGCCTGCCGACGGCACGATCGCTGCGCGCTCAATCCGCGAGGACTTCGGCGAGGTCCTCCTGCGCAGCTTCTGCCGCAAAGGCTACACCGCTTCTTTGTAGGGCGCAATGAAGAGGCACTTGCGAGCGCCGCCGTCTCGCTGCACTGTGACGTGGACCGCCCGCCGGCGATATGCAGAGCAGTGCCTGCTTCGGCTTCGACCTTTCAGCGGAGGCCACTGATGACAACGGCAATCGAAAGCGCGGAGCTGACGCAAGTCGGCCCTGAGACTGTGATGGGCCAACTCATGCGGCAGTATTGGATTCCTGCGCTGCTTTCGTCAGAGCTGGCGCGCGGCGGCGCGCCGGTTCGCCTGATGCTGCTCGGCGAGAAGCTGATCGCATTTCGCGACAGCGCGGGCCAGGTCGGCGTGATGGACCACCGTTGCCCGCACCGCGGCGCCTCGCTCTTCCTGGGTCGGAATGAGCAAGGCGGCATCCGATGCGTTTATCATGGCTGGAAGTACGATGTAGCCGGCACCTGCATCGACATGCCAAGCGTGCCGCCGGGGCAGGATTTCAAGCATAAGGTGAAGGCCAAAGCGTACCGCGCGGCAGAACGTGCAGGACTCATCTGGGTCTACATGGGGTCGCGCGCCGAACCGCAATTGCCTGCTCTCGAAATCCTGGACGTGCCCGAGGACGAGATCAATGTCGTCCTCATCCAGCGCGACTGTAATTACTTGCAGGCGCTTGAGGGCGAAATCGACACCTCACATTTCGGTTTTCTGCACGGCGGCCACGTCGATCCGGATGACTTGGCGGACGGGGAGCCGTTCCGCCACACCGTAACGATCCGAGCGCCGCAATATCATATTGCCGATACGCCCTGGGGCACCCAATACGCAGGGTACCGGGCGGCCGGACCCGGCCTTACTTATTGGCGCTTCGCCAACTTTCTCTTTCCGTTCTGGACATTGGCGCCCAACGGCGAGTTCGCTAGCCACATACATGCGCGTGCCTGGGTGCCGCTCGACGACGGCCACACGATGTTTGTCTTCCTGTGGTGGAAGCGGGGTACCTCGGCGATGACGTTGGCGCAACCCGCATTCAAGGACGGGACGCCGATCGGCGGCACAGGGCGTGGCAACAAGTTCCTGCCGAACACAACCGACTGGCTAGGCCGGTGGCGGCTCGCCGCAAACGCCAGCAACGACTGGGGGATGGACCGCGCCGCCCAGCAGAACAACGTCATCTATAGCGGAATCGACGGCATTCACCTCCAGGATCAGGCAATCACTGAGAGCATGGGGCCAATCGTTGATCACACCCTTGAGCATCTTGCGCCATCGGATCAAATGATCACGCGGACGCGCCGTCGCCTGCTGATGGCGGCCCGCGCGCTGCGCGACGGCGGCGTGTTGCCGCCCGGTGTCGAGGATGCCGATGTTTTTCGCGGAGCGCGCAGCGGCTACGTCGTCAGCGACGATAAGACCCCTTGGCAGGAGATTTATGCCAGGCAACTCGCCGCGTCCTTACATCCGCGGGCGAGCCCGTTAGGCGTAGCGACGCGGCCAGCAGCAAATTAGCCGTTAAGGTCAAGCACAACCGACCCGGATGCGGGGTCCGTTACGCTAAGGCCGTTGCCCCTGATCGTGCAGTAATTCGCGGACGGTATTCAGGGTGGCGATCATTTTTTCGCGAGCCTTGGCAAATGTCTCCGGCCCCAAGATAGCATCCGGCAGCATGTTCGGGGCGCTACTAGCGTTTTCGTGCAACGGCGCCAACGAGCCCAACAAATGATGCAAACGATTTGTTGACATCCAACTCGTGGTCCAAACGAGATGCTAGCGTCTTGGGATCACCTAATGCGTCAAGCGGCAATCCGAAGGCCTCTGCGCGTTCCCAAACTGCGACAAGCAGATCAAACAACAAAGACCGAAATTCCAGACCGTCACCTAACGGAAGGTCGATACGCATCTCGGAGCAGGACAGCCCCGCTGCCAGAAAAGCCCGGTAGATTGGCAGCTCCATTTCAGTGTTTACGCCACCGGCGACGAAAGCTTTGTGGATGAGCGTTGTGACCGCACTACGCAGGGGCAAGTGCGCCGTATAGGCAAGCCAGATTCTCCACGACGGCTCTTGAAAAGCCATGATCCCGCCCGGCCGCAGCAAAATGCTTAGTTGCTTTATGACGGTAGTCGTGTCCGGTACGAACTCAAGTACTAGGCGACTAACAATTGCATCAAACGGCTCTGCATCTTCGAAAGTCAAAAGGTCTGCTTGAAGAAATCTTACGTTTTCCAGACCAATGGCTGAAACTCGTCGCCGGGCGGTTTCAATGGAAGCCTTATCTCGATCAATGGATACCACTCTGCCGGCAGGACCAACGAGCTGCGCAGCAAGCATTGTCACGTCGCCCATCCCGCAACCAACGTCCAGCACGCGCATCCCCGAGGCAATTCCGGCATCGCGGAAAAGGCGGTCAGTAAAGGGTGCCAATATCCTAGCCTGACGAATCAACCGGAGTTGCTCGGTATTCGAATGCCCGAGAACGTACTCAGATTGCTTGAAACCCATTATTTTGCTACTTCCAGCAGGAATTTGCTCATCAAACGTCAGCCGCAAGAATTGCCGGTAGCTGTCGGTCGACCCTGCCTCGGCCGTAGGGCCTCCTGATCCACGTGAAAATTTGAGTGAGTTTATGGTTGGACGCGACGTGTGTCTATCGAAGGGGTGGTGTCGCCTTCGGGTCAAAACCGGTCGAAAAAACGGGTCAGACCTTTTGACCTTCGAACAGGCCTTGTTTGACTCAAAAACTGCCGCTGTTACGATTGCGATGGTTCAGGCTGATCGCTAGCCCTCCGAATTGACTTATGGGGGCACGGCTTAAGTCAGTGCGGGCCATGTGGCGAGACGAGGAAGCCGCTCACGCAAACCCACCCCTTGAGTGAGCAACCATGCGTGATAATGTTTTCCGCCTCGCGCGGCGAATCCGAGAGAAGGTTCCCGGAGCACCAGGTCGGAGGGGTTCTGCCGGCGGGGCGAGAAAGGATTCCGCCGTGGCAGAAAATTCGACCCCGTCCGGGGAGACAAGCTCGGCGGCATCGGCCCCTGTCGAACCGCGCGATGTACTGGCTTCGAGGCTAGTCGACCGTTTTGCTGTTTGGTCCGGCGTCGCCGGTATCATCCCGGTGCCTGGCGTCGACGTGGCTGCCGTCGGCGGCCTTCAGATCCAGATGCTGCGGCGGCTCTCGCAAATGTACGAAGTTCCATTTTCCCAAAATCGTGGCAAGGCGCTGATCGCGGCGCTCGCCGGGGCGCTGCTGCCGTCGACCAGCACGATTGGTATCGTTAGCACCGTCAAGGCGGTGCCGATTCTCGGCTCGATTGTCGGCGGACTTTCAATGCCGGTGCTATCTGCGGGCGCCACTTACCCAATCGGCCAGTCATTCATTAAGCACTTCGAATCCGGCGGCACGCTGCTCGACTTCAACCCACCGGACTATCGCGAGCTGGTAAAGTCACAGACCGAGGCATGGAATGCGCGCGTGAAGCGTTTTACAGGCCGGGTCGAGGCAAAACCGCCCGAGGCCGGATCAAACCGGGCTTAGCGCAGCGGTCGCAGATCACTTGCGTCTCAGTTAGAGCTCAGCTCGGTTTCTATCGCGCCGTGAAGCAAGACGGTGCCGCGCCAACGTATCCATTGAACCAAAAAAGAGGCCCCGGGGATTGCCAGTCCGGGGCCAAGGAGATACGGCTGCCGCTGGCGTGCAACCGGAGAGCAACGCCAGCTGTGACATCGCCCTAACGTATCTGATTCGCCGGTCGATGCCTACGTTGCCGCCTGATAAACCGGACCCAGAAGATGCTGCTCTAAAACAAAAAGCCCCGGCGTCTGGAAGCCGGGGCTTAGTGATTACCGTGCATAACCGATCCAGACGGAACGGATCGGTAGCGCAAACATATCAGTGAAATTAGCGAGAATCGAGTGACAGCCCGATGCTGAACGCCTTTTGTCGAGTTGCGCCTTCGGTTCTTTTCAGTTTCTTGGCAATCTTTCTCGCGGGGGTTTTAGTTTTTGCCATTGTCTTCAATCCACGAACTTCTGTCGCGGTCCAAGCACGCCGTTTCCTAGCCATCGAAAATCTCCAAGTATGCGATGAATGGAGAGGTTTTAGTTGATCGTTCTGGTAAAAGAAAGGCCTAATCGTGATTGTTTGTTGGCTTGTTGAAAACCGTACTGTCCAAGACAGGGTAGTAAGAGGCCGCCAATTCAGAAATAAACGCATCTTCATTTGATAGGCACCGCTGAAGGCAACCCGCCGGAACTTCTTACTTTCTTTCCGATGTGACTAAGCTTGGCAAAAGTCTTGGTGACGGTTGAAGACCAATCCCAATCCTAGCCTCATGCGGCATCTTTGCGTGTGACCTGAGAATTGCCGCCCTTCAATGACTCAGATGAAGTGCTGGGGAAACCCTCATCAGAGTCAGCACAGAAACCACTGCAAAAGTATCGGCTGTTGCTACTCCTCCAGGCACTGCGGGCCTCGATGGGTCGGCCACAACAAAGGCATTTCATGGTAACCTCCGGGTCGCAGCCATAACCTCGGCGATGCCGAAGAGTTCCTTCAGCCGATGTCCGTTCCGTCACGAAAATCTGCCATCGTCTGATAAGCGGTTCCCTTCTTGACGCCTGAAAAGTTTCGAACAGCCAACACAAGGAAGCCACCCATGGCAAAGGACACAGAAGTTTCCGAAGAGGTAAGTGCAATTACTAAAGCGGCTGCAAAGCAAGCACACGAGGCCGTGGATGCTTACTTCGACCTTCTCAAGAAGGCGATTTCGTCCCTTCCGTCAGGCGGAACAAAGTTGGGCGAAAAACTAAAGAATCACGCCGAGCAAAACGTCGCCGCCACGCAGGAGTATGTCAAGAAAATGAGCCAGGCAAAAACGGCACAAGAAGTAATTCAAATTCAGACGGACTTTATGCAGACTCAGTTCAATGCTTTCGGCGAGCAAGCAAAAGACCTAGTGGAAACCTATTCCAAGGAGGCCGGGACAGCGATTAAGGTTCCGTCGCCTTGATTGTTCGGCAGCTTTCTCGGTTATCGGGGATACGATGAGACGCGAGGACGAAACAGATCGGCTCACCTTGCAAATTCATGCGATTGATTTTGCGGCAGCGTTGCGACGCGAGGAGGAGCAGATGGCGTTGCGAAAGGCCGACATGCCGATGCCGCTGTGGCGAGTCGCGTTGATCTGGATGGCCATCGGCGTTGTGCTGTCCGGCGGTGGCTTGTTCGCTGGCTGGCTGGTATGGCACCACTAACCCGCGAATTTCGCGTGGCATTTGTGCAACAACCGTAAACATTCTTCACGTCGCCGTTCCAAATTTTTCAACCTCGCAAAGAATCGGCTTAGACTCCGAACGCTGGGAACATCTACCGGGGCTTCAGGCCTTCTCCTCTGTACCTGGTGGATGTATTGATGGGGTGTCCCATGAAAAGCACCATCGCGACCCTTATTTTACCTGACCAACACTTTGTCGTTCAGGTGGATGGTCAAGCAAAATCGGAGCATCGACGTTTCGTGGATGCGTTGATAGCAGGGTTGGTCCTCAAGAATGAGTTTCCGCAACACGAAGTCAAAGTGCTAGAGACGACGCAAGCTCCGGACGCGATCCACTGAAAAAATCCAAGCAGGACTGGCCATTTTCCTCGCCAATCGCATGAGACGTTGCGATTCGTGGATTGTCGCTTGCCGTTTACAGTTGCCTCTTAGATTTCTGACCGCCGCTAACCCGCTAGCTACTTATCCACAGGTCGCATTGAATCGCCTGCGACTTTCATTTTGGATAAGACGCGCATACTCGACAGTGGTGAGGTTGCGATGGTCAGTCCGTCAGCAAGAACTGTGGTGCCATTTGCCCCGGTAGCGAAAGAAGCGCCTGCGAACAGTGCTGATAATCTGGACACTGCCGGGCAAACAATTGTGGGCCTGCTTCAGCAAGCCGCCGGTATGGCCGAAGAAAATAGCCGACATGCGCTTGGCGTGGCGCAACGACTTTCGCAACAGCTTCAGGACGCTAAAGGGCGGATCAGGGACCTAGAAGCGGACGTTAGATACTACCGAGAGAGGGCGGAACGCGCCGATCAATGGATGGCTCATATCTCATCCGAGATTCAGCAAAGGTTATTGGCGCCTGCCCCGCCGAATCATCGTCGCTACTGACACCCGCCTAAGATCCAAATTTCGCTCAACCGGTACATCGCCCTTCAAGGAAGCCGGTAACCATCGGCGGGCTTCACAATTTCTTTGTCCTGCTTGTTTCCCGGCCATTCAGAGATTGCGGGTCAAAACGGACGCGGGTCACGGGAAACTGGGGCGAGCCAACATGGCACGGCGTCAAACCGCGACAAGCTACCTCAAGGAAGTCCTACTGTGGCTTAAGCAGTATTGGACCGACTAGGATCTGTCGGGCTGACAACGATGGCAATCATAGAAACGTTCAACCGGGGCGATGAAGTTCTAAGCAAGCTCCCCGTGGATCGATAATGATCGTGTTGGCAGTCGAAGGGCTGAAGGTGCGTTGTTCAGACGACCAAGACAGACAGTATTGGTTCGACACGATCTTGCTGGAGCGTAACCACTGGACACGGGCCGGGCCAGGCCGCATCGGGTCATCCAGTATTCGACAGCCACAAGTCTAAAATGGCTGGATCAAAAATAATAAGGTTGGCGCTTCCGGCGATCTAGATAAACGTCAACAAGCTTTCCCACTTCGGGCAGCTCTTTGCCTCTCGGTTGCCATTTTCGACGCCGATCATACTCAAACTGAAGCAAATGGGAGGATACGGACAGCCAGCAGTTCGGGGCTGTCCCAATGGACGTGTAAGGGGGGTGCTATGGGGGGTCGGTTCGGGCTGCCGGACTGGCAAATGGCATTTGTCTGGATAATGACGATAGCCGTCGGAATTCTGATCTATTTTCTTCCGATATCGCGTCTGCTTGGTCAGCTATCCGAGTAGCGAAGCTCCGCGCCGGCGACAGCTGGCTGCGTGCAGCTAGCTCTTCGATCCTCTATTGCGCCTTCCTCTGGCACGTCGCAAACCTGGGGTCTGCGATGGTGGAAATCTTGAAATTCGAAAAAGCGGCAACTGTTTTCGATCCTGAGTCGATCCAGGTGCTGGCGTCAGCTTTGGATGATGCGTGGAAGAGGATTGAAAAATCAGGCAGCCGGTTTGCGCGACCGGGTTATGCCCGCGCCACGCGTGAACTGCTTGCAAGACGCATAATCGAAACTGCGCAAAAGGGTCTATACGATTCAATTCAGCTTGCTGACGACGCAGTGCAGTTTTTTTCTGCCAACTACACGGATCGTCGCGCAGCGAAACTCACCGAATCCGTTTAAGCCGGAATATTCTGAATGCTAGCTGCCGTTCACTCGCGGAGTGATGGCTTTATCGGGTCAATCGCGTTCCCAACTGGACTTTCTACCTGTGTGGCCGAAGTAGCACACTTAGACAAAATGCCGCCGAAGCTCCTTGTTGTCGGCGCATGGCCGACTTAAACCTCAGTTGATTTTGGCTCGCATAATTAAGTGCGGCGATCAACTTCGTCGCAGCGGTTTTTTTGTGGCAACTTCGAATGGAGAGCGATGATGCGGCACGACGCGCAGGTCATTGTTGCCCTCACTATCTCTACTGTGTTGTGCCTTGGAACCTGGATTTTTGCACGTCGTCGATTAGCCCGCTTGTCGCGTGAACGCTAACTCCGGGCCTTCGTTCGGCTACGCCGTATCTGCCGGCTTTCCACTTACGGGTAGCGACGGCGAAGCTCTCCAGTAAAATCATGATATTGACGTTCCAACTTACCGATTTGTTGGGCGTTGGACCGCATTAGCGTGTTTCGGATTTCCGGATCATCCCACTCACCAACGCCCGCCTCCAATTCGACCTGTTCATGAACCAGCGTCGACATTCCGTCTGTATTTTCAGCTATGGCTCGCAAAAGTTCGTCGTCGCTCAATAATATACGCTGCACTGGTGACCTCCTAACAATACTCACACGTCACGCCGAGATGGCTCTCAGCGTGGTCCTGAAATATTCTGAGATACCAAGGCTAATATCAGCTTAATGACGGAGCGGCACGAAATTGGCGAGAGAGGGTCGCCGTTCACCCGCGCCGCAGTCAACTTAATTGGTTCAAGGATCGAAGGATCATCGTTCACCGGCTTACTGACGGCCGCCGATATCGGCCACATCCGCATCGGTTTGGCGGAGAACGGCTGTAGCAGTTCGCAGGCGACGGCGGCGTCAACATTTGTCAATGCCGCGAATGGGAGCCGACCGGCCCCATTGCATCTTCTCGACGAAATTCGTCATCATAGTTCGTGATTTCACGCATCAACTCTTCGATCAGTTGTTGGCGGATCGCCGCATCTTGACGGCTAGTTAGCTCCGCGACGAGTTTTGCGACAGCGTCAATTACTTCATCCGCTTCGGCGGTATCCACTTTGTCCGATGCGCCTGGCGCAGCAGGATTCTCAGCGAAGAAATCATCGATCACGTCTAGGATCATGCAGTGAAGGCAGGGCCGCGCTTGTTCATTTTGGGATTCTGACATTACTGCCTTCTCCTTCGGCGCAGATATAATACGTTCGGCTCAAATCATGCAGTCGCGTGTCCGTTCACGGATATCGGATGATGCAAACCGAGAGCAACTAGTTGGGGCCTTGCCTCACTGATGCGGCCCGCAGGGTTGCTCTCGGCTACCGTTCTTTTAAGTGCCGCTATGATGCCGCCAAAACGCATGCGGCAACAGTTGTCGCGGCCCTTAGACCCGGTGGAAGCATACGAACCTCCGTGTCTGAGAGTACGACGCGAATCTTTGGATTGCGTCGCTGACTTGTCAAGGGCCGCCCACATAGCGAACTTCTCGGTCAAGGGTTGATTTCCCCGATGATGCGTCGGGCCAAGGAAGGCGCTAAACTTGATATTGGCTGGGCCAGTAGGAGGTAGCGACATGTGCGACTACAGCCTTCACCACGTCAAGTCACGACCCGCGAAAGTCGGTGATCAGCTAACCACCCGTGATTTTAATTTGGGGACCCGAGGGTTCGCGGCGTCGGAGGACAGGAACGTCGCCGTCTGCGTTCTGCCTGGTACTGAATTGTCCTTTGCGGAGGAAGTCAGGCGCAGGCGCATGTGGCCATGGAGTAACAGCGTAATCAGCCACAAGACCGCAATCTTCCGGCGGATCAATCGCCACGTTCCGGCAAGTCACCACGACGCGCTAGAGTTTCCGGACGGCCAGATCGTGCTACTGACCTTCCTAGAGGAAGATCAGAAGGCCACGGTCCTTCAGCTCCCGGCGACCGGGCCAGTCGTCACTAAGCCACCGCAAGAAGCGGCCAAGGTCTAACGCGAAGCGGCAATAAAGAGAGGCTTCGATCGGGCTAGGATCGAGGCCTCGTAATTCGCAGGGGTTACCTGCTAGTCCCGACTAAAGAGCGAGCCTCGTTGAGATCGGCCACATCCGCATCGCTCGTCCGGGAGCGGCCGCAGCAGATCGCTGGGATGAGGATCGTCCCTTAGCCAGCGGGCATAGGAATGTAGGCAACCTAAGAATCTTGAAGGGGAGTTTCGACATGACGGCACCCTTCCACATTGTTGGGATCGATCACATCGTGCTGCGCGCGACCGATCCGGCAGGACTCGAGCGGTTCTACCTCGATGCGCTCGGTCTGAGCCTCGAAAAACGGCAAGACAAACTGGTACAGCTTCGCGCCGGCCACGCGTTAATCGACATCGTGCCCGCTGATGAACCCGGTCCAGCTGACGGCACGTCGAGAACCGGCGCGGCCAATCTCGATCACCTGTGTCTGCGCGTTGAGCCGTTCGACGCCGCGGCTATTGCTGTGCACTTTGCCAACAAAGGAGTCGCCTGCGGCGCACCGGCTTCACGCTACGGTGCCGAGGGTAGGGGCCTATCAATCTACCTACATGATCCAGAGGGCAACGGCGTCGAGCTAAAGGGACCGGCCGGTTAGGCAGGCTTTGATAACCGCGCAAGCAGCACAGCAAAGGCGCAAAATCACTTAGCGGGGGCTGAGACAAAGCGACAACGTTTCAAGTGTTCGGCGACGGACCAACATACTTGGCCCCTACGGTTGGATCATTTCGCCAGATCACCTGGTACTCTCCGTCCTTGAAGTGGCCATCGCCTAAAAAGCGCAACTCAAATTTGTCGGGAATCTTCAGCCCATTGGAATTTACTCGAACTCCTCCTTCGGAATAGTCGGTGACGAGGCAATAGCGGGGTGGTGCACCGCCCCCAACAACCATGGTCGCCAACCGGCCAAGGCGTTGGCGCGGCATTGCTCGGCCTTCCGTCAAAGCTGCCGACGACATGATAATGACTCCAACTGCGAACCGGGTCGAGCGATTGTCGCTCAATCTAAATGACAGCTCGATTAAAGGGCGTCTCTACATTCGTCTCAAATTTGGATAAAGTTCGCTGTGTTCGTGCAGAAAGAATGCATAATCGGGCTATGAGAGCGGCAGCGCCAAACACAACAGCATAAGCGAAGCTGATGCCGGCAATCGCATCGACAATGCACACGACATTTTCGACGCTGGCATTCGCTTCAACATGGCCGGGCGCTACTACATCCGGCAGAGCATCCGGGTCTTAGAGAAATGGCCGACAAGTTAAGCGGTTTGTGGGCTCACATACTTCGTGATGCTCCCCAAGACATGCTGTCGGTCCTGGTCGTCGGCATCGGCCTTGCGGCGATCGCGATCGGGGTGCTCAGACTAGTTGGTACGAAGCGCGGCGATGAAGTTTGACCCCGCCGCGCGTTATTAAACCGGCAGCGCTTGCGTGGTCGACAAGTGGCCGGTGCCGGCAGACTAGCGGCGTTGACACTTCTTTTTAACTGAAGGTCGGGCAATCTAAGCCCGATGATGCGGATAGCAGCAATACCACTAGGTATTTTCGCAGCCGTCGATTGGTATGCAGTGGACGGCAAATACACGCACGCTGCGCTGGCCCAGGTGCATTCTGAATGGCACCAACTGCTAGCGATGGCATCGCAATTCTGTGGTTGCTTTTCGCCTTGACTGCGATTTCCCGAATAAGCGCATCATAGCGCCGCGACCGAGGGTTGCCGTCCTCGGCCGCGACTTCCCAAGCCGCGGCAAGAGGGTAGCGCGCGCGATAAGACTTGAGCCTGTCGCGCGCTGTCTTATCCGGCAGAGCTCGCGCGTGATCGGCGTCCCTATCCTATAACTGGTAATCCAGCGGCAGCCCGCGAGGACTCCGGGCCGCTATCCGCGTGGCCTGGCAAACTTCCCGGCGCTCGTGCAGCGCCGGCGCTTGCCTAAATAAGAAACCCCAAGCGCGGAAGGGTACTCACGCGCTTGGGGTGGGTGCGACACAGGTAGGCAGGCCGCGGCAGTCCCAGCTACCCTCAACCTGAAGCAAAGCACAGTGACTAAGACGTTTCAATTTCACTTTGTTGATGTGGTTTATTTGCTCTTAGACCGATCAGAAAAAGGAATGACGCGGAAGCAGCTATCTGATAATCGAACCAAGTGAAACGGCAAATCTTTATCGGTCCGATTTACTTGGCCGCAAGTCGACGTCGCCATTTTTCTCCTTGGGCGCGACAACATCCTCAGGAGCCCCCGATGAGGAAGCTAGTTTTTTGTTTCGTGAATGACGACACCGGTGCGACCGCTATTGAATACGGCCTAATCGCGGCCGGCATCTCTATAGCCATCATCGCTGTCGTGAATGGCTTGGGCACACAGCTCACCAGCGTGTTCAGTAGCGTTTCTAGCCAGCTTGGCGGCGGCAGCAGCTGACGGAGTGCTAGTAAGGACAGGGCTCCGGGCAGGCGATCGCCGCACGCGCCTCCTGCGTTAACCATATTCGCGCGCCCCCTACATTTGAGGGGGTGACCCGGCTTCCTGACAGTGGCCGACTGGCACCGGGGGGTGTGTCCCCCGGTGGCACCCCGTCCCCAAACAGCCCCACTGCCGCCGGATGTGGGAGCCCCGAGGATAAGGCGGACCCCTCGGGGCTCTTTTTGACGAAGTCCCATTCGAAAGTACCGATGTCGCCGAGGACCACTACTTTCAGATTTTCGAATTTGCCGTT
>Ga0187780_10002195_pt1 | contig 14734 bp, 15 predicted proteins | sample 1015_Q2_SP10_20__FD_132429 | JGI IMG/M metagenome (GOLD analysis project Ga0187780, IMG submission 132429) | Tropical peat soil microbial communities from peatlands in Department of Meta, Colombia - 1015_Q2_SP10_20_MG | ecosystem: Environmental > Terrestrial > Soil > Wetlands > Peat | place... | reverse complement strand
GACGTCGTGCGTGCCGTCAAGGAGGCGTTCGAGCTCGACGTGATTGCCGGCAACATCTCGACCGGGTCGGCCGCCGAGGCGCTGATCGAGGCGGGAGCCGACGCGCTGAAGGTCGGTCAAGGCCCGGGATCGATCTGCACCACCCGCGTCGTCGCCGGCGTGGGCGTGCCGCAGGTGACGGCCGTGTTCGACGTCGCCGAGGTCGCGAGCCGGCACGGCGTTCCGGTGATCGCAGACGGCGGGATCACATCGTCCGGTGACGTGGCGAAGGCCGTCGCCTCGTGCGCGGACGCCGTCATGCTCGGCTCGATGCTCGCCGGGACCGACGAGTCCCCCGGCGAGGTGCTGCTCGTGCAGAACGAGCGCTTCAAGGAGTACCGCGGCATGGGCTCGCTCGGCGCGATGCGCGCGCGCTCGTTCTCGAAGGACCGCTACTTCCAGGGAGACGTCGAGGACGTCGAGAAGCTCATCCCGGAGGGCATCGAGGGCCGCGTCCCGTACAAGGGGCCGCTCGCGCCGATCGTCCACCAGCTCGTCGGCGGCCTGCGGCAGGCGATGGGCTACTGCGGCGCGCCGACGATCGAGGCGATGAAGCAGGCGCGCTTCGTCCGGATCACCGGCGCGGGCCTGCGCGAGAGCCACCCGCACGACGTGACGATCACGAAGGACGCGCCGAACTACCGCCGTGGCTGAGCACGCCGAGGTCATCCCTTTCCCCGCCTCGTCCGCTGGGCCCGAGCCGGCGCCGGAAGAGCGGCCGGTGCTCGTGCTCGACTTCGGCGGCCAATACTCGCAGCTCATCGCCAGGCGAGTCCGCGAGGCCCGCGTCTACTCCGAGCTCGTCAGCCATCGCATCCGGGCCGAGGAGGTCCGGCGGCGCAATCCGCTTGCTCTCGTCCTCTCCGGGGGGCCCGCCTCGGTCTATACGGCTGGCGCGCCGCAGATGGACGACGCGATCTTCGAGCTCGGCATTCCGGCGCTCGGCATCTGCTACGGGATGCAGCTGATGGCCCGCGAGCTCGGGGGCGCCGTCGAGTCCACCGGCCGCTCCGAGTACGGGAAGACGGAGCTCGTCGCGGAGGACGGCGAGCTCTTCCACGACCTCCCAGCGGAGCAGACCGTGTGGATGAGCCACGGCGACTCGGTCACGGCTCCGCCGGCGGGCGCTCGCGTCGTCGCGCGGTCGAGCTCGACGCCGATCGCGGCGTTCGAGGACCCGGCGCGGAGGCTCTACGGCGTCCAGTTCCACCCCGAGGTCGTCCACACGCCGCACGGCCAGGAGATCCTCAAGAACTTCCTCTACGAGGTCGCCGGCGCACCGCCTGCGTGGACGCCCGCTGCGGTGATCGGGGAGCAGGTGGAGCGCATCCGCGCGCAGGTCGGCTCGGAGCAGGTGCTCTGCGGGCTCTCCGGCGGCGTCGACTCGGCAGTCGCGGCGCTGCTCGTCCACAAGGCCGTCGGCGACCAGCTGACGTGCGTCTTCGTCGACCACGGGCTGCTGCGCTCGAACGAGGCGGAGCAGGTGGTCGAGACCTTCGCCGGGCACTTCCGTGTTCCGCTCGTGCACGTCCAGGCGCAGGAGCGCTTTCTTGCGCGGCTCGCGGGCGTGACCGAGCCGGAGGAGAAGCGGAAGATCGTGGGCGAGGAGTTCATCCGCGTCTTCGAGGAAGAGGCGAGGAAGCTGGGTGACGTGCGGTTCCTCGTCCAGGGCACGCTCTACTCGGACGTGATCGAGTCGGGTGGGACCGAAGACGGCGTCGCCGCGACGATCAAGTCGCACCACAACGTCGGCGGCCTCCCGGCGGACATGCGGCTGAAGCTCGTCGAGCCGCTGCGCCTGCTCTTCAAGGACGAGGTGCGCCGCGTCGGCGAGGAGCTCGGCCTGCCGGAGCGGATGGTCTGGCGGCAGCCGTTCCCGGGCCCGGGGCTCGCGATCCGGATCATCGGCGAGGTGACCGCGGACCGGCTCGCGATCCTTCGCGGAGCGGATGCGATCCTGCAGGAGGAGGTCCGCCGCGCCGGGCTCTACCGCGAGCTCTGGCAGTCGTTCTGCGTGCTTCCGGCGATTCGCTCCGTCGGCGTGCAGGGAGACTCGCGCACGTACGGCTACCCGATCGCGATTCGCGCGGTGACGTCCGAGGACGCGATGACCGCCGACTGGGCGCGGCTCCCGTACGACGTCCTCGAGGCGATCTCGAGCCGGATCATCAACGAGGTGCCGGGCGTGAACCGGGTCGCCCTCGACCTCTCGTCGAAGCCGCCGGCGACCATCGAGTGGGAGTGACCGGCGGCCCCCAGCTCGCCCCTGGTGGGTCATTGCGCCCTCGACGTCGCCGACGTCGACGAGCCCGACCTGGCCCTGGTCGACGCCGCACTCCGGCTGCGGGTTCCTCCGCAGCTCGGCCCGGTGCGGGGCGTGGGGCCGCATCGGGGATCAAGGAGCGGCCCTGACGGCCGATACGGGTCTGGCGATGCGCTTTCGGCTCGTCCTCCTGCTCGCGGCGACCGGGGTGGCCGCACTGACGGCTGTCGCCGCCCTGCCCGCCCGCGCGAGCCAGGCCGTCACCGACACGAACCTCCGGTCGGTGAGGCTCGCAGTCGACGTCAAGGGAGAGGCGCTTCTCACCTACACGCGCTCGGACGGAACGGTGCGCCATGTCCTCGCGTGGGGCGCGATCAACGCGAACCCGCCCGTCGAGGCCGGCCTCGTGCCGCAGGTCCAGTTCAGGTGGGACTATGCCGGCGGCTGGGGCAAGTACCGGAACGCGTCGTACTGGAAGACGTTCAAGAACGCGTGCAAGCCGTACGACGGACCCCCGTTGCAGTACCTCGTCGCAGCCTGCAAGGCGCCCGACGGGACGTACTGGGCCGTGCAGTCGTGGCAGAGGCTCCTGCCGCTGCTCGGCTTCGATGCCTGGATGCCCCAGCAACTCGCCTACGAGACGCACCTCTCGCACTGGTCGGGCCCACTGCCCCAGCTCGAGGTCTACGCGCACTGGACCTACGGCGGCGAGTACCAGGGTGTGTTCGGCCGCTTCACCTATCTCGGAGAGCCGGTGCACGGCTTCACCTCGACGAGCGACGGAAACCCGCACGACCGCTACGGCCGCAACGTCTTCATCGACACCTACGACTCGGCGTACGGGCCGGGCTGGCGGCGCGAGTCGGGGATCCTCACGCACAGTCCGAACGGCACGTTCTGCCACAGCTTCGTGCCGCAGAAGCCCTTCCCAGGCTACCCGAGCACCGCGATCCGCCCGGCGGCGCCGGGCGAGCAGTACCGCTTCACCGTGATGGGCCCGGGCGTGACTCCGGTCATCTCGGTCGTGATCCCCGGCCTGACCGCTGCCGACCGGCAGAGCCAGGGCTCCATGGATCAGGTCTGGGACCGCGTGATGGCCGGCGACGCCCGCTGCGCGACGGAACGCTAGCGGCCCGGACGAACCGCGAAGCCGACGAGCCCCTCGGGCTCCTCTGCCGTGACGTCGACCCCGTCGACACGCGCGTCGCGAGGGCCTACCTCGACGAAGGAGAGGAGCTCGGCGACGGTGTCCGGGTCTCCCTCGAACACGGCCTCGAGCGCCCCGTCCGGTCGGTTCCTCACCCACCCGGCGACACCTGCCTCCTCGGCGCGGCGACGCGTCGTCTCACGGAAGAAGACGCCCTGGACGAGTCCGTGCACCACGACGTGACGCCGGATCACGAGCCGGGATCCTGCCAGCTCGGGACCTCCACGACTCCGGCGGGGTCGATCGTCACGGCGACGCGCTCGCCCGCTCTCGGGTGATCGAGCTCCGCCGTCTCGGTCTCCAGCTCGTTCCCGTCGTCGAGCCGGACGCGCATGCGCACAGCGGGCCCGCTTCGCTCCGCCCAGAGGACGACGGCGCCTTCGCCCGCCGCGACACGCACCGCTTCGGGCCGGATCACGCGGGCCCGCCCGTCCTGCTCGGCGACGTTCCGCATCCCGAGGAACCGGGCGACCCATGCGTCTGCCGGGTTGCGCCACAGCGCGTCCGGCTCGGCCGTCTGCACGCACCTGCCGCGTCGCATCACCGCGACGTCGTGCCCGAGCGAGAACGCCTCGCCGACGTCGTGCGTGACGGAGACGACCGTGAGGCGCAAGTGCGCGAACAGGTCGCGCAGGTCCGTGAGCAGCCTCTCGCGCAGTGGGCCGTCGAGGGCGCCGAGGGGCTCGTCGAGCAAGAGGACCCGCGGCTTCGGCGCGAGCGCGCGGGCGAGCGCGACGCGCTGCTGCTCCCCGCCCGACAGCGTCCGCACGTCCCTCCGCTGCGTGCCGGGGAGGCCGACGAGCTCGAGCATCTCGCCGACCCGCCGGTCGATCTCGCGGCGTGACCTGCCGGCGATCGCGAGTCCGAAGCCGACGTTGCCGGCGACGTGGCGATGCGGAAACAGCACGTGGTCCTGGAACATGAGCCCCACACCCCGACGGTGGACTGCGACCGCGGTGACGTCGGCGCCGTCGAGCACGATCCGTCCGTCGTCCGCGCGTTGCAAGCCCGCGACGACGCGGAGGAGCGTGGTCTTGCCGCTGCCGCTCGGGCCGAGCACGGCGAGCGTCCGACCGGTCGGGACGGCCAGCGTCACCGCGTCGAGCGCGTGCACTCCCTCGAACGAGACGGAGACCCGGTCGACGACCAGCATCAGAGCCTGCCCGCGCGTGCCGTCAGCCTGTCGGCCGTCGCGACGGAGAGCGCGGTGACGGCCATCAGGACGACGCATAGAGCGGCCGCGGTCCCCTGGTTGGTCGCTCCCGGCCGCTCGAGGAAACGGTAGATCGCGACCGGCAGCGTCGGCCGATCGCTGCGAGCGAGGAACACCGTCGCGCCGAACTCGCCGAGCGAGATCGCGAACGCGAGCCCGGTCGCCACGCCCAGCGGACGCAGCAGCAGTGGGAAGTCGATCTCCCGCACGACGCGGCCGGGCGGCGCGCCGAGCACCTCCGCCGCCTCGCGAAGCCTCGGGTCGATGGCCCGCAGCGCGGGCAGGAGGATGCGCACGACGAACGGTGCAGCGACGAGCGACTGGACGACGGGGATGATCCACTAGGTGTCGCGGAAGTCGAGCGGCGGCGCGTCGAACCCGATCACGAAGCCGTAGCCGAGCATCACCGCGGACGCGCCGAGCGGCAGCATCACGATCGTGTCGAGCCAGCCGCCGCCGCGGCGTCCCGCCGCGATCGCGACCGTGGCGAGCCCGCCCACGACGATGGCGATTGCGGTCGCGCCCGTCGCGTAGAGGAGCGAGTACTCGATCGCCCGCCAGGGTGGAACCAGCAGCGTCGGCGTCTCCTGCCAGAGGGCGCGGTAGAAGGTGAGATCGACGCCGGTGGGCGTCGCGAACGATTCCCGTACCAGCGCCGCGAGCGGCAGCCCGAAGAGGAGCGACGCACCACCGAGGATCGCCGCGAGCGCGAGCCGCTCGTGCCGCGTCGGACGGCGGGCTGTCGCGAGGTCGCCGGCGATCGGGATCCGTGTGCCCGCGCGTCCTTCGAGGATCGACGACACGACGACGATCACGGCGACCGCGGCGAGCTGGAGGAGCGAGAGCGCGGCGGCGGCCCGGAGGTCGAAGGATTGCGTGGCGAGGTTGTAGATGTCGACCTCCAGCGTCGCGTACCTCGGCCCGCCGAGGATCACGACGACGCCGAACGAGGTGAAGCAGAAGAGGAACGTCAGAGCGGTTGCGGCCGCAAGGGCCGGACGAAGTGCGGGCAGCGTCAGACGGCGGAACCGCTGGACGGGCGTCGCGCCCAACGTCGCCGCCGCGTCCCAGAGGCGCGGGTCGAGCCGGCTCCAGTAGCCGCCGACCACCCGGACGACGACGGCGACGTTGAAGAACACGTGGGCGAGGAGGATCGGGACGACCCCCTGTTGCAGACTCGAGGGGAGCAGAGCGAGGAAGGCGGTCGCGACGACGACCGTCGGCAGCACGAACGGCACGACGACGAGCGCGCGCACGAGCCCGCGGCCACGGAACGAGAGCCGCGCCGTCACCCAGGCGAGCGGCAGGCCGGCGACGAGGGTCAGGACGGTCGAGACCGTCGCCTGCCAGAGCGTGAACCAGGCGATCTGCCGCGTACCGCCGTCCAACCAGACGTCGGTCGGCACGGAGCCGCCGAGGCCGCGCTTCAGGATCGTGACGAGCGGGTACGCGAAGAACAGGCCGAGGAACGCGAGCGCCGCCGCCGCGGCAGCGCCCCGCAGCAGCCGCCCGAGGACCTTGTGGCTCAGCGCCACGAAGACCTCAGTGGAGAACGGCGTCGGTCCAGGTTCGGATCCACGCGTCCCGATTCGCGGCGATCGTGGCCGGGGACAGCTCGAGCGGGTGGGCGACCGGGAGCGCAAACTTGCGGAACACGGCCGGCAGCGGCGTCTTCTCGCGCACCGGGTAGACGAACATCGTCAGCGGGATCCCGGCCTGGAACTGCTGCGAGAGCATGAACGCGACCAGCTTGCGCGCCCCGTCCGGGTTCTTCGCTCCGCGCAGGACGCCGGCGAACTCGACCTGGCCGAAGCAGGTGTTGCGCACGACGCCGACCGGCGATCGAGGGAGCGGCTTCCCGGCGAAGTAGACCTCCGCTGCGGGATCGGTCGAGTACGAGACGACGATCGGCCGCGTCCCCTTGTGGCTGGACGAGCCCGAGAAGCGGTTGTCGTAGGCGTCGTCCCAGCTGTCCGTCACGAGCACCTGGTTCCGGATCTCGCTCCAGAACGTCCAGGGAGCGTTGCCGGGACCGAAGTGCGCGACCGTCGCGAGCATGAAGGCGAGCCCGGGTGTCGACGTCGCCGGGTTCTCGACGACGGTCAGCTTCGCGTACCCCTTGCGGATGAGGTCCTCGAACCCCCGTGGCGGAGGCAGCTCGTGCTTCGCGAACCAGGCGCGGTCGTAGACGAGACAGACGTCGCCGTGGTCGATCGGGACGAGTCGGTGGCTCCGGTCGAGGTCGTAGACGGGATCGACCCGGGCGAGCGCGGGCGGGGCGTAGGGGACGAAGAGGTTGCCGCCGAGCGCGCGGGAGAGCAGGTTGTTGTCGACCCCGAAGAAGGCGTCGCCTTCGGGGTGCCCGGCGGTGAGCAGCGCACGGTTGAGCGCTTCTCCGGCATCGCCCGTCTGGAGCACGCGCAGCGTGAGCCCGGTCTGTCGTTCGAACGCGGACTCGACCGGCTTCGAGATCGCGAACGAGTCGTGCGTGACGAGCACGACGGTGTTCGACGCGCGGCTCGCGTCGGCGGCACCCGCAGCCGATGCGCAGACGACGAGTGCGGCGAAAGCCGCGACGACCGCTCTCATCCCGTCCCCCTGTCGGGCTCCCCGCCCGGCCGGACGGCGAGCAGCACGCCCGTCTCGAGCGAGATGGATGCTTCCGTCGCGGCGAAGACGTTCGAGATGCCGCGGCTCGAGCCCGGCTCCAGCGTCTCGCGGTCGAGTGCGTAACGGAGCCCTTCCGTCACGACTCCGGCGGCCGGGCCGTGCAGGGCGAGGAGCGAGACGAGCTCGCCAGGGCTCCCGTCGAGGCATCGTCCGGCCTCCCCTCCCGCTCGGACGACGTGAACCGTCGCGGGCCCGAGCAGCGCATCCAGCTCGACGCAGGCGAACCGATCCGAGCCGAGCAGGAGCAGCGAGGAGAGGAGATGGTCGAGTCGCCCCTCGGCGCTGCCGAGCACGAGGATCCGCCCGGCTCCGAGCTCGAGCGCTGCGTCGAGCGCGAGCTCCAGGTCGGTCGCGTCCTTGTCGGCCGGGTAGCGATCGATCCGCGCACCGGTCTCCGCGGCCGCCTCGAGCCCGGACGAGCTCACGGAGTCGAAGTCGCCGACCGCGACCGCGACGCGCAAGCCGAGCGCGAGCGCTCGATCGACGCCCCCGTCCGCAGCGACCACCCGCACCCCGGGCGGAAGCGTGCGGAGGAGCGCGAGGTGCGCCGGCTCCGCGCCGGGCCCTCCGGCGACGACTACGACGATCTCTGCTCCTTCCACGCGCTTCCTCCGCTGGCATTACCCAGGTCAGGTTCGGCGGGTCGGCGGCGCGCGAGCCGCCCTCTCAGCCCGGATGCCCGAGCTCCCCGTATCGCATGCGTGATCGTAGCGCTCTCGTGGCGTCCGGCGCATACTCCGCGCATGCGTCCTCGACTCGCTGTCGCCGCCCTGGCGGCTGCCCTCGCGCCCGGAGGGACGGCGGTCGCGGCGGTCGCGCCGGTGTTCACGCGCGACCACGCACGCGTCGGCGACATCGTTGGCGTCGTGCAGCCCGGACTGATCCGGCCGGTGCGGCCCGGCCGCAGGCCAGGGGTCGTCGTCTACCTCGTCACGCTTCGCCAGGCGCTGGCGTTCCCGGGCCCGGAGGACGGGCCGCCGCCTCGCTCTCTCGCCCGCCTCCGGCTCGGCGAGCTCGTGACGGACGCGAGCGGAACCTGGCGGCTGCGCTTCCGCGTCCCGCAAGTGCCTCCCGGTGCCTACACGACGCTGGTCTGGTGCACGCTCTGCGCCGGGACGACCCACCCGCACGGGAGCGTCTTCGCCGGTGGCTACCTCGCCCTCGACGGCGTTCTCCACGTCGTGGGATGACGCTGCTCCTCGAGGAGCTGGCGGCGGCGGAGATCGGCGGCACCTTCAACCAGTACGCCGAAGGCGAGCGGGCGGGTCTGCTCCGCGAGCGCCTCGCCGCCTACCTCGACGAGCGCGCCGGAGCACCGCTCCTCCTGGTCGGCGAGGCGGCGGGATACCGCGGCGCGCGGATCTCCGGAATCCCGTTCACGTCGGAGCGTCAGCTCACGGGGCACGGGCCTGCGGAGGCGAGCGCGAGCATCGTCCACCGCGTGCTCTGCGAGCTGGGGCTCGAGGACGACGTCCTGCTCTGGAACGTCGTGCCGACGCACCCCGGCACGGCCGAATCGAACCGCCCTCCCACGCGGGCCGAGATCGATGCGGGCGCTCGGTTCGCGTCGCTCCTCTCGCGCGGGAGGAGGGTCGTCGCGATCGGGAGGGTGGCCGAGGCCGTCCTGGGCGGCCCGTACGTCCGACACCCGTCTCGTGGCGGCGCCCGCGGGTTCGCCGAGCAGCTCGAGCGGGTCGCGTCCTCCTTGCTACACTCCGCCGCTGGCGGACAGACGTCCGCTCCTTTTTTCGTGAGATGAAGACCTACACCGCAAAGCCGGGCGAGATCGAGCGCGAGTGGTACGTCGTCGACGCCGACGGCAAGACCCTCGGGCGTCTCGCGACGACGATCGCGGACACGCTGCGCGGCAAGGGCAAGCCCCAGTACACGCCCCACGTCGACACCGGCGACTTCGTGATCGTGATCAACGCCGAGAAGATCCACGTCACCGGCCAGAAGCTCGACCAGAAGCTGGTCTACCGGCATTCCGGCTACCCGGGAGGCCTCAAGACGCGGACCCTTCGCGAGCAGCTCGAGCGCCGCCCCACCGAGGTGATCCGCAAGGCCGTGAAGGGCATGCTGCCGCGCAACAAGCTCGCGGCCGCCCAGCTCGGCAAGCTCAAGGTGTACGCCGGCCCGGACCATCCTCATGCCGCGCAGGCGCCGAAGGAGCTGGAGGTGGAAAAGGGATAAGGGACAGTCTCAAGACTGTCCCTTATGCTGTTTCCCATGATCGCGCAGTACCTCGGCACCGGCAAGCGCAAGACCTCGGTCGCGCGCGTGATCCTCCGACCGGGCGACGGCAAGACCTGGATCAACGGCCGGACGCTCGAGGAGTACTTCGTCCGTGCGGCGCACCGTCAGATGGTCGTCGCCCCGCTCGAGACGGCCGCTGCGCTGAACGCCTACGACCTCCGCGTGCGCGTCCACGGCGGTGGGATCAGCGGTCAGGCGGGCGCCGTCAGGCACGGCATCGCCCGCGCGCTCGTCGAGGTCGACCCCGAGCTTCGGGTGCCGCTCAAGCGGCAGGGCTTCCTCACGCGGGACGCACGCCAGGTGGAGCGCAAGAAGGCCGGCCTCCACAAGGCACGCAAGGCCCCCCAGTTCTCCAAGCGCTGAGGCCTTGGCCCGACGGTACTTCGGTACCGACGGTGTGCGCGGCATCGTCGGGGAGGCGATCACGCCCGACCTCGTCGAGCGGCTCGGCACTGCGGCGACCGCCTGGGCCGGTCGCGGCCGCGTCCTCGTCGGACGCGACACCCGCGGCTCGGGGCCTCTGCTCGAGGAGGCGTTCGCGCGCGGCATCGCCGCTGCGGGTGGGGAGGCCGTGCTCGCAGGCGTGCTGCCGACGCCAGCAGTTGCGCTGATGGCGCAGGACCTCGGAGCGGTCGTCACCGCCTCGCACAATCCGCCCGAGTACAACGGCATCAAGCTGTTCGACCGCGAAGGCAGGAAGCTCGTCGACGACGACGAGGTGCGGATCGAGGCGCTGATGGACGAGCCGGCGCCTGCCGCGGCGGCGAGACCGGGCTCGGTCGAGCATCTCGACGGGGCGGCCGACGGCTACGTCGAGCACGTCGTGGATCGGTTCGGGTCGGACCTCTCCGGCCTGCGGATCGCGGTCGACTGCGCGAACGGCTCCTATTCGGGCATCGCGCCGGACGTGTTCGAGCGGCTCGGCGCGGAGGTGACCGCTGTCGCCAACGCCCCCGACGGCGAGAACATCAACGCCGGCTGCGGCGCGACGGCGCTCGGCTTGCTCCAGGAGACCGTCCGGGCGGGAAGTCACGACCTCGGCGTGGCGTTCGACGGCGACGGCGACCGGCTCCTCGCCGTCGACGAGCGGGGTGACATCGTCGACGGCGACCAGATCGTCGCCGTGCTCGCGCTCGCCCACCGGGTGGACCAGGTCGCAGTGACGGTGATGACGAACCTCGGCTTCCACCGCCTGATGGCGGAGCACGACGTGACCGTCCACGTCACGGACGTCGGTGATCGCTACGTGCTGGAGGCGATGCGCCGCGAGGGCTGCGTCCTCGGCGGCGAGCAGTCCGGTCACATCGTCTGGCTACGCGACCACGTCACGGGCGACGGCCTCGCCGCGGCCCTGCTGCTCTGCGGAGCGCTCGACGGTAGGACGCTTTCACAGGCGGTCTCGGCGATGCCGGTCTTCCCGCAGGTCAAGGCGAACGTACGCGCCAGCTCCCGTGTCGTCCCGGCCCGGGTGCTCGACGAGGCGGCCCGGCTGAACGACGAGCTGGCCGGCACGGGCCGCGTCCTCGTTCGTCCCTCGGGGACCGAGCCGGTGATCCGCGTGCTCGCGGAGGCCGAGACCGCGGAGGAGGCGGAAAGCCTCTGTGCTAGCATCGCTCGCCTGATCGAGGAGGCGCCGCGCTAGCGAAGATCGGCCTTTCCGCCGATGATGAAACGAGTCTCGCGAGCGGCACGCGGAACCAGTCGCGGCTGACGACGTGACGCGACCCAAGGAGACGAGAACGTGTGCGGGATCATCGGATACGTCGGTTCACGCGACTGCAAGCCGCTCATCCTCGGAGGCCTCGAGCGTCTCGAGTACCGGGGGTACGACTCGGCCGGCATCGCGTTGCTCCACGACGACGAGATCCACTACGTCCGCGCCGTCGGCCCGCTGACGAACCTGAAGGAGGTGGCCGGCGCCGGCGCGTCCCCGGCGACCACGGGGGTCGGGCACACGCGCTGGGCGACGCACGGGGGCGTGACGGAGGCGAACGCACATCCGCTGACCGGGTGCGACCCGGCGAAGCTCTCGATCGTCCTCAACGGCATCGTCGAGAACTACCGCGAGCTGCGCGAGAACCTGATCGCCGAGGGGCACGTCTACTCGTCCGAGACCGACGCCGAGACCGTCTCGCACCTGATCGAGCGGCACTACCGGGGCGATCTCGCCGAGGCCGTGGCGGCCGCGTTCGGCGAGCTGGAGGGTCACTTCACCTTCGTCGCGATCCACGCCGACCATCCGCAGCTGCTCGTCTCGGCGCGGATGCAGACGCCGCTCGTCGTCGGCGTCGGCGAAGGGGAGAACTTCCTCGCCTCGAACGCGGCCGCTTTCCTCAGCGAGACACGGCGCGTCTACTTCCCCGCGGACGGCGAGATCGTGGCGATCACACCCGAGGGCGTCTCGTTCCGCAACGCCGCCGGCGCTCCGGTCGAGCACGAGCTCGTCGAGCTCGACTGGGACCTCGAAGGCGCCGAGAAGGGCGGCTTCGAGACGTTCATGCTGAAGGAGATCCACGAGCAGCCCGAGGCCGTCGCCGAGACGATCGGCGACCGGCTGCGCCACGGCAGGCTCTGCCTCGAAGGACTCGGCATGAGCGACGAGGAGCTCGCGCAGCTCCGCCGGATCGTGATCCTCGCGAGCGGCACGGCGTACCACGCGGGCGTTGCGGCGCGCTACGCGATCGAGGAGTGGGGCAGGGTGCCCGTCGAGCACGACATCGCCTCCGAGTGGATCTATCGCAACCCGGTGCTCGACGAGGACACGCTCGTGATCGGCATCTCGCAGTCGGGCGAGACGCGCGACACGATCGAGGCGGTCAAGCTGGCCCGCTCGATGGGTGCGCACACGGTCGCGCTGACGAACATGATGGGCTCGCAGATCACGCGCGAGGTGGACTCCGTGCTCTACACGCGCGCCGGTCTGGAGGTGAGCGTCGCCGCGTCGAAGACGTTCACGGCGCAGCTCTCGTTGCTCTTCCTCGTCGCGCTCAAGCTCGCGCAGGTGCGGCAGACGCTGCCGCCGGAAGAGCTCGAGTTCATCGTCAACGCGGTCTACAAGCTGCCCGAGCAGATCCGGCACTTCCTCGAGGGGAGCCACCCGATCGACGAGATCGCGCGGCGCCACTACGACAAGCCGTTCTTCCTCTACCTCGGCCGCAACATCGGTCTTCCCGTCGCGCTCGAGGGCGCGCTGAAGCTGAAGGAGATCTCGTACATCCCCACCGAGGCGTACTCCGCCGGCGAGATGAAGCACGGCCCGATCGCGCTGCTCGACGAGTCGACGCCGGTCGTCGTCGTCGCGACCCGGATGGAGCGGATCTACGACAAGATCGTCTCGAACATCCAGGAGGTGCGCGCGCGCGGTGCTCACGTGATCGCGATCGCGAGCGACGGGAACGAGGACATCCAGCACCACGCCGACGACGTGATCTACGTGCCGGCAGCGCCCGCGTTCCTCTCGGCGGTGCTCGCGGTCGTGCCGCTGCAGCTCCTCGCCTATCGAATCGCCCGGCTGCGGGGCCTGCCGGTCGACCAGCCGCGCAACCTGGCGAAGACCGTCACCGTCGAGTAACGGGCCTCGACGGCCCGTTACTCGACTGGGGACAGGCTTCAGCCTGTCCCCGGGGTTCTGGTCGCGCCTCGACGGCCCGTTACTCGACTGGGGACAGGCTTCAGCCTGTCCCCAGGGTTTCTGGTCGCGCCTGACGGCCCGACGGTCCGTTTCTCGGCTGGGGACAGGCTTCAGCCTGTCCCCGGGGTTTCTGGTCGCGCCTCGACGGCCCGACGGTCCGTTCCTCGGCTGGAGACAGGCTTCAGCCTGTCCCCGGGGTCTCGGGCCGTCCTCTACGCTGCCAGCGTGAGCGCGCCTCCGTACACCACGGCGCGGGTGCTGGTCGCGCGGGTTCCCGGCGGAGAGGAAGACGACGTCGTCGCCGTCGAGGAGCCGCTCGAGATCCGCATCGAGGGCCGGCCCGTCGCCGTGACGATGCGGACGCCCGGACACGACGAGGAGCTGGCGCTCGGCTTCTGCCTCGCCGAGGGGCTGCGCCCGGTCGCGGCGCGGCTGCCCGACGATCTCGCGGCGAACACCGTCGAGGTCGACGCGCCCGGGTTCGATCCCGAGCGGCTCGCCCGCTCGTTCTACACGTCGTCCTCGTGCGGCGTGTGCGGCAAGGGCGCGCTCGAGGCGGTCGCGGTCGAGGCGCCGCGCGTCGAGAGCGAGCTCCGCGTTGCGGCCGAGGTGGTTGCGTCGCTTCCGAGTCGCCTCCGCGGTGGGCAGGCCGGCTTCGAGGCCACCGGCGGTCTCCACGCCACCGGGCTCTTCACTCCGGCGGGCGAGCGCCTCTGCGTGCGCGAGGACGTCGGCCGGCACAACGCGATGGACAAGGTGGTCGGCTGGGCGTTCCGAGAGGGGCGGCTGCCGCTCTCCGACTGCGTGCTCTGCGTGAGCGGCCGGCTCTCGTTCGAGCTCGTCCAGAAGGCTGCGGTCGCCGGTTGCCCGGTGCTCGTCGCAGTCGGCGCCCCGTCGTCGCTCGCCGTCGAGCTGGCGACGGACCGGGGAATCACGCTGTGCGGCTTCGTCCGCGACGACCGTCTGAACGTCTACTCGGAGCCGTGGCGCGTCGAAGCCTGATCGCGGCGCTGCTCGCCGCTCTCGTCGCCGGCGGCGGACTCGGCGCTGCGCATGCGGAATCGGCGAGGAAAACGGCAGCGAAGACGATCCGCGTGTACTTCCTTCTGCACGGCAAGGTGCAGCCGGTTGCGCGCAACCTGCCGGTGGCGACGAACGTTCTCGCGCAGGCGTTGCAACAGCTCAGCCGCGGGCCCTCGGCCACGGAGCGACAGCTCGGACTGACGACTGGGTGGCGGAACGTGCCCCCGCCGGGATCGATCGCGTCGACGAAGGGCGTCCCCACCGTGACGACGGCCGCGCTGCCGCGACCGTACCTCGCACAGGTCGTCTACACGTTGAGCCCGTTCTCGCGCACGGGTGTCGTCGCCGTCAACGGGCATCGCTACCGCCGCGGCGACTTCGAGGATCTGACGCCCGCGATCCTCGTCGAGTCGCCGTTGCCGTTCCAGCGGG
>Ga0187780_10002194_pt1 | contig 14738 bp, 13 predicted proteins | sample 1015_Q2_SP10_20__FD_132429 | JGI IMG/M metagenome (GOLD analysis project Ga0187780, IMG submission 132429) | Tropical peat soil microbial communities from peatlands in Department of Meta, Colombia - 1015_Q2_SP10_20_MG | ecosystem: Environmental > Terrestrial > Soil > Wetlands > Peat | place... | reverse complement strand
GGATAATGGACAAGTGAAAGTTTTTACTGGATATCGAGCTCAACATAATGATGCAGTAGGTCCTACTAAAGGTGGAATTCGTTTCCATCCAAATGTAAATGAAAATGAAGTGAAAGCACTTTCTATTTGGATGAGTTTAAAATGTGGTATTGTTGACTTACCATATGGTGGGGGTAAAGGTGGTATCATTTGTGACCCTCGTGAGATGTCTTTTAGAGAATTAGAAGCATTAAGCCGTGGTTATGTTCGTGCAATTAGTCAAATCGTTGGACCAACTAAAGATATTCCAGCTCCAGACGTATTTACTAATTCACAAATTATGGCTTGGATGATGGATGAATATTCTCGTATGGATGAATTCAATTCTCCAGGTTTCATTACTGGTAAACCGCTAGTATTAGGTGGTTCACACGGACGTGAAACTGCAACTGCTAAAGGTGTAACAATTGTTATTCGTGAAGCAGCAAAACGTAAAGGGATTGAATTAAAAGGTGCTAGAGTTGTTATCCAAGGTTTTGGTAACGCTGGAAGCTTCTTAGCTAAATTCATGCACGAAGCAGGAGCAAAAGTAATTGGTATCTCTGACGCTTATGGTGCATTACATGATCCAAATGGATTAGATATTGAATACTTATTAGACCGTCGTGATAGCTATGGTACAGTAACAAAATTATTCGAAAATACTATTTCAAATAAAGAATTACTTGAATTAGATTGCGATATTTTAGTTCCAGCTGCAATCGAAAATCAAATCACAAAAGAAAACGCTAATGATATTAAAGCGAAAATTGTAGTAGAAGCTGCAAATGGCCCAACTACATTAGAAGCTACAAAAATCTTAACTGAACGCGGCATCTTATTAGTTCCAGACGTTCTTGCAAGTGCTGGTGGAGTAACAGTTTCTTACTTTGAATGGGTACAAAACAACCAAGGTTACTACTGGACTGAGCAAGAAGTTGAAGATCGCTTAGAAAAAGTTATGGTACAATCATTCGCTAATATTTATGAAACTAGCGTAAACCGCAATGTAAACATGCGCTTAGCTGCATACATGGTCGGCGTACGTAAAATGGCAGAAGCAAGCCACTTCAGAGGCTGGGTGTAATATAAGAAAGCGAAATGAACTCGCTAGGCTCTGACAGACGTTGGAGCGAAAAAAGTATGAAAGGTGTATTTTCCTTTCATACTTTTTTTGTGAAACGACCGAAGAGCCTAGTTCATGTAGCTAGACAGATAGAAAAGTAAAAAGGGTTAAGGATTTAGGAAATACATTGAAAATATTCTAATAAAAGGGTCTTTGCTCATTGCAAGGATCCTTTTTTCGTTATGGATCCTTTTCCAAAAGATTTTTCCTTTTAGGTTTTGTAATTAAAGAGAGAGAAGTTGATTGGAACGGAAGGATGCTCGACTCCTGTGGGAGATGCGTGAAGGATGAGACCCCACAGGAGCGTATGCGACGAGGAGGCTCAGCTCACGCCCCTAGGAAAGCGAGCATCCTGGAGTGGAAATCAACTTACACATACTGTTATACTAACAAAATTTTCCCGGTGAAATCTTTAAATGTTTTTTCTTTACTCTAATAAAAAATTTTAAGCAAATAAATAGACTTTTTAGTGATTCGTCGTAAAATAATAAATATGTGTGTTTTGTAACGAAGAGGAGGTACTCTTTTGAATAATGAACAAGTAATTATTATAGGCGGAGGACCATGTGGAATTGCTGCGTGGTTATCACTACAAAAAAAAGGTATTAATGCATTAATTATCGAGAAAGGGAATATTGTACATACATTAAGTCGTTTCCCTACACATCAAACTTTTTTTAGCACAAGTGAGAAACTTGAAGTTGGTGAAATTCCATTTATCATTGAGGGAAGAAAACCCAAAAAACATATGGCACTTGCATATTATAGAGACGTTGTTAAACGAAATAAAGTTCGGATCAATACGTTCGAGACGGTTACCAATGTCAAAAGAGAAAAGAGTTTCATTGTTGATACTGTAAATACGGATAGTGAGAAATTTCAATACGAAGCAGATGCAATTGTGATAGCTATAGGTTATTATGATCACCCTAATATGCTTGGAATTAAAGGGGAAGATTTAAATAAGGTAACTCACTATTTTCATGAGGGACATCAATATTTTAACCAAAATGTAATCGTAATTGGTGGGAAAAACTCAAGTGTAGACGCTGCTTTAGAATTACAAAAATGTGGTGCATATGTAACGGTTTTATATCGTGGGGAACAGTATTCACCAAGTATTAAACCATGGGTTTTACCAGAGTTTGAGGCACTTGTAAAAACCGGAGAAATCAAAATGGAATTTAAAGCAAATGTTGTTGAAATAAAAAAGGATTCGGTAATCTATGAAAAAGAAGGAATTCTTCATGAAATCGAAAATGATTTTGTTTTTGCGATGACAGGATATCATCCTGATCACACTTTGATTAAATCTATGGGTGTTCAAATTGATGAAGAAACTGGTAGACCAAACGTGAATCCTGAAACAATGGAAACGAATAGTGAAGATATTTATATTGCAGGAGTTATTGCTGCTGGAAATAATGCAAATGAAATTTTTATTGAAAATGGAAGATTTCATGGGGATTTAATTGCTGAACATTTAACTTCAAAATGGAAATAATAATATAAAAACTGACTCAAACCTTATAGAATCCTTTATTGATATAAGGATTCTTATACAATGGTTGAGCCAGTTTTTTTATTTGGATCTTTTTTAAAGATTGTTGCTTTTAGGTTTTGTAATATAAAAGTTAGAAGTTAATTGGAACGGAAGGGTGCTCGACTCCTGTGGGAGATGCGGGAAGGCTGAGACCCCGCAGGAGCGATAGCGACGAGGAGGCTCAGCTCACGCCCCAAGGAAAGCGAGCATCCTAGAGTGGAAATTACACATACTGAAATAGTTACATTGTATACGAAAACAGCTTTATTTAGGTAATCATAAAAGCATTAATGTTGAATACTTTTTGGTTCAGTTCTAGTTTGGTAAATATATTAGGAATGAAAGATTGTATCTAAATCTTTTTGGCTATTTGTGATTGATAAAGCAATGAGTAATTTTATTCTAGCTTTTTGCCCGTTTAAACCATTTGAAAAGATTAATCCAATATTTTTCAGTTGCTTTCCACCGCCTTCATAGCCATATACATCTTGTGTAATGCCATTAAAGCAACGAGAAACTAATACAATTGGTATATTTGAATCAAGTAATTTTTGTATACCAGGAAGAGTTTTAGGAGGTAAATTACCTGCTCCTAATGCTTCGATCACAAGACCATCAATAGGCATGTTTTGTAAAACTTCAAAAATGGAATTATCCATACCTGCATATGCTTTTAATAATGGAACGTTATAATCTACAGATTTAACATCAAACTTTTCATAAGAAATAAGAGATTGGTGGAAATATACTTGTGATTTTGAAATAATTCCAATTGGACCAAAAGTAGGACTTCTAAAAGTGGCAACATTACTTGTATGCGTTTTTGTTACATGCCTTGCTGTGTGTATATCATCATTCATAACGACTAAAACGCCCTTATTTTTCGCTTGATCGTTTAATGCAACTAAAATAGCGCATTGAAAATTATATAATCCATCTGATCCAATTTCGTTACTAGAACGCATTGCTCCAGTAATGACAATTGGTAACGTTTGTTTTACTGTTAAGTCTAAAAAATAGGCAGTTTCCTCTAAAGTATCAGTACCATGAGTAATTACTACCCCATCGATATCATCATCTATAACAGCCTGATCGATTCGTTTCTTCAATTTTAACATTTCAACAGGTGTCATATGAGGAGATGGTAAGTGGAAAATGTCCTCAACAATCAATTGAACATCTTCATTTTCTTTAGTTGAATAGTTTAGTAACGGATTAGTTTGACCAGTTGTTACTGTACCAGTAGCTTGGTCTTCTTTCATTGCAATAGTTCCCCCGGTGTGAAGTACAAGGATTTTTTTCAATTAAGCTACCTCCATTACATAAATATAGTCATTATCTACTATTATAGGTAATTATCTAAATAAAATATAGGAATAAAAGTGTATTTTGATATGAAAGAAAATTTGAAAAACACTTAAAATTAGGAATAATTACATATACGATTCTTGTCTCATATTATATACTATAGATATGTTATATTAATAGAAGGAATAATAGCCAAAAGTAGGTTGTTTTAACACAGGAGGGGCTATATGTTAAATATTGGTGATGTCATTATTTTAGAAGACTTAGAATCAAAGGAAGTAAAGAGATATAAATCTAAAATTGTTGAAAAAAAAGAGGATGAATTGTATATTGATTACCCATTTGATGAAGCCACTGGAAAGGCTGCATTTCTTCCTCAATTTAAAGAATTAAAAGCATATATTGTATCGAAGGAAAATAATGTTTATACATTTTATATGACGATAAAAGATCGCAAGAAAATAGAGATACCAGTTCTAGTGATAGATTATCCTGGTGAGGACCAATTAACAAAGACCCAGCGTAGACGATTTGTTAGGGTACCAAGTACTGTTGATATTGCAATTCATCCTTTATATGAAGATTTTGCTCCATTTACAGCGACCACTCTTGATATAAGTGCGGGTGGAGTTGCAATTAATGCACCTGTTGATCGCCAGTTAACAATTGGAAAAACGGTGATGGTTTGGTTGGTTCTTCACTTTGATGGAGAAGAGAGTCAATACATAAAGTCTAAAGCACACATTATACGTGTAATCGATGAAATAATCGATAATAAGCAAAAAATATCTCTCGAATTTGACGGACTTACTGCCTTGCAAAGACAAACACTAATTAAGTTTTCATTCAATCAACAATTATTATTCAGACGAAAAGGAATGGAACAATACTAAGTAAGAATAAATACATGGTAAATTACTCATACTATACATAAAAAAGTGAAGAGAGTTTATCGTATGAAATCCATTGAAAGAGTAATTATAAAACTAATAATAATCCAGTTTATTTGTTTAGTATGCTCGCAATTTTTACTTACCAATCCAAAAATTGCCACGTACTTAACAAAAATTCAGTTATATGAGGGCGTATCAAAACAACTAAACGAAGTGACAGATGAAGTGTTTCATCAGATTGACAGATAAGAATGAATTACAGAATTTAATATGGTAGAATAGAAAAAGCAGTTCAACTGCTTTCTTTTTTTGGACATTTAGATAAATGACGGATCTAAAAAGCCGTCTTTTTTTGTATAGGAGGACTTATGGTTAAGAAAATAAGTATTGCAATTGATGGGCCAGCTGCAGCTGGAAAAAGTACAGTAGCAAAAATTGTTGCTAAAAAATTAGATTATTTATACATAGATACTGGGGCAATGTATCGTGCGATTACCTTAGAGGCTTTGAAAAATCATGTCGATGTAAATGATGAAAATGCACTAGATCAATTACTTTCTAAAACAGACATTAAATTAATTGCTAACGATGGAAAACAATTTGTTTATATCAATGATATAGATCAATCAGAAGAAATACGTACACCGGAAGTGACAAGAAATGTTTCTTACGTTGCTAAGCATTCATTGGTTCGAAAAAAATTAGTTGAACTTCAAAGAGAGTATGCTTTAAATGGTGGAGTTGTAATGGATGGTCGAGATATTGGGACACATGTATTAATAGATGCTGAAGTGAAAATTTTTATGATTGCTTCTGTTGAAGAACGAGCTGAGCGTCGCCACCAAGAAAACTTACAAAAAGGTTTTGAAAGCAATATTGAAGAATTAAAAAAAGAAATTGCAAAACGAGATAAAATTGATTCTGAACGAGAAGTTACTCCATTAAAAAAAGCTGAGGATGCGATTACTTTAGATACTTCTACAAAGTCAATTGATGAAGTTGTAAATGAAATTATGTCGATTGTAACGGAAAAAACAGCTAATTTGTAAAATGATTAGTTAGCTACTTGTCTTGACATTTTTTACTAATTATTAGAAGGTAATAATGGATAGTTAAATAGTAGAGTAAAGTTGTTTTTCTAATAATTTCACTTTAGAAAAACAACTTTACACAAGGTTCTTTTCTAAAAGATTGTTGCTTTTAAGGATTGTAACTATAAAGACAGAAGTTTGATTATTACGGAAGGTCCGAGACTCCTGTGGGAATAGTGGGAAGGCTGAGACCCAGCAGGCTTGCTGAGGAGACTTAAGCATCGTCCCACGGAAAGGGAGCAACCTGGAGTTATAATTAACTAACGCATTCTAAAATAGCAACAATATTTATGAAAACAGCCTTACACAAACAAAACTTCATTCATTGACGATTTTTTAAAAGAATGAAGTGTTCTAAATCTAATATATAGGAGGAACACAGAATGGTTGAAAAGGTTATTTTTGAAATTGGTGATGTTGTTAAAGGAACAATTGAGCAAATTGAAGAAAAACAAGCAATTGTAAGTGTTGGTGGAAAAGTAGATGGAATTCTCCCATTAAAAGAAATTTCTAACGTACATATCGAAAAAGCTACAGATGTTTTATCTGTTGGAGAAGAACTTGAATTAAAAGTAATTAAAGTAGAAGAAGATAATATCATTCTTTCTAAGCGTGCTGTTGATGCAGAGAAAGCTTGGGATGTTTTACAAGAAAGATTTGATAGTAAAGTATCATTTGAAGTGACAGTTACAGAAGTTGTTAATGGCGGATTAATAGCAGATGTAGGTATAAGAGGGTTTATCCCAGCTTCATTAGTTTCAAAGAATTTTGTAGAAGATTTATCTACATATAAAGGTAAAACTTTTGAAGTATTAGTTGAGGAAATTGATCGTGAAAAGAACCGTGTCATTTTATCTCATAAAGCTGTAGAGATTAAAGAAACTGAAGAACAACGTAAAGCAGCGTTCTCATCTTTAACGGTTGGTCAGATCATTGAAGGGAAAGTAGAACGAATTACAAATTTTGGTGCATTTGTTAATGTTGGTGGGGTAGATGGGTTAGTCCACGTATCCCAGCTTTCTCATAAACGCGTTGAGAATCCAGAAGAAATTGTATCTGTTGGAGATTTAGTTAAAGTACAGATCATTTCGATTGATGAAATAACGAATCGCTTAGCTTTATCAATGAAATCAGTACAACCTGGTCCATGGGATGAATTGAAAGAAGAGATAAAAGTAGGAGCGGTTGTAGAAGGATCTGTAAAAAGATTAACAAATTTTGGTGCTTTTGTAGAGATTCAAACAGGCGTTGAAGGTCTTGTTCATATTTCTCAAATTTCCGAGAAACACATTAAAAATCCAAAAGAAGTATTAGAAGTTGGTCATACAGTTAAAGTTAAAGTACTAGAGATAAAAAAAGAAGAAAAACGTTTATCTTTAAGTATTAAGGAAGCTGTGGAAGCGGAATTAAAAGAAGACTATTCAAAATACATCCAACCTCAGGAAAATACTGGCTTCCAATTAGGAGAACTTTTTGGTGAGAAATTAAAAAATTTCAAAACAAAATAATTTAAAGTTAAAAAACCTTAGCGAAAAAGCTAAGGTTTTTTTGTTTTGGCTTTTTCGTAAACTTAGTTTTTAAACGAAAAATAAATATTACATTGCAAATCTTCTTCAAGAATGCTAAAAAGCAAAATTAATGCTTATTTTGTTCGCGAGCTATTTCTGGAGTGTCAAATCCAGTAGCTCCAGGGTATTGAAGGTTTTTGTCACGATCAGATTCAACACGTCTAGATTCTCTTAACTTTTTTTCTTGGCGATCTTTTCCCACAGATTCCACCTCCATAGTTTATTCTCCTTTAGCTTATATAAAATATTATTTCTTATGCACGTTATTTCTGATTAAAGGGTAATCATTGTGACAAATACTATGGATTAGAGGAGGTTTTTTTGTGGAAGGTTTAATTTTTTATTGTATTTGCTTTATATTGATAACAGGGCTTGTAATGACAAGTGGTAATCGTAGAAAGTTAGTATTTATTTTAATTGGATTGATTCTTTTTGGACGAATCCAATTAACAATTGATAATTTAACGATCTATTTAAGCTATATTATTTTAGCTTTGACTTCTTTTTATTATTTAAGCTTCCACACGTTTTATCATCAGCTATATATTCTTATTTGTAGCTTAATTGTAGGAATGTCATATAGTAGTTTATTTGTTATTCAAATATATGACCCGGCCTCATTTTTATTTAAACCTTTTATCATGATCTCCCTTATTCTTTTACTAATCATTTTAATACTATGTAAAAAAAATGAAACGAGAGTACTAGTATTATTAACTGGATTTTCACAAGGTGAAATATTAAATTATTTAATCTTTACATCAATTAATTTAAACTACTCATTTGGAACTGTAGCATGGTTAGATTTATTAAGCCTTATATTTTTGTTAATGGTATGTTTGGAATGGATGAAAAGAAATATTTCTCTTTTTTTAATTAAAAAGCAGAATAGAAAAGCAGAAATATAAAACTAATTGGTCTTTTTCACATTTTTTTGTTAAAATAGGTTAGTTATTCTATGGATTCTTACATTACACCAAATTTAATGGTAGGCTCTTTTCTAAAAGATTGTTGTTTAAAAAAAGATTGTATTAAAGCAAACTGACATTATGAAGTTGATTGGAGCGGAAGGTGCGAGACTCCAGTGGGAGCAGCGGGACAGGTGAGACCCCGCAGGAGCGATAGTGACGAGGAGGCTCACCGAACGCCCCAAGGAAAGCGAGCATCCCTACGTTCCAATCAACTTACACATACTAAACAGCAACAAAGTTTACGAAACAGCCAGTAAGACCATAGATTGTGCTAATAACATATAAACAACTTAAATGAAAAATAGTTTGTAAAATGACGAATGACAGTCGATTGATTGATGCATTCACCATATTATACGACGTGATAATAATAATGTATCAAAGCCTAACAACTATATTTATAAGCATGTTCATAAAAAATAAGCACAAATCACAATAATTAACATGCAAGGCTCTTTTTGTAAAGGACATTTGTAAATACATAATGTAAGAAAGGATGAAATATATGGCAAAACCAACAGTAGCGATTGTTGGACGTCCAAACGTTGGAAAGTCAACAATCTTTAACAGAATAGTAGGAGAAAGAATTTCGATTGTAGAAGATATACCTGGAGTAACGAGAGACAGAATTTATAGCTCTGCAGAATGGCTCAACCAGGAATTTAGCATCATTGACACAGGTGGTATAGATATTGGTGATGAACCGTTTTTAGAACAAATTCGTCAACAAGCTGAAATTGCAATTGATGAAGCGGATGTTATCATTTTTCTAGCTAACGGTCGTGAAGGTGTAACTTCAGCGGATGAAGAAGTTGCGAAAATCCTATATAAAACGAAAAAACCTATCGTTATGGCAGTAAATAAAGTTGATAATCCAGAAATGCGTAGTGATATTTATGATTTTTATGCATTAGGTTTTGGAGAAGTATTCCCAATTTCTGGTTCACACGGTCTTGGACTTGGTGATTTATTAGACGAAGTATTAAAACATTTTCCAGAAAGAGAGCCAGACCAGTATGATGAAACTACGATTAGATTTAGTTTAATCGGTAGACCAAATGTTGGGAAATCTTCTCTTGTAAATGCATTATTAGGACAAGAACGTGTAATTGTTAGTAACGTAGCTGGAACTACTCGTGATGCTATTGATACACCTTTAACACGAGACGGCCAAGATTATGTCATTATTGATACAGCTGGTATGCGAAAAAAAGGGAAAGTGTATGAGAGTACCGAAAAGTATAGTGTATTACGTGCATTACGTGCAATGGAGCGCTCAGATGTTGTTTTAGTTGTTTTAGATGGAGAAGAAGGAATTATTGAACAAGATAAAAAAATCGCTGGATATGCCCATGAAGCTGGACGTGCGGTTGTAATTGTTGTAAATAAATGGGATGCAGTTGAAAAAGATGAAAAGACAATGAAGGAATTTGAAGAAAAAATTCGTGCACACTTCCAATTTTTAGATTACGCTCCTATTGTTTTCTTATCAGCTAAAACAAAGAAAAGAACGCAAACTTTACTACCAATGATAAATAAAGCTTATGAGAGCCATAACTTACGAGTACCTACAAATGTATTGAATGAAGTTATTATGGATGCTATTGCAATGAATCCTACACCTACACACAATGGTCAACGATTAAGAGTTTATTATGCGACACAAGTAAGTACAAAGCCACCAACTTTTGTCGTATTTGTTAATGATCCTGAATTACTTCATTTTAGTTATGAAAGATTTTTAGAAAACCGTATAAGAGATGCATTTGATTTTGAGGGCTCACCTATTAAAATTATTGGAAGAGCAAGATCATAATAAAGAGAGAATATTATAAGCGTTATATGTAATACCATATGAAAGGGAGTATCATGATGGATAAAATAGCCGTACTCGGTGCAGGAAGCTGGGGAACAGCTTTAGCGATGGTATTAGCTGATAATGGTCATACAGTTACATTATGGGGAAAAAGATCTGAACAGATTAACGAAATTAATGAATATCATACGAACAAAAGATTTTTACCTGAAATTGAGCTCCCAACTACTATAAAAGCTACCACTGTTCTTGAAGAAGCAGTTGAAGGTGCAAATTCTATTCTATTAGTTGTACCAACAAAAGCAATTAGAGAGGTTTGCCAAAAGTTAAATACAATTTTAAATAAACCTATAACGATTATTCATGCTAGTAAAGGGATTGAACCAAACACTTCAAAAAGAATTTCAGAATTAATTGAAGAAGAAATTTCTGAAACCAATAGAAATGCTATTGTTGTTCTTTCTGGTCCAAGCCATGCAGAAGAAGTCGCACTAAGACATCCTACTACTGTAACAGTAGCTTCAAAAAATATGGAAGAAGCTCAAAAAGTACAGGATTTATTTAGTAACCACTATTTCAGAGTGTATACGAATGAAGATATAGTTGGTGTAGAAATTGGTGGAGCATTAAAAAATATCATTGCTCTAGCAGCTGGGATTACAGATGGTTTAGGCTATGGGGATAATGCAAAAGCGGCTTTAATAACTCGAGGGTTGGCTGAAATTATCCGATTAGGTAAGGCGATGGGTGCTAATACCCAAACGTTTGCAGGGTTAACTGGAATGGGAGATTTAATTGTTACTTGTACTAGTGTACATTCTAGAAACTGGAGAGCTGGTAATCTTTTAGGGCAAGGTAAATCATTAGATGAAGTTCTAGAAAATATGGGAATGGTTGTTGAAGGAGTTCGTACAACTCAGGCTGCATTTCATATGGCAAATAAAATTGGTGTTGAAATGCCGATAGTAAACGAACTATACGCTGTATTATTTGAGGGAAAAGATCCTAAAAATGCTGTTGATTCGTTAATGTCTCGTGGTAAACGTCATGAAACAGAAAGTGTTACTAATTTTATTAGTGATTTAGCTGAGTAAATTTTCCTAGGTTATTTCACCATTTTTTCCTTTCTGCATAGCATATGTTGTAGAACAGAGAAGGAGGAAAAAACCGTGAATGATAACCAAAAAGGTTTTTTTGATAATATTGAGAAACAAACAAAAGTAAGTAAAACTGATATTTTAAGAATAGCTGATTCTGTAAAGGATGCAAATTTTAAAGATGATGCAACGGTTCGAAAATTAGTCCGTCAAATTGCTCAAATGACTGGACGTCATGTACCAAAAGAAAAAGAAGATAAAATTGTTCAAGCAATCATCACAAATAATATGCCACTTGATTTTCAATCACTTACAAATATGTTTAAGCTTAAATAAATGGGCTAATACTTCTATATTCTAGGAGCGCATACAATAGTTACATTGCATAAAATGTATATGACTATTTGCCATGTTGTATGGAATGGTGGGTATTAGTCAAAAAATGAAGCAAAAGCCCCGAATTGCTTCAGAAATTATATAAAATCTCAAACCGAACCTTTTTAAATGTTCAGGAGAGCGGAAAAAAGAAGTGACTATTTTCACTTCTTTTTTCCATTTCTGACTAATTCCCTTAAATTTAAAAGGTAAAATAGTTTTGATTTTCAGAAAAGAAGGAAGTAATTTCGTACTTCCTTCTTTTCTTTTCGATTAATAGTTTGTTAATATAGTAGAGTAATTGTTAGGAATGGGGGATTTTAGATGTCTGCAGGTCGATTAACCGAATTAATGTCTTTTGCAGGAATTGGTTTAATGCTACTGTCTATATTTTTTATTTATTTAAGTCGGAATATTATTAAGGTTAAAATTATTAGTAGTATTGTAGCATTTATAGCGTATATTTCTTTAATCGTTTCTGGTTTTATTATTTTTATTGTCGTAGTTAGCTGGCCAAGTTAAAAGATGTTTTGGTGGATGGAGAGAATGAAAGATGAAGAAAGTTAGTTTGTTTATTTTACTAATGGTTTGTATGTTTACATTATCGGGTTGTTTGTACCCTGAAAATCGCCTAGCTCAAAATCAAGTGCCGTATCCTGATCAACTAGCTTCTGTACAGTCTGCGGTAAATCAATATAAAAAAGATACGAACGGATTACTTCCAATTAAAACTCGAGATGAAAAAACTCCGATGTATCAACGTTATCCTGTTGATTTTACAAAATTAATACCTAAATATATGAGTGATGCTCCCGGAAACGCATATGAAAGTGGTGGACCGTTTCAATATGTCATAATGGATGCTGAAACAAATCCAAAGATAAAATTGATTGATTTACATACAACGGATAAATTACGTGATGTGAAACTACAAATTGATATGTACAAAGATAATAATACTTATCCTGCTATTAAGAAAGTAATTGCCGACGGTGTTTACATGTTAAATTATAAAAAAATGGGCTTTAAAGAAGAACCTTATGTAGTAAGTCCGTATTCTCATAAAAATTTACCAATTGTAATGGGAGCAGATGGTGAACTATATATTGACTATTCGATTGATTTATATGAACACTTAAAGCAATCAAAAAAACAATATAAAGAGGGAGATGATATAAGGGAGATACTCTATAGCAATTCTCCTTTTGTTCCGGCTTATTCACTTCCATATACTGTGAAAAATGGAGAGTCAGTCTTTAATGTAAACATACATTAATTACCGTTTTTTTAAACAGCGACACATAATCCTTCAGTAGAAGAATACATTCTATTGAAGGATTTTTTTTGTAAAAAAATTGCATTTAAAATTAAAAAATCTTGTCATAACTGACTAGGACAACATCATAGACTAATAATGTCATAGACAAATCACTTCAAGTAAATAATTCCCATGTATTGATGAATCGGGAGGGGAACACATGGAAAAAATAGATATTTTTAAAGACATTGCAGAACGAACAGGAGGCGATATCTACTTAGGAGTTGTTGGTGCTGTTCGAACTGGTAAATCTACATTTATTAAACGCTTCATGGAGGCAGTCGTTATCCCAAATATTAAAAGTGAGGCAGATAGAGCGAGGGCTCATGACGAATTACCACAAAGCGCAGCTGGTAAAACAATTATGACAACAGAGCCTAAGTTTGTTCCGAATCAAGGGGTAAAAATACATGTAGCCGATGGGTTAGATGTAAACATTCGTTTAGTAGATTGTGTAGGGTATAGTGTACCAGGTGCAAAAGGATATGAAGATGAGAATGGTCCTAGAATGATTAGTACACCTTGGTATGAAGAGCCTATTCCTTTTAATGAGGCTGCTGAAATTGGTACTCGTAAGGTTATACAGGAACACTCGACAATTGGTGTTGTTGTAACGACAGATGGTACAATTGGTGAAATTGCACGTTTTGATTATATTGAAGCAGAAGAGCGGGTTGTAAATGAGTTAAAAGAGGTAGGTAAGCCGTTTATAATGGTTGTTAACTCTTCACAACCTTACCATCCAAGTACAGAAGCTCTAAGACAAGAGCTAACTCAAAAATACGATATCCCAGTCATTGCATTAAGTGTAGAAGCAATGAGAGAGGGAGATGTTTTAAATGTACTTAGAGAAGCACTATATGAGTTTCCAGTTTTAGAAGTAAACGTTAATTTACCTAGTTGGGTATTAGTATTAAAAGAAAATCATTGGTTACGCCAAAGTTATCAAGAAGCAATACAAGAAACTGTAAAGGACATCAAAAGGTTACGTGATGTTGACTTCGTAGTAGGTCAGTTTAGCGAATATGACTTTATTCAAAATGCACAATTAGCAGGAATTGATATGGGGCAAGGTGTCGCAGAAATTGATTTATCTGCACCAGATGAACTATACGATCAAGTTTTAAAGGAAGTAGTTGGGGTTGAAATAAGAGGAAAAGATCATCTTCTTGAATTGATGCAAGACTTTGCTCATGCAAAACAAGAGTATGATCAAGTAGCAGATGCGTTAAAAATGGTTAAACAAACAGGTTATGGAATCGCAGCTCCTTCGTTATTAGATATGAGTTTAGATGAACCGGAAATAATCCGTCATGGTTCAAGGTTTGGGGTGAAATTAAAAGCCGTTGCACCATCAATCCATATGATTAAAGTGGATGTAGAATCTACATTTGAGCCAATTATTGGTACTGAAAAACAAAGTGAAGAATTAGTAAAATATTTAATGCAAGATTTTGAAGACAATCCATTATCAATTTGGAATTCTGATATATTTGGACGTTCATTAAGCTCAATTGTTCGTGAAGGAATTCAGGCTAAATTGTCATTAATGCCAGAAAATGCAAGATATAAACTCAAAGAAACATTAGAACGAATTATCAATGAAGGTAGCGG
>Ga0187780_10002193_pt1 | contig 14742 bp, 8 predicted proteins | sample 1015_Q2_SP10_20__FD_132429 | JGI IMG/M metagenome (GOLD analysis project Ga0187780, IMG submission 132429) | Tropical peat soil microbial communities from peatlands in Department of Meta, Colombia - 1015_Q2_SP10_20_MG | ecosystem: Environmental > Terrestrial > Soil > Wetlands > Peat | place... | reverse complement strand
GCTTGATCGAAAGTCGCAACAAGTGGAAATTGAGGCGCGCGTCGTGCAGGCGAGCCGTCAGTTTTCTCAGGAGATCGGAAGCCAGTTGGCGGCAGCATTGGCGACCGGCCACAGCACGCTGGGCGGTGCACAGTCCGTTGGAACCAGCCCGATAGTCCATTACCCCGCGCCGCCGTTCTGTATCGGAAGCCAGTGTGTTTCCAGTGGCGGCGGCAGCAGCTCAACTCCAACGAACGGCTCGATGCCCTTGATTACGAACCTGGGTGCGGCTACGCCAACGAGCGGCCTCAGCTACATCTTCCAAAGCAAAAATTTTGCATTGGACGAAATGATTACGGCGGCCGAGAACCGGGGCGTCGGCAAGCTGCTTTCCAAGCCGAAGATCATCACGCAGAACAACGAGAAGGCTACGGTTAAGCAGGGCACGAAGATTCCGGTCCAGACGATCATCAACAATACCGTGTCCGTGCAGTTCGTCGATGCCGTGCTTGAACTCGACGTCACACCGCAGATCACCGCGGAAGGCACGATCTTCATGGACGTGACCGTGGAGAACGACCAGATCGACCAGGCCATCCTGCGGGTGCAGGGCATTCCGGCGATCGACACCCAGTCGGCCGAGACGAAGGTTACGGTGAACGACGGGGCGACGATCGTGGTGGGAGGCGTGATCGTCAACACGCAGCGGACATCGATCGATGACGTGCCGTTCATCGGCAGCGTGCCTTTGGTCGGGAATCTATTCAAGCACAGGACCGTCAGCTCGACGTCGCAGGAGTTGCTCTTCTTCCTGACGCCTCGAATCTTGCCGAGCTAGTGCTCGAGCACGCGGAACACAGACTCGAAATCCGGAGCGGGCCCAAAGAACGAACGGGTCGGCTCCGGATTTGCCTTTCTGAACTGGGTGCCGACGCCATCTTGGTCTCGCATCTGCCCAACGTTCGTTATCTGTGTGGGTTTTCCGGCAGCGCAGGCCTCCTCTTGGTTGATCCTCAGCGGAGCATTTTATTCACCGATAGCCGCTATACGTTTCAGGCTCGCCAGGAAGTCGCTGGCGCCCGCGTCCACATCGCGAAAGGAGGCCTTCTAAGGGCCGTCGGGGAGGCTCTGCGAGGGAAACGGGGGCGGTGGAGAGTGGCATATTCGTCTATGCACATGACGGTCTCCGAGAAGCAGCTGTTGGAAAGCGCAGCGGGCCCTCGGGTCCGCTGGGTAGCTGACAAAAGTGCGCTCGAAAATCTGCGTGCCGAGAAAGATGCGGGGGAGCTCGCTCAGATTCGTGAAGCCGCGGCTCTGATCAGTAGGGTGTTTGCCCGGGTGCTGCGGCAAGTGAAACCCGGCGTTACAGAGCTGGATATGGCCGCCGAAATTGAGTACGGCATCAAGACGGTTGGGGGCTCGGGCCCATCGTTCGAGACCATTGTCGCTTCCGGGGCGCGCTCGGCCTGGGCGCACGCGCGGCCTACCTCCAAGCCACTTAGAAGGGGCGAGTTGGTCGTCTTTGACCAGGGTGCTATAATCGCCGGCTACTGTAGCGACATGACCCGCACAGTTTTTGTGGGGCGCGCGCCGGCGAGGATCAGGGACCTGTACCATGCGGTCCTCGAGGCCCAGCTGGCGGCCAAGCAGGCGATCCGGCCGGGAGTAGCGGCAGGGGATATCGACAAGGCAGCGCGGGACAGCTTGAAGGCTCACAAACTAGCACGGTACTTCACCCATAGCACGGGGCACGGCTTGGGTCTCGAAGTGCACGAGATGCCCCGGATCGGAAAGGGCGACCCAACGGTGCTGCGGCAAGGAATGGTTCTTACCGTGGAACCCGGTGTGTACATCGAGGGGCTAGGGGGCGTCCGCATCGAGGACGACGTAGTCGTCACCGCCAGCGGTTGCGAGGATCTCACAACGGCTCCGCGAAACTTCATCGAACTCTAAATGGCCAAGAAAGCGAAGCTGAAATCCGCTGCGAACAGCAACCCCCGCGGCGTCGACCTTGCCGAAGTCGAGCGGCTGCTCGGGTTCATGCAGAAGCACGGACTCGAAGAGTTCGAGTACGAGCATGCCGGAACGCGTGTTCGGCTCAAGAAAGCGTCTGCACAGCCTGCCGGGACGGTTCGGGTTATTTCGGCCCCTGAACCGGCTGCGCTCGTCGAAGCGCACGCCGCTCCGGCTGCTCCGCATGCCGCTTCTGCGCGAGCATCCGGCGAGATCCACCTGATCAAGTCTCCCATCGTCGGGACCTTCTATGCCGCGCCCAGTCCGGGCGCCGATCCCTTTGTAACGCGCGGCGTTCGCGTTGAGCCCGGCCAGGTGCTGTGCATCATCGAAGCCATGAAACTGATGAACGAGATCGAATCAGACGTGTCGGGCGAAATCGTCGAGATTTTGGTGGAGAACGGCAATCCCGTCGAATACGGCCAGCCGCTCTTCGGAATCCGCCCGCAGGGAAAGAAATAGGCTCTCAACTGCACCGGCGCCGCGTCGTTTTTAGCTGCGGTTGCACGCTGCAGGCCATGGTCTGAGTTCCATGTTCCGCAAAATCCTCATTGCGAATCGCGGTGAAATCGCCCTGCGCGTGTTGTCTGCTTGCAAGGAGCTAGGGATTGCCACAGTGGCCGTGTACTCCGAGGCCGATCGGCACTCCCTTCACGTGCGATTCGCGGATGAGGCGATCTGCATCGGCCCCCCGCGCAGCGGCGATAGCTACCTGAACATTCCGCAGGTGATCAGCGCCGCCGAAGTCGCGAATGTCGACGCGATTCATCCCGGCTACGGTTTCCTCTCCGAGAATGCGAATTTCGCGGAGGTGTGCGAAGCGTCGCACATTACCTTCATCGGCCCTTCACCGTCGATGATTCGCATGATGGGTGAAAAAGATCGGGCGCGCGCCGAGATGGGAGCGGCCGGACTCCCGATCATTCCCGGCAGCGATGGCATCGTGCCGGATGAGGACGCCGCAAAGAGAACCGCCTCGGAAATTGGGCTGCCTGTGATGATCAAGGCCGCGGAAGGCGGGGGCGGGCGCGGAATGCGCATCGTCCGCACGAAGCGGGAATTGATGCCGGCTTTCCACACCGCGCGCGCGGAGGCCGAGCAGGCCTTCGGTAGCCCGAACGTTTATTTGGAGAAGCTGATTGAAAGTCCGCGCCACATCGAGTTTCAGGTGCTGGGAGACCGGCATGGCAACGTCATCCATCTGGGCGAGCGCGAATGCTCGATTCAGCGCCGCCACCAAAAACTGCTTGAGGAATCGCCTTCGACTGCCGTGGATTCCGCTACACGCGAACGCATTGGGCGGCAGGTAGTCGACGCGCTGCTCAAGGTTGGATACTCCAACGCCGGAACGGTCGAATTTCTGCGAGACGACTCGGGAAATCTCTACTTCATTGAAATGAACGCGCGTATTCAGGTCGAACATCCGGTCACGGAAATGGTGACCCAGGTGGACTTGGTGAAGGCTCAGATTCGCGTGGCTGCGGGCGAGCGCCTCGAAGATGCCGTGGGCTCCTTCCAGCGCCATGGGCACGCTATCGAGTGCCGGATCAATGCCGAGGACCCGGAAACGTTTGTGCCTTCGCCGGGACGCATCACCACGTTCCGTGTGCCCGGTGGACCGGGGATTCGCGTAGACACGGCCGCTTATGCCGATGCAGTAATTCCGCCGTATTACGACTCGCTGGTCGCCAAACTGGTGGCGCATGGCCGCGATCGCGCCGAGGCGATTGCTCGAATGCAATGCGCTCTCGACGGCTTTGTCGTCGAGGGCATCAAGACGACAATTCCGCTGCACAAGCGAATCCTTGCTGATCCGGATTTTGTCGCCGGAAAATTCGATACGCATTTCCTCGAACGGCTCGCTCCTGTGGAAGCAAAGTAGGCGGATGCAGGCGTCGTTTCCACCGATCTACGCGATTCTGGATCCCAGCCTTACGACTGCGCCCGTCGGTGCCCTGGCTGAGACTCTCGCGAAGGCTGGCGTGCGCCTGATCCAACTGCGCGACAAGCGGTCGCCCGCTCGCCGCATTTACGAACAAGTTCGAGAACTTGCTGCGATCCTCTCGCCCTACGACGTGCGGCTCATCGTGAACGACCGGCCGGACATCGCAGCGATTTGTGGAGCGGCCGGCGTCCACGTTGGACAGGACGACCTCCCCGCCGAAGACGCGCGCCGGATTTGCGGTCCCGCCAAGTGGGTGGGCGTTTCGACACACAATATCGAGCAATTACGCGAGGCCGACCGCACTTCGGCGGACTATATCGCTGTGGGGCCGATCTTCCAGACAGGCACGAAGGAAAACCCGGATCCCGTCGTCGGAGTCGATTTCGTGCGCGAGGCGCGTCGCCTAACACGCAAGCCCTTGGTGGCGATCGGCGGGATCACTGTCGAATCGGCTGCAGATGTGTTTGGCGCAGGAGCGGATTCCGTGGCGGTCATCCGCGATCTGATCGCGGCCCCTGATCCCGGCGTGCGCGCGCGCGAATATCTCGAAATTGCCGAACGCGTACGAACGCGCAAGAGCTAACGCTGCAGGCAGGTGTTTGATCGCATGGCACAAGCGCAGCCAATAAACCGCGGCGCGACTGCTCCGTCAAGCGCGGAGCTAGTCAAAGGCCTTGGTCTCTTCGACTCGACGATGATCGTCATGGGCTCGATGATCGGTTCGGGGATCTTCATTGTGTCAGCCGACATCGCTCATCAGGTGCAAAGTCCGGGCCTTCTGATTGTCGTTTGGCTGCTCTCCGGACTGATGACCTTGATTTGCGCTCTGAGCTACGGCGAATTGGCCGCGGCAATGCCTCACGCGGGAGGACAGTACGTTTTCCTTCGGGAGTCGCTCGGGCCTCTTGCAGGGTTCCTATATGGCTGGACGATGCTGCTCGTCATCCAGACCGCGACCATTGCAGCGGTCGCCATAGCGTTCGCGAAGTTCGCTGCGGTCCTGCTGCCGTGGTTTTCGGCATCGCGATGGATTTGGAGGATCGGTACGTTCGGGCCCTGGAATCTCTGGTTCGGGACGCTCGGGCCATACAACGTGGGCCTGAACCATCAGAACCTGCTGGCCATTCTTTCTATTGTCTTGCTCACATGGATCAATACGCGGGGACTGCGCTTGGGCAAGACGGTACAGAATATCTTCACGGTCGCGAAGACAGGCGCGCTTGCCGCGCTCGTGCTGCTGGGGTTCTGGTCGGCAAAGTCTGCCGCGGTGGCAGCCAATTTCACGAACTTCTGGAAAAACGCGGGCTGGTCAGCCGTGCACCCATATCCTCCCGATAATCCAACCTGGATAATCGGCACCATCACGCTGGTTGGCGTGGCGATGGTGGGATCGCTTTTCGCCATGGACGCGTGGAACAATGTGACCTTCACCGCTGCCGAGGTGAAGAATCCCAGCCGCAACCTGCCCCTGTCGCTCGCCCTTGGCACCGGCGTTGTGATCCTGCTCTACACGCTTGCCAACTTCGCGTATCTGCGCGTGCTGCCGTTGTCCGGCGATCCACAGGGAATAACGGCGCTTGCTCGCGGAATCGAATTCGCAGCCGATGGACGCGTGGGAACGGCCGCGATGCAAGTGATTTTCGGCCCGCCCGGCGCGCTGCTGATGGCGGTGGCCATCCTCGTGTCTACGTTCGGATGCAACAACGGCCTGATCCTCTCTGGGGCGCGCATCTACTATGCGATGGCCAAGGACGGGTTGTTCTTCGCATCTACTGGCAGAGTCAACCGAAATCACGCTCCGGGCACGGCGCTGGTCGTTCAATGTGTGTGGGCCTCGGCCTTGTGCCTTTCGGGGACATACGGACAGTTGCTGGATTTTCTCATTTTTGCTGTCGTGATCTTTTACATCCTGACGCTTGCTGGGCTCTTCTTGTTGCGATGGCGGCGTCCGGAGATGGACCGGCCCTATCGGGCGTTTGGCTATCCGTTCCTGCCGGCGCTCTATCTCGTGATGGCCGTCTTCTTAGAAATTCAGCTTTTGCGGTACAAACCACAGTACACTTGGCCCGGCCTGATCATCGTGCTGCTTGGTCTGCCTGTGTATGCCGTCTGGAGGCTCGCCGGGAAGCCGCACTCACAGGTCTAGCTTCAGTCCCCGGGGCGGGGTGCGAGATTTTGCGGTCCAACTTGGGAGGTCTCACGCATGGCAAACCCGCTGTTTGCCACAAAGCCGCTGAACGTCATCATGGCGGAGGCGCAAGACGAAGGCGAGCACACTCTGCGTCGCGCCCTCGGCCCGATCAATCTGATTACGCTCGGGATCGGCGCCATTATCGGAGCGGGGATCTTCGTACTGACCGGCCAGGCGGCGGCGACAAGTGCGGGGCCTGCCATCGTCGTCTCATTCATCTTATCTGGCATCATTTGTGGGTTCGCGGGGCTGTGCTACGCCGAGTTCGCCTCTCTAATCCCGATTGCCGGTTCTGCGTACACCTACGGCTACGCGACGCTCGGGGAAATCTTCGCCTGGATCATTGGCTGGGACCTAATTCTGGAATACGCATTCGGTGCCGCGACGGTCGCTTCCGGCTGGAGCGGATACTTCGTCAGCCTGCTCGACGACGTGGGAATTCACATCAGCCCCAAATGGATCGCCACGCCGGGCACGGAAATGGTTTTCTACCGTGGTCACTGGTCGGCTTTGGCATCGGTAGGCAAAACGCTTGCCAGCGCCGGAGTCGATCCTGCCACCCTCCCGCACGCCGTCGGACTGGTCAACGCCGTCGCATTTCTCATCATCTGCCTTTGCAGCTTCATCCTCATCGTGGGCATCCGTGAATCGGCGAACCTCAACTCCGCAATCGTCATCATGAAAGTCGCGATCGTACTGGTCTTCATCGCCATCGCCGGCAGTTTCGTACTGCACCACGCGTCAGCGGCCGCCGCCAACTGGACTCCCTTCATCCCGCCCAACACAGGCAAGTTCGGCAACTTCGGATGGTCCGGCGTGGCGCGCGGCGCAGCCGTGATTTTCTTCGCCTACATCGGCTTCGACGCCGTTTCCACCGCCGCGCAGGAAGCGAAGAATCCGCAAAAAGACATGCCGATCGGCATCATCGGCTCGCTCGTCATCTGCACGCTGCTCTACATCATGGTTTCGGGCTTGCTCACCGCGATGGTTCCGTACACAGACCTAAACGTCTCGGCGCCGGTCGCCGTGGCAATCGACGCAACCGGCGTGGGCTGGGGCAGCTTGCTGGTGAAAAGCGGCGCGGTCTTAGGCTTGGGGAGCGTCATGCTGGTGATGCTGCTGGGGCAGTCACGTGTTTTCTACTCGATGTCGCGCGATGGCTTGCTGCCCAAATGGGCGGGCGCAATCCATCCGCGTTTCCGCACTCCATGGATTACTTCGATCGTGGTCGGCATCTGCGTTGCGGTCTTCGCATCGTTCATTCCGATCGGGGACCTCGCCGAGCTCGTAAACATCGGCACGCTGCTCGCCTTCGTCATCGTTTCGGCCGGCGTTTGGATTCTGCGCAACCGCCGCCCCGACCTCCCGCGCCCCTTCAAGACGCCCCTGGTCCCGCTGGTCCCGATTCTTGGCATACTGACCTCGCTAGCGGCCATGGCCAGCCTCCCGTCGATCACCTGGGTGCGCCTCGTGATCTGGCTCGGGATCGGCATGCTGGTTTACGGCATCTACGGGCGAACCCACAGTAAAGTGCGGAGCTCCGTTGTCCGCTAGCGTTCCGTGACATAATTCGGGCACTCGCCCATGAATCGATTCTCTCCTCGGCGTCTCATGCTCTGGCTGCGGCGGACCTCTCCGCTCGATCGCGCCGCCTTCGCCGTGCTCGTCCTGTATGTTGTCGAGCGTATCGCGCTTGGCATCGGCATTTACGTGCCGTTCGAGTCGTTCATCGCCTTCGTCAGCTTTGTGGCGGTAGTCTATTTTGTCGTTCGGCTGATTCCTTGGATTCGCACGAGACTGCTCTGGCGCCTCCGGAACCGCCTGATCGTCGCCTACATTTTCATGGCCGTCGTTCCGGTGGTGCTGCTTCTGACGATGGTCGCTGTCTCGCTGTATTTGCTCGAGCTGCAGATCGGTGCGCACCTGCTGGGCGACGATCTGCAAAGCCACTACGACATCATCGCGGCGGACACGAATGCAATTGCGGCTGCGCTCAGCCGCGAGCCTGGGTTGAAGCCGGACACCCCGGTTTCGCCGACTGCCACCGCCATCGAGGACCCTGTCTTGTCGCGGCCGGGCGTCGCGAGCGTCATCGCGGCCGCGAAGGCGCGTTGGCCGGAATTGCGTGTGGTTGTGAACCATGGCCAGCAGTTGGTCCGCGCGGCCAGCGGTGCGCAGTGGTCGGGCTTAGCCGAGTTTCGTAACCAGCTCTGGTTTGCTTCGGCCGTCAGCCTTTCAATTCTGCAGGGCCATACGACGGTCCTTGTGGTATCTCCGATCACTGCCGAGACACTGAATCAACTTCCATCGAAGTTGGGACCTATCCAGCTCACGTTGCTGGAGCCTGCTGCACAGGCATCCCCGGGCGGAACAGCGGTCCAACTCGGTGCAGCACGTTACGTTCTCGGAGAACGCGTTGCCAGCACCCGGCGGCTGCTCGCTCCCGCCAGCAACTGGTTTGACCTTCGCGTTGATGGCGGCGCCACGCTGCAGGCTCTTCGCGCCGATCTCGGGCCCGACACCGTCGAGCGCCCGGTGTTGGCCCGCTTCTCGCTCCGGATTTCCGCCGTCAATCGGGATCTGCTGACTTCTGTCGGGGCCCTCGGACCGATCCTCGTGGACATCCTGATCGTGGCGGCGCTTGTCTTCCTTCTTTTGGAATTGGCTGCGTTTGCGACCGGCGTCGTAATGACACGTACGATCACGCGCTCGGTGGCTGACCTCTACGACGGAACGCTGCACGTTCGCCGCGGCGATTTCAGCCACCGAGTGCGCGTGCTGAAGCGCGATCAGCTGGGCGCACTCGCCGAGTCGTTTAATGAAATGACTGGCTCCATTACCGAGCTGATCGAGGAGCAGCGCCAGCGCCAGCGGCTCGAAAACGAAGTCGCCATCGCTCGCGAAGTGCAGCAGCAATTGTTTCCTCATGCCGTCCCCTCCGTGCCGGGTCTGGACCTGTATGCCATTTGCAGGCCCGCTCGCGTTGTCAGCGGTGACTACTACGATTTCATCCCACTGGGACCCGGCAGGGTCGGCATCGCGCTCGCCGATATTAGCGGCAAGGGAATTTTTGCTGCGCTCCTCATGGCCAGCCTTCAGGCTGCGCTGCGAAGTACCGCGACACTGGACGGCAAGGGTGGCACAAAGGAACTGGTCTCAGTGTTGAATCAGCATCTCTTCAAGAACACTTCGGACGACCGCTACGCGACGCTCTTCTATGCCGTGTACGACTCCTCCTCCAGGACGCTGACCTATACGAACGCGGGGCACTTGGCTCCGCTATTTGTTTCGGACGGCCGCGTCCAATCGCTCGATCAAGGTGGAACGGTCGTTGGCATGTTCGAGGATGCCCGATACACGCAGGGCACCATTACCGTGACGCCCGGAAGCGTTCTCGTTGGCTTCAGCGACGGTCTCACGGAACCGGAAAGCGTCTATGGCGAGGAATTCGGCATCGAGCGACTCAAAGCGGAAGTTCTGCGGCAGCGTGACGTATCCGCCGCGCGCCTGGCGGAAAACCTCGTGGCCGCCGTCGAACAATGGGCTGGCACGCCCGAGCAGGCGGATGATATTACCGTGGTGGTCGCGCGCATGAGCTAGTCACTCCGTGCCCCTTCGAGCCCGCTGATCGCAATTTCCGACGCGAAACCCCGAAAAACGCCTAACTCACTGATTGATCTTGACAAATGTGTGAACAAGGAGTACGAAGCGGCCCATATCCGGTGTTGGGCCCAGCATTACCTGTTCTGATTCTACAAAACTAGAGACGGGGGTGGTCACGTCATGTCCAAGGACCACGGGTTCGTTGCGAGAGCACTTCTCTGCGCATTGGCCGGGGTGTTGTTGCTCCTCATGGGCGCGAGTCGTCTAGGCGCGCAAGCCGTCACGGGAAACATTTCGGGCACCGTAGCGGATTCCAGCGGAGCCGTGATCGCTGGCGCAAGCGTCGAGGTGAAGGACGTCGCAACCGGCGTCGCACAAACTACGGTCACGAACGACCAGGGACGGTTCAACGTGCCTGATCTGAGGGTCAGCACCTACGACGTGCAAGCCTCCAAGTCAGGCTTTCAAACGGTGGTGCACAAGAGTGTCACCGTCACCGTCGGCAGCCAGCTCGTGGTCGACTTCTCGCTCCCGGTTGGGCAAACGCAGGAGACCGTCACCGTCGAGTCCAGCGTTTCGCAAGTCGAAACGCAATCGACCGCCGTTTCGGCGCTGGTGAGCCCGCAGCAGATGGTCGATCTGCCTCTGAACGGGCGCAACTTCGAGCAGTTGCTGAATCTCGCGCCGGGTGTCACTCCAACAGGTGCCGGAACGACGACACTTTATGGAACAGGCCCGGGTTTTTCCATCGCCGGAGCTAGAACCGAAGGCGGGCTGTTTTTGCTGGACGACACTAATATGTCTGACTTCTGGAACCATCAGGCCGGCTCGCAGGTGCTGGGCACTTCGCTCGGCATAGAGGCGATTCAGGAATTCAGGTTCCTGACGAACACATACAGTGCTCAATTCGGCGGCAACGGCTCCGTAATGGATGCGGCCTCAAAATCAGGTACGAACGACTTCCACGGTTCGGCCTACGAGTTCCTGCGGAACGACGCCCTCGATTCCCGCAGCTATTTCGAAGTGAACGCTAATCCCCCCCTCAAGAAATTGCCGTTTCGGAAAAATCAGTTTGGCGGGAGTTTGGGCGGCCGGATCAAGAGGGACAAGCTCTTCTTCTTTGGCAACTATGAGGGGTTCCGCCAGGCGCTGGACCAACCGGTCACGAGTGTGGGGATTCCGGAGCCTTACGTTGTCGGCAACGGCGTGAATGGCAAACTGCCTTGCAGCGCGCTTTCCGGCTTTCCTCCTGGGACGCCCTATCCTGGCTGCCCCGCCTCGCCATCGGGGCCTCCTGGTAGCGGCACGAATCCGTTTGAAGCCGTGGCCATTGGCAGCGGAGCCGTTGGGCAAACGGCTGCAGCCGCGACCGCGATAAACGGTATCCTGGGGCTCTACAGCAAATATGCTCCTCCTCCGGGCGGTGCAGCTGACTTGGGTGGCTTTTATTTCACCACGATCAGCGCGACCCAGATTTCACGCGAAGACTACGTCCTCGGACGAATCGACTATACGCTTTCCTCGACCGACAGCTTTTTCGGGCGCTATGTTTTCGACAGAGGGTACAACCTCAGCCCACTCACCGGGATTTTCGGCGCGGCCCTGCCTGAATGGCCGGAGGTGGATCACTCCAAGAATCAATTCTTCACGGCCGAAGAGCGGCACATATTCTCGTCCAACGTGGTGAATAGCGCACGATTCATGTTCATTCGCACGTACGAATCCTCATTCTCGAATAGCACGCTACCCGCTGCGACCGATCCCTTGAACTTCAACCCTAGCCGCTATCCTGAAGACGCGGCCGTCCTTCCGGATTTCTTTACGATCGGCGGGGTGGGGAGCAACCAGTTCGTTTCCGACGCCATCGCCCAAAACAAGTTCGGAGCCGGGGACGACGTAGCCTGGAACCACGGCGCCCATACGATCACTTTTGGCGCGGACGTCCTGCGGGTCCAGTCAAATGTCGACGCGCCCTTTGAGTACGGCGGCACGTACATATTCCTAAGCCTACAAAGTTTCCTCCAGGGTACCCCGTTCCTGGGATATGCGGTTGCAAATAGCCCATATACGGACGATCCGTTTCGATATTTCCGGGAAATCGATGTCAACCCATATATCAACGACAGTTGGAAAGTAAACTCCCGGCTAACGCTCAATCTCGGTGTCCGCTACGAGCTCGGCACGAATCCATCCGGATGGCCCCTGTACACCGTACTGAACCCCCCGTTTGGGAACGGCTCATTTGCGCACGTCAATAATGTGTTTCAAAGCAGCCCGAACAGGAAGAACATCGACCCACGGGTAGGTCTGGCGTGGGATATCTTCGGGGACCACAAGACTTCTCTCCGGGCCGGTTATGGAATCTTCCATGACCCGGTCGCGCCGCGCACGTATGCGTCCGCGTATTACTTCGATCCGCCGTTTAACTATCACCAGTTTGCCGCAGGTACGATGACTTTTCCGAATGCTTTCCTTTTCTCGCCGCCCCAGTTGCCGCCGCAGGATGTGCCGACGGCCTGCGCGGCGGATAATCTCTCCAACAACAGCATCGGCTGCACCAGCTTGGGCGACGGCGTGCCATTCAATACGATTGAGGCACCCTACCAGGAGCAATGGAACCTGAATGTGCAGCGAGACTTGGGCAGAGGCACTGTCTTGACGGTGGGCTATGTCGGGTCTCGCGGCGTGCATCTGTTTGTGCAGCGAAACCTGAACCCGTCGGTCACGAGCACTTCGGTTGCGCCGGGTTGCGGCGCGAGCCTAGGCCCCCCCTTCGGGAACCTCCTTAACGCGTGCTCTACCCCAACTGGTGTGCCCTGTGTCCCAACAGTCGCAAACGGAAATTTGTCGAGCTGCTTTTTTGGCACTTTCGTCCAGCCTCCGTTCGGCATCCCGGGTGCTGTGCAACCCGTGCTGCCGCGCGTGAACGACAACTACGCTTCGCTCAACGAAGCCGTCACGAAAGGAAACTCCAACTACAACTCCCTTCAGGTGAGCTTGGTCCGGCAGGCTGGCAGAGGTATCACCATGCAGCTCTCCTACACCTATTCCCATTGCCTGGATGACGGCTCCGGAACGTACGGACTGGAAGAGGGCGCGACTGGCCAGCTTGATCCTTACGATCCGCGATACGATTACGGTGACTGCGGGTACGATCTCCGGCACAACTTTGTCGGCAATGTGATCTACCAGTTGCCCTTTCACGGCAACCGGCTTGTGGAGGGTTGGCAGCTGAGCGGAATCTTTACCGCGCAGAGCGGCACGCCATTCAGCATCAGCGACGGGTTCGACCAGGCCGGACTTGACAATAACGTCGCATCGACCCGCCCAAGCGTTGTCCCGGGTTGCAATCCGTATGTCGAGAAGAGAGCCCTCGGACCTACGGGAGTCGTGGAGCCCGAATGGCTCAACCCCGTTAACACCTGTTTCACGCTCGAGCCTGTAGGCACGCTGGGAAATGCCAGGCGAGACTCACTTTTCGGTCCGCGTTTCATCAACTTTGATTTTGCACTGCTCAAGAACACAAAGATCACCGAGCGGCTTTCCGCGCAGTTCCGCGCGGAGTTTTTCAACATCGCCAACCGCTCGGATTTCATAGCTCCGAACGGCAGCCTGTTCACCGGCGTGTGCGCGATCGGAGCTTTCGGTTGTAGCCCCGCTACTGGCTTAGTCGACGGTGGTTCGACCCTGGGAAGCACCTACGGCTTCATCGGTGCCACTGTCCCCAACAGCCAGCGGGAGATTCAGTTCGCGCTGAAACTGATCTTCTAGAGCAGCTTGCAGGATTGGCTGTTCGCGGCACCATCGACGCCGCGAGAGGGGCCGCGGTGCATTCCGCTGTTTGCCTTCTAGGGCCTCCGCGCGGTTTTGTTTATACTCGCACCATGTCATCCGTAGCGGTGTGCCCATAAGTATTCGATAATGAAAATCTTGACTGCGGCCGAAATGCGCGAAGTCGACCGATTGTCGACCAAGAACTATCGCGTCCCGAGCCTGACGCTCATGGAAAACGCCGGAAGGAGCGTTGCGGAGTTCATCCAGTCGCGCTTTCCGAACCTCGAGAGGAGCCGAATCATCGTCCTCTGCGGCAAGGGCAATAACGGGGGCGATGGTTTCGTCGTCGCGCGCTACTTGCGAAAAATGGGCGCGAAGCCACAGGTGTTTCTCATCGGCAATCCGCGCGAGGTGAAAGGTGACGCGGCGACTAACCTGAGGCGCTGGAGGAGCATTGGCGAATTGATGGTGGTTGGCGCTTCCGGTAAGGCCAAGCCGCTTGCGTTTCATGATGGCACGGTTATCGTTGACGCGTTGCTTGGCACGGGCGTGCGAGGCGCGCTCGAAGGACGATTGGCGGAAGTTGTGACCGGCGTCAATCAGCGCGATCCAGATTGCTTTGTTGTCGCCGTCGATATCCCGTCTGGCCTTAACGCAGATACGGGAGAGGCTCCGGGCCCGGTCATCATTGCCGATTACACCATCACGTTCACCGCACCTAAGCCCGGGCTGCTATCGGGCGACGGGCAGAAGCATGCCGGCGAACTCTTGGTGCGGGATATCGGCTCACCACCTCAGCTGATCGAGGAAACAGCAAAGGGCGCAGTCCGATGGAGCGAAGCGCGCGAGTTCATGAGATTCGCGCTGCCGCGCAAGGCCGCTGGACACAAAGGCGACTACGGCCACGCGCTGATCGTAGCTGGCTCGGTAGGCAAAAGCGGCGCTGCAGTGCTGGCCGGAACCGCTGCACTTCGAGCAGGTGCGGGCTTGGTCACGGTCGCGACGCCTGAGCCGGTGTTGCCGATCGTCGCCGCGCACACGCCTGAAATCATGACGGAGCCGCTCGCCGCCACGCTCAGCGGAACCATTTCTGAGCAATCTCTTCAGGGCAACCTCTTCGGCCGACTCCTCGAGGGCAAGCGCGCGCTAGGCGTAGGGCCTGGACTGACAACGCAAGCCGAGACGCAAGTGTTTGTACGAGCCATTGTCCGCGAGCGGGCGAATGTGCCCATCGTTC
>Ga0187780_10002192_pt1 | contig 14744 bp, 12 predicted proteins | sample 1015_Q2_SP10_20__FD_132429 | JGI IMG/M metagenome (GOLD analysis project Ga0187780, IMG submission 132429) | Tropical peat soil microbial communities from peatlands in Department of Meta, Colombia - 1015_Q2_SP10_20_MG | ecosystem: Environmental > Terrestrial > Soil > Wetlands > Peat | place... | reverse complement strand
GTCGTCAAATCTACGGGTGACCTCCCTGCGCTTCGAAAACTCGCATTAATCAAGCTCGCCAACTGACCCGCTTTCCCTCAACCGTTCCGCCCCTAAAACAAACACGCCCGAGCCGCAAGGCCCGGGCGTCTGCTCTACCTATAACTTAAAACTTATGACTTACAGCTGAAATCTACGCAATCCCCAGCTCCGCATTCAGAAACCCCACAAAATACTTCCACACCAGGTAATAAATGACGAGTCCGACGGGCAGCGCGAACGGCGCCACGGCGAGCACGTGGTCCGGAATGGTGAAACCCAGCAGTCGCGTGACGACGTAGCCTCCCGGCGCCAGCAGAAGTGGCAGTGCCCCGCCGAATAGTCCCAGCGAAAAATGCCGCTTTACCAGAAACGCCGAATACAGCACATTCCACAACCCCCACGCATTCGGCACCGCCGCCATTGGGAAAACGATGATCCTCTCAATGGGGAGGGGGACCGCGTATACATATCGAATGATGGTGTACGCGCTCATGACGATCAGCAGGAACACCGTTGGCACGGCAATCCCCGCCAAATACGCTCGCAAATACGGATGCTTGTTCATAACTCCTCCTTTCTTACAGGTGGTACAACAGCGCGGGAATCATTCCCGGAAAAAGACAAAACAAAACTGTCACGCCGGCCAGCAGCGCCCAATCCCACCACGGCATTCGGATCGGTTGCTGCTCCAATCTCTTTAGCATCGTGGGCCACAAGTCCCGCCCCAGCTCCGTCTGCCCCGCTGCTGGCACGAATTCCTTCAGCAGGCGCTTGATCTCTTCCCGTTCACGCTCATTCATGGATGTACTCCTGCTTCCAACAATTGTTTTCGCAAAATCCTCACCGCACGGAACACTCGCACTTTGACCGCTCCGACCGAAATCCCCAGTGCCTGCGCGATCTCCTCGTAAGGCTCTTCCTCCACGAGTGCCAGCAAAACAACCGCTCGTAGTCGCGGCGAGAGGCTTTCCATCGCGCGAAAAATCTGGCCGCGTAACTCCGCACGTTCCCCTGGCTCCCGGTGTGCTCCCGGTGCATCCGGCGGATCAGCCAGCAATGGAACTTCTCCTCGCACTTTCCGCAGATGGTCCAGCGCCACGTTGGTAGCGATGCGCCGTAGCCATGCGCCCCATTTGCCGCGAGCCGGGTCAAACCGCGCATGCGCCCGATGCAGCCGCCAGAACGTCTCCACGGTCAAGTCTTCCGCCGCTGCCCGGTTCCGTACGATTCGCACGATCCACCGGAATACCTCGCCCTGATATTGCCGGAACAGCGCCTCGAACGCCTCCGGGTCTCCTTCCGCGAATCGCCTCAGCAGTTCCACTCGCCTTCCTCTATCTACCTTTACTGCGGCCTCACACAAAAGGTTACAAGGGGTTCCGATGGCATAACCGCAGACTCATGGCAGAGCAACGTCCCGCATATGCCCACTGCCTACTTTATTGCTGCTTGTGCCACCACTCCCGCAGCGAAGTGCATTTCCCCATCGCGTCCAGTTGAATGGCGAAAATGCCGTCGAGTTTGGTTTTCAGCCCTGGGGGAGTGCGATTGAAGGACGCATGCCAGTGAGCGATCCCAAACTGTTCCGTGACGGCCAGGATTTCGTAGCCGAAAGAAATGCCTTCCTCTGTCTGGGCCACCTCGACCCAGTAAGCCCGGATCGCCTCGCGGCCCTTCATGGGCCGGAGAAATGGTGTGACCTGGTAGCTGCCATCCTCGGCGTACAACTCTGCGGCAGCATGCGGATCGCGCTTTTGCCAGGCGCTTCCGTACGCATCCAGCCAACGCTTCAACAAAGTTTCATTCATTTCTCTTTCCTCATCTAGGACGCATTTTGCAGGCACCCACTCACGGCCGCAAGCCACAAAACGAAAACGCCCGGACCGCATCGCCCGAGCGTCTCGCCTTACTTAGGACTTACAACTGATCACTTAAAACTCAGTGTTCTTACTGCCGCACCACCTTCCCGTTCTTCATCACGAAGTTGACCTTCTTCAGCGCCTCCACATCCTGCAGCGGGTCTGCAGGCATCGCGATAATGTCCGCGTACAGCCCAACCGCAATCGCACCACGCTCTTTGTTGATTCGCAGCAATTCGGCCGGATTCGTGGTCATTGCCTTCAACATTTCTGCCGGAGGCACGCCCGCCGCCCGCCATACCGCCAGATAGTCAAACACCATATCTGCGCGCGTCCGTCCAGGCATCTCCGTAACCGTATCGGACCCGAACGCCATCTTCACTCCAATCCGGTTCGCGCGGCTTAGCCGGTCAATAATCTTTTTTCCCAGTGCATTGGCGTCAGCCAGCGTGTCGTTCGAGGGATTCAGCCCCGCCAGATGCGCCGCGGGAAAATCTGTCCCCACCAGAAACGTGCCTTTTTCCTTCATCAGGCGCAGCTGCTCGTCCGTCAATTCAAACCCGTGCTCCACCGAATCCGCGCCACCCCGAATCACGTTGTCGGCCGCCGGACCGCCGTACACATGCACCGCCACCGGCCGGCCCGCCGCATGCGCTTCCTGCACCGCCACGCGGATGTCGTTCTCGGAGTAGTGGAAATCACTGTTATCCGTTGCCAGCTTGATGACATCCGCCCCGTAGTAGATGTCCTCGTGAATCGCGCGCCGGATTTCGTCCGGCGTGTCCGCGTCAATGTACTCCCACTTCCAAAATGCTCCCTGCTCCGGCGGGACGTTTGCGGATTGCCCCCCGAAGGGGCCGATGATCTTTCCTGCGCACTGAATCGTGGGGCCATCGAACCAGCCTTCTTTCAACGCGCGCTTTATGTCGCTGCAGGCGTACTCCGCTTCATTTCCCACCTCCCGTACGGTGGTGAAGCCCGCCCGCAAAATAATCCCTGCATTGTGCAGTCCGCGCAGGGCACGGAATGCCGAGCCTTCTTTCAGATAGACGGCCTCAAAAGGTGCCTTGCCCGGAACCTCATTGAGCGTCAAATGCGTGTGCGCATCGATCAACCCCGGCATCACCCACGCGTTCGGTAAATCAATAACCTGGGCGTCCTTGGGAATTGCGGCACCTGCGCCCACCGCGGTAATCTTCCCGTTCTCCACCACAATGACTTGATTCTTCGCCACCGCCCCCGTCGCCGGGTCAATCACGTTCCCTGCTCGAATGGCAATGGTTTGTCCCACAACTGGCAAAGCTGCGAACAGAAAAAACACCAGCAATCTCGCGCGCATGTACACCTCCCATTAAAATCGTGTGGAGTATAGCACCGAAACAAAAACGCCCGGGTCATCGAACCCGGGCGCTTTCTGATTAGCGATATCTGATTACTGATTCTCGAGAACTAGAAGCCTCTACTTTCCGGCTGACGGCTGTCAGCTGATTGCTGTCAGCTAGTAAATGTCGTACTTTGAGCGGGATTGACAGCGCGTAACTTGCATATTTGCCAAAGCGCAAAATTCATAAAAACGGCAAACACACCGCCGCGTAGGCCATGCGTAGGCCACGGCAGTGGTGCCAATAAAGCGCGTACAGAGCCCGCCAACCACGCCACTGTAGCAGGAGTTGCTCCCGTTAGAGGTACGTTTGCTGTCGAATAACACCTGAACCTTGTGCCAGTTTCAATTAGATAGAATGGTCGTTCAGCATTGAATTAGGCGAGTCGCACAGAAATCCAGACTGCCCTGAAAGTGAACGGAGCCTATGTCCCTGTGGAAGCGCGTTCTAATCTCACTCGGAGTATTGCTGGTGGTACTCGCCACATACCTGTGGTTCCTTGGCACTCAGACCTTTTGGGTACTGGAAGCGCACAACGTTGCGCGAAAACTTCCATTTGTGAAGCGAACGCCTGCGGCACTGTCAGACTTGTCCATTGCGCAAGCGTCTGGCATGAAGCTGAGCTATTTCGGCTACGAGTTTGAGGTTCCTTGGACCGACATTGACACAGAAAAAACGAAAACCATTGGTGGAAACAAGGCAATCATTGCCTTTCACTCCGGCAACGTTCTTTCCATTTGGAGTGGGCAGCCGCATGAATTCATGAATGGTCTTTTTGAGGCAGGAAAGATTGACCGGAACTCCTTTCGAGAACTTTACGGCGATGAGGCGTTGCAATCAGATTACAACTTTAAGCGTCTCATCCTTGAAACTACGCCAGATAAGGTGACCCTCCTCAGCGATGAGCGAACAGATGTAAGCCAAGGCATTTTACTAATGGTGAAGGCAATTTGTGTGCCCGGTGACCCCAATTCCGGAATCTATTCAGTTCAGGGAAAGGAATTCAAAGGGTTTCAATACGGACGACCACAGAGCCCGCCGAAACAATTAAGTATCGAACTTTTTCCGCCGAATGGTCACCTAGATTTGATTTTTGGTCAGAAAATGAACGGACCTACAGTCATCTCACAGGCCGATATCAACCGCATCGTACAAACGATTCATGCCGTGCCGACCCAAAACAGTCGCCCATAGCGAAGACTCACGGAGGCATTTGGTGCCCGTTTGGGCAAGAGCCCCTGCGTAAGAAGAAACGGTGGTGCCAATACAGCGCGTACAGCGCCCGGTTACTTGACTTCAACCAATTCCGTTTCGTATCCAAGCCGACCAAGTTCAGCTTGGACGGCCTCCGTTTTCCCCTCAAAGAATTGCATCGTCCCGCCTTCCTGCGCCCACAGGCCGTACCGCGCGGCGTCCACGTTCACGGGCGGGTTCTATTGCCGGGTGCCGCATCCCTTTGCCGCAAAGGGTGCGGGTTTTCTCTGTGCTGTTCACACATTGGTTTTCGAGGGCACGATTTATCGTGCCCCTACTACACCTAGAAACAAAAACGCCCGGACCCCAAAGGCCGGGCGCCTCGCCTTACTGAAAACTTACAACTGGAAACTAATAGATGTCGTACTGCTCCCAATGCAACGTCGCATCCGACTGAATGATGATGTGCTTGTGCGCGTTCTGCTCGAGTTCGTCAATCAAGATGGACTCGCGCGTCTTCAACGCCTTCGCAATTTCCGGATGCACGCGCAACGTCAGGTTCGGCCCTTCGTGATCGGTCGTGGCCATCTTCCGCGCTTCCGCCTGGATCTCGTAGCACAGCGTCGGAATTGATTTCACCATCCCTGAACCCGTGCAATACGGGCACGGCTGGCAAAGCACACGTTCCAGCGCCTGCTTCGTGCGTTTCCGCGTGATGCACACCAGTCCAAATTCATTGAACGATAGCGCCTTCGATGGCGCCTTGTCCTGCTCCAGCGCGGATTGCAGCGCCATCAGCACCTTCTCGCGGTTCCGCCGCTCTTCCATGTCAATGAAGTCCACCACGATGATGCCGCCGAGGTCGCGCAGCCGGATCTGCCGCACAATCTCTTTCACGGCCTCGAGGTTCGTCTTGACGATCGTGTCTTCCAGCCGCGTTGAGCCCTTGCCCACGAACTTGCCGGTGTTCACGTCAATGGCCACCAGCGCTTCCGTGTGGTTGATGACGATGTACCCGCCCGACTTCAGCCACACTTTGGCCCGCAGCGCCTTGTCGAGTTCGTGCTGAATCCCGAACTCTTCGAAGATCGGCTGCTCCTTCGTGTATAGCTTGACCTTGCTTACCAGCTTCGGCTGAAACCGGCTCACGAATTCTACAACCTTGCCGTATTCCTCTTCGCTGTCAATCCAGATTCCTGTGAAGTCGTCGCTCACGTAATCGCGCAGCACGCGTTCCACGAGGTTCAGGTCGCGGTGCAGCAGCGCAGGAGCCTTGCGGTCGTCGTTCTTCTGCTTGATTTCGTTCCAGGTCTTCCCAAGGAACTCGATGTCGGTCCGGATTTCGTCGTCGGTTGCTCCGCCCGCCGCTGTCCGCACAATGAAGCCGCCCGGATAGCTGCCGCGCGCTTCGCCCACCAGCCGCCGCAACCGCGAACGGTTTTCCGCGCTCGCAATCTTTCGCGAAACGCCGATGTGGTCAATCGTCGGCATGTACACCAGGAAGCGCCCCGGCAGCGCCACGTGGCTCGTGATCCGCGCGCCCTTCTTCCCGAGCGGCTCCTTCGCAATCTGTACGACCACGTCCTGCCCGGGCTTCAACATCTCCGAAATCAGTTGTGGGCGCCTCTGCGGAACGTGCCCGCGGTGGTGTCCGCGATGGTGCTCCTGATGGCCGTGTCCCCCGCCTCTTCGTTCAAAGCGTCCTCGCCCGCGATCCCCACCGCCGCGTCTGTCAAAACGTCCCCGGCCGCGATCGCCGCCCCGGTCGCGCCCGCCGCGCTGCGGCCTCTGGAACCGCGAACGCGGATCGCTGCCGATGCGCGCTGAATCCCGCCGGGCGAACTCTTCGCGTGGAGCATTCGGGTCATGTGGCCCGCGCGTCTCGCCGGGAAGAAGAGCGATATCCTCCTCCACCATCCCCTCGCTGACCGCGCCTTGCCCCGCGCCTGCCGCCATCGCCGCTTCCGCTTCTACGTGCTCCAGCGCCTCTTCATGCGCCAGATCCGCGCGTTCGGCTTCGCTCAGCTCGCCGTGCTCCTCTTCGTGATGCTCCTCCTCGTGCTCTTCTTCCTGCTCGTGCTCTTCTTCCTGCTCGTCGTCAACTTCAATCGTTTCGGATTCGGCCTCGAGGTGGATTTTCGACTCCGATATCTCTTCGTGCGCCTCTTCGGCTTCCTCTTCATCGAACTCCGCGCCGCCCACCAGCGTATCGGCTTCCGCACGTGCCTGAGTCTCCTCGTGCTTCGCCTCCACCAACCGCGAGGAAAGTGCGGTCAAATCTTCATCGCTCAAGCCCGCCGCCCCATTGCGATGCAGTTCTGCGCTCTTCTCTTCTTCGTGATGTTCTTCCGTTACGGGAGCAACCGGCTCCGCCGCAACCGCTGCCTGTTCCTCCGCCGATCCTTCTGCGGCAGGCCCTTCCGCTTCCGGTTCGTTGTCGGCGAGCACCCAATGCGGCAGGCTGCCCGAGAATCGTCTCGGTCCCCCCGCTGGTGGTTGCATCCCGATCCCAGGTCGCACTGCGGGCTGATCGAACTTCGGTTGGCGCTCCTCCGGCTCATGATCCCCGAGCGGCTCAACCGGTGGCTGCTGTGGACGTCCGCGGAACTTCGCGAGCGATTCGCCCGGTAAAAGGATGTCATCCTCGCGGCTCTCGGGTGGCCCCGATGGTCCGCGATCTCCGCGGTCCCCTCCACGACGGCTGTCATATCCGCGGGAATCGCGTTCACCCTGTGGCGACGCGTATTTCGAAGGTGGCAGGTTCCGCCCGCCGCCGTGCCCATGATGCCTTCGGTCACTGCCGCGATGCCTTCCCCCCCAGCGCCCGCGCCGGCCGCGGCCACGATCGCCGCCACGGTCCCCGCGCTCGCCCCGATCGCCTCGGTCGCTTCCGTGGCGCGGCGGGTAATTCCGCGTCGGGTTATAACTCGGCGCGAAATTCTGTGGCGCTGAATCGTTCGATTCTGGCTGCCGTTCCTCTGGCTCCGCGACTTCCCGTTCCGCGCTGCCCTCTAAGCGCGCACTTTCCACGCGTTCGCCTTCGTGTTCTGCAGCAGGTGATTCTTCGCCCGAGGGCGCTTCCGCCGCCGGGCTCTGTTCCTCGTGTGCTTCATCGAGTGGCAGAATCTCTTCGCGCACTCCCGCAGCCGCCAGCGTCTCACCCGGCAGAAGCTCAATCGTTGAGCCTCCCCGGCCGCCGGCTACAGCTGGTGCCGACACCTCGCCGTGTACGTGACCGTGATCGTAGTCCTCAAGGTTCTCGAACACGTCGCTCACGTACAGAAACGCGTCGCCGTCCAGGCCTATATCAACGAATGCCGATTGCATGCCCGGCAGGACCCGTGTGACTTTTCCTTTGTAGATGCTGCCGACGAGCGCAAACTCCTTCTCGCGCTCAATGTAGATTTCGACTAGCTGTCCTTCTTCCAATATCGCGACTCTCCGCTCGTGGGAGGTCGCGCTGATAACCAATTCTTTCGACATGAAAACTCCTTAGGATGCACCGCCGCCCGATCCTCTCTGTCGGAGGCCCAGGGCAAGGCGCCGTTCCGTTCCTCACCGGAACACGCTGGCCACACTTCCATTGTTGCGGCATTGCGATCGAAGCGGGAGGGAGTGGCCGCTCTGCGGCCCTCATACTGCTTTGACCTCTTGCCTTCGAGGCTGGTCCGTTGCCGGGCTCTTCCCGGAGTCACGGCGGACGTTGCGATCCTCACTCTAAAAATCCTTCTTGACCCTTTGGCGTTCCCGATGCTTCTTCGGGCTCGCCGGCCTTGCGCTGCCTACCTGAACGAAGGTCATGCGCCTGGCACTTGCGACCGCTCAGTTGACGAATCGGCGCAGCCGGACATTCATCACCAATCCGATCGCCAGAAATACAAACAATGTGGCCGACCCCCCGTAGCTCATCAGCGGCAACGGTATCCCCGTCACAGGCATTGCCCCAATGACCATGGCCACATTCACTAAAACATGGAACCCTAGCGCCGCTGCCACGCCCATGACCAGAAACATTCCCGCGCGGTCTTTCGCACGCTGGGCATTCTGCACTAAACGCAGCAACAACGCCATGTACAGCCCGAGAGCAATTAGCACGCCTTTGAATCCCTGTTCTTCCGCCCACGCCGACATAATGAAGTCGGAATACCGGACGGGAATGTAACCCAGTTGATTCTGGCTGCCGTTGCCGAAACCCTTCCCCCAGAAACCGCCTGAGCCCACTGCTATCTTTGACTGCAGCACTTGATAACCGGAACCCTTCGCGTCTTCTTCAGGATGCAAAAACGATGTCACTCTCTCCTTTTGGTATGGCTTCAGGACGTGCCACCCCACGGGCAGCATCAATACTCCTATCACCACGATTACCAAGGCATGTTTCCACTGCAGCCCCGCTAGAAATGCACCCACAATCAGCATGGGTATCAGCACCAATGCTGTCCCCAGGTCGGGCTGCTTCAGAATCAATACCAGCGGTAAGCCTACCAAAAGCCCTGCTTTTATCAAATCCTGCAGGGAGAGCTCATCCGTGCGCACTTCCGCGAAGAAGCGCGCCAACACAATGATTATAATCAATTTGACCAATTCTGACACCTGAAAGAATTCTCCCAGGATCGGAATCCACCTTTGCGCTCCAAAGCGCCGGTGCCCCACCAAAAGCACCGCCATCAACGCCGCAATCCCCAAGATATACAGCCACGGCGCTTGATCCATAATCACGTGGTAATCCAGCCTCGACACCACGAACATCAGCACGACCCCGATCACCAGCCAGCGCATCTGCTTTATGTGCATCCCCGTCAGTGTGCTGCCGTGTGTAGCCGAATACACCTCCACTACGCCTATCGCGCAAATCGCCGCCACGATGGCCAGCAGCCACCAATCGTAATCCCGTGCTCCCGGTGCGTCCTTCAACTTCTAACCTCCAGCCCTTTGTTCTTCTCGGCAATTGTGGCCGACTGAAAAACTGAAACTGATTACTGATTACTGAAAACTATTCCGTCCGGTCCTTCTCCTTCTCACTCGCTTCCACAACCGCCGTTGTCTCCTCCCGCTTTAACGCCGCCTTTGGTGCTTCCGGGCTCTGCTTTGCTCTGCTCTTCTCGATGCTCGGGCGCTCATTTTCCGCCGTCACTTGCCCCTGATTTTTCCTCGCCTTCTTGTCGTAGTAGGCCTTGATGATGTCTCTCGCGATGGGCGCGCCTGCCACGCCGCCGTGCCCGCCTTCTTCTACCAGCACGCTCACTACTATTTCCGGATTGCGCCGCGGTGCGTAGCCCACAAACCACGCGTTGTCCTTGAATTTCGCTTCTCCCTTGGCATAGCGCAACTTCGCGTCCGCTCCGATCGTTTGCGCTGTCCCCGTCTTTCCGCAAAACTCAATCCCTTCGAGCTTCACGGCGCCTGCGGTTCCTCCTTCGTTCACCACGCCGTACATGCCCTGCGTGACCTGCTCCACTGTGGAATCGGCAAGCTCCACATGCCGCGAGCTGACGTTTGCCGCGTCCTTCAACAGGTGCGGCTGCTTAAACTCTCCTCCGGACGCCACGCCGCCCACCATGTACGCGAGCTGCAGCGGTGTCACCATCAGTGCGCCTTGTCCGATTGACACGGAAATTGTTTCGCCCGGATACCACTTCCGGTGAAACGCCTTTTCCACCCATTCCTCGGACGGCACAAGTCCCGACTCTTCCGACGGCAAGTCAATTCCCGTCTTTGCCCCCAGTCCGAGCAGCTTGGCGTACTTCGATATCCGGTCAATTCCCATCCGCTGTCCGACGTTGTAAAAGAACACGTCGCAGGAATGCACGATCGCCGAGTGCAGTCCCACTTCGCCGTGCCCGCCCTTGCCGAAGACGTGGCACTTGAACAGGCGCCCGTAGAACGTCGCATAGCCGGGACAAAACGCCGTGAAACTCGGCGGCGGCACCTTCTCCTCGAGCATCGCCGTTGCCATCACCACTTTGAATGTCGAGCCCGGCGCCAGTTGCGCCTGTGTCCCGCGGTTCAGCAGCGGCTTGTCCTCATCCTCGTTTAGCCTCTGCCACTCTTCCTTCGAAATTCGGATCGCAAAATCATTCGGGTCCGGGGTCGGCCGGCTTACGTACGCCAGCACTTCTCCCGTCCGCGGGTCCAGCACGACAATTGCACCTTTTTTGTCCGCCAGCCCTTCCTCGGCGACCTGCTGCAAATCGTAATCAATGGTCAACTGAATCTGTTTTCCGGGAATCGCTTCTTGCTGGGACAGCTTCCCCATTTCTTTCCCGATGCTGTTGACGATCACGCGCCGCATCCCGTCGGTGCCCACCAGCAGATCGTTGTACTGCCGTTCCAGGCCGCTCTTTCCCGCGATGTCTCCGGGGCGCAGCTTGCCGTTGCTCTTTTCGATCTGGTCTTCGCTGACTTCCCCCACGTACCCGCTCACGTGCGCCATGAAGCCGCCCGGCAAATATCTGCGGCGGTGCACCATCAGCATTTCCAATAAGGGAATGTCCGAGCGATGCGATTCGATGAATGCCACGTCCGCCGGCGTCGCTTGCGGCTTGATCACAATCGGCTGGAATTTCGCCAGATTTTTCGTGTTATCGAGCTGGTCCCTCAAGTCGTCCAGCGACAAGCCCAGGCCCTCCGCAATCGCGGGCAAATTCTTGTCCACTTCCGCCTGGTCGTCCCTCAACAGCAGCACGCTGAACGACGGGTAATTGTCCACCAGCACGCGCCCGTCGCGGTCCAGCATCCTTCCGCGCGGCGCGATAATCGGAATCGAGCGCACGCGGTTGCGCTCCGCCATCACTCCGTATTTGTCGGCATCGATGACTTGAAGTTTCCAGAAGCCCAGGAGGAGGAGCCCCACCATCCCCACGATCACGTAGGACGCGAAGGCGAGCCGTTCTTGCGGCAACCGATTATCGTTGCGAAACCAGTACGACACGAAAAACCTGCGCGCGAGCTCTTTTCTTTTTCAGGGCTGAGCGGTACCCGCTCGCGCAATTTCTCAATTCTTCCGGCAGCGAATCTCTTCGAATTCTTCTTTTCTCGAAGCCCTGTTCCGGCTTCGATTCACTTCGGGAAGCGCCCGAATCGTCGCCCCACTTCCGAATCCGTCAAATCCGGGAAGTCTCACCAAAAGTAGCACTTGGCCCCAGGGGGCGCAACCCGTCCCGGAGGGCAGGTTTCTGCCTGCGCAACGCCCTATCTCCTGCGTTCCAACTTTCCCCCTCTCTTCTCCCCTATGTTTTGAATCGATTTATTTCATGCATTTTTCCGTTTCTCTCCCCGCCTTGCGACTTTATACTGGTAGGTTCGATCTCATCTCCGGAGGATTCTGTGAGTCGTTTCTGGGCCCGCCCCTTCTTTCTGCGCTGGCTACTTCCTAGCCTTGCTCTCGCCGTTTGTCTCGTTATTTCCTTTGGAGTTATGCGCCTCCGCTCGGCTTCGCCCATCGTTGATAAAAGCTCCCTTCAGGTTGTTACCGTCGAATCCGGCCCGATGATTTGCCGCGTCGAAGGCTTGGGTACCCTCGTTCCAGAAGATGTTCGCTGGCTCTCTGCCGGCACCGACGGCCGCGTGGACCAGGTCTTCCTCCGCCCTGGCGCGCACGTGAAGCCCGACACCGTCATTCTTCAGCTCAGCAACCCGGACCTGGATCGCCAAATCACTGACGCCGAATTGGCCATGAAGAAATCCGAAGCCGAGCTTGCCAATCTCCGCGTTCAGCTTCAGGCGCAGCTCTTGAATGAGAAGGCGCTCGAAGCGCAGTTAGAAGCCGATGCCGCGCAAGCGAAGCTCGAAGCGGAGCGCGATGAGGCCCTCTTCAAAAATCAGCTCGGCACTTCCATGAACGCCAAGATTTCCCGCGCCCGCGCCGATTCGCTGGCAACTCGCTTGCGCATTGAACACGAAAAGCTGGGCATCGCCGAAGAGGCTCGCCAGGCCCAGCTCACCGCAAAGCAGGCCGAAGTCTCCCAGATGCAGGCTCTCTACGCCTTGCGTACCGAGCAGAAAGAAGCTCTCCACGTGCGCGCTGGCATGGAAGGCGTGCTGGAAGAAGTCTCCATTGGCAACGGCCAGCAGATCGGACCCGGAACCATTCTTGCCCGCGTCGCCAATTCTTCCCGCTTGATGGCCCGCGTCCACGTTCCGGAGGCCCAGGCCAGCAACATCGAATTGAATCAACTTGCCGCGGTTAACCTACAGGACCGGTCCTATCCTGCTCGCGTCGCCCATATCGATCCGAACGTCCAAAACGGCACTCTCAGCATTGACTTGAAATTCTCCGGACCGCTTCCGCGCGAAGCCCGCACGGAACTCTCCGCCAGCGGTTCCATTGAAGTGGAACGGATTCCGCTCACCACCTTCGTGAAGTTTCCGCTGAATACCCGGGAGGGTCTGCCGCTTTCGCTTTTCAAGCTTTCCGACGACGGTAAAGAAGCCCGCCGCGTTGACGTCACTCTCGGGCGTGTCTCGAACGATCGGGTCCAAATTCTTCAGGGCCTTCAGCCTGGCGACCATGTCATCGTCTCCGACATGTCCTCCTGGCGCCGCTACAACCTCGTCCAGCTGAAGTAGTCTCTCCCACGTCGCAGCGCTGACTTTCATGCCAGCGCTCTGGAACGCGACGGCTGCCGCCACTCTCGTGCTTTCAACCAAATCCCCCAATCGTCTCCTCCTCCGATCTTCCTCCCCAGTTCCGCTCTCTTTTGTATTTCTTTGCCCGCCTTTCCTCCCGTAAAATGATAAATTCTCCATGTGGCCTCGTTCGGATAAGCCTCTCCGTCTCGCTCTGATCGGCATGTCCGGTTCCGGCAAATCCCATTGGGCAAAAAATCTTGCTGCTCTCGGCTGCCCCACCATTTGCTGTGATGACCAGATCGAACTCCGCCTCGCTCCTGTCCTCAAATCCGGCGGATACACCGGCATCAACGGCGTTGCCGCCTGGATGGGTTGGCCCGACAGTCCCGCTTACGCCGAGCGCGAAGCTCAATATCTCGCCGAAGAAATCAATGTCCTCGACGATGTTCTCACTGGTCCCGAAAAGGATCCCAAGCGCGAACTCGTTCTCGACACCACCGGCAGCGTCATTTGCACAGGCAACCACATCCTTCATCGTCTCCGCCGCAACATGACAGTCGTCTACCTCTCTGCCTCCAAGGAGGAAGTCGAACTGCTCATTCAGCGTTACCTGCGCGATCCGAAGCCCGTCCTTTGGCAAGGAGTTTTCAAGCCGCGCCCCGGCGAGACGCCTCACGATACCGTCGTCCGCTGCTATCCGCTTCTCGTCGCCGCGCGCCGCCTGAGCTACGAAGCCCTCGCTCACCTCACGGTGCCCACTCTGGCCACGCGCGAGCTTTCGCCTCCCGGCACGTCCCGCAACGCCGCCGTGGGCCAAGCCTTTCTGGAAAGGATCGGAGAACTCCTCGCCTCCCGCCGATGATTGCTGCCCGCCTGCAATTACATATTGTTGTCATCCTGAGCGGCGCGTTTTGCGCCGCGAAGGATCTCAACGTATCCTTTCTACTGAACGCACCCGGTGCATGTTCCAAGTCTGAAACTGACTACTGATAACTGATTACTTTCTTCCATGCGCTACCGAAGCACCGCCGGCAAGGCCCCGCTCACCTCACTTCGTGGCGCCGTCCTCCGCGGTCTCGCGCCCGACGGCGGCCTCTACATGCCCGCGGAAATCGCCCGCCACACGCCCGAGGAACTCGAAGAATTTCGCCGTCTCCCCTTCACCGAAGTCTGCTTCCGCGTCGTCCGGCCTTTCGCCACGCCCGATGTTCCCGAAGAGGTTCTCTGGCAGATTGTTGCCGAAGCCATCAATTTTCCCGTAAAACTCGTTTCCCTCTCGCCCGCGCTCCATATCCTTGAACTCTTCCACGGCCCCACTCTCGCCTTCAAGGATTTTGGCGCGCGTTTTATGGCGCGTCTCATGGGCTATTTTGTTCGCGGCGAATCACGTACCCTCACCGTCCTCGTCGCCACCTCCGGCGACACCGGCAGCGCCGTTGCTCACGGCTTCCTCGATGTCCCCGGCATACGCGTCGTGATTCTCTATCCTTCAAAGCGCATCAGTGAAGCTCAGGAAAAGCAGTTCACCACTCTCGGCCAAAACATCACCGCGCTCGAAATCTCCGGCACCTTCGACGACTGCCAGCGTCTTGTCAAGCAGGCTTTCGCTGACGAGCAGCTCAATCAACGCGCCTTCCTGACTTCCGCAAACTCCATCAACGTCGGCCGCTTGCTTCCGCAGATGTTTTATCACGTAGCCGCTTACCGCCAATTGCCCGTT
>Ga0187780_10002191_pt1 | contig 14748 bp, 10 predicted proteins | sample 1015_Q2_SP10_20__FD_132429 | JGI IMG/M metagenome (GOLD analysis project Ga0187780, IMG submission 132429) | Tropical peat soil microbial communities from peatlands in Department of Meta, Colombia - 1015_Q2_SP10_20_MG | ecosystem: Environmental > Terrestrial > Soil > Wetlands > Peat | place... | reverse complement strand
GGGATCGGGCTCCCCCACCAAGCCGGGGCGCGACTTTGCCATGTCCGCCTGCAGGCTCGCGAGTGTCGTGCGGAAATCGCGCGCTATGCCGGAAACGACCGACGTGAGCTGGATCGATGCCGCGACGTGGTGGATGAAGTAGATGAGGATGCCCAGATCCACCAAGGTGAGCGTCAGCGCGACGGTGATCGAGATGTGGGGAACGAAACTGCTCGCGGGAGCGCTCTCCACCGATCCCAGCGCCAGCACCGAGTAGACGAACGTCGCGACGAACGCACCGAGGCTGAACTGCGTGCCCAGGTCGCGGATGAAGTTGCGCAGCATGCGCGGGCCGAACTGCTGCGACGCGAGCTGGAGCACGAGGATCGTGATCGAGAACAGCACGCCGGCGACGGTGATCACCGCGGCGGCGATGGCGATGAGGATCTGCCGGGCGGCATCCGGGCTGCCGCTGGTGACGATTCCAGGCAGCGGGAATACCCCGCTCGCTGCGAGCCGATCGAGGATGTACGTGATGAGGAAGAGGAGGGCGACCACCACCACCATTGCGGTGGGCACGATCCAGAGGGTCGTGCGCAGCGCTTCGCGCCGCGCGCGGGAGACGGCGAATCGGGAGAACCAGCGGTTCTCAGAGGCGTGTCTGTCGGTCATCCCTGGCTCGCGGTGGTGGACGTGGTGATCACGTTGCCGACCAGACTTCCCGGCGCTCCAGTGATGAGCATATCCGTTCGCGGCCGATGAGTTCCGCTTTCGGCGATGACGAGTTCGACGAGCGCCGCAGCAGAGTGCGCAACCGCCGAGGATCCGCCAGGTTCGGGCCCCTAGGACGATTCCAGCAGTGCGCGGATTGCGTCAGGGGGGCGACTCCACGACGGCCCTGCCTCGGGACTCAGCGCCACGCCCTCGGATCGACGCGACGGCTTGTGTTCGAGCAGCGTGCACGCCAGGCCGGCCAGTGCGGTCGCGAAGCGCGAATCCAAAGATTACCGATGCACAACCGCTGCTTCCGTTGGCCCGTTCTGCCGTACTCAACCAGTGGTCGACGGGACACGCGACCTTAGACGCTGACCGATCCGATGACCGGGCCCATCCGCCGCTCGGGTGCAGCGTCAAGCAAGGGGGCAACGTTCGCGCCCATCCATGTGTTGCCCAACTGGGTGGCCATGCGGTCAAGGGTTTCAGCCGCGTCCGCGAAGATCACCAACACGACTTCATCATCCGCAACCTGGACGACCCGGAAGCCTTTGAAGCCCTCAATGGCGCGCATCTGGTCGGCGAGTTCGCGCTCAGCTCGTTCGAATAAGGTCGGGTCCACTGGCTCCTTGAAGCGCAGCGTATTGATGACGGCGTGCACGATCGCAAGGATAGCGGGCGGGTGGGGGCGTCCCGGTCCCTTGACGGGGTGCCAGGAATGGGGTTGGATGAGCGCTAACGAGGTTCGCAAGGTCCGTTTGCGGCCATTGCCGGCCTGTAGCGTCTGAGCAAACATGAGGCCCCCAGGCGTAGGATCCGCGCTCAGCCCAGCGATTCCACTGGTCACGCCTGTAGAGGAGCCACCATGCCCACTGTGATCGGCCACCATGATGTGAAGGACCAGAAGCACTGGCTTGCGTCGCCGAAGCGCGAAGAGGTCTTCGGGCCGCTTGGCGTCACCAACATCAGGACGTTCATCGATCCGCAGAACCCGACCCGAGTGGCGGTGCTCATGGACGTCCCCGACATGGACGCTCTCAGTGCCATGATGCAGACCGAAGCGGCGGCCGAGGCGATGGCGTATGACGGCGTAGTGGCCGAGACCCTGGTGATCCTCGTCGAGGCATAGTCCCGCCGGAGCCGTCAAGGATGAGGACGATCCTCTCGACCTGACACCGGCCCGCGAGATGCGCGAAGTCGTGGAGTCGATCCGTCACCTGGAGGCTGCCGTGCTCGGTGCGCGGTGGACCGAGGGCGTCGTGCTTCGTTATGGCGGGTTCTACGGACCGGGTACGTCGCTGGCGCCCGGTGCCGCCCAGACCGAGCTGATTCGCAAGCGCCGATACCCACTGGTCGGCGACGGTGGTGGGGTGTGGTCTTTCATCCACATCGCCGACGCTGCCGGCGCGACGGTCGCAGCCGTCGAACACGGAGAGCGCGGCATCTACAACGTCGTCGACGATGACCCTGCGCCGGTCGCGGAGTGGCTGCCTGCACTCGCACGGAAGCTCGGAGCCAGACCGCCGTTGCGGGTCCCGCGTTTCGTCGGCCGCATCTTCGCCGGCGAGACAGGTGTCGTGATGATGACCGAGCTACGCGGTGCCTCGAATGCGAAGGCGAAGCGCGAGCTTGGCTGGCGGCCTGAGCACTCGAGCTGGCGACAGGGATTCGCTGCGGTGTGACCTGGCGGGTTTCACCGCGCTGCGTGGCTGTTGGCGGCACAAGCGACTCACGGAATCGTCCTGAGCGCCACTGTACCGGCCGGTCTCGGTTGTCCTACGCGCCCCCCGAGACGATTGACGCACGCCAGGAATGCAGCGGCATCGTCGAAATCATCGAGTGCCGGCCAGCATAGCTCTTCTCGAGCGCCAGCGGTCCAGCCACCGGCGGTCCCGGAACGCCCGGACCGTAGTAGCCGTCGACATCCGCGATCACATCAGCACGGCCGGCGGCGTTGTAGAACACCATCGCGTTGAACCCCGATTCTGGGGACGCGCCGAGGTCGACGGTCGTGGAGTTGGCGACGGTCTCTCCGGCGGTGAAGTTCAGGTCGGAGGCGAGCGGTGGAGACCCGCCCCACGCTCCACTGCTCGGATTCGGGAAGACGGTGAGGTAGCTGCTCGCCGTGGGCATGGTGGCGGTCACATTGAGGACCAGCGCGGTCGGTCCTGACGAGACTGCCTCCACCCACTCCTCGCCTCTCCCGAGCGGGCACGGCGCCGGGTCCGGAGAGCAGCTCGAGCTCGTGCGCGTGTCGAAGATCCGCGTCGGGGCAACACCGACGAAAGCGCTCCCACCGGCCGTACTTCCGGTTCCGGTGAACCAGCCGTTGACGTCAGCGATCACGTTCACATACCCCGCTGCGTTGTAGAAGTTGACGTCGCCTCCGGAGCCTACCCCGACAATCACGCGATTCGGGACGGTCTCTCCGGCTGAGAAGTTGAGATTCGACGCCAACGGCCTGCTGACGCCATTCGGCCAGACGGTGAGATAGCTCGACGCAGTGGGGTTGACGACCGTCACGTTCATGATCACCGCCCCCACTTCGCTGGAGGGAACAGCTCCGCGACCCGAGACCTGGAGCGTCAGGGTCTGCCCGGGTCCCAGGGGAAAGTCGTGGCCCCCGTTGCTGGTCCGGGTGTCCAGGATTCGTGCGGGAGGAAGTGGTTCGAAGAGTCCCGCGTCACCGTATGAGTTGAGGTTGTCACCCACCCAACCTTCGACGTCCGCAATCACGTCCACCGAGCCGGCGGCGTTGAAGAAGCTCACCTGACCTCCGGCGCCCAACGCGACCTCGACGAGGTTGGGGATCGCCGCACCCGCATGGAAGTTGATATTGGAGACGGTCGGGCGCGAAAGCCCGGTCGGCCACACCGCGAGATAGCTGTTGGCGGTGGCATCCGTCACCGTCACATTGAGCAGCACCGCGCTCACGTCGGAGCTCGGAACACCGCCGCGCCCGGCTACCTGCAGCGTGAGCGCCTGCCCCGGGCCGAGCGGGTACGCATGTCCGCCGTTGCTGCCACGGGTGTCAAGAATCCGGGCCGGCGTCAGAGGATTGCTGGTGCCGCCGGGCAGCGGATCTACCGCGTTCGATGGCGCCGAGCGCGGGCTCGATTCAAAGGCATTGCTCGCGGTGACGGTGAACGTGTATGCGCCGGTGCCGAGTCCATAGATGACGATATCGGTTGCGCTGCCACTCACGTTGAAGCTGGATCCGTCTGACGAGATCACCTCATAGCCGGTGATGGCGCTACCGCCATCGTCAAGTGCGGGAGTCCAGCTCACCGTCGCAGATCCGATGCCGGCAACCGCCGTGACAGTCCCCGGTGCGCTTGGCTGATGGTTCCCGAGCATGATTGACAGCGTCGTGCTGTTGAACTCAGCGATGTCCGCAAGGCCGTCTTTGTTGAAGTCGCCCGAAACGACACCGAGAGGGTTGTCGAGCCCGGGGTACTCTGCGGCAAGTGTCATGGCGGAATTGGCGTCAACATGGGTGAGGTAGTGCAGCGTCTGGACCACCCCTGAGCCTGCATCGGTTCCAGCCGCAACCAGGTCCAGGCTGCCGTTCGAATCGATCGCAGCCGTGGTGATCGCCGAAGGAGTGCCAGGGGCGCTGAACGGGCCCCCTGGAGCAAAGCCGCCCCCGGTGGCGTTGCCCCAGAGCCACCCACCAGGCGACGCAATGTCGATAGTACCGTCGCCGTTCAGGTCGGCCGCGACCAGTTGGGTTGTGTTCGCCGTGGGGTTGACGTTGTTGCCGATCGGATACGACTCCACGCAGGCGCCCTCGCAGCGAATGACATACACGGTGCCGAACGGTCCGGCGGCCGTCCCGATCGCGATGTCGTCCTTGCCATCGTGATCGAAATCGGCGACCGCGATACCACCTGATTCGGTGCCTGGGACATCAACGTTGAAGCCGGTCGAGAACGTCCCGTCGCCATTCCCATAGACGACGGAGACTTCATTGTTCGTGGGCTCGTAGGCGAGGTCGAGCTTGCCGTCTCCATTGAAATCCCCCACGGCGATCGCCGGCGAACCCGTCGTCGTTGACTCAACCAGCGTTCCGGCATTGAAGCTGCCATCGCCGTTACCGGCGAGCAGCCAGACGCCGCCTTGGGTGTAGACGCTGTGGGTCTGCCACCCAGAAATCACGAGGTCGAGCTTGCCATCGCCATTGAAATCCCCGGCGACTATGTGGCCACCATTGCCGCCATAGTCGAAGTTCGACGGGAGTGGTATCGGAGCTTCTGCCGTGAACGTTCCATCACCGTTACCGAGGTAGACAAGGAGATCAGCTCCCAGCAGTGCGAGGTCGGGCCGGCCATCCCCGTTGAAGTCGGCCTTGATCATGACGGTCTCCGAAGCTGGGAGCGTGTACGTCGTCCCCGCCCCGAACCCGGCCCGCGCATGCGCGCCATTGGATACGAAGGCTCCAGCGGCGACGAGCAGCGCTGCTGCCATGAACCCTGCCCCGCGTCGCTGCAAGCGTTGACCTCGCGGCCGTGCTTCGAGCTGGCTCGCGGCGCGTGCCCAGGATATGCGCAGCATTGGGGGTTCCCTCCCTGTCGCCACTAAGGCGATCCTATCCCTCGACAGGTAATCGTACTCGAAACTCGGCAATGCGTCCTGCGTTGGGCGTCAAACGGCAAAGACCGGTCGCTCCGCCGGTGACGATGTGCCGTGTCAACCCGACATCGGCTCGGGCAGGAGATCCGCGGACGGGCGCTGATGGAACGCGTGAGTCCGCGTTCGAGGTACGACTGCGACCATTACCCGAAGCCCGTCAGCCTCGCGTCAACCGAACTCTCTCACACGTACACGGATGGGCGGGCCTGGATTCGAACCAGGGACCGTGGGGTTATGAGCCCCCTGCTCTAACCGGCTGAGCTACCCGCCCTGAGGCCAACTCTAGCCCGCCGGTCGCCGCGGGGCATGACCCTCCCCGTCTCGGCCACCATAGAGGTCATGAGTGAGATCCCTCCGGTCGTCGTCGACTGCGACAGGGCGCTGGCGGCCGTCCAGCACCTCGTCGACAACGTCAGGCCGGACCAGTGGGCAGCGCCCACCCCCTGCTCCGAGTGGAACGTGCGCCAGCTGCTCCAGCACATCGCGGGAGGCAACGCGATCTACGCCAGCATCGCCACCGGCGAGCGTCCGGCGGGCCCCGTCACCGCGGAGGAGCGCGCGGTCGACCGCCTCGGCGACGATCCTGTCGCCGGCTTCCGTGCCACGGGCAAGCAGATGCACGACGCCTTCGCCGCCCCGGGCTTTCTGGAGGGCGAGTACGACGCCCCGATGATGGGCAAGCAGCCGGGGTCGATGCTCGTGCACATGCGCATCAACGAGCTCCTCGTCCACGGCTGGGACCTCGCCCATGCGACCGGCCAGCCCCCGAACCTCCCCGAGGACCTCGCCGAGCAGGCACTGGCGATGTGGCGCCACGCGCTCGCCGGCCGGCCCAGGGGCAACGGACCCTTCAGCGAGGAACGATCCGTCCCCCACGATGCCCCGGCGAGCGACCGTCTCGCCGCGTTTCTCGGACGGCAGCCCTGAGCGCTCCAGCCCCGCGCCGCCCCGGCAAGGATCAGTACTTCCTGCTCATCGCCCTCGCCGCGCGCACGCGCGCCGACTGCCTGGGCCGGCGGGTCGGCGCGGTCATCACCCGCGACGCACGTGTGCTCAGCACTGGTTACAACGGCACCCCGTTCGGCATGCCCAACTGCTCGGAGGGCGGCTGCCACCGCTGCTCACGCCGCGACGACGACGGGCTCCGTGGCGGTGCGTACGACATCTGCATCTGCGTCCACGCCGAGCAGAACGCGCTCCTCACCGCCGTGCGCTTCGGGCAGCAGACCCTCGGCGCGTCGATGACCTCGACGACGCAACCGTGCTTCGGGTGCCTCAAGGAGATGGTCCAGGCGGGGATCACCGAGGTGCACTACCTGCATCCGTGGGACCCGATGGAGGCGTACAACGATCGGGCGCTCGTGCAGCAGTACGCGGCGCTGCGGGCGCGGTTCGACACCTTCGCTCAGGTCGGTGATCCGGCGATGGACACCCCGGACCTCTTCGGAGCGTTCATCGAGCAGGGCTGATCTCCTCGGAGGAGTCGCCCGCGTCGACAAGTTGCACGCGCTCGTGCTCCACCGCCTCGGCCAGCGCGCGCACTCGCGAGAGGGTGTCGATCTCCTCCGGTGACTTGTCGTGCCGCCAGCGCGCGATGCGAGGAAAACGAAGCGCGAACCCCGACCGATGCCGCGAGGATACCTGCACCGCGTCGAACGCGATCTCGAGCACGATCCTCGGCTGCACGGTGCGGTAGTGTCCGTGATCGCTGACGGTGATCTCGTGCAGCAGCGCGGTCATCTCGGCGATCTCGGCGTCGGTCAGGCCGGTGTACGCCTTGCCGATGGTCGCCAGCGCGTCGCTGCCGTCGACGCGCACGGCGAAGGTCACATCGCTGAGCACTCCACGGCGCTTGCCGTGACCCCACTCCGCGCCCACCACGACGACGTCCAGCGTGTCCAGCGGCCGCTTCAGCTTGAGCCAGTTCAGCCCTCGCCGGCCGGGCGTATACGGCGACTCCGGTTGCTTGAGCAGCAGGCCCTCGTTGAACCGTGCGCGAGCATCATCGAAGCGCCGATCGATCTCCTCGACACCACGTACAGACTCGAGATGCGCGAGGGTGAGTGGATACGGGACCGACAGCGCCTCGAGAAGTTCTCGGCGCTCGCGCAGCGGATGGTCGAGCAGCACCGTGTCTCCGACGACGAGCAGATCCCAGGCGACGTAGATCACGGGCACCGCGTCCATCACGGCCGCACCGGGCGAGACCCGGCCGAGCCGCGTCTGCAAGGCGTGGAACGGCATGACACGGCCGTCGCGGAACGCGAGGATCTCGCCGTCGAGCATCGCGTCTGACTCGAGGTGCTGCGCCGCGGCGGCGATCTCCGGGAACTGCGCCGTGATGTTCTTCAGGTCTCGGCTGTACAGCGCCACCCGGCTGCCACGCCGGTGGATCTGGCACCTGATACCGTCATATTTGTCTTCAACCCAGACGTCCTCGCCCAGCCGCGTGACCGCCTCCGTCGCATCGGCGACCGGGGTGGCGAGCATCGAGCGCAGCGGCACGAACCAGAGTGGCGCGGCCTCGTCGAGCCTGCCGTCATGGGCCAGGCGGGCTGTTGTACCGAGATCGCCGATCACCATGACGGCACGGCTCACAGCGGCCTGCTCGGCCGCGAATGCGCGGGCGATCGCCTCCTCCACCAGGCCCTCGCGCAGGCCGATGCGCATGTCGCCGCTGATGAGCTTGGCGATGTACCGGGCCTCTTCTGCGGTCACCCTTCCGAGCAGGGCGCCGAGCAGCGCCGTTCGTGCGCGCGATCCTCGCGAATCCGCGATCTCACCGAACGCGCGGTCGAGCTCGGCAAGCGGGATCGCCGCCGTGTCCGCGGGCCCGCGAAGCTCGAGCACATCGCGCATCACGTCGCCCGCATCGGAGTGACGGCGCCAGGCGCGACGGATGGTCTCGTCGTCCGCTCCGCTCACCTCGCGCAGCACCGCCGCGAACGCAGCCCCGCCGACGTTCAGGGTGCGCTCGTCCCCCGCGGGGAACACGCTCCCGCCGAAGTACCGCGCGGCGAGCTCCAGCTCGTCACCGGCGGTGGCGCCGAGGAACTCGGCGAGGACGCGCACCTTCTCGAGCTTCGACGTGGTCCCGGCGATCGCGTCGCCGGCGCGCGCGAAATCGAGCAGCGTGGTCATCTGCCGATCATCGCCCACGCGCGGGCGACGCCGGCCGCGCCTGGCCAGAGGGCCGCGACGCGCGAGCTACGACGAGGGGTTGAAGATGGGCGGGGGTTGCCCGGCGCAGCCCGCGCAAGCGGCCGACCACCAGAGGCTGCCGCCGGATCCCTGCCAGAACGCGGCGAAGGCGTTGGTGTACCAGTTGACGACCGAGAGGCTGCCCACGGAAACCACCTTGTTCAGGAGATCCGGCCCGATCCAGCCGTAGGACGGGGCGTAGATCGCCGAGGCCAGGCCGTTCGAACGCTGCATCACAACGGTGACCGAGCTCACGCCGTTGCCCGCGGCGACGGGACGTCCGGTGCTGACTGAGGAGACCTCGGTCGGGGTCGAGCCCCCGTTGGACGTGATCGCAGCCGCCCATACCGACCCGGCGGACGTGCGCCAGACGGCATCGAAGCTCGATGTGCCCGAGACCGCAGCCGTCGGATCGCTGGCAAGACCGCCCTGCCCGACCTCCTGGGCACCGAGCCAACCGTAGGAGGTTCCGAGATCGGTCCACAGGTTGCCTGACGGGTCACGCCAGACCACCGCCACCTCGCCGCTCGACGACGCCACCGCATCGGGATTGCCGGCGACCACGCCGCTGTTGAGGGGCATCGGCCCGGACCAGGAGCCGGTGTAGCTGTCGGCCCAGAGCGTGCCGTCAGCCGCCTTCCAGATCACCTCGAGCTGGCCGGGTCCCTGGCTCACGGCCGTCGGAGCCGATCCGACGGCGGCGGGCCCCACGGAGAGCTGCACCGGGGCGAGCCACGACTCGCTGCCGAAGAACCCGCTCTTTGAGGTGACCTGCCAGATGTTGCCCGACGAGTCCTCCCAGAACGCGTCCACCTCTCCGGGTGACGGGGAGACGACCGCGGGGTTGGACGCCGCATCCGCAGGGCTGATCGCGACCGGAGGCGCCGCCTGCCAGCCCTCGTTGCGGTAGGCGAGGTCGTACAGCTTCGAGTCGGTGCCCCGCCAGACGACGTCGATGTCGCCGGGTTGATCGGAGACGCTCTGCGGCGTGGCCGCCACGTTGGTCGACGCGAGCTCGACCGGGGTCTGCTCGGTCTCACGCAGCCAGCCGATGATCGGCGTGTACCCGTTCGCGGTGACCCGTGAGCCGTTGAGCGGGAATCGATCCGTCCCGGATGGGGTCGCGTTCTGCTCGACGACGTCGACGTAGCCCGGTCCGACGTCGCGCACGATCGCCACGTGCCCCGAGCCGTCCCAGTAGCTGCCCAGCCAGCCCGGAGCGAAGATCATCAGGTCGCCCTGCATGGGCGGGGTGCCGCCGCCGTTGGGGAACTGGGCGAGCGGGATCGGCAGCGCGGGGCCGGCCTGCCACATGGTGTTGGCCCCACCGGTCGCGCCATACGCGTACCAGTTGGCAGGCTCACCCCACGCGTAGTACGCGTAGCGGACCGCGAGCTCCTCGCACTGGAACTCCGGGCCGAACGTGCATCCGTTGGGCGCGCCGCATCCCACGTCGTTGAACGAACCGCCGTTGCCGTATGCGGTGAGGTTGGAGCAGTTCGTGACCCACGTGGCCCACGTACACCCGCTGATCAGCGGCGAGCCGTAGGTGCCGGTGCCCGAGTAGACGGCAGCGAGCATGCCGTGGGTGACGGTCGACGCGGGCTGTGACGATGCCATGCGCTGCGACGCGGGCGCGGTCAGCGCCACCACCGCGCCGACGCTCCGCGCGACGGTGCCCAGCGCGGGCGTGCTCGTGCCTGCAGCGCCCGCGCTCACGACCGGTGCGAAGGCTGCCGATCCGGCGATCAGCAGGGCAAGCGAGAGCCGGGGGACGTTCGCGTGCATGCCACCCCAGCCTGCCAGAGAGGGTCTGACGTTGCCGTCACATCGCCGCAACGATCGAGTTCGGCAGGCGGTGACGACGGGCCCTGCGGATCAGGGTCGCCGGGCTACTGGAACCAGCCCTGGATGTCGACCGCCGCGTTGACGCTGCCCGCGGCGTTGAAGAGCTCCATGAACCCGTCGTCAGGGCCGGCAGCGGTGTCCAGCTGGACCACGATCAGGTTGGGGCGCACCGCGCCCGCGCTCAGGTTGATGTCCGACGACCCCGGCGCCTTCGACAGCGCCGCGGAGTACCCGACGAGGTACGTCGACTGGGTGGGGGCGATGCCGGTCAGGTTGGCGATCACCGCCTGGACGACCGTGCCGCTGCCCACGGTGGGGACACCTCCCTGACCGGCCACGGCGACGAGCCGTGAGGCGCCGGCGCCGATCGCGCCTGTGGAGCAAGCCGGGTAGCTCTGGCGGGTGTCACAGATCCTGCTCGGCGCGATCGCCTGGTACTGGTAGCCGGCGGTTGCAGACGCGGTGCCGTACCAACCGTTCGCGTCGAGAACGACGTTGATCGTCCCGGCGGCGTTGTAGACACAGACCGACGTGGGCTCGCCCCCCGTCGCCGCGGGCCCCAGCTCGACCATGACCCGATTGGCCTCGACCGCGCCCGGGGTGACGTTGATCGTCGACACACCCGGGAGCCCCACGGTCGTCGCGCATGTCCCGTTCGACGACGTGGGATAGACGGTGAGGTAGGTCGCGGCGGTTCCCGCGACCGCGGTGAGGTTCAGGACGGCGGCCGCGGCCGTTCCGTCGCTGGGGATGGTCCCCTGCGCGACCGTGACCCGTCGTGCGGTACCGGCGGCGATCGCGCCGTGGCAGGCGTACGTCGAATACCGCGTGTCGCAGACACGGGTCGGCGCGATGGGATGGAACTCACCGGCAGGCGTCGGCGATCCCGGCGGGGCGAAGTAGCCCTCGACGTCGACCACGACGTTCACCGTCCCGAGCGAGTTGAAGATGGTCACCTCGCCGTTCGTGCCGAGGGTCACGGTCACCAGGTTCGGGGTGACCGTTCCCGCGGCGAAGTTCAGGTCCGAGACGCTCGGCTTCACCGTTCCGGCCGGGTACAGGGCGAGGAGGCTCGACGCCGTGCCCGAGACCGCCGTGACGTTCAGGACGGCTGCGACGGCTGTGCCGGGAATCGCCGGCGATCCGAGCCCGGTCACGTGGATCGTCCTGGTCGCGTTCGGCCCAAGCGGCGTCGGCGGCGTCGACCTCGTGTCGAGGATGCGGAACGGATTGACCGGGACGTAGTTGGCCAGCGGCACATACAGGTACGACGACGCCGTGTTCTGCGTGCTGGACCCGAGCGAGTCGGTCGCCACCGCGTACACGAGGCTCGGACCCGGCGGCTCGGGTGGGGTGGTGAAGGTGAACGAGTCCGGCGTGAGATTGCTGACCGTGATCGGCGACCCGGCGAAGGTCACCGTGGTCCCGGTCGCGAAGTCCGAACCGGCGACGGTGACGACCTGCCCGCCCCCGCCCGATCCCGACGATGGGGTGAGCGAGGAGATCGACGGGCCCGCAAAGGTGTACCGCGCGATGAACGTGTTCCAGCACGTGTTGACCGTCGCGCAGCTCGTCCCGCTGTTGCCGTCGTTGTCAGAGGAGACCACCCAGACGTCGGTGGGATGCAGCGGATCCTGCACCGCACCCGAGTACGCACCCCAGGCGCATGACGAGCATCCTCCCGGGCTGTAGTAGTCCGCGCTGGTGTGCAGGGTGGTGAACGTGCTCCACGCGCCGCCGTTGATGGAGGCGAGCTGCATCGACTCGAGCGCGGAGCTCGAGGATTCATCGAACGTGAGGATTGCGTTACCCGAGCTGTCGAGTGCGACCGACGGGTAGTACAGATAGGCGCCGTTGACGCCTTCGGGAGTGAGCTGCGTCGGCGAGCTCACCGCTCCAGCGGTCGTCGCTGTCGCGGTGACGACGTTGATGCACGAGCGCAGGTGGGTATCACCGCTCGGTGTGCATCCCCAGTTGCCGGTGGCCCACAGCATGTTGCTGCCCCAGACCAGATCGAGGAAGCGGTCGTCGCCGGTCTGCAGGGTTGCGCTCGTCCCTCCCTGGGAGGCCGCGGGTGGAGCGTTGGTTCCGCTCGGCTCCGAGCCTGTCGTGGCGCACGTTGGACCGGTGACGTTCTGCGCCTCGGGCGAACCCGCGTACGAGAACACCGCGTATGTGCTCGTCGCGGCGCCCATGCAGTTGGCGTCGTTCACGATCTCGTACTCGACGCTGGACAAGCCCAACCCCATCGCCGGCTGAATGCCGAGCGGACCCTCGGTGAACGCGCGAGCGCTGTTGACGCCGAGTGATCCGGTCGCGAGGTCGGCACGCTGCACGATGTCGGTCTGACTTGCCACCGGGTTGCCCGAGAGGCAGCTCGAGTAGTCCCAGGCGAGTGCGACCACGGTGCTCGTCATGCCCAGCGAAACGTCGGTGGCAACCGGACCATCCCCCGGGCCCAGAGACGCCAGGTTGTTGAACGTCCGCGGGGTCTGCCATGCCGCGGTCGGATCCGCGTTCGACGCGACGACCGCGATCTCGCTGCCGTCGTTGGTGCAACCCGAGCGCGCGGCGTTGTACTGCAGCACCGCGAGGATGAACCTGCCTGAGAACGGGTCGTAGACGACCTTGGGATCCTGCACCGCCCAACCGCTCGATGTGCGCACCATGTTGTTGATGTCGAACGTCGCGAGCGCACTGCCCCCGGTGCGGCTGTAGACGAACACGGCGCTGTTGACGGCCTCGACGACGTCGCTCGCGCCCTCGGCGATGCTCGGATCGGCCGGAGTCGTCGTCGCGGCATTCCCGGAGCCGGCTGCGGCGATCGCCGCCTGTTCACCGCCCCCCGCAAACGCCGAGAGTTGCGCGGGCGACGAGCCGGGGCTCAGCGACGATGCGAGCGATGCGGCAGATGTGGGCGTCGCCGGCCACGTGAAGGACAGTGCGGCGACCAACGCGGACGCAAAGGAGAACGTACGGCGCACTGTCCCGATTCTAGGAGTCATTTCCGGCAGTGACACATCGCGGTGACGGTGGTCACCGAGTCGTGACATCGCGGCCTGCGGCACGTATTCGGGCGATGGCGATCGCCCAACCACCGTCCCGGCGTCAGGCGCCGGCGATGGCGTATAACTGCCGCATCCGGACGGTGCCGGGCGGATCACCCCTCAGGAGGTTCACATGAGCGACCTACGTGCCTGGAAGCCCGTGTCCCTAGCCGATGACGACGACGACGAGGGTGACGAAGAGGAAGACGACGAGGACGAGTAGCTCCCTCGACGCGGCGGAGCGCTTCCGCCAGGTCAACCTCATCGCTGACCCGCTCTATGGATACATAGAGATCACCAAGGATCAGCCCGGTGAGGCGAGCGAGCGCCAGCTCCTCGACACGGTCTGGTTGCAGCGTCTCCGCCGCGTGCACCAGTTGCAGTCGGCGTGGTGGGTGTATCCCAGCGCCGAGCATTCACGATTCACGCACCTGCTCGGCGCGATGCATCTTGCGAGCCTCTTCGCGCGTCGCGTCGACAGCTCGCTGCGCACGGCGTTTCCGGACACGCCCTCACCCGCCCTCGTCGAGGAGACGCTGCGCATCGCGGGGCTGCTCCACGATGTCGGCCACGGTCCCTTCGGGCACTTCTTCGACCACGAGGTGCTCGAGCGGTGGCACCTCGACCACGAGATCATCGGGCGTCACCTGGTGACGCATCAGCTTGCCGACATCGTCGCGTCACTCCGGGCGAGCCCGGCCGGCCGCTTCGAGCGCGGCGAGGCGGTCGATCCGTCGTGGGTGGCCTGGGTGATGGCCGACGCGGACATCCCCGGCTACACACCACCGGACTGGCTGCGCGCGCTCAAGCCCATCCTCTGCGGTCCGGCGACGGTCGACAACCTCGACTACGTCCCTCGCGACGCCTACATGTGCGGCATCAGCCTCGGGGCGGTCGAGGTGCAGCGGCTCATCCATTACACGTTCGTGAGCGGCGACAGCATCGTGCTGCATGCGCACGCGACCGGGGCGCTCGAGATGTTCCTCGCGTCGCGCCTCTACATGTACCTGCAGGTCTACCACCACCGCACCGGGCGCCGGTTCGACCTGTCCATGCGCGAGATCTTCGCGGACACGATCGCGCAGCTCCTGCACGGCAATCCTCTCGAGCATCTCGATGAATACGAGCTGCTCAACGACTGGTCGGTGCTCGTCGCGGTGCAGCGCTGGCAGCGGGAGGATCCCGGCACCGAGCGGCGCCGCCTCGCCGACGCGTGGGCGCGCATCGCGGCGCGCGACCTCCCGTGGCATCTGGCGTATGAGAGCGTCGTGCACAAGGGCATGGACACGTCGACGCTGCAGGAACAGCTCGACGCCCAGCTCGCGTC
>Ga0187780_10002190_pt1 | contig 14750 bp, 12 predicted proteins | sample 1015_Q2_SP10_20__FD_132429 | JGI IMG/M metagenome (GOLD analysis project Ga0187780, IMG submission 132429) | Tropical peat soil microbial communities from peatlands in Department of Meta, Colombia - 1015_Q2_SP10_20_MG | ecosystem: Environmental > Terrestrial > Soil > Wetlands > Peat | place... | reverse complement strand
GATCCGACCATCCACCAGTACATGCACGAAGTCCGGAATGATGTGGTTCAACAGCCTCTGATAGTGTGTGACGACCAGGATCGCCCGCTCGGGACTGCGCATGGCGTTCACGCCCCGCGCGACAACCTTGAGTGCATCGATATCCAGGCCTGAATCGGTTTCGTCCAGAACGGCAAGCCGTGGTTCGAGCACGGTCATCTGCAGAATCTCATTGCGCTTTTTCTCACCGCCCGAAAATGCCTCGTTCACCGAGCGATTCAGAAACTTTTCGTCCATCTCCAGAAGCTTCATCTTCTCGCGGAGTCGAGGAAGAAAATCCATGGCGTCCATCTCCTCTTCTCCGCGCTGTTTGCGGATGGCGTTGACCGCGGAGCGCAAGAAGTAGGCGTTGCTAATCCCCGGAATCTCGACCGGGTACTGAAACGCCAAAAACAGACCCTCGCAGGCGGCCTCCTCGGCTTTCATGGCCAACAGGTCTTTGCCATTGAAAAGAACCTCGCCGCCGGTGATCTCATAGGTTTCGCGGCGGGCCAGCACCTGTGCGAGAGTGCTTTTCCCGGAGCCGTTCGGCCCCATGATCGAGTGCACTTCGCCGGCGTCGAGTGTGAGCGTCACGCCTTTCAGGATTTCGTTGCCATCCACCCGGGCATGCAGATCCTTGATCTCAAGCAGACTCATCCGTTCTCCCCATCATCCTTTCCTGTGCGTGGTGCTTGCCATCGTTTCTGTTCCACGGCCGTTTCAATCTCGCGCCTATCCGACGCTTCCTTCCAGACTGACACTCAGCAGTTTTTGCGCTTCGACCGCGAACTCCATCGGCAGTTCCCGGAAGACACGCTTGCAGAAGCCGTTGACGATCATCGACACGGCATCTTCGGCCTTGAGTCCACGCTGACGCAGATAGAACAACTGATCCTCACCGATCTTGGACGTGGAGGCCTCGTGTTCCATGCGGGCCGTCGAATTCTTCACCTCGATATAGGGAAAGGTATGCGCCCCGCACTGTTCACCGATCAGAAGCGAATCGCACTGGGTGTAGTTTCGCGCGCCGGTGGCGCCTTTCATGATGGCCACCTGCCCGCGATAGGTATTCTGTCCATGGCCTGCGGAGATACCTTTGGACACGATCGTGCTGCGGGTGTTCTTGCCGATGTGAAGCATCTTCGTGCCGGTGTCGGCCTGCTGATAGTTGTTGGTGAGCGCAACCGAGTAGAACTCGCCCACGGAGTTTTCGCCTTGTAGAATACAGCTCGGATACTTCCAGGTGATCGCCGAGCCGGTCTCGACCTGTGTCCAGGAGATTTTCGAGTTCCTCCCACGGCACGCACCGCGCTTGGTGACAAAATTGTAGATTCCACCCTTGCCATTCTTGTCGCCCGGATACCAATTCTGTACCGTCGAGTATTTGATCTGGGCGTCGTCGAGGGCGATCAGCTCGACCACGGCCGCGTGAAGCTGGTTTTCGTCTCGAATCGGCGCCGTGCATCCTTCCAGATAGCTGACGTACGCCCCCACGTCCGCGATGATCAAGGTGCGCTCGAACTGGCCAGTCTCTGCCGCGTTGATGCGGAAGTAGGTGGAAAGTTCCATCGGACAGCGTACGCCCTTGGGCACGTAGACGAACGAGCCGTCACTAAAAACCGCTGAATTGAGCGTCGCAAAAAAGTTGTCGGTGTAGGGAACCACGCTACCAAGGTATTTCTTCACGAGATCGGAATGATTCTGAATCGCTTCGGAGAATGAACAGAAAATGACACCCGCCTCGGCGAGTTTTTCCTTAAAGGTCGTGGCAACCGACACGCTATCGAAGACCGCGTCCACGGCCACGCCCGCGAGCATCTTCTGCTCCGCCAGCGGAATGCCCAGCTTCTCGTAGGTTCTCAGAATCTCAGGGTCCAGCTCGTCCAAGCTCTTAAGGGAAGGCTTCTTCTTGGGAGCCGAATAGTAGGAAATGGCCTGGTAATCAATCGGCGGGTAGTGCACATTGGCCCATTTGGGCTCAGCTTCGGACTTCTGAAGCGCTTCCCAATGCCGGTAGGCCCGGAGCCGCCATTCCAGCATGAACTCAGGCTCGTTCTTTTTCGCCGAAATCAGGCGGATGATGTCTTCATTCAGACCCTTCGGAGCGCGGTCCTCGTCCACGCTGGTGACGAAGCCCCACTTGTATTCCTGTTGGGCCAAATCTCGAATGGCGTCGGTATTCGAACTCATTGAATCCTCCCGGAGGCGATGGTCGGCAGGACTCGCCCTCGTGCGTCCCGGATGGGGGTGAGTTGCAAGGGATGCGCCAGATCGGAGAGCGTCACTTTCTCCAGCACGCCTCGGATGGCCTGATTGATGATCTGCTGATTGCTTTTAATCGGGCAGCCGGACTCGAGGTTGCACAACCCAGTCACCTCCGTGCTGCATTCGGTTAGCGCCATCGGCCCTTCGATCGCGGCGATAATTTCCAAAACCGAGATCGCCTGTGGATCTCGCGACAGAAGGTATCCGCCGCGGATCCCGCGATGAGAAACAAGCAGTCCGCTTTGCAACAACTCCTTCAGCAGCTTGCTGACGGTGGAAAATGGCAGGCGTGATTCCTGGGCTAGGTCGCGGGCGGTCCGAAGCGGGCCTCCCTGTCCCCGGGCGATGCAGGTCATCAGAACCAGCCCGTAGTCCGTTAGTTTTCCAAGCCTTACCATCGAGAGGCTCCCATCCTCGATACAGGACCAATTCAGTCCGATTTCCATTCTAGCAGCCCTGACAAACCCATTGCAAGGTCATTCCGCAACGTCGCCCGGTGTTATAGTCTCGCTCCGAACCGAGGGCAGTGGTGGCTCAGGGCGAACGGGAGCAGGAAATGGTCCTTCCGATCAAGGAGACCGGCATGGGCGAGCAGGGGCGGGCGCTGTTTCTCCTGTTCCTGTTTGCCATGCTCATGCCCTCGCGCCTACTCGCACAAGACAAGACCATCTCCGGCGAATTTTTCGTTGACCCACCGACGCTTGTCTCGCTCGGCTTCGAGTGGCGCGTCAGCGGCGATGACAATCGCAACGCGCGTGTCGAGGTGACCTACCGAAGGAAAGGGGAGCGGGAGTGGCGAAAGGCCCTGCCGCTTTTGCGTTTAGCGCACGAGTCAGTACCGGGGGGCACGCCCCGTGACGGCGCAGGCCATTACTTCCGTTATGTCGCGCCCAACATGTTTGCGGGCAGTATTCTAAATCTCCAGCCGGGAAGCGAGTATGAATGCCATTTTGTTCTTTCCGACCCGGACGGAGTCGAGGGCCAAGCGGAGAGAACGGTCACCGTAGCTACGCGCAACGAGCCCCAGCCCTCTGCGGGGGGACACACCTATCATGTCTATCCATTCGGGTATACCGGTACCAAGCAAGAGCCCGCGTTCACCGGGCTGCTGGCGGCGTATTACCTGGGTGCGGACGAATCCGATCACTCCAACGCGGCGCCGCCGCGGGTTCAGCCAGGCGATATTATTTTGGTACACGCGGGAGTTTATCAAGACCACCGCTTCGTCTACGGCGGCTTCGACCGAACCATCGCGGCGTATGGCACTCCCTTCGATGGCACCTACTATCTAACAGAAAGCGGCAGACCCGATAAACCGATCGTCATCAAAGCTGCTGGTGATGGCGAGGTGATCTTTGATGGTGACGGCTGCCAGAATCTGTTCAATCTGATGGCAGCGAACTACAACTATTTCGAGGGCATCACGGTCCGCAACACCAACGTCGCGTTCTTGCTGGGAATCAAAAACATAGCCGGATCGAGTGGCTTTACATTGAAGCATTCGCGGATTGAGAATGTCGGTCGCGGCGTCGAGGACGATTGGTCGGGTTCGAAGGATTTCTACATCGCCGACAATGTTTTCATTGGGCGGCACGATCCAAACAGGTTGCAGAGCTGGTGGACGCCTACCGTGTGGGCGAAGTTTCCGGGCTACCCGGCGCTCATTACGTCGGAATATGCGGTCAAGATCTATGGCCAAGGCCACGTGGTGGCGTACAACTACGTTGCCAACTGGCACGACGGAATCGACATTGCCACGTACGGCGACCCCGATGGAACGCCCGACGAAGTGCGCGACCGCGTGCCGATCTCGATCGACTTCTACAACAACGACATCTATAACATGGCCGACAACTGCATTGAGGCCGACGGCGGAGCGCACAACATTCGCGTCTTTCGGAATCGCTGCTTCAATTCGGCGGGCGGTGCCCTGAGCGCGCAGCCTACATTCGGCGGGCCGCTCTACTTCTATCAAAATCTCGTGTACGACACGACCACGGGCGGCCCTCTAAAACTGATCGATACGCCGGCCGGAGTCCTCATTTATCAGAATACACTTTTCGGCCAGGGGCGTCTGATGGGACCTGCCTCGAATGTCCACTTCCGGAACAACCTGATTTTGGGAGATGGCTGGGCGGATCCGGTTCTGAATCTGCGTACCTTCACGAACTACTCGACCTCCGACTACAACGGCTTTCGTCCGAATCTAAACGTGGAGGATCGCTTTGAATGGAATTCGCCCAGATTTGATCTCCTGGCGGATTACACTGGGCAGCTCGTCACACGCCACTTCCCGTCGCTCCAGGAGTATAGCGACACAACCAAGCAGGAGCAGCACAGCGTTCTGGTCGACTATGATGTGTTCGTCAACGTGAAGATGCCGGACAAATCCGACCCGCAGCGCCTCTACAATCCTGAGGATTTTGACTTTCGACTGAGGCCGGGATCGGCCGCCGTGGATGCGGGCGTCCTCCTCCCCACCATCAATGACGATTTCACTGGCCGAGCGCCCGATCTCGGTGCTTACGAGTTGGATCGGTCTTTGCCCCATTACGGCCCCCGATCGGCGCCGCCCGGTGCGGTGGGAACTCCCTCGCCCCGCTCGGTAACTGGCCCGCCCTCGAGTCCGTAGTCTAGCCTTGGCGATATTTACCGAGGTGCCATCGGACGGCGCTTCGGGTTGGCAACTCGGCCTACGACTTCATCAAGAGCACGTTCACGGCTTTGACGATCACCTCGACCTGATCGCCCTTCTTGATTCCGAGCTCTTCGAGCGATTCGAGCGTCATCACCGATGCCAGGCGCGAGGGCTGTGAGATGTTGACCTTCACTAGGCCCATCAAACTGCCCTTCTTGATCTCCGCTACTTCGCCAACGATGCGATTCCGCGCTCCCACCTTCATGTTGTTACTCCTCTCCGGTTTGTGTCCTTTTTCGAGACGGGGTTTTCTGTCTCGCCAATGACCATCGAAGGTCATCGGCGCGACTAGAGGTCGCGACGACCTTCCATGGCCTTCAGCATGGTGACCTCATCGGCGTACTCGAGATCAGAGCCGACCGGGATACCCATGGCGATGCGCGTGACTCGGACGCCGAGAGGCTTGATCAGTTTCGAGAGATAAACGGAGGTGGCCTCGCCTTCTGCCGTGGGGTTCGTTGCAACAATGATTTCTTCGACAGTGCCGCTCTTCAGCCGCTCGATCAGACTCTTAATTTTCAACTGATCGGGTCCGATACCTTCCAGCGGAGACAACGCGCCGCCAAGCACGTGGTAGACGCCACTGAACTGCCGCGTCTTTTCGATGGCCTGGATATTCGTGGCATCTTCCACGACGCAGATGATGTTTTTGTTTCGTGTCGCGCTCGCGCAGAAAACGCAGGGGTCACTGTCGGTGATGTTGTTACAGATCGAGCACTCGCGAACTCGTTCCTTGGCCTCGCGGATCGCGTCGGCGAGCGCAAGCGCCTGCGCGCGGTCCACACGCAGCAAGTGAAACGCGAGGCGCTGTGCCGTTTTCTGTCCGATGCCAGGCAGGCGCTTCAACTCATCGATCAATCGGGTCACCGAGGGTGAAAAATCAGGCATGAGGTTTCTCTCGGGTCAGATTATTGCAGACTCGTGTCTGTTTTCGCTACAGATGAAACGCAAACCGACCCAGGGCCGTCTGAGATGGCAGCGATTTGATTGCGTGCCGAGGTGGGGGTTACAATCGGCGCTTTCGTGGTGGGAATTGGAGCAACCGACTCTGGAGCTCTTCCAGCAGCACAAAGGGAGGAATGACGGAATGGGAACGAGAATCGTGCGACCGCTTTCACTTTCGGCCATTTTGCTCGCCGCAGTCATGAGTCCTGCATGGGCACAACAAGGTCCGCCGCCAGGAGGAGGGCGCCCGGGTGGAGGCGGTGGGCCTATGATGGGACCGCAGCTGCAACTTTCCAGCTCAGCGTTTGGTGACGGAACGATGATCCCCGACAAATACACCTGCGCACCGGGCGGGGCGATGACGCAACCCCCCAATATGACCTCTCCGCCGCTGGCCTGGGTGAACGCGCCGGCCGGCACGCAGAGTTTCGTTCTGCTCTTGCACGATCCGGACGCGCATGCGCGAAAAGCCTTCCTGGACATCACCCACTGGATGATTTTCAACATTCCAGCCGATGCCACCTCACTTCCCGAGGGTGTCAAGGCAGACGCAACGGTGGGCGTGCAGGCGGCCAACATCACGGGCCAGCCGATGTACTTTGGTCCGTGCGCGCCTCCCGGTCCCTCGCACCATTACACATTCGAGCTGTTCGCGCTGGATACCAAGCTTGACTTAGCGAAGGGCGCAAGTCGCGATGACGTGCAAAAAGCGATGGATGGTCATGTGCTCACTGGAACGGTTTTGATCGGACTGTTCCACCGCACCAGCATGGGACCGCCGCCGCAGCGATAAGCGATTGTTTTCGAGACAAAGGCGGGGCTTCGGCTCCGCCTTTTTTCTGGTGGGGAACTCGACTCCGATGGGAAACAGCCGGGAATAAACGGACCGAGACGAGCCCGCGCCTTCTAGAACAGGCCCGGGATTTTCAGCCCCATGATGCCGGACATCCCGCCGGTGAGATCCTTCATCTGCCGTGAGAGCTCTTCATCAACCCGCCGCGTCGCTTCATTCACAGCGGCCAGCATCAGTTCCTGCAGCATCTCTTGGTCCTTGCCCTTGAAGATTTCCGGTTCGATGCGTACCTCAGTCAACTGCTTCTGGCCGTTCATCTTCACCGTGATCATCCCGCCGCCAGCCGATGCCTCAACGCTGATTTCGCCGATTCGCTTTTCCAGCGTCTCCTGCACCTGCCGGAACTGTGCGAGCATTTGCTGCAGGGCTTTTACTTCCATGCCTTATTCCTCGCCTGGGCGTTTGACTCTAGAAATCCGGCCACCGAATTTCTCAAGCATCGCCCTAACGATCGGATCTTCTTCAAATCGGGCACGCAACTCACCACCGCGAGTTGTGGCCCCACGTGATTCGAGTTTAACACAGACGCGCAGTGGCTGGCCGAAGACTTGGTGCACCACTGTGCGCAAACGTTCCATCGCCTCGCGCGGCAACATTTCTGTCAGCGTGCGATTCTCGGTCGCAAAAAAAATACGAAATTCCCCGGCTTCGGTTTCGCAGCGGGTAGCCTGTTCGAGAAAAGAGGACAGCAATCGCGAATTTTGTAGCGCGCTCTTCACGGCGTCGAGTTGCGCACGAGCCAGTCCGCTCGCAGGATCTTCCGCGGCGCGGGCCACAATGCGGGGAGGCGAGGCGGGAAGCGGGACAGAGGAAGCGGCCCGGGGAATGGCGGCCGAGGGCGGGGCGGCAGGACTTGCGTCCGACGCCGGCGCCAGGCGAACAGCGGTGCCCGCAGAAGACGATGCCACCGACCGGGAAGGCGCACCGGAGGTGGGAGCGACCGAAGAAGGGGGTGTGGACTTCGCCGGCTGATGCTCGCCGCGAAGCTCGCTGATGACTTCTTCAAGCGGCACCAGTCTCTGGGCGTTGATCATTTTCAGCAACCCCAGCTCCAGGTGCAGGCGTACGTCGGGCTTGCGCCGGAGGTCGTCGTCGGTGGCGAGCAGGATGTTGAAAAAGCGGGTGAGGTCCTCTTCGCTGAACCGCGCGGCCTGTTCGGCAAGGCGCGAGCGTTCATCCTCCGGCGCGGCAATGAGCTCGGAGCCTGCGCCCGACACGCGGGCGACCAGCAGGTTGCGCACGTGACGAATCGACTCGCGACAAAAGTGCTGCAGGTTCTGGCCGTCGGTGATGAGACGATGAACCAGAGTGAAGGCGCGTTCCGAGGATTGGGCCTCGATCGCGCTGACCAGTTCGTCGAGCGAGCTCTCGGCGACGATGCCGAGCAGCTCTCGCACCTGCGCGTCCGTGATCGTGTCACCCGCGTAAGCGATCGCCTGTTCGAGCAGCGAGAGCCCGTCCCGGAGACTTCCTTCGGCCGCACGCGCGAGCACGGCTACGGCACCGGAATCGATCCGGAGATTTTCAGCTTTCGCGATTTTTTGAATCTGCTCCGATATTTCATGGAATGTGAGCAACCGAAACTGAAAAAGCTGCGCACGCGATTTGATGGTCTCAACCAGATCTTCGGCCCGCGTTGTGGCTAGGATGAAAACCACACGCTCGGGGGGTTCCTCGAGTGTCTTAAGCAGTGCATTCGAGGCTTCGTCTGTGAGTTGATGAGCTTCGTCGAGGATCACGACTTTGTAGCGTGCGGCCGCCGGGGCGTACCGGACCATTTCCCGCAATTCGCGAATCTGTTCGATCCCGCGGTTCGATGCCGCGTCGATTTCGAGAACGTCGAGCGAGGTTCCAGCGGAGATTTCTCGGCAGGAATCGCACGTGTTGTCAGGATCGGGTGTCGGTCCTTTTGCGCAGTTGAGGGCTTTCGCCAGAATGCGTGCCGCGGTCGTCTTTCCGACGCCACGCACGCCAGAGAAAATGTAGGCATGGGCCACGCGGTTTGACTCAATCGCATTGGCGAGAGTACGCGTGACGTGCTGCTGGCCAACGATCTCGGCGAAAGTCTGTGGCCGGTATTTGCGCGCGATGACTTTGTAGCTCATTCAGAACGGTCCTGTCAGTTGCTCGGTACCGCGGAACTACCGCCTGGATAGGAACTTCGGGTACTCCGCGGCACACGAAGCGGATCCGCTACCGTTGCTCCCTTCCGGGCCTGGCGGGGTTTGCGGAGACTCGTTGCACAGAGCCCGAAGTTCCGCCGATGGCGGCGCGCAGCAAATCTTCAAATGCCGCGACCGCTTCGCGAGTCTAGCACAGCGCTGTGCGGGGCGAAAGCGAGCCGGGGCGGCGGGAAAATGATCTGAAAATGAAAAGAAGCACAAAAAGAAAACTACGGTCGACGAAGCTCGGCGAAGGCTCGCACAAAATCCTTTGGAAGACAGGCAGTTGTAGCCCCATGGTCCGGCGTATCCTGTGGAACCGCTCGCCGTTCTCTGTGAGCGAGCCACAAGTCTACGCCGGCGCCGAAGCATCTCCTACGCCGAATCGCAAAAGCAAATTAGCTAAATTCCGCGTTAAGGCTGGGAACGCGGAACTGCCTCAGTTGCCTCCCGACGTGTAGGAGGCATTGTGCAAAAGTGATTCGGGAAGTGCGACGGTTGAGTCCATGCGCACCAGCATCCCGGATTGCGCGGGCAACTCAACGTCCTTGCCCTTTTTCGCGACAACATAGACACCGCTGCCGATCACCCCAATCCACGTGCCCCGCATTACGTTCCCGAAGATCAGGCCAACCGTAGAGCCCCCGGTGGTGCCCACAGCCATCGCCAATGCGTCACCCTTTATGTTTCGACTCTCTTGGATGACCTCACCCTCCACCGTCTTGAGGTCTTTGCGCTTTTTGGTGTTGTCCGCCGTGCCGCTATAGAGCGAAAGGATGCTCATTTTGGCCGGGAAAATGCGGCTCTCGACCTCGATGGAGCTGAACGCGATGCTCATCGACGCTCCGCCCCGAAACATCGAGAAGTATTTTGGGCGCGTCACCTCACTGATGACGCCGTGAACCTTGGCTCCAGCCGGCAGAATCAGTTGGTTGCCTGAAAAGACGGGCTCCGCGACAGTTGCCGTGAAGGGATCGCCGTTGTGGGCCACGCTCGAGCTGAGCCCGTTGGACAGCGTGAGACGGATTTGGGTGCCTGGGGTGAGTTGACCGGACTGCGCGCCGACCGTAGACGCCAATAGGAACGATGCGACCAGCGCCACGGTCCAAATCGTGACCAAACGCTTCATGTGGATCCTCCTATGATCCGACCAGAAACGCGCGTGCGTTTCCGTGAAAGGCCGACCCCGAGCGAAATGGAAGATTCCACCGTCGCGAGGGGTGAAATTCGGAAGCGACGTCGCGAAAAAGTCTGGCGACTCGCCTCCGCATACCCCGTGTCGTGGGGATTACCGCTGGCGCAGCGGTGCAGGTGCGGAGGATGCACCCGGGCCATACGATACACTAAAGATTCAGGACAATGGTCACAAAATCAACGTGTAGGTTCGTTTTGTGCTACCCGTCAACAGGTGCCCCTCCGACCGGGTCAGGTTGTTCCAGGCCCAGTACAAGATCGGGACCTGCCCTTCGGCGAATGCATAATCACATCCTCTGCGGATTCAGGCAGGGGCGGGGAAGGAGTTTGGCTCCGGGGCTTGGACTCGAACCAAGATAACCAGCTCCAAAGGCTGGCGTGCTACCAATTGCACTACCCCGGAGTGGAGTTGCGTTGAGAAAAGTGTAACAGACATGACGAGGAATTGTTGTCGGAACCCAAGCGAGTGCCACTCGAAAGGTCGACGGCGGAATTGCCGGTGTAGCATCAATTTGTTAGGCTTCTGCTTCAAGCACGGAGAGGTGTCCGAGCGGTTTAAGGAGCACGCTTGGAAAGCGTGTGTTGGGGAGACTCAACCGTGGGTTCGAATCCCACCCTCTCCGCCATGTCTCAAAAAAAAAACAGAGATCCAGCAACTACTTGGCAGGACCAAAACCAAGATTGAAGTCGATTCGCCTCAATCCACTTAATCCCAATTACTTAAGCAAAAACGTCGCCTTTACGGGCTGAATCTTTGAGGCGGAAAGCAGATCTCGCGATTCTCATAGTCCTTCCGATAATCGATCAAAAGCGTCAGACTTCTGCCGTATGGATTCACGGAAGCGGCTGAAACATTGGAGGCCATTCTTCGCGCCCCTGAAGGCAAGCCCCTCGATTCCCGTTTTCACACACGCCTGTGAGCGTCTTGTTGCCCCGGCCTTCAGTTTTAGACGGCAGATGGCTAAAATCAGGCCAGGTCAATGGTCAATCCCGAGAGCAAGCCGAGCCGAGACGATATGCAAGGGCAATTGAGATCTGTTCAAGAGCAGTGCGAACGGCTTCGCGAGGAGAATGCGCGACTCAGGACAATGCTGGGCATCCCGGAATCGGTGGGAGCCGGAACTGCTTTTCCTTCGCATGCCGACGGATTAGTAGTGGACGCGAGCAAATCCGGCGGTAACCTCTCCACACCGGAGAGCAAGATCGCCCTCTTTCGAAACCTTTTTCGTGCGCGAGAGGACGTTTATGCCGTTCGGTGGGAAGGAAAGGAAGGAAAATCAGGCTATTCGCCTGCAGCAACAATGGACTGGCGAGCGATCAATGCCGCTCGGCCGCAGGAACGGAAGCGTGTGGCTCGCAAGACACGTATGCTGCTTCCTTTGACAGCCGAGGCGATTCGGAAGCACCTCATCGGGAAGCACACCCTCGGCATTTATCCACTTCTGCCAGACGAAACTTGTTGGTTCCTTGCAGTTGATTTCGATAACAAATCTTGGATAGCAGATTCCGCGGCTTTTCTTCAAACATGCCGCCGCTTCCATGTTCCGGCAATCGTAGAGAGGTCGCGATCAGGAAACGGAGCACATGTCTGGATGTTCTTTGATCGCCCCGTGCTTGCTGCAGACGCGAGAAAACTTGGGTGCGCCCTGCTAACCCGAACGATGGAGAAGAGACACGAGATCGGCCTCGATTCGTATGATCGCCTTTTCCCGAGCCAAGACACCCTGCCCAAGGGCGGGTTTGGCAACCTAATCGCACTGCCGTTGCAGAAAGCGCCCAGAGAACACGCGAATACGGTATTCCTTAATGAACTCTTCGAGCCGTACCCGAACCAATGGGAGTTTTTGGAATCGGTTCAAAGAATTGAGGCAGATGCACTTACAAGTTTGATCCACGACCTCACTCCTGAAGGTAATGCGCTTGGAGTTCGGCTCAACTTGCCGGAGGAACAGAACCCTGCAGCCCCCTGGTTGTTTCGTCCGTCGCGGTCGAGAAAGGAAGAAGAGATCGCAGATCCGTTGCCGGACACTATTCGCGTGGTCAAAAGTAATTTGATCTATGTCGAAAAGAAAGGCCTGCCGTCTTCGATGCAAGACCGCCTTATCCGCATTTCTGCGTTCCAGAATCCGGAATTCTATAAAGCCCAGGTAATGCGACTTTCAACTTACGGTAAGCCTCGCGTTATATCGTGCAGTGAGAGTTTCCCAGAACACATAGGTCTCCCCAGGGGCTGTTTGGAAGAGGTCGTCGATCTAATCAGGAGAAATGGGGTCAAAGCCGAGGTTCAAGATGAACGAAACGCGGGCCAGAAAATCGATGTTTCCTTCTCCAGCGAACTGCGGCCAGAACAACACGACGCGGTAAAACAATTGGTGAGTTTTGACGACGGAATACTGTGCGCTCCGACCGCGTTTGGAAAAACAGTGGTCGGAGCCTGCCTCATCGCAAAAAGAGGAGTTAACACGCTCGTGCTTGTACATCGTCGTCAGCTCATGGACCAGTGGATTGAGCGCCTTGCGGCCTTCCTTTCTTTGTCCACCAACGAGATCGGCCAGTTCGGAGGAGGGAGGAATAAGAGGACGGGGATCGTCGACGTTGCCGTGATCCAAAGTTTGCACCGCAAAGGTTCGGTTCAGGATTTCGTGGCAGATTATGGCCATGTCATCGTTGACGAATGCCACCATCTTTCGGCCTTTACCTTTGAGAGTGTGCTTCGCCAGATTAAAGCAAAGTACGTTTTGGGATTGACCGCTACCCCGATTCGAAAGGATGGGCACCATCCCATCATTTACATGCAATGTGGCCCGATTCGTTTCTTCCTCAGCCCCAAGAAGGTAGCCCAATCTTCGCCGCTCGAACATAAGGTCATACCGAGGTTTTCGAATTTCGTTTGGAACGGTTCGGAGACCGAAGGCGCCATTCACGAAATTTACCGCGCGCTAGTCACTGACAAACCGAGAAACGATATGATCGTCGAAGACGTGCGACGAGCTCTGTTAGATGGGCGGTCGCCATTACTATTGACCAGCCGCACCGAACACCTCGATTGCCTAGCGCGACGACTTCGCGAATTATGCCCGCACGTTTTCGTTTTGAAAGGCGGTATGGGAACAAGGCAAAGAAGGCAAGTCGCGGATTCGCTTTCAGCCGTACCGTCCCAGCAACCGCGAATGATTCTGGCCACGGGAAGCTATCTTGGCGAGGGGTTCGATGACGCCCGGCTCGACACCCTCTTCCTCACGATGCCGGTCTCGTGGAGAGGGACGCTTCAACAATATGTGGGGAGGCTCCATCGGCTTCACGAGAACAAGAAGGCAGTGCTGGTGTATGACTATGCGGACACACTCGTACCGATGCTGGCCCGAATGTATAAGAAGCGGACCGCGGGGTACTCGGCTCTTGGGTACAATGTCGCCGACGGACCTACAGATTGAGACTGGGCTGTCACTTCCAGATGTCTTGGCTTTATGCCTTATATGGAATACATTATAGGGCATGGACTGGCAGGTAGACTTTTATGAGGACGCTGAGAGCAATTACCCCGTAGAGCAATTCTTAGACGAGCTGACAGAGAAGCATCGGGCAAAACTCTTAGCGCTCATTAAAATGCTCAAGGAATATGGTCCTACGCTTCCTTTCCCCTATTCGTCGCAGGTAGAGGGAAAGTTGAGAGAGCTTAGAACGCAGGTTGGAAAGACTCGGCTGCGCATCCTGTATTTCGGCGATGCGAATCAAGTTTTTCAGCTATTGCATGGTGTGGTGAAGGACACTCAGAAATTGGAAGAGTCCGACATTCGAGAGGCACGAAATAGGATGACACAGCATGAAAACAGACTCAGGAGGAAAAAGTTCCCCAAGGAGAAGTAAGAAAAATGGCTACCCGTTTTGATCGTTACTACGAGCGACAGATGGCGAACCCCAAGGTACGCTCTGAGGTTCAGAAGGAGCTTGCATCGCTTGAGGTAGGTATTCAGATTGCCCGTGCGCGCGAGGCCTTGCACCTCAACCAAACACAGCTTGCGGCAAGAGCGGGGATGAACGCTTCGAAGATATCTCGAATCGAAAACTCCTCGCAAAACCTCACGCTAAACACTCTGCAACGTATTGCTGATGCGCTCGACCGGAAAGTGAACATAGAGTTAGTCCCAAAGGAAAGCAAAAGGGAGAGGTCTGCCGTTGCGGTTGCACACAAACGCCCACGCTAAGGTGAATCTCCGCGCAGTCAACATGCGCGCCCAGCGCTCGCGTCGCACGGCAGGCGCTTTTGCGCGCTAATCCAATCCGTACCGATACAACGTGCTACATTTTTGATAGCCATGCTACATTTTTCATGTGAATTAGCGTTCAGAAGCCCCCGATAAGATCGGGCCAAAACTGAAATTCCACTAAGAGCTTTGTTTCGACGTTCTGAACAAGCCCGTGCAAGGTCATGCAAGGCTCCGCATTCAATGCGTAGAATCCCACACTCTCCTCGATTGATGTACGTACAAATGTATTGACATATGCGCTCCTCGACCATATAGTGGCCTGTAGCGATCAGCGATGCGATTTGAATGGGATGAGAACAAGAACCGGCACAATCTTCGCAAACACGATGTTCGTTTTGAGACTG
>Ga0187780_10002188_pt1 | contig 14758 bp, 9 predicted proteins | sample 1015_Q2_SP10_20__FD_132429 | JGI IMG/M metagenome (GOLD analysis project Ga0187780, IMG submission 132429) | Tropical peat soil microbial communities from peatlands in Department of Meta, Colombia - 1015_Q2_SP10_20_MG | ecosystem: Environmental > Terrestrial > Soil > Wetlands > Peat | place... | reverse complement strand
TGCACCCGGATGACGCAGCTAAGATGGCGGCCGCGTTTTACGGGCACCTCAAAGGGGAGATCGCCCAGTACGAGGTCGAATACCGCTTGCGCCACAAGGACGGCCACTGGGTCTGGATCGTCTCGCGCGGCAAGGTCGTCCAACGAGACGAAACCGGTCGCGCCCTGCGGGTCGTGGGTACCAACAAGGACATCACGACGGCCAAATTCGCCGAGGAAAATGAGAAACGCCTCAGCCGCGCGTTTCGCCTGTTGAGTCAGTGCGATTCGGTTTTGGTGCACGCGGAGCAACAAGACGAACTGCTCGCGCAAATCTGCAGGCTCACCGTCGAGATCGGCGGCCATCTCATGGCCTGGGTCGGGTCGACTCCGGGCGGTCGCCGCGGCCCCGTCCTTGCCTTGGCGCAGGCGGGCCACGAGCAAGGGTATTTGCAGCTTGCCGGCGTCCTGGGCCAGTGCGCGGAGGACTGCGCGGAACCGGTAGCGGCCGCAATTCGCACGAGCTCTACGGTCGTGGAGCAGGACATCGATGCGGGTGCCGACTCCGCGCCATGGCGCACCGCCGCACGCTCACGCGGTTACCGTTCGTGCGTTGCGCTTCCGCTTCTCGTGCGGGGGGACGTTTTCGGCGCATTTGCCATTTACTCGAGCGAGCCGCGCGCATTTCACCAGCACGAAGTGGAACTGTTCGAGCAGTTGGCCGCTGACCTCGCATACGGCATCCAGACTTTGCGCTCGCGCCAGGAGCATCGCGAAGCACAAATCGTCCTCAAGCGCGAAAGCGAGAAAAACCAGGCGCTGCTGCGCAACGCGAGCGACGGCATCCACATTCTGGATGCGGACGGTTATCTCCTGGAGGCGAGCGACTCGTTTTGCAGCATGCTGGGCCAATCACGCGAGGCGATGATCGGGACGCATGTCTCGCAATGGGACGCCGAATTGTCCCGGGCGGAAATTTCGGAAATTCTCCGGCTCCAGTTTTCGCGCCGCAGCCGAAACCAGTTCGAAACGCGGCACCGGCGCAGCAACGGCGAGACATTTGATGTCGAGGTGAGCAGCATTTCGATCGAACTCGACGGCGGAGCGGTGCTTTTCAACTCTTCGCGCGATATCACGGAGCGCAAACGGACCCAGGAGTCGCTGCGCGAAAGCGAGGAACGGCTCCGCGCCGTCATCGAGCAGTCTCCGATCGGCCTGGCGTTTGCGCGCGACGGGCTTCTCGTCGACGCCAACGCGGTCTACCTGCGGATGTTTGGCTATGACAATGCCGCGCAGGTGCGCGGCCGCCCGCTCCTCGAACAGATCGCCTACCCGTACACCTCGCAAATCGAGGAGCACAACCCGCTGGGACCGGGAACGGAGACGGTCGAGGGAGCATTCGAAACCGTGGGCTTCCGCAAGGACGGATCGGAGTTTCCGGCCTACGTCTCGGCCAAACGTCTCGACCTGAAAGACGGGCCCTGGACGATCGTCTTCCTGATCGACATAACGCGCCAGAAGATGTCGGAGGAGGAGATTCGACGCCTGGCGTTTTTCGACCACCTCACCGAGTTGCCCAATCGGCGGCTTTTGAACGATCGACTGCAGCAGGCGCTGCTCTCGAGCGAACGCACGGGACGTCGAGGCGCTTTGTTGTTCATCGACCTGGACGATTTCAAGTCGCTCAACGATACCCTCGGTCACGCGGCCGGCGATGCGCTGCTGCAGGAGGTTGCCCGACGGCTGAAGTCCTGTCTGCGCGAACGTGACTCGATCGCACGCATGGGCGGCGATGAGTTCGTCGTGGTTTTGGAGGATCTGAGCGAGGAGGTCGCGGTGGCTGCCCAGCAGACCGAGGCGATTTGCGAGAAGCTGCTCACCGTCCTTGACCGCCGCTACGAGCTGTTTTCCGACGAGTATCAGTGCACCGCAAGCATAGGTGCCACCTTGTTCTTCGGACGGGAGCAGCCCGACGTCGACCTGATCAAACAAGCCGACATCGCGATGTACGAGGCGAAACGGGCGGGACGCAAAAACCTCCGCTTCTTTGACCCCAAGATGCAAGAGGCGGTCAACGTGCAAACTGCGCTGGCTGCGGAGCTGCGTCGGGCTGTGGAACGGCGCGAATTCGCGCTGCACTTCCAGGTCCAGGTCGACAGCCGCAACCGGCCGATCGGTGCAGAAGCCCTAATCCGCTGGATCCACCCCGTGCGAGGATGCGTGCCGCCGGGGCAATTCATCGACGTGGCCGAAAGCACCGATCTGATCGTTCCGATCGGGCAGTGGGTTCTGGAGACGGCTTGCGTGCAACTGCGCTCCTGGGCGAAGGCAGCAGAAACACGCAATCTCTCGCTTTGCGTGAATGTGAGTGCGAAACAGTTTCACCGCGCGGAATTCGTCGATGTAGTCCGCGGACTCGTGCGCCGTTACGGGGTCAATCCGAAACGGTTGGTGCTGGAATTGACGGAAAGCTCACTCTTGCGCGACACCGAGGAAACCATCGCGACCATGAATGCCTTGCGCGAAATCGGCGTGCAGTTCTCGCTCGATGATTTCGGCACCGGCTACTCTTCCTTGCAGTACCTCAAGCGACTTCCGCTCCATCAGCTCAAGATCGACCGGTCCTTCGTGCGCGACATTGCCATCGATAGCAGCGATCTGTCGATCGTTCAGACCATCATCGCAATGGCACGGAGTCTGAATTTGGAAGTGATCGCCGAAGGTGTTGAAACCCAGGAGCAGCGCAGGTTGCTTTTGGGCATGGGTTGCAGGGAATTCCAGGGTTTCTTGTTCGGCAAACCGGTACCCATCGATCGGTTTGAAGCAGCGCTCAAGTCGATCGCCCTGATCACATAAGCCGGGGTCTGTACCGCTTCGTCTGGCCATCGGCCGGCAGACGGCGCGCGTCTCCAGATTTCGCGCGGCGCATCGAGGTCTGCGCGCGATCGGTTGCTGGCGCCCAATGCCTCCTAGGTCTTGTCCGACAAAGCCTGGCGGATCTGCTCCAAAGCGGCGGGGTCCTCGATCGTCGTCAAATCACCCGCGTCCCGTCCTTCACAGATGGCCTGGATCGTGCGTCGCAAGAGCTTGCCCGAGCGCGTCTTGGGCAGCACGCCCACGAAATGCACGCGCGCGGGCCGCGCCACGGCTCCGAGCTGCGAATCGACGACCTTGAGAATTTCGTTTTCCATCGCGGCGCGCTGCGCCGCATTGGCAACCGCCGCCGGGTCGCGGGCTACGGCAAAGGCAACAGCCACCTGACCCTTGAGCGCATCGGCGATTCCGACGACTGCGACTTCGGCCACACCCGGGTACGAGCTGATCGACTCCTCGATCTCCCGGGTGCCCAGGCGGTGGCCTGCGACGTTGATGACGTCGTCGGTGCGACCCAGTATGAAGAAATACCCGTCGTCGTCGCGAATCCCCCAATCGAACGTCGAATACACGTTTTGACCGGGCACGCTGCGCCAATAGGTGTTGACGAAGCGTTCGTCATCCCCCCAGATCGTGCTCATGCATCCCGGCGGCAGCGGCCCCTTGATCGCGACCACCCCCTTGGTGTTGTTGCCGACCTCCTTGCCGCTCACCTCGTCGAAGAGCCGCACGTCGTAGCCATAGCAGGCCACGCCCGGGCTGCCGAACTTGGGCGGCAGCGCTTCAATTCCGCGGGGCGTCGCAAGAATGGGCCATCCGGTCTCGGTCTGCCAGTAATTGTCGACGACGGGCCGCCCGAGGCCTTCAGCGATCCAGCGCGCGGTGGGTTCGTCGAGCGGCTCGCCCGCAAGAAACAGGGTTTTGAGCGAAGACAGATCGTGCCGGCGCAGGAGCGCCGGATCCTGTTTTTTCAGGACGCGGATCGCCGTGGGCGCCGAAAACATGACATTGACCCGGTACTGTTCGACGATGCGCCACCATACCGCCCCGTCGGGGCGAATCGGCGTGCCCTCGTAGACCACGGTGGCCATTCCCGCCAGTAGCGGTCCGTAGACGATGTAGCTGTGGCCCACCACCCAGCCGATGTCGCTAGTGGAGAAGTACGTCTCTCCGGCCATGCCCGCAAAAATGTGCTTCATCGACGCGGCCAGCGCCACGGCGTAACCCCCCGTGTCACGCTGCACGCCTTTGGGCCGGCCGGTGGTCCCGGAGGTGTACAGGATGTACGAAGGCTCGTTGGATTCGAGCCAGACGCACTCGACCTGCGCGTCCCAGTGCTTGCGCAGTTGCGCCGCGCCATCCAGATCCCGGCCGGACGTCATGGGCATCGGCGCGAGCCCCCGGTCGAACAGAAGCACGTGCTCGGGTGGGTTCTTCGCCAGCGAAATTGCCTGGTCAAGCAAACCCTTGTAGGCGACAGTTTTGCCGGCTCGGGAGCCCGCGTCAGCCGAAATGATGATTCGGGGCCGCGCATCATCGATTCGCGTGGCCAAACTGTGGGACGCAAAGCCTCCGAACACCACGGAATGAATTGCCCCTATGCGCACGCAACCCAGCATCGCGAATACGGCCTCGGGGATCATCGGCATGTAGATGAGCACCCGATCACCGCGCTGGGTGCCCAGTGCCCGCAAGAGCGCGGCGAATCGGTTCACTTGCCGGTGCAGCTCCGCGAAGGTGTAAGTCTTTTCTTCGTTGGTCTCGGTCGAAACGTAGATCAATGCCGGCTGATTGGCCCGCGCAGCCAGATGCCGGTCGACCGCGTTATGGCACAAATTGGTGCTCGCACCCGGAAACCAACTTGCAAACGGCGGGCGCGAGGCGTCGAGCACGCGCTGCACCGGTTGGCGCCAATCGATCAGCCCGGCTTGCTCGCCCCAGAAGAGCTCGGGCTGGCGCAGCGAACGGGCGTGGAATTCCTGGTAGGCGTTCATGATTCCTTCTCCGAGCCGCTAGCGCGCTTGCTGCTGGGCTGGTTTTGCTGTTGGCGGATCAAGCGAAGCAGCGGATTGAGTTGCTCGAGCAGCCGCGGGATGTGCGATATGACCTCCGCCGAGCGGCCCGATGCGATCAGCACCAAGGCGAGACTGACATCCATCGAGCCGCTTTCGGCGTTCGGATCAAAGCCCCCGGCTTTGGCTGCTTCGGAGGCTCCGAGCATGATGCGCCGCGAACGCGTGCTTTGGGCCATCTGGGCGCGCCGCTGCGCCTGAGCTCGCAGCTCACCGGCGCTGCGGCGCAACTCTTCCGATAGGGTCGCCACCCCGATGCAGGTCCAGACCTCCACGCCAGGGCCGGCGGCATCGACGTTTTCCAGGACCTTGCGCAGGCGCGCGGCAAACCGCAGCATGTCCGTCATCCCGTTGTTTTGCGTAGCTACGCAAAACTCGGTCTTGTCCGACCGGGTCGCGAGGTCCTCCAGGCGCACCGAGGAACTCAACGCCCGCCCGACGTGCCGCATGCGCTGTTCAATTTCGCCGTCCCAGGCCTCACTGCGGGGCATCTTGAGCTCGACGCGGATGCAGATCAGGGCGAGGTCCGAAAGCGCCCGGCGTGCATACGACAGCAGTTTGTCCACCTGCCGATCGAAGGCCGGTAGTGTGAGTAGCTCCGTCTCCGGATCCACCGTGCGCGCCGAATCGAGCTCGGCGCGGCTCTCGATGAGCGCCTCGCGCGTGGTGGCAAGTTCAACGAGCACCCGAAGACGCGAAAGCAACTCCCCGGCCGTAGTCGGGGAGAGCGGCTCGCTGATCAGCAGCGAGGTGGCTTCGAGCGCTTCGACCCGTGGGCTCTCGACGGCGCTCGCCTGGTCGAGCAGCGCGATGGCAGGCATGTCACGGATGCGCTGGACTTTGGAGGCCCGCAGACGGCCGAGCAACTCCAATGCGCGTACCGCCGGTGCGGCCAGCTCAACGATCACGACACGCACCGACGAATCCAAGAGCACCGCCTGCCAAGCAGCTTCCGCGTCGGCGACCTCGCGCACGTCGAAATGTTTGCGCACGGCCTCTCCGGCAGCCCCACGGGAAATTCGACCCGCGTCGGCGAGCAAGATCCGGGGTTTGGCCGAAGCGGGGACGCTTGGCGCGGGCGCGGTTTGCGGCGCGCCTGGGGAATCCGGTCCTTTCTGGGTCACGTCGTTACCGCCTTGTGGGTTGGCTGCTTGCCGTTGATGGTCCAGATATCGGGCGCCAATACGCTGGGTTGCACCGATCAGGGTCCGGGCGCCGAGACGGCAGCCGCGGCGATGCTTTGCCGGGCGCGGGCGACGGCCGCCAGGATCGCATTCGCGTGCGTGGCCACGGCCAACTCGCCTTCGCGGATGGAGGACTCGCGCGCCGCAAAATCGGTACTGCCGATTGCGTCGACGGCCGGCTCCAGCACAACGTCGGCCTCGCCCAGCTCGCTGCGCGCTATCGCCTGTCCCATGATCGTGAAGGACTGCAGGAGGATGTCGAAGGTGCCGGTGGTGCTCTGGTATGCCGGTTTTTTCGAGATGTCGACCGCGATCACGACATCGGCGCCCAGGCGTCGAGCGGTGCGCACCGGAACGGGGCTGACCAGGCCGCCGTCTACGTATTCGCGGCCCCCGATGGCCACGGGCTGAAAGACCCCCGGGACGCTGCTGGAGGCGCGCACTGCCATGCCGACATTGCCCCGCTCGAAGACCATCATTTCGCCCGTGCGCAGGTCGGTGGCCACAATGGCGAGCTTGCGCGGCAGCTTTTCGATCGGTCGCTGCTCGACTTGCTCATTGACGAAGTCCTGCAAGGCTTGGCCTTTGAAGAGTCCGCGCGATGGCAAGGACCAGTCGGTGAGCGTCGATTCCTCGAACTGCATCGCCACGCGCTGCAAATGGGCGCCATCGTATCCGGAAGCGTACAGCGCGGCAACGAAGCTGCCCACACTGGTGCCCACGAGGATGTCGGGCACGATTCCCTGGGCTTCGAGCGCTTTGATCACGCCGACGTGGGCAAACCCGCGTGCGGCGCCGCCACCCAATGCCAAGGCGATCCTTACCGGCGGGGCGGGCGGCTGCGGTGGCGCAGCCGGTGCCGGCGCGGACTCGGGCGCAGCCGCTGCCGGCAGCGCGTTTTGTTCCGCTGCGGGCGTCTGCGAGGGCGCAGCGACCGCCACGGGAAGCTCGGCGCTAAAGGGCGCGGTCGCGGGCGTGGGGCCACCTGCGGCGCGCTCCGGAGCGAGCGTCTGGCAGGCGGCGAGGGCGCCGATTAGGCCGCAGAGCGCGAGGCGCGCGGCGCCTCTTGTGAGGGTCGTTAGCAAAACCAAGCCATCGAAAAGTGTGGTAACAAGCCAGCCGTGTCGGGATGGGGGATCTACTCAGGGCACAGCGGTGCCGCGCTGGATCTGGCGAAAGAAGGAGAAGCGGACTATGGCCGCCCCGATCGCAGACGTCATTGTAGTAGGCGCGGGCCACAACGGTCTTGTGTGCGCCAACTACCTGGCGGCCGCGGGCTTGAAAGTGACGGTACTCGAGAGGCGCTCCGTCCTGGGCGGGGCGGCGGTGACCGAGGAGTTCTTGCCGGGGTTTCGCAATTCCTCGGCGAGCTACACGGTGAGCCTGCTGCAGCCCACGGTGATTCGCGACTTGCGGCTCATCGAGCGTGGCTTGCGTATTGTCGAGCGACCGTTTGCCAACTTTGTTCCGTCGGCCGACGGGCGCGCGCTGCGCTTTGGGGGCGCGGCCGCCCCGGCGACGGACGGTGCGTCGGGCATTGCGCTCGAGCGGTTCTCACCAAGGGACGCGCAACGGTTGCCGGAGCATTACGCACGGATTAAGCGCATTGCCGACGTGCTGCGACGCTGGGTGCTGCGCACCCCTCCGGAGCTGGGCGGGCGCTGGATCGTGTCGGATTTGGCTTCGGCCCGCACCGTCGCGCGGCTGGCCGGGGACATCGGCGGCCTGGGGCTCGCCGGTCAGCGCGATTTGTTGTCGGCCTTTACTCGCAGCGCCGGGGAGTGGCTCGATTCCATGTTCGAGTGCGATGCGCTCAAGGCCGCTTTGGGCTTTGATTCGATCGTGGGCAACTTTGCCAGCCCGTACGCATCCGGATCGGCCTACGTGCTGCTGCATCACTGCTTCGGCCAAATCAACGGCAAGCAAGGCGCCTGGGGACACGTTGTGGGCGGTATGGGGCGCATCACGGAGCTCATGGCCGAGGAGGCCCGCTCGCGCGGGGTGAGAATCGAGCGCGACTGCGAGGTGCGCCGTGTACTGGTCGAGGGCGGGCGCGTCGCCGGAGTCGAGCTTGCCAATGGCCGCTCGCTGACCGCGCGTGCGGTAGCTGCCGGGGTCAACCCCAAGCTACTGTATCAGCGACTGCTCGATGCGCAGCATCTCAGCGCCGAGTTTCGCGCCGCCATCGAGCAATATCGTTGCGCTTCGGGATCGTTTCGAATCAACGTTGCGCTCTCCGAGCTGCCCGACTTTGGTTGCCAGCCCGGCACGCATGCACAGGAGCATCACGCCAGCGGGATTTTGCTGGGGCCTTCGCTTCGGGTCATGGACCAGGCCTGGCAAGATGCCGTTCGCGAGGGCTATTCCCGCGTACCCATCATAGAAATGCTGCTGCCGAGCGTTGTCGACGACACGCTGGCACCGCGCGGAGCGCATGTCGCGAGTCTGTTTTGCCAGCAATTCGATCCACAGCCCGCCGGAGGCTGGGAGGCGCGCAAAGAGGGCGCAATCGAGGCGATTTTCCGGGTCGTGGAGTCGTATTGCCCGAATTTCCGGCGCGCATTGCTTGGCTTTAAGGCGTGGTCCCCGCTTGATCTGGAACGCGATTACGGGCTCGTCGGCGGCGACATTTTTCACGGCCGGCTGTCGCTCGATCAGCTGTTTTGCTTCCGCCCCTTGATCGGCAGCGCCCGCTACCGCGGGCCGATCCGCGGGCTGTACCATTGTGCCTCGGGCGCGCACCCTGGCGGGGGGGTTTCGGGTGCTCCCGGATGCAACGCGGCGCGCGAAATTTTGCGCGACTGGAATGCCCTACGCCGAAGAGCCCGGGCAGCATCGGGCTAACTGCGTATGATTAGATGCGCATGCATCAGGGCGAGGCCGCGCACGGCGGCGTCGAGGGCGAAGGCCGTGTTGTGTGGGCAACGCAACGCAAACGGACGGAAGAAAAATGAAAGTAATGGTCTGCGTCAAGCGAGTGGTCGACTACAACGTCAAGGTTCGCGTGAAATCCGACCAGAGCGACGTCGATTTGGGCAACGTCAAGATGTCGATGAACCCCTTTGACGAAATCGCCGTCGAAGAGGCCATGCGTCTGAAGGAGGCGTCGGTGGCTACCGAGGTCGTTGCCGTCTCGTGCGGCGGCAGCCAGTGTCAGGAGACGCTGCGCACAGCGCTGGCGATCGGGGCCGATCGCGCAATACTCGTGGAGACCAACGCGGAACTGCAGCCTCTGGCGGTGGCCAAGCTGCTGGCGGCACTCATGGAGCGCGAACAGCCGCAGCTGGTGATCATGGGCAAGCAGGCGATCGACGACGACGCGAACCAGACCGGACAGATGCTCGCGGCCCTGCGCGGACTGCCGCAGGCAACGTTTGCTTCGCGCGTGCAGGTGGCCGAGGGCAGGGCGCAGGTCACCCGAGAGGTCGACGGCGGTCTGGAGACGGTGTCGGTGCGGCTGCCGGCGGTGATCACCACGGACCTGCGCCTGAACGAACCGCGCTACGTCACTTTGCCCAACATCATGAAAGCAAAGAAAAAACCGCTGGAGACGATCTCACCGGAGAGTCTGGGCGTGGACGTGTCGCCCCGGCTCAAAACCATCAAAGTGACCGAACCGGCACAACGCAAGGCCGGAATACGCGTTCCGGACGTCGCGACGCTCGTTGCCAAGCTGCGTGACGAAGCCAAGGTGATTTCGTGACGGTGGGAGGGTAGGCGATGCGAGCACTGGTCCTGGCCGAGCACGACAACGTCTCACTTAAGGCCGTCACGCGCAATGTGGTCACGGCGGCCACGGCGGCCGCGGGCGCGGTCGATGTGCTGGTAGTGGGAAGCGGCTGCGGGGCGGCGGCGCAGCAGGCCTGCGCCATCGCCGGTGTGAGCAAGGTGTATGTGGCCGACGCGCCGCATTTTGCCGATGCGCTCGCCGAAAACGTCGCAGCGCAATTGCTCGAGATGGCAAGCGAGGGCTATACCCACGTCATGGCGCCCGCGAGCAGCTTCGGCAAGAACGTTTTGCCGCGCGTTGCCGCGAAAATGGATTGCGCGCAAATCTCCGATGCGATCGCCGTCCTTGCACCGGACACCTACGCACGGCCCATTTACGCCGGCAACGCCATTGCCACCGTGCAATGCGCCGATCCCCTTGTGTTTGTCACGGTGCGCCCTACCGGTTTTGCGAGCGCACCCGAGGGCGGCGGCGCGACGATCGAGACCGTTGCTGCGGTCCCCGACGCGGGTATCTCCCGGTTTGTGAGTCGCGAGGTGGCAAAGAGCGACCGGCCGGAACTGCAGGGCGCCAAGGTCGTCATCTCGGGCGGCCGGGCTCTGGGTTCGGCAGAAAACTTCAGGCTGCTCGATGAACTGGCACGGCGCCTGAATGCCGCTTTGGGGGCTTCGCGCGCCGCGGTCGACGCGGGCTACGCGCCCAATGACTGGCAGGTCGGGCAGACGGGGAAAATCGTCGCCCCCCAGCTCTACATCGCCATCGGGATCTCGGGGGCGATCCAACACCTGGCAGGGATGAAGGATTCGAAGGTGATCGTGGCCATCAATAAGGACCCCGATGCGCCGATCTTTCAGGTGGCCGATTACGGACTGGTGGCCGACTTGTTCCAGGCGGTGCCCGAACTCATCGAGAAACTGGGCTAAGGCCGTGAGCTATCGCGCCCCGCTCCGGGAGATCCAGTTCGTGGTCCATGAGCTTGCGAATTTGCGCGCGATCCAGGCCTTGCCCGGCTACGAGGATGCGAGCGAGGAGATCGTCAACGCGGTGCTGGAAGAATGCGCCAAGCTCATGGGCGAGGTCATCGCTCCGCTCAATCGCGTGGGCGATACGCAACCGGCGCGCTGTGTCGATGGAGTGGTGACGACCTCCCCGGGCTTCCAACAGGCGTTCCGCGCGTTCGCCGACGGGGGCTGGCAAGGAGTCATGCACCCCGTCGAGCACGGCGGGCAGGGACTGCCCAAGCTCGTGGCTACCCCATGCCTGGAGATGCTGCAGGCGGCCAACCTGTCCTTCGCACTTTGTCCGCTGCTCACCGATGGCGCCATCGAGGCGTTTTTGCTTGCGGGCTCCGCGCAACAGCAGCGACGCTACGTGCCCAGACTGATCGATGGCAGCTGGACCGGGACCATGAATCTGACCGAACCACAGGCCGGCTCGGATCTGTCGCTGGTGCGCACGCGGGCCGAGCGCCAGGCCGACGGCAGCTACCGCATCTTCGGCCAGAAGATCTTCATCACGTACGGCGAACACGATCTGACGCAAAACATCGTGCATCTGGTGCTGGCGCGCACCAGCGATGCGCCCCCGGGGGTCAAGGGCCTATCGCTGTTTGCAGTGTCCAAGTTTCTTCCGGGTGCCGAGGGCGATCTGGGCAAGCGCAACGACGTCTACTGCGCGTCCATCGAGCACAAGCTCGGCATACGCGCAAGCCCGACGGCGGTGCTGCTGTTCGGTGACGGCCGCGGCGAGGTCGGGCCGGGTGCGGTGGCCGAAATCGTTGGCGAGGAAAACCGCGGTCTCGAAATGATGTTCATCATGATGAACGTGGCGCGTTTTCAAGTCGGCCTGCAGGGGATCGCCGTGAGTGAGCGCGCCTATCAGCAGGCCGCCGCCTATGCCCGTGAACGCGTGCAGAGTCGCGCGGTGGAGGGGTCGCCGGGTCCCGTGGCCATCATTGAGCACCCCGACGTGCGACGCATGCTGCTTTTCATGCGCTCGCATATCGAGGCGGCCCGCGCCCTTGCCTACGTGGCCGCTGCGCACAGTGACGTTGCACGGCACCACCCCGACCGCGCCGAGCGCGCCCGCGCGCAGACGCTCCACGACTATCTGGTTCCGATCGTCAAGGGCTGGAGCACGGAAATGGCCGTCGAACTCACCTCGGTGGGCATCCAGGTGAACGGCGGCATGGGTTACATTGAGGAAACGGGAGCGGCGCAGCACTATCGGGATGCCCGCATCCTTCCCATCTATGAGGGCACAACCGCAATCCAGGCCAATGACTTGCTCGCGCGCAAAACGATCCGCGATGGCGGCGCCGGTGCGCGCTTGTTCCTCGAGCAGATGCGAACAACACTGGCCGAGCTCCGGGCGCAAACCGGGCAGGACTTCGCGGCGATTGCCGCCCGGCTGTCGGAGGCGATCGAGTCCTATAACGGCGCGGTCGAATATTTGCTGCGCAGTTTCGGCGGGGACCTGCGCGGCGCATACGCGGGATCGGTACCGTATTTGAAGCTCACGGGCATCACGCTGGGCGGCTGGCAGCTGGCACGGGCCGCGCTCATCGCGCAGCACCATCTGGCGGCGGCGGAAGACCGCTTTTACCGCACCAAAATCGCCACCGCGCGGTTTTTCGCCGACCACCTGTTGTCGACGGCGCCCAGCCTGCGAGTGGCGATCGAGTCCGGCGGCGCGGGTGCGCTCGCGCTCGACGCAGCCGATTTTTAGTCCGCCAAGCGCCTCCCGGCGCGCGCGGCCGCCGCGATGTTTCCTCTTGATGACAGATAGAGTTTGCCTATCGCGTTCATAATCACAATTCATTTGTTTAATCAATGCGGGGCGCGTACATTTTCCCTTGCCGACCGATTTCGGAAGGATGTCGCTGCAGCGATGAAACTACTAGGAGGGCCTTATGGCATTGAAGGGATCAAAGACTGAGGAAAACTTGAAGGCGGCATTTGCGGGGGAATCGCAGGCAAACCGGCGCTATTTGTACTTCGCGTCCAAGGCGGACGTCGAGGGCTATAACGACGTGGCGGCGGTGTTCCGTTCCACGGCCGAAGGGGAAACGGGACATGCGCACGGCCACCTCGAGTATCTCGAGCAGGTGGGGGATCCGGCGACGGGTTTGCCGATCGGACCGACGCGGGCGAATTTGAAGGCCGCGATTGCCGGGGAAACGCACGAGTACACCGACATGTACCCGGGTATGGCCAAAACGGCGCGCAGCGAAGGTTTTACAGAGATTGCCGATTGGTTCGAGACGCTGGCCAAAGCCGAGCGTTCGCACGCCAACAAGTTCCAGCGCACGCTGGACTCGTTGGCCGACTAGGCACCGAGGTATCCGGGCTGCGGCCCCTCGAACGCGATGCGCGCGTTGCGCGCATCGCGCTTTGAATTTTCCCAGCGCAAGGCAATCATGAGCACCAAAGAAGGAAGCCTGGAGGCGCCTACCCGCAAGCCCATTGCATGGAAGGAGCCGGACTTCTGGGACACGTCCAAGCTCGAAAAGGAACTCGAGCGGGTCTTTGATATCTGTCACGGATGCCGGCGCTGCGTGAGCCTGTGCGGCGCGTTTCCGACGCTCTTTGATCTGGTCGACGGCAGCGCAAGCGGCGAGCTCGACACCGTACCCAAAGAGCGCTTTGTCGATGTCGTCGACCAGTGCTACCTGTGTGACATCTGCTTCATGACAAAGTGTCCCTACGTGCCTCCGCACGCCTGGGATTTGGATTTCCCGCATCTGATGCTGCGCGCCAAGGCGGTTGCGTTCCGCCGCACGGGAGGACGCTGGCGCGACCGGGTGCTCTCTTCCACCGATCGGCTGGGCTCGTTTGCCGGAATTCCCATCGTGACGCAGGCGGTCAACGCAGTCAATCAGAGCGGCGCGGGGCGGGCGATTAGCGAGAAGCTCCTGGGTGTCGATCGCAGGGCGTGGCGTCCGGACTATGCGGCCACGAAGTTTCGCGGCTTGGCTCAGGTCAATGCCTCGGCGCCGGTGCGCGACGGCGCGCGCACGCCGGGCAAGGTAGTCGTTTACGCGACTTGCTACGTGAAGTACAACGAACCGGGGATCGGTGGGGATCTGCTAAAGATCCTTGCGCACAACGAGATCGCGCACGTGGTCGTGGAAAAGGAGGCCTGTTGCGGCATGCCCAAGCTGGAGCTCGGGGATCTGGAAGGCGTGCAGCGCCTCAAGGAAGTGAACATCCCGGTGCTGGCCCGTTATGCACGCGAGGGCTACGCGATTCTGGCGGCCATTCCGTCTTGCACGCTGATGTTCGCCAAAGAGCTGCCGCTGCTGTTTGCGGACGATCCGGATGTGCGCCTCGTCGGCGAGGCCATGTGGGATCCGTTCGACTACTTGGTGGCGCGTCACAAAGACGGGCTGCTGAAAAGTGATTTCCGGCGGTCGCTGGGTGCCGTCGCCTACCACGTGCCGTGCCACAACCGCGTGCAGAACATCGGTCGCAAGACCGAGGAGGTCCTGAAGTGGATTCCCCAGACCACGGTGACCACCGTGGAGCGTTGCTCAGGCCATGCCGGTACCTGGGGTGTGAAGAAGGAATTCCACTCGATGGCAATGAAGATTGGTGTACCCGTCTTTCGTTCCATGTCTCAGGCGCAGCCCGACTTTATTAGCTCCGACTGCCAGCTTGCAGGGCACCACATCGAACAGGGAATCGGGGAGCTCGACGGCAGCCCGGCGAACGGCAAAAAACCGCGCCTCGCGCATCCGCTCACGCTGCTGCGCATGGCCTATGGCATCGAGTAACCGGGGTTAAGCGAGACGACGATGGGCGCAATCTCCGCATCGAGCCTGCTGACGCTGGAGGCGTATTCGAAGCAGCGCAAGGATTTTCGCGCCCGCGTGATCGCGCACAAGAAGAACCGCATGGTTCATCTCGGCGAGCATGTGAC
>Ga0187780_10002187_pt1 | contig 14759 bp, 11 predicted proteins | sample 1015_Q2_SP10_20__FD_132429 | JGI IMG/M metagenome (GOLD analysis project Ga0187780, IMG submission 132429) | Tropical peat soil microbial communities from peatlands in Department of Meta, Colombia - 1015_Q2_SP10_20_MG | ecosystem: Environmental > Terrestrial > Soil > Wetlands > Peat | place... | reverse complement strand
CGCACACAAGAAAAATCGGACCGTGCATCTGGGTGCAAATCTCACCCTGATTTTTGAGGACGAGACCACAGTCCGCTATCAGATCCAGGAGATGCTGCGAATTGAAAGGACGTTTGACGAAAAAGGGATTCAAGACGAGCTCGACGCCTACAATCCGCTGATTCCGGACGGAACGAATCTCAAGGCAACGATGATGCTCGAATATGAGAATGCGGTCGAGCGCGCGCGCGAGCTCTCGCGCTTGATCGGCATCGAGCGACGTGTCTACCTCCAGGTGGAAGGATGCGAGCCGTGTTTTGGGATCGCGGACGAGGACCTCGTGCGCGAAAACGAGGAGAAAACTTCATCGGTCCACTTTCTGCGCTTTGAGCTCGCGCCGCAGGCGATCTCGGGTTTTCGCGCGGGTCGGCGTGTCTCGATTGGCGTCGACCACCCCCGATATCGGGCGCGGGTCGATGCGATCGAACCCGGGACGCAGGAATCCCTGGGCCGGGATTTCGCCTGAGCCTCAGAACAGGTTCTGCTGCGCGCAGGGCGCGGACGGCACACGGAAATGCTCGCAGGCCAGCGGCGGACAATGCTGCGCGAGTCCGAGCCTGCGGCAGGCCAGCGCAAAGCGTTGGCGCAACAATTCGGCGAAGATACCGGTGCCCGTCATGCGTTGGCCGAACTCCGAGCGGTTGTCCCGACCACCGCTGATCTGGCGGACGCGACTTAAGACATGATCCGCGCGTAGCGGGGCGAACTCCCGCAACCATTCGACAAACAGGTCGCGGACCTCCAAGGGCAGGCGCAAAACCGTGTACCACGCGTACGTCGCACCGGCAGAGGCGGCTGCCTCAAGCACCGGCTCCAGGCTCGATTCGTTGAGCGCGGGAATGACGGGTGCGACGATTACGCCCACCGGGATGCGCAATTGAGCGAGGGCGCCGATTGCCTCGAGGCGTCGAGCCGGCGTGCTGGCGCGCGGCTCGAGCGTTCGGGCGAGTGTGCGATCCAGCGAGCCAATTGAAATCAGAACTCGTACCAAATTGCGCTGCGCCATTTGCGCGAGCAAATCGTGATCGCGCAGGATCAATGCCGATTTGGTAGTGATGGCGACAGGATGGCCGAACGAGGCAAGCACCTCCAGCACCGAGCGGGTGATGCGGTGTTCTTTCTCTATGGGTTGGTACGGATCGGTATTGGCGCCGAGCGCAAGCATGGCGGGGACATAGCCCGGTTTGCGCAACTCGCGCTCGAGCAACTCGGCGGCATTGTTTTTCGCAAAGAGACGGGTCTCAAAGTCCAGACCTGCGGAAAGCCCGAGATACGCATGGGTCGGGCGCGCATAGCAGTACACGCAACCATGCTCGCAGCCACGGTAGGGGTTTACGGAGCGGTCAAATGGTATGTCGGGCGAATCGTTGCGACTGATGATCGAGCGAGCGCGCTCCAGCGTCACGGAGGTCTTGATCGGTGCGCCCGTAACGGGCAGCGGAGCCCCGGGCGCTGCCGGCCGCGTTTGCACGGGATCGAGCGTTGCTTCGAGCCGCAGCACTTCCAGGTACTGGGGATCGAGCTCATGCTCCATCTTCGCAAAGCGCGAATCGCGATTGCTTCGTGCGCCGCGTCCTTTGAGATCGGCGAAGGCCTCTGCCAGTAATGCGGATCGAACCGGTTTCATGTAAGTTCCGGGCCGGTACTGTAAATACATACAGTATAGGGCCGACACCCTTGGACGCGCAAGCGCCGCCGGGGGACGCGCACACGGTGGGTGCGCTCGAAGACCGAGTGCGTCGGGCTCGCGCGCTCGTTGGCAAAAAGCGCGGCCCGGATGCGCAACTGCAGCCGGCCCGCGCAAAGTCGCTTTCTTGCGGGCGGCTGGTATTGCACGACTGGCGCCCTAGGGGCTCTTTTTCATTGCGGAGGCCGCGGCCACTCCTGCCAACCAGGCCGGCGCGGGAGCGCGCGCGCCTAGAGGATCAATACAAAGGACCGAGCAACGCTCGCGGGCAAGACGCAGCGCGTGCGCGCCCGTGCGCTAGTGCCCGACGCCAAGCGTGTCGAGTCCCTCGGCAACAGGCAACAAAGCCAGAAGTCCGACCGCGCCCGCACCCGCGGCGGCAAGGATTCCACAGTAGAGGGCCGTGTGCGGTCCGAACACTGCCCCGATGGGCACTAGCCAGACCACGGCGCAGGCGACAGGAACGACCAACGGCCAAAAATTGTGTCTCTTTGTGCGCCCCCGTTGCGGGAGCACTTCCGGTCGATCTGCGTAGTTCATCCCTATCTTCCCCGCTCGCGGCGCGGTATGGCCCAAAACCTCGCCCCACCACAAATGGTCGCGACTCGTTAAAGGCGCTTTGCTTCGCACGACTCCGGGCAGTCAGCCTATCCTTGTCTCCGATGAGATCTTTGATAACCATCAAGCATTTGGGGCGATGCAAAGCTCGGTCGAACGATTCGCAACTTCGACGGCGCGAAGTCATGGGCCGCAGGGCGATTGAGACGGTTCGCGCTGGCCCGACACGGTCCGCGTGGTGCGACCGATCCTCCGCCTCGACTTGCGCTTTGCCGCCGATTTCCTTGAACGAAGAGATTGTTTTCAAAGAAGAATTTTGCTGAGACCTGCTCGTCTTGTCCCCAAACCTGCCGGCGAGCCGTCGGTGCGGGTCGGCACGCGCCCAACCTCTGCAGCCTTGTGCGGATGTGGCGCCGCGAAAAAAACGCCGAGGGGCAGCCCCGTCGGGGGGACTTCGTGCTTTTTTTTATGGAACGTTCGTCGTATCGGCCGCGCCCGTAGGCGAAGCGAGACGACCAGGGGTTTTGTCGCGGCGCATGCTGCCGGCAACCATTTCGAAGCGAAACAGACGGCATTCGAGCGCGCCGTTATACAGCACCGATTTGCCGGACTCGCGTAAATGCATCTGCTGGGGCAGTTTGCGGTCCGCGCTTAGCAGCCATGCACGCCAGCCCGGGAATCTGCGTTTGAGCTGCGCGGCAAAATCCGCCATTAGGGAGCCGACGCTCGCCGATTTCGGGCTGCTCTGCTCGCCGTACGGTGGATTCGTGACGATCATGCCATGCTCGGCGATGGGCTCGCCCGCGCGGGCGTCGCTTGCCTGAAATCGCACCGCGCCCCTCTGCAGCAAAGCGCCCAACCCTGCGCGCTCGGCATTGGCGTTTGCAATTGCAATCACGCGTGTGGAGATGTCTCGCCCGACGAGCTGCGCGCCGACGCGATCATCGACCGATGCACGGGCCTTGTGCTGCAGGCGGGTCCAGGCCGCACGATCGAAACTGCGCAGTTTTTCGAATCCAAAACGGCGCTGCAGACCCGGGGCGCGGCCGCTCGCCATGCAGGCGGCCTCGATAACAATCGTTCCGCTGCCGCAAAACGGGTCCAGAAGCGGCTGCTGCGGCTTCCAGCCAGCGAGCATCAGCAGCCCCGCAGCAAGGTTTTCCTTCAGAGGAGCCTCGCCCTTGTCGGCTCGCCAGCCGCGTTTGAAAAGTGACTCACCCGATAAATCGAGGTACAACTGCGCCGTTTGCTCGGTCAGGTGCACCAGCACCTGGACGTCGGGGCGCAGCCGATCGATCGAGGGGCGAGCCCCGCTGCGATCGCGCGCACGATCGACGATCGCGTCTTTGATCCGCAAGGTGGCGAACTGCAGGCTGCGCAGCGGGGAGCGATGTGCGGTGACATCGACGCGCAGACTCTGGTTCGGCGAAAATTCCCGCTCCCAGGCAGTGCCCCGGGCCAGGTCGTACAGATCAGTTTCGTTGTGGTAGCTGCCCTGGCCCACGCGCCACAAAATTCGGCTCGCAATGCGCGAATGCAGGTTGGCGGCGTAGCCGACGGCCAAGCTACCACGAAAGTGCACGCCGCCGGCCACCGGCGCGACTGCCGAGGCGTCTACTGCGCGCAGCTCCCCTGCGAGCAATTCTTCGAGTCCGCGCGGACACACTGCAAAGAAGTCTTGCGTCACGGGGTCGAGTCGTCTAAAAAGGCTTGACGATCACCAGAAGAACGACCGCAAACAGCAGAATCGTCGGAATCTCGTTAAACCAGCGAAACCAGACGTGCGAATGCGAATTGCGGCCGGCCCGCAGTGCGGCGAGTTCGCGCCCGCAGACGTGCTGAAACACGAAAAGCGCTGCAACCAGCACAAGCTTCGCATGCAGCCAACCCTGCCCCCGCCCGAGGCCATAGCCCAGCCACAACGACAGACCGAAAGCCAGGACTGCGATCGAAAGCATGTTGGTGAACCGATAGAGCTTTGTGGCCATCAGCAGCAAACGGTCGCGCTCGTCCCCGGCTGCCGGTGCTTGCGCCAGGTTCACGAAAATCCGCGGCAGGTAGAACAGGCCGGCAAACCACCCGACGACGAAGAATAGGTGCAGGGCCTTGACCCAGAGCATGGGTGTCAGCCGCCGCGAACCTGGCCATCCCCGAAGACGACGTATTTCAGCGAGGTCAATCCTTCCAGCCCCACCGGCCCGCGCGCATGCAGCTTGTCGTTGCTGATCCCGATCTCCGCGCCCAGGCCGTACTCGAAGCCGTCGGCAAACCGGGTCGAGGCATTAATTATCACGGAGGCCGAATCCACCTCGCGCAAAAAGCGCATGGCATTTGCATGGTGGGTCGTGACAATGGCGTCGGTATGACGGCTGCCGTAGGTGTTGATGTGCGTTATGGCCTCCTTGATTCCGGGAACGACCCGAATCGACAAGATTGGTGCCAGGTGCTCGGTTCGCCAGTCGAGCTCGGTTGCGGGCTGCAGGCGAGCAATCCCGGCCCGGGCCAGTATGGCCATCGACTGCGCACAGCAGCGCATCTCCACGCCCTTGTCGGCGTAGATGCGCCCGAGCTGCGGTAACAGCGTGCCGGCGATATCGGACGCCACCAGCAACGTCTCCATGGTGTTGCAGGTCCCGTAGCGCTGCGTTTTGGCGTTATCGGCAATGCGCACCGCCTGCTGCAGGTCTGCCGAGGAGTCCACGTAGACGTGGCAGATCCCCTCGAGGTGCTTGATCATCGGAATGCGGCTCTCGCGCATCAGCCGCTCGATGAGGCTGCGCCCGCCTCGGGGCACGATCACGTCGACCAACTCCGGCAAGGTCACGAGGTGACCGACCGCCGCACGGTCCGTCGTTTCGATGAGCTGCACCCCGGTTCGCGGCAGCTGAACGGATTCGAGCGCATCGCCCACCAATCGGGCCAGTGCTCGATTCGATTCAATGGCCTCGGAGCCGCCGCGCAGTACTACCGCGTTGCCGCTCTTGAGGCAAAGCGCTGCCGCGTCAATTGTCACATTGGGTCGACTCTCGTAGACGATGCCCACGACGCCCAGCGGCACACGCATGCGGCCGACACTGATGCCGGAAGGCCGCGGCCGCACGTCTTGGATCGCTCCGACCGGATCGGGCAGCGCGACGATCTGGTCGACGCCGGCGGCCATCGCTTCGATCGCGGCGTCACTCAGAGTCAGCCGATCGACGGCGTCGCTGTCCACCGCCGCGTCTCGCGCACGCGCCACGTCTCGCGCGTTGGCTTGCGCGATCGGAGCGCGATGCGAGCGGATCAATGCCGCCAGGGCCGCCAGGCAGCCGTCCTTGACGGCTGTCGGTGCGCTGCCCAGCGGGGTAGAGGCGGCGCGCGCGGCCTCGCACACGCTGCGCACGTAGCCCGCGACGTCGGCAATTGCCTTCGGGCTCTGGTCGGTGCGAGCCGCCGATACGTTCATCTGTTCCACCCTCGGGGCACCCCGGTCAGTCCGACTGCATGCTAAGCGCCAGATCCGTCAATTCTAACCAAGGATCGTCATCCCCATCGGCCAGAGGAAGACCCTTGACGAGCCGATCGAGTTCGGCACAGCGTGCGAGCATTCGCGCCAGATGCTCCCCGCTCAGGCGCGGAAGCACCCGCTCCACGAGCGCAGGCGCTGCGCTCAGGCGTACGCCCCGTAGCGCAGCGGCAAACGGGCGCCCTGCGGCTACCGCCTGGCGGATGCGCAACAAATTGCGCAGTTCCTCCGACACCATCCACAGCAGCAGCGGCAGCGGCTCGCCTTCGGCGCGCAGGCCCGCGATCAGCCGCGTGATGCGCAGCTTGTCAGCGGCAAGCATGGCCCCGGCCAGGGAATTGCCCTCGTAGCGGGCCACGTCGAGAACTGCCGCCTGAATCTGTCCGAGGGACAGCTCGCCGTCGCCGTAGAGGAGGTGGAGTTTTCCGATCTCCTGGTGCGCGGCGAGCAAGTTTCCCTCCACCCGGTCGGCAAGAAACTCGAGCGCGGCGCTCGAGGCACTTTGCCGCTGTCGGGCCAGGCGCGTCGCAATCCAGTCGGCAAGCCGATCGCGGGGGACCCGCGCGATATCGATCCAGACCCCAGCCGATTGCAGCGCGCCGGCCCAATCGGAGTTGCGCGCGGCGCGATCCAAGCCGGGCAGAGCAATGAGCGTCAGCGTGTCATCGGTTTGCCGCGCGGCGTGGGACCGCAGCGCTTCGGATCCCCGTTTGCCTGGTTTACCCGACGGCAGGCGGATCTCGAGCAACCGGCGCTGCGAAAACAGCGACAGGCTGCTTGCCGCCTGTTCGAGCAGCGACCAGTCCATGCGCGCATCAGCGTGCAGGACCTGCCGTTCGGCATATCCTTGTGCGCGAGCCGCCGCCCGGATGGCGTCTTGCGCCTCCAGACTCAGCAGCGGTTCGTCACTGCTGACGACATAGCAGCGCGCCAGGCGCCCTTTGCGCAAGTGCTGCTCGAGCTGCTCACTCCGAATCTGCATAGGGTTTTGCTGCCGCAATGCGCCGCAGGAGCTGCTGCACCAAATCGGTTTGCATGTCCCGATATAGCAGCGCTTCCTCGGACTCTTTTGACAGGCGCTGCGAGTCGTTAAAGGTGATGTCGCGCTGCACCTGCAGATCCGTGGGCTCGATCACCTCGCGACCCTTGGCGTCGCGCAGACGGAACCGAAGACGATCGCGCAACGTGTACTCCAGCGCGCGGCCTTGCGCGTCGATGGTCAGCACCTGGCGATCCCGCATTTCGGTCAGCAAATCAAACACCGCCTCCGCCTTCGTGGAATCGGCGATGACCCGGGTATTCGTGCTCGTGCGGATGTTGCGCGCGAGCTCGGTGCCGAGCGGCGAATTGGGGGGAAAGTTCAGGGCGATCGTCTCAAAGGGCAGCTGCTGCGTGCCGCGCAGCTGAAAGCCGCACGCCACCAATAGCACGCAAGCAGCCAACGGGCCCGCCCAATGGCAAAAACGGTGCGCCAGGCGCCGAAGGCGGCTATACGACCACATTGACCAGCTTGCCCGGAACGACAACGAATTTCTTTGGGACCGCTACGATGAACTTGGAGAGCGTCTGGTCCGCCGTGACCGCTGCTTCAATGGCTTCGCGCGTCGCGTCCACCGCGACGCGGATCGAGCCACGCAATTTGCCGTTAACCTGCACGACCAGATCGACGAGTTCGCGCTGCAACGCCGTCGGGTCGGGCTCCGGCCAAGGCGCGTAGACGAGTTCTCCATAGCGCGCCTCGCGTCCGAGCGCGGTCCACAACGATTGCGTGATGTGGGGCGCCACTGGGTAGAGCACCCGCAGCAAGACGTCCAGACCCTCCTCGATCAGGCCTGCGGCGCCCGGCGAGCGGCTGGCGGTCTCCAGCAAATTGAGCAGCTTCATCGAGCCGGAGACGACCGTGTTGTACTGCAGCCGCTCGTAGTCATAGTTGACCTGTCCCAGCAGCCGATGCAGCTCGAAGCGCAGCTCCCCGGTCTCGGGTGTGGCAGCACTGCCGGCCGCGCGCAAATTGCGTGCGCTGTATGCAAAGGCCCACAGCCGACGCAAGAATCGATGCGTGCCTTCGGCGCCCGCATCCGACCACGCGGCGCTCTGGTCTGGGGGGCCGGCAAACATCACGAATGCCCGCGCGGTGTCGGCGCCGTATCGGTCGATGATGTCACGCGGCTCCACGACGTTGTTCTTGCTCTTGGACATCTTCTCCACGCCCCCGAGCAGGACCGCTTCGCCGTCCTCGAGCGAAACCGCACCGATCACTCGGCCGCGCTCGTCGTTGATCATCTTGACTTCGGAGGGGTAAAACCAGCGTCGGCGGCCCGACTCGTCTTCGCGGTAAAAGCAATCGTTGAGCAGCATGCCCTGGGTGAAGAGCCGCTCGAACGGTTCGTCAAACGCGACCAGTCCCACGTCGCGCATCACCCGCGTCCAAAAGCGCGCGTAGAGCAGGTGCAGCACGGCGTGCTCGATGCCCCCGATGTACTGGTCCATCGGCATCCAGTAGCGGGTGCGTTCGTCGACCATGCTTTTATCGGAACCTGGCGAGCAGTAGCGCATGAAGTACCACGAGGAATCGACGAAGGTATCCATCGTGTCGGTTTCTCGGCGCGCCGGGCGTCCGCAGCTCGGGCAGGTGCAGCGCAAAAACGCCTCGCAGCGGTTCAAGGGATTGCCACTGCCGTCGGGGATGAGGTTCTCCGGCAGGACCACCGGAAGTTCGGCATCGGGCACCGGCACCGGACCGCACGCCTCGCAATGGATGATGGGGATCGGCGTTCCCCAGTAGCGCTGACGCGAGATGCCCCAATCGCGCAGTCGATATTGCACCTGCGTGGTTCCCAGCCCCATGGCCCGCAAGTCCGCCGCAATTGCGGCAACCGCCGCTTCGTGCGCCAAGCCGTCGTACTTGCCCGAGTTGACGCACACGCCGGCATGCTTGTCCGCGTACCACGGCTCCCACGCCTCGGGCGAGAACTGGCCGTTGGCCACCGCGATCACCTGCTGGATCGGCAAGCCGTACTTGTGGGCGAAGGCAAAATCGCGCTCGTCGTGGGCTGGCACTCCCATGACCGCACCTTCGCCGTAGCTCATGAGTACGTAGTTGCCCACCCAGACCTCGACCGGTTCGTCGGTGAGCGGATGGCGCACATGAAAGCCGGTAGCGATACCTAGCTTTTCGAGTGTCGCCAGCTCGACTTCGGCCACCGCACCGCGCCGGCATTCCTCAATGAATTGCGCGACGTCGGGGCGATCCTGCGCAAGCCGTGTCGCCAAGGGATGCTCGGCCGCAATTGCGACGAACGTCACGCCCATGATCGTGTCGGCACGTGTCGTGAACACGCGCAGCAGCGCCGATACTCCATCGATTTCGTAGGGAAAACCGAAATTCACGCCGATGCTGCGACCGATCCAGTTCTCCTGCATTGTGCGCACTTGCGCAGGCCATCCCTCGAGGCGGGTGAGCCGCTCGACCAATTCGTCGGCGTAACGCGTAATGGCCAGGTAGTAACCCGGAATCTCGCGCTTTTCAACCAAGGCACCCGAGCGCCAGCCACGGCCCTCGATGACTTGCTCGTTGGCCAGGACCGTCTGATCTACCGGATCCCAATTCACGAGCTGGGTCTTGCGGTAGGCAATCCCCTTCTCGAGCATGCGCAAAAAAAGCCACTGGTTCCAGCGGTAATATTCCGGTTTGCAGGTCGCGAGTTCGCGCGTCCAGTCAAAGGCAAATCCCAAGGGCTCCATTTGCGCCTTCATGTCCGCGATGTTGTCGTAGGTCCAGCGGGCGGGAGCGATCCCCTTGTCAATGGCGGCGTTTTCCGCCGGCAGACCGAAGGCATCCCAGCCCATGGGCATGAGGACGTTGTAGCCGCGCATGCGCAGGTGGCGCACCATCACATCGTTAATCGTGTAATTGCGCACATGCCCCATATGGAGCTTGCCACTGGGGTAAGGGAGCATCGAGCACGCGTAGAACTTCCCGTTGGGGAAGCGCCGGTCGTGCTCCTTCGCGCTGTGCGCGTCGATGGCGCGCCAGTGAGCCTGCGCCCGCGTTTCGATGTCCTTCGGGAGGTATTTTTCTTGCATGAAGTACGCGCAGCGATTCCGGAAACAGTGTTGCGTGCCAGTCCTGCATTATAGGCGCCGGTATAGTGGTGAACCTGATGAACTTGCTCGATGATCTCAATCCCCAGCAGCTTGCCGCGGTGACGCTGCCCGACGAGCCGGCGCTCATTTTGGCCGGCGCGGGCAGCGGCAAGACGCGGGTGCTCACCACGCGGATCGCCTGGCTCATCCAGAGCGGCCGGGTCGGGCCGGCGGGCGTGCTGGCGGTTACCTTTACCAACAAAGCGGCGCGCGAGATGCTCGCGCGCATTGAGTCCATGCTGCCGATCCGAACGCGCGGCATGTGGATCGGGACGTTCCACGGTCTTTGCAACCGGCTGTTGCGTGCGCATTATCGGGAGGCGGGTTTGCCTCAGACCTTCCAGATTCTCGACGCGCAAGACCAGCTCTCGTCGATCAAGCGCCTGCTGCGCACGGCCAACGTCGATGAGGACCGTTGCCCGCCGCGAGAGCTGCAGTACTTCATCAATAGCGCCAAGGAGTCGGGGCGCCGCGCCGTGCAGTTGACCACGGGCGGGCACGATCGGCGCTGGGTCGAGCTTTTTGCCGCCTACGACGCGCAGTGCCAGCGGGAAGGGAGCGTTGATTTCGCGGAACTGCTGCTGCGAAGCGTCGAGCTGCTCACGCGCCAGCAGGCGCTGCGGGAACATTACCAAGAGCGGTTTCGTCACATCCTGGTCGACGAATTTCAGGACACCAACGCGTTGCAGTACCGGTGGCTCAAACTGTTGGCGGGAACCCTTCGCCCGATTTTTGCCGTTGGCGATGACGACCAGTCGATTTACCGGTTTCGCGGCGCCAACGTCGGAAACATGTCGGATTTTCAACGTGAATACGACGTGCACCACCTGATCAAGCTCGAGCAAAACTACCGCTCCCACGGCAATATCCTCGATGCCGCCAACCAACTGATCGGCCACAACGCGCGGCGCATGGGTAAGCGGCTGTGGACACATGCGGGACCCGGCGAGAAATTGCGCTTGTTTGTGGCCGGCTCCGATGCCCTGGAGGCGGCCTGGATTGTCGAAGAGGTGCGCGAGTTGCAGCGCCGCGGCACCCGTCTGCTCGACACCGCGATCTTGTACCGATCCAACGCCCAGTCGCGCGTGATCGAACACGCGCTATTTAACGCTGGCATGGCATATCGGGTCTACGGCGGACTGCGATTCTTCGAGCGCGCCGAGATCAAGCATGCCCTTGCCTATCTGCGGCTCATCGCCAATTCAGACGATGACGTTTCGTTTGCCCGCGTCGTGAACTTTCCCCCGCGCGGGATCGGCGCTCGCAGCCTCGAGCAGCTGCAACAGGCCGCGGGTGGAGCCCATTCAAGCCTGTTTGCCGCAATCTCCTCGGTTGCCGGGCGCGCGGGCGCAAGCTTTACGCAGTTCGCAGGCCTCATCGATGCGTTGCGAATCAAGGCCGGTCAATGCGATCTTGCGGAATTGGTGCAAGAGACGGTGGAAGGCAGCGGTTTGATGGCGCACTACCGAAGCGAGAAAGACGGGGCCGATCGCCTTGAGAACCTGGCGGAATTGGTCAACGCCGCAGCCGGATTCCTGGCGGAGCAAGACTATGACGGTACCGACGTGGTCGCCGATGCCGACGGCCCCCAGGGCCCTGGGGCGGGCGCCCCTGGGCGGGAGACGGCGTTGCATTCTTTTCTGGCGCACGCCGCGCTCGAAGCCGGCGAAAACCAGGCAGCAGCGGGCCAAGACGCGCTGCAGCTGATGACAGTGCACGCGGCCAAAGGCCTGGAATTCGACACCGTCTTTCTCACCGGGCTCGAGGAAGGCCTGTTTCCACACGAAAACAGTCTGAGCGAGGCCGATGGGCTGGAGGAGGAGCGGCGACTGATGTACGTCGCCATAACACGTGCGCGCCGGCGTCTGAACCTAAGCTTTGCGCAAAGTCGAATGCTGCACGGCCAGACCCGTTATGGCCTTCGTTCGCGTTTCGTCGACGAACTCCCGGCCCATACCATCCAGACCCTCACCCCGCCGCTGCGAACCGGCTTCTCATCGGCGCCCGGCACCATGCCATGGGCAGGGCGGGGCGGCGGCTCCTTGCCGCCCGCTGTGCCATCCGACCGCGCCGAGCCGAGGGTAGGTCTGCGTATCGGTCAGGGCGTGCGTCACGCCAGGTTCGGCGATGGCGTCATTGTGCGTTTGCAAGGATCGGGCACTGACGCGCGCGCGCAAATCAACTTCGGCGCCTCGGGCGTCAAGGAACTGCTGCTTGCGGTGGCCAAGCTCGAGACGATCTGACTCGGTCCCTAGACCGGCGTGTCCCGGCTTTGCGACAACGCATCGTGATTGCGCACCGTCGAGTTGTCGACGACGAGGTCGCGGTACATCGCCAACGTTGTGGTTTGTGTGATGGCAAGCATCAGTAGCGGCGGGGGCGCCAGCAGAAATTGCGCCAATCCGTCCTTCGCGTTGAGCAATCCGACCAAGGCGGCAAAGGCAAGTACAGCGACGCAGGCCAGGCCAAAGAGTGCCAGCAGGTAGACCAGCATCGCACCGCGGTTGCGCCAGCAGATGAAAAAACTGAAAAAAAGCGCCTTGGTCGCTGGCATTGCGTGCCAGGCGACAAGCGCCGGCGCGAACCAGATCGTCATCTGCAGCGGTATCAAGATCACGACTGCGCTAAGCAACATCACCATGCGCAGCGGGGTGAGCGCCAGGTCCGGCTCCGGGGCTTCGGACGGTCCCGGTGCGGCCGAGGGATTGGTCGAAGTCGGGGGCGCATTCGGGCCGTTGGCCGAGGGGGCCGACACCGGCGCCGGCGGTGCGGTTGTCGATGCCGGAGCGGTACCCTCGGTCGGGAGAAAGGACCAAATTGTTACCAGTGCGCCGATCACGAGGGCGTAGTACACGCCAATCTTGAGCAATTCCCAGCGCGCGGCCGGGTTGCGCAAAACCGCAAAGTAATTCGCCAGGCCGGGGATCGCGCCGTCGTCCACAGTGCGGCAGACCGCCAGCATCCCAAGCGAAATTGTCGGAAACATCATCAGCGCAAAAGCCGTACCGACGACGGGCAACAGGCCGATGGTCCAGTTCAATAGTGGCCCGAGGGCAACGAGCACAATAATGACCAATGGTCGGCGCGCAAAAAGACGCAGGCCGCTGCGCACCCATGTCAGGCCGGCGGCGGCTTTCCGCGTTCGGATCGATACCTCGGCCATCGCCGCTCTATGCCTGCGGAGACGGCGCGTGTGGCCAGGGAAGGGTGTGTTCGTGCACTCGTAACTTCAGCATCCGCTCGAAGCGGACCGGATCATGCGGCCGCAACATCGCAGCCGGGCGCGGCAAGTACAGATCATAGAGGCGGGAAATCCAAAACCGGAGTGCGGCGGCCCGCAGCATTGCTCGCCAGAACATGTGCTCCAATTCCCCCAGTGGTCGCACGGCGTGATAGGCCCCAAGCAGTGCGGCAGCGTTGGGCGTGTCAAATGCGCCGCTGACCGGATCGACGCACCAGTCGTTCACGGTGACTGCCATGTCGAACAACCAAGTGTCGCAACCCGCGAAGTAAAAATCAATCACTCCGGAGATGTTAGCGCCTTCAAACAGTACGTTGTCACGAAACAAGTCGGCATGAATCGGTCCCTTGGGCAACCGTTCATAATCGGCGCTGCGTGCGACGCTGTCTTGGTAGATAACCTCTTCGAGGAGCTCGTGAAAGGTCTGCTCTTCGAGATATGGCTGCAGGGACGCCGCCGCGTCTTTCCACCACCCCAGGCCGCGCAGATTGGGCTGGAATTGCGGAAAGTCCTGGGCCGCCAGATGCATGCGGGCCAGCAGTTCTCCCACCAGCGCGCACTGTTGCGGCAGCGGGTTCGGAAGGGCCTTACCCGGCAAGCGTGCGACAATGGCGGCCGGCTTGCCGCGCACGTAGGTAAAAAGCGTACCGACCGTGGTCTGGACCGGATTGGCAACAGGAAGGTTGCGCCGGGCAAGATGGCGCATCAATCCCAGATAAAAGGGCAGCTCCGCGGGATCCACCCGTTCGAAAACGGTGAGTACGTACTGGCCGGCCTCGGTGGTCAGGAAGAAGTTGGAGTTTTCGATTCCGCTAGGGATTCCCTGAAGGTCTCGCAGCGACCCGAGCCGATATTGTTCGAGTAGCGCAAGGATCTCTTGGCGCGATAGGTCGGTGAATACGGCCATATGGCAGCCATTTTATCGTCAGGGGCAAAACCTCCCGCCCGCGCCCTCCAACCGAGGGCTGACTCGCTTACAAATACAGCAGCTGCTCGCGCTCGTCGCCGCTTTGTGCAAACCCGCGCCGCTCGTAGAAATCAAAAATGCGTTCGGGGACAGCCTCAGGATCCTCGACGACCTGCATCAGATTCATATCTTCGGGCGAAATCATTCCTCCGGCGACCATGTGCTCGCGCATCCACTGCAGCAATCCGCCCCAGAAGGTGCCGCCCACCAGAATGATGGGGATCTGGCGCCCCATGCCGGTTTGAATGAGCGTAAGCGCCTCGGTCAGTTCGTCGAGCGTGCCGAATCCGCCGGGCATCACGACGTAGGCGCTGGCGTATTTGACGAAAGCGACCTTGCGGGCGAAGAAATGGCGGAATCGAAGCGAAATGTCCTGGAATTCGTTGCCGTGCTGCTCAAAGGGCAGTTCGATATTCAACCCGACGCTCGGTGAACGGCCGGCGAATGCGCCGCGGTTGGCCGCTTCCATGGCCCCAGGACCCCCGCCGCTGATGACCGCAAAGCCGGCGTCAGACAGGGCGCGCGCGATCGCCACGGTTTGCTGGTACAAAGGCGAGTCCGGTGTCAGACGTGCGCTGCCGAAGATCGATACCGCGGGGCGAATATCCGCCAATCG
>Ga0187780_10002185_pt1 | contig 14760 bp, 9 predicted proteins | sample 1015_Q2_SP10_20__FD_132429 | JGI IMG/M metagenome (GOLD analysis project Ga0187780, IMG submission 132429) | Tropical peat soil microbial communities from peatlands in Department of Meta, Colombia - 1015_Q2_SP10_20_MG | ecosystem: Environmental > Terrestrial > Soil > Wetlands > Peat | place... | reverse complement strand
GTCTACACCGCGACGATCGAGGCGCCACGCCTGAGCGAGGCCAAACTGCGCCAGGCGCTGCCCAACTTGCTCGAAGAGCGCATGCTCGCGGATCCCTCCGACTGTCATTTCGCTTGGCTGCCCAGCCGTCGGCAGGCGCCGGGCGCCGACACGGCGCCGGGCGCTCAGACGGCGTGGCTCTCGGTGGCGGCGATTGACCAATCGACCCTGGTGCGCACCCTCGAAGTCTTCGCGCATGCCCAAATCGAACCGCGCGCGGCCTACAGCGAGATCTACACGCTGCCGGCGCCCGAAGGCGGCACATTGGGCTTGCGCATCGACCGCGGCCGCGGAGTCATCCGCACTGGCCAGGACCAGGGCTGCGCATTTGACATTGAAGAAGGCGCTCCGGGAGCTTTGGCCCTGGCCAAGCACCAATTGGGCATCTCGCGGCTGCGCGTCTACGGCCCAAGCGGCCCGCAGTGGAATTCGGTTGCGCTTGCGCTCGGTTTGCAACTGGAGCAGGCCTCCGCGGCCGTTGACTTGGCTGCGGTCGGTGAGGCGGTCAATTTGCTGCAGGGACCCTACGCCGCGGGAGGCGGCCTGGGCGTGCCGGGCCGATTGCTCGCGCGGATGCTTCGCCAGGGAGCATGGAAGGCGCCAGCGGCCTGGATTGGCGTTTGTGCCGCGATCGGCGTCGGCGGCCTGAACGCGTACTGGTTCAAGCTCGAGTCGCAGTATGGCGATTTGCGCGCCACAATGCGCCACAGCTTCCGCGACGCCTTTCCGGACGAACCGACCATCGTCGATGAGCTCGCCCAGGCGTCGCGATCGGTGGAGACGCTGCGCGCGCGCGCAGGCCGGCCTTCGGCCGACGATTTTTCCGTGCTCAATGCGCAGGCTGCGCAGCTCTTCGCGGCCGCGCCGGTCGGCATCGTGGCGGCCATCGAGTACTCCGATCGCAGCTACCGCATCCGCTTCAAGCCCGGCGCGGCGACCAAGCCCGAGTTGCGCAACTCCTTACAGGCGCGCGCGATGGCCCAGGGCATCACGCTGCGCTTCGAGGCCGACGATACGGCGCGCCTGGCGCCGGTGGAGCGCTAAGCAATGGCCGCGGCTGCAACGCTGATTCGATTCTGGTCGGAGCGCGGACCGCGCGAGCGGCGCATCCTGCTTCTCGGGGCCGCCTTTCTGGCCGCGCTCATGGCGTATCTGCTGTTCATCGAACCGGCAGCCAGCGGTATCGTCCGATTACAGCGCCTGTTGCCGCAGACCCGAGCGCAGGCCGGCCGCCTCGAAACGCTGGTGGCCGAGGCCAAGAGTCTGCGCGCCATGGCGCCGGCCGCCACGCCCGATGCGGCCGACGCCCGATCCGCGATCGACAAATCGCTGCGCGAGGCCGGGCTCAAGAGCACGCACAGCACCGTGCTGCCCGGCGGCGAGCTGCATTTGAGCTTCCTGAACGTCGCCTATGGTCCGTGGACGACATGGCTATTTACGGCCGAGCACACGCTTGGAGTGCACGCTCTTGCGGTCCGCGTCAAGGCCAACGAAACGCCGGGCAACGCCGACATCGAACTGTCGCTGCGCCTGCCGCGCGGCTAATCGCGGCGGCCCACGCACCGCCCATACACCGTCGGGAGCCATCGGGTCGTGCGCAAGCTTGCAATAGTTGCCGCAGCCCTTGCGGGTGCGCTCCTTGTCCTAGTCACGCAGGCACCCGCCGGGCTGCTTGCCGCAGTGCTTCGATCCTGGAGCGGGGCGCGTATCGAGTTAAGCGAAACGACCGGGACGCTGTGGGACGGAGAGGCCGAGCTCATACTGGCTAGTGGCGATAGCAGCTCATCCTTTCGCACGAAGGTTCCGGGCCGAGTCGGCTGGCGCATCGATCCCTGGCGGTTGCTCGTCGGATCCCTGGATCTCACGCTGACCGACGCGGCGGTGCTTGACGCGCCGCTTGCCCTGCGCATGGATCGCGAGATAAACGCCACCCTTGATGCCAACCGTCTTCGGCTACCCGCAAGCCTGCTCGTGGGCCTGGGCGCCCCCTGGAACACCATCCGACCGGGGGGCGAGCTGCAGCTCGCGTGGGATACGTTGCACCTGCGCTCGGCGGGGTTGTCCGGGAACCTCAGTTTGGAATGGGTCGACGCCTCAAGCGCCCTGAGCCCGATCGTCCCCTTTGGACACTACCGCCTACACGCCAGTGGATTTTACGTCGGTGCATCGCTGCAACTCGAGACCATCTCCGGACCCATGGAAATGACCGGCAGTGGCACAATCGGGGACGGGGGGCGCCTTCGTTTCCAGGGTATTGCGCGCGTCCAGCCGGGCACAGACCCCGCGGTGGCAACTCAATTATCGGGGCTTATCTCTCTGCTGGGCCGTCGCCAAGGCGACGAGGCCATTTTGAAATTCGGAACATGAAATGAGGTTTCGGCGTGTTTTTGCCTGGCGCTGGAGAGCCGCGATCCTTGCAGGCGCAGCATTGCTGCTCGTTGCCTTCGAGGCGCTGGGCGCGGGACTGCAGTCCGCGGGCGCGCCGCCCGCGGACGCCAGCAAGGCGACCGAAGAGCCAGTAACACTGAATTTCGTCAACGCCGATATCGAAGCGGTGGTGCGCGCCATCGGGCAGTACACGGGACGCACCTTCGTCATCGACCCGCGCGTCAAGGGCACCATGACGCTAGTGACCGAACGCCCCGTAACGCGCCGCCAGGCCTACGAAGAGCTGCAGTCCGCACTGCGGCTTCAGGGCTTCACCCTCGTCGAATCGCCCGACGCCGGGGGCGTCACGCGTGTGCTGCTTGAGGCCGACGCCAAGCTGCAGGGCGGTCGGGTGCTGCCACCCGCGGCAGCAACACCCCGCGGCGACCAGGTCGTAACCCAGGTCTTTCGTTTGCAGTACGAGTCGGCGAGCAACCTCGTGCCCGTTCTGCGACCCTTGATCGCCCCGAACAACACCATCGCGGCGTACCCGGCCAACAACACTCTCGTCATCACCGATTACGCGGAGAACCTGCGGCGCCTGGCGCGCATCATCGAGGCCATCGACTCGCCGGCCAATGCCGAGGTTGTCGTCGTACCCATGAAATACGCCCAGGCAGCCGACATTGCCAACATCGTGAGCCACGTGCTCGACGAGGGAGCGCGCTCCACCGGTCAGGGAACCGATTCGGGCCAGCGCGTCTTGGTGCAGGCCGAGGCGCGCAGCAACAGCCTGATTTTGCGCGCGGCGAGCCGCGCGCGCCTGGAGCAGGCCAAGATGCTCATCGAGCACTTCGACCAGCCCAGCGCGACGCCGGGCAATATCAACGTTATTTATTTGCGCAACGCGCAGGCCATCCGCCTGGCACCACTTCTGCGGGCGGTGCTCTCCTCGGACCCCTCGTTCATCGCGCAGGCGGGGGGCACCACGGGTCTGGCTCCCGGCTCCTCCGGGGGCATGAGCTTGGGCTCGGGCATGTCGGGGACGGGCGGCTCTTCGGGCCTCGGCGGTGGCACAAGTTCGATGGGCGGGTTTGGCGGCAGCACGACGCCCGGCGCGGGCGCGACCTCGCCCACCCCACCGCCGGCGACCATGGGCAGTCCGGCGGGCGCGGGCGGGAGCGTCGATCGCGCCCTGGCCGGGATGATCCAGGCCGACCCGGCAACCAATTCGCTCATCATCTCCGCACCCGAACCCCTGTTCCGAAACATCCGCGCGATTGTCGACAAGCTCGATGTGCGGCCGGCGCAGGTGCTGATCGAATCGCTCGTGGTCGAACTCACCGGAGACAAGGCCGCGGAATTCGGTATTCAGTGGCAGGCCCTCAACGGATTCAACAGCAGTTCCACCTCCGTGGTGGGCGGCACCAATTTCGGCAGTTCCAGTCAGAACATCGTGAGCGCGGCGTCCAACATAACGAATCTAGGCCCCGGCCTGAACCTCGGTGTGATCCGCGGCACGGTCACCATCCCGGGAGTGGGCCAGGTGACCAACATCGGGCTGCTGGCGCGCGCGCTCGAACAAACCGCCAACGCCACAATACTTTCGCGTCCCAACATCCAGACGCTCGACAACGAGGAGGGCAAGTTTCTGGTCGGACAGAACGTGCCGTTTGTGAGCGGTTCGTATGCCGCTACCGGCTCGACCACGACCACGACGGGCACGACCGTGACACCCTTTCAGACCTTCGAGCGCCAGGACGTCGGGCTGCTGCTGCGCGTCAAACCCCAGATCTCGGAAGGCGGCTCGGTACGACTTGCCATTTACATCGAGGATTCCGCGGTCGAACCCGGCACGAGCGGCACCGACTTGGTGCTCGACAAGCGCAGCTTTGAAACGAGCGTCATCGTCGAGGACGGCAATTTTGTGGTCATCAGCGGGATGATCCGCGACCAGGTCAACGAGAACCAGTTCAAGGTCCCGATTCTGGGCAACATTCCCATCCTCGGCGCCTTGTTTCGCTACGACACGCGCGAGCACATCAAGACACAGACTATGGTGTTTTTGCGTCCCATCGTGATCCGCGACGAGGAGAGCTCGCACAGCCTTGTGATGGATCGCTACGACTACATTCGCGCCCAGCTGGCCAAGGCGGCACCGTCCTCCAATCTGGTTTTGCCCGACATGCCCACGGGGTGGCTGCCCCCCTTGTCGAGCAAGGGGGCGACGATCCCGACGGAGCCAGGTAAAACGGATCCGAACGGAGCGGGCGATCCGCCGCTCATCGAGGTGGCGGTCGTCGACACAATGGCGCACGCCCGCCAGCTGCAGCGCCAACTCAAGGACGCAGGGCTCGATGCCTACTGGGAGTCGGTCGACACGCCCGCGGGCCAGAGCATCCGGGTGCGTGTCACCGTCCAGAGCCCGCGGCGCACGCTCTCCGATACGATGGCGCAACTGCGCGCGCTCGGTTATTCGCCTTCGGTAGTGAGCAACGGACGGGCTTCGACTCCATGACGACTCCACAACAGTACGTTCCCTACGCCTTTGCCCGCGACAACTCGATCCTGCTCAAGCCTCTCGGCGAACGGGAGGCAGAGGTCTGGATCACCGAGTCCACGGGCCTGGAAGCGCTCAACGAAGTGATTCGTGCCTTCCCGGGAAAGGTGCGGCCCAGCATCGTGGACCCCGAGCTTCTGGCCGAGGCCATCGCACAGACCTACTCGCGTCCGGAGGACTCGGCGCAACAAATCGTCGGCGACATCGAGGGCGAGATCGACATCACGCGCCTGATGCAGGACGTGCCCGACATCGAGGATCTGCTCGAAACCGAGGACGACGCACCGATCATCCGCATGATCAACGCGCTGCTCACCCATGCCGTCCGTGATGGCGCCTCCGACATCCACCTGGAGGCCTTCGAGCAGCACTCGCTGGTACGTTTTCGGGTCGACGGTACGTTGCGCGACGTGGTGCGCCCCAAACGCGCGCTGCACGCGGCCCTGGTCTCGCGCATCAAGATCATGGCCGCCATGGACATCGCCGAAAAGCGGCTGCCCCAAGACGGGCGCATCGCGTTGCGGGTCGGCGGCCGCGCCATCGACGTCCGGGTTTCCACCCTTCCCACGGGCCATGGTGAGCGGGTCGTACTGCGGCTTTTGGAAAAGGACGTCTCGCGCATCGATCTCAAGAACCTCGGCATGGGCGAGAGGACCCTGGCGATGTTCGATGAGCTGTTTCACCAGCCGCACGGAATCTTGCTTGTCACCGGGCCGACGGGGTCGGGCAAGTCCACCACGCTGTATGCCGCCATCCGCCGCCTCGATAACACGACGTCGAACATCATGACCGTGGAGGACCCGATCGAGTACGACCTGCAGGGGGTCGGCCAGACACAGGTGAACGCCAGGATCGACATGACCTTTGCCCGGGCGCTGCGCTCGATTCTGCGCCAGGACCCCGACGTGATCATGATCGGCGAGATCCGCGACCTCGAAACCGCGCAAATCGCCGTTCAGGCGTCGCTTACCGGTCACCTCGTGCTGGCCACGCTGCACACCAACGATGCGGCGAGCGCCGTCACACGACTCATCGACATGGGCATCGAGCCGTTTTTGCTCTCCTCATCGTTGTTGGGCGTCTTGGCGCAACGCCTCGTGCGCAAGCTCTGCCCGCACTGCAAGCGGCGCGATCCGGCCGGACGGGGATTTCACCCGATCGGCTGCCCGCAATGCAGCCATACCGGCTACAGCGGACGCACCGGTATTTTCGAACTGCTACGGGTCGACGACACCATTCGTAGCCTCATCCACTCCGCCGCCAACGACCAGGAGATCCGGCGCACCGCGGAATCCACCGGCATGCTGCCGCTGCGCGCCGACGCGATGCGGTGGTTTTCGGCGGGTATCACGTCGCAGGAGGAAATCTTGCGCGTTACGCGGGACTGAGATCGCGCGCAGCGGTCGCCGACCCGGTTTCGCCGTCATTGCATGACCGCGTTTCGATACTCCGCCGCCGATAGTCTGGGCAGGGACGAGGTCGGCGTGCTGGAAGCCGACAGCGCGCGCCAGGCGCGGCAGATGCTGCGCAACCAGGGTCTGGTCCCGCTGGCGGTAGAGCCGGTCGAAACCGAGGCGGCGGGCCGGGGTACGCCGCGGGGTCGCCGTCTGTCGCAAACCGAGCTGGCCGTGCTCACGCGCCAGTTCGCCAGCCTGCTGGCCGCCGCGCTGCCGATTGCCGATGCCCTGACGGTGCTCGTCGAACAAAGCGAACAGCAGTCGGTGCGCGAGATGATGGCCTCGATCCGCACGGAAGTCCGCGGCGGCCTGTCGCTCTCGGGCGCGCTTGCGCGCCACCCGCGTCAGTTCCCGGCCATCTACCGCGCGATCATCGCCGCGGGGGAGGAATCGGGCAAGCTCGGCTCGGTGATGGCGAGTCTGGCCGATTTCATCGAGGAGCGCGCCCGGCTGCAGCAAAAAATCACACTGGCCTTCGTATACCCGGCCATCCTGACCGTGGTCGCCCTGCTTGTCGTGGTGTTTCTGCTTACCTACGTCATACCCCAGGTCGTGCAGGTGTTTTCCCAGACCAAGCAGGCGCTGCCGCTGCTCACGCGGGCGATGCTGGGGTTGTCGGCATTCTTGCGAGGCTACGGCTGGTTGCTGCTCGCCGCAATCGCCGGCGCGGTCTTCGCGATCTCGCGCGCCCTGCGCGTGGAGGCGGTTCGCTTGCAGTGGCATCGACGGCTGCTGCGCCTGCCGATCGTGGGGACGCTCTCGCGCGCTATGAATACGGCGCGCTTTGCCAGCACGCTGTCCATTTTGGTGGGCTCGGGCGTGCCGATGCTGCGGTCGCTGCAGGCCGCCGGCGAGACCGTGACGAACCTCGCGCTGCGCGCACGCGTGCTGGACGCAACCCAGCGGGTGCGCGAAGGCGCGTCCTTGGCCCGGTCGTTGCGCGCCGAGGACGACGACCGGGCAGCGCCCTCACGGCTGCGCCTGTTCCCACCCGTGCTGATCCATCTCATCAGCTCGGGCGAGGCCACCGGCAAACTCCCCGAAATGCTCGCACGCGCGGCCGACATGCACGCGCGCGAGGCCGAGCGCCGCACGATGCTGCTCACTTCGCTACTGGAACCGGCGCTCATCCTGGGCATGGGCCTGGTCGTCATGCTCATCGTCCTCGCGGTGCTCATGCCCATCATCGAGATCAACCAGCTCGCCCGCTAAAGGCCACGGGCGGCTCTGCGGCACTGCCACAGAGGCGCGCGCGCACGCGCGCCGGGAGCGCAGAAGCCCGCAGGCGCGCTGCGGCGCGTGCCGGCGGGCGGAGTATGCTGATCCTGACGGCGATACGCGATCAGCCCTTGCAGCAAAAAGGAATAGCAAGCGGCGGTTAGCAGCGCGCTGCGGGGTGTTATTCGCATATCAATACGGCGAGTTTCGGCGCAGGCTAGTCTTTCATGAATGCTCCCTTACCGGACGCAATCCGCCAGGCTCTGGCGAACGTCTCGCTTGAGGACAAGTGGACCGTGGAGCGGGGCCGCGTCTACCTCAACGGCACGCAGGCCCTGGTGCGGCTGCTGATGTTGCAGCGCCAGCGCGATTTGCTTGCGGGCTACAACACGGCGGGCTTTCTGAGCGGCTACCGCGGCTCACCGCTGGGGGCCGTCGACCAGACGGCATGGAGGGCGCGCGCGCACCTCGAGCGCCATCACGTGCGCTTTCAGCCCGGCGTCAACGAGGATCTGGCGGCCACGGCGCTCTGGGGGACCCAGCAGGTCAATATGTTCGCCGGCGCGCGCTACGACGGCGTGTTTGGCATGTGGTACGGCAAGGGCCCGGGAGTCGATCGTTGTGGCGACGTGTTTAAACACGCCAACGCTGCCGGAACGAGTCCGCGCGGAGGGATCGTGGTTGCCTGCGGCGACGACCATGGCGCCAAAAGCTCGACCATGCCCCACCAGTCCGATCACGTCCTCAAGGCCTGCATGATCCCGGTGTTATTTCCCTCGTCCGTGCAAGAGTATCTGGACCTGGGCGTGCACGCCTACGCGATGAGCCGCTATGCCGGCGTCTGGGTGGGCCTGAAATGCGTCACCGAAGTCGTCGAAGCCTCGGCGACGGTTGAAGTGGATCCCGAGCGCATTGCGGTGCGACTGCCGGAGGATTTCGTCGTTCCGGCCGGCGGCCTGAACATCCGCTGGCCGGACGCGCCGTTGCAACTGGAGGCGAGGCTGCTCGACTACAAGCTCTACGCCGCGTTGGCCTATTGCCGCTCCAACGGCCTGAACAAGACGGTGATCGATGCGCCGCGCGCTCGCTTTGGGATCGTCGCCAGCGGCAAGGCCTATGGCGATACGCGCCAGGCGCTGCTTGACCTGGGCTTGGATGAGGCGACGTGCCGTCAGATCGGCATACGGTTGTTCAAGTGCGCGATGGTCTGGCCGCTGGAAGCGCAATCCATTGGCGAGTTCGCCGACGGTCTGACTGAAATTTTGGTGATTGAGGAAAAGCGCCAGGTCATCGAGTACCAGTTGAAGGAAGAGCTCTTTCAATGGGTCGGCCGCGGCAAGAAGATCCCGCGGGTGATCGGAAAGTTCGACGAAAAAGACGGTGGCGAGTGGGCGGTGCCGCAGGGCAACTGGATTTTGCCGGCCCACTACGAACTGTCTCCGGCAATCGTAGCCAAGGCGATTGCCGCGCGCATCGGCAAGCTCGAGTTGCCCCCTGAGGTGCGCGCGCGCATCGATGCGCGCGTCGCGGTCATCGAGGCCAAGGAACGCGATCTGGCGGTGCCGCGGGTGGCCACCGAGCGCATTCCGCATTTTTGCTCGGGCTGCCCGCACAACACCTCGACGCGGGTACCGGAGGGCTCGCGCGCCGTCGCCGGCATCGGCTGCCACTACATGGCGACATGGATGGGGCGTAACACGGCGACCTCGACCCACATGGGCGGGGAGGGAGCAACCTGGATCGGCCACGCCCCGTTTACCAGCGAGAAGCACATCTTCGCCAACCTGGGCGACGGCACGTACTTTCACTCGGGCAGCCTCGCCATACGGGCGGCGGTCGCGGCCGGGGTATCGATCACCTACAAGATCTTGTTCAACGATGCGGTCGCAATGACCGGGGGCCAGCCAATCGATGGCGTGCTCACCGTGCCCCAGATCACGCGCCAGCTCGCCGCAGAAGGCGTGCGGCGCATCGTCGTGGTGACGCAGGACCCGCACAAGTACGCGCGCGACGACCCCTTTGCTCCCGGCGTGCAGGTGGCACCGCGCGAGAACCTCGATGCGGTGCAGCGCCAGCTGCGTGAATTCGACGGCGTTTCTGCGCTGATTTTCGATCAGACCTGCGCGGCCGAACTGCGCCGGCGACGCAAGCGCGGCACGGCCGTCGATCCGGCGCGGCACGTCGTCATCAACGAACTGGTCTGTGAGGGCTGCGGCGACTGCAGCACGGCATCGAATTGCCTGTCGGTCGAGCCGGTGGCGACCGAGTTCGGCCGCAAGCGGCGCATCAATCAGTCGAGCTGCAACAAGGACTTTTCTTGCCTGAATGGATTTTGTCCCAGCTTCGCGACAATCGAAGGCGGTGCGCTGCGCCGCCCCGCGGCGGCCCAAGCGCCGCCGCCGGAAGTCGTCTTGCCGGCGCCCTTGGAGCTCGCCGCGGATCGGGCCTACGGCATTTTGGTCGCTGGTATCGGCGGCACTGGCGTGGTGACGATCGGCCAGATCGTGGGAATGGCGGCGCACATCGAGGGCCGCGGCATTTCCGTTCTGGATGTGGCCGGCCTCGCGCAAAAGGGAGGCGCGGTGCATTCGCACATACAGATCGCTGCCTCGCCCGAACAGCTTTTTGCCACGCGCATCGCCATGGGGGAAGCCGACCTTCTGCTGGGCTGCGATCTCATCGTGAGCAGCGGAGCCGAGGTTCTTGCCAAGTTCCGGCGCGGGCGCACGCGCGCATTGCTAAGCAGCTCCGAGTCGCCCACGGCGGAGTTCGTACGCAACCGCGAATGGCAGTTCCCTTCGGGCAAGCTCGTCGGACAGATCCGCGCCGCGCTGGGTGCGGACAGCGATCTGGCCCTGCTCGACGCCCAGGCGCTGGCAACGCAGCTGCTGGGAGATGCGATCTACGCCAACCCCTTGCTGCTGGGCGCCGCGTGGCAAAAGGGATGGCTGCCACTGCGCCGCGAAAGTCTGCTGCGCGCCATTGAACTCAACGGTGCCGCGGTCGACGCCAACAGGCGCGCGTTCGAGTGGGGACGCGCGGCGGCGCACGATTTGGCCGCGGTACAACGCGTCGCGGCAGCGATGCGCTCCGCGGGCACCGCGCCCCGCCCTCTCGCCCAAGGCCTCGAGCAGATCGTCGCCGTGCGCTCGGAATTTCTCGCGGCATACCAGGACCGTCGCCTTGCGCAGCGCTACCAACGCCTCGTCGAGCAGGTGGCGCAGGCCGAGCGCGCAACGGCTCCGGGCAGCACTCTGCTCGCGGAGGCCGTGGCGCGCAATTACTTTAAGTTGCTCGCGGTAAAAGACGAGTACGAGGTGGCGCGACTGCATCGTGACCCGCAGTTCCGCGCCCAGATCGCCCAGTCCTACACCGGCGCGTATCGCGTGCACTACCACCTGGCCCCGCCGCTGTTCGCGCCGCGTGACCCCGTGAGCGGGCGCCCCCGCAAGCTGCGCTTTGGCCCCTGGCTGGGGGCGGCGTTTGCCGTGCTTTGGCGGCTGCGATTTTTGCGGGGCACGCCGCTCGATCCCTTTGGACGCACGCCGGAGCGGCGCGCCGAGCGTGCCCTGTTGCTCGATTACGAACGCACGGTCGATCAAATCGTGTCGCAACTCAGCGCCGAGAAGCTCGCATTGGCGGTGCGCATCGCGAGCTTCCCGGAGGAAATTTGCGGCTTCGGACACGTGAAGATGCAAAGCATTGCGCGCGTGGCGCCTGCGCTGGCGCAATGGCGCGCGCAGTGGGCCGGCGCCCAGGCGCGGCCGGGCGAGTCTGCCGCCGTGAGCGGCAAATCCGCTGCGCTCGTGCCCTAGCGTTTGGGCGGCGCCACGGCCGCCGCCGCGCGCCGGGCGACCTCCATCCGGGCTTCGAGCCCATAGTTCACCGGTAGCGATTCGGAACTCGACTCGGGGGACAAAGTCGCTCCCGGCCGGCAGGATCGCGCTCTCGGCGCCAATGCACGCATCGTCGGCGCCCATGCTGCGGCCTTCGACCTGCGGCGCAAGACGCCTGATCTTGCCCGTGGCCGGCGACGATGCGGGTGCCGGGCTGCGCAATGCGGCAGGCCAAGCCGACTTGCAGGCGCCGCACGAGCGACTCCTCGACTTGCCGTCGCGCCTCGATGCGCGTGGCCTCAATGATGACGCCACCCACAAAGAGCCCAAGTATGGCGGTAAAGGCCAACGCGGCTCCGAGTCGCCGAGTCCGTAAGCGCGGTGTCGGGGTGGCACTGCGTCCACCGCACCACGTCCGGATCGCAGCACGGGTCCGCCAGGCCGGTGATGCACTACGGGACGTTGTTTTGGGACAAGGTCGCGAGTCGACGACCGTTGGCCATCGACGTGCAGATATAACGCTCGAGGCTGATGCCGCGGATGCCGTCGGTCAGCGCGCCGAACGTGGCCGTCGGACTGATGAGCTCCAAATTTCCGCGCCGCGGACGGCTCGGCAGTTCGAGATTTTCGAGGCCGGTGCGATCCACGTTCACGCGCAGCGCCGCAGCTTGCTGCCTCGCATCGCCGAGCACGTCGTCCCACGGCGCCAAGTGTCCGGGGCGCTGCGCCGCGACCACGATCGCGGTGAAGCGAGCAGTCGTGGGGCGCAGAATCCGCAGAGCGGGCCACGCGCGGATGCGACAGAGCCAAGCTGTGTGGGCACGTGGAGGGAATTTGTGAATCGTCGATGACGTTTGGGCCGCGCGGTCTCGCCCGGAAGCTGGCGCCCCGCAGGTCGGTGACGGTCGAGGAGCCGCGCACGAAACCCGCGCAGAGGCCGACTTGCACAAACCCCTGCCTCGAAGCCACCGCCACGCCCAGCAAAGGAGGCGAGGGGCTTTGCGCGATCAAACAGGGTCGAGCGAATCGGACTCCACCACGGTTCGCCAATGCGGTCGCAGCCATGGCTTCAAAGACCGTCGGAAAACTCCGGCGCGCCGCGGGGACGCGCCGTGCGTTTTGCTCGAAGGGGCTTGACGTTCCGCACAAGCGAACGCAAATTTACGCCTCGAGCCCCGGCCGCAGGAGGTGTGCTGCGGTATAAACCGGGGCGCGCGTGCGCATGGGCGCGCGCGACGCGTTTTTTTTGGTTCGGGGAGTCCAATTGGCAAAAGGACAGACGCTGGCATCACTGCGCGGGCGCCTGCTGATGGTCGGATTCGGCAGCGTGGGCCAAGGCGTGCTGCCGTTGATTTTGCGCCATATCGGTATCGACCCAAGTCGCATCACGATCGTTACGGCCGACGAGCAGCCGCGCTGGCTGGCGCAGCAGTGCGGCGTGCACGATTTTCGCTGCGAGCCGCTCACCGCGGAGAACTACCGCCAACGGCTCACGCCGCTGTTGACCAAGGGGGACTTTCTCCTCAACCTCTCGGTGGACGTGTCTTCCGTGGCGCTCATCGAGCTGTGCCACGAAACCGGTGCGCTGTACCTGGATTCTTGCCTCGAACCGTGGGCCGGCGGCTACGTGGACCCAAGTCGCGCGCCGGCCGAGCGCACCAACTACTGGCTGCGTGAGCAGGCCTTGGCCATCAACCAGCGCAACTGGCCGCAACGGCCGACGGCCGTGGTCACGCACGGCATAAACCCGGGGCTGATCTCGCATTTCACCAAGCAGGCCCTGCTCGACATCGCGCGCGCCGACGGGCGGCCGGCCCCGGTGCCGACTTCGCGCGAACAATGGGCGCAGCTTGCGATGCAACTGCAGATCAAGGCCATTCACATTGCCGAACGGGATTTTCAGGTGTCTGCCACACCCAAACGCCCCGGCGAGTTCGTCAATACCTGGTCGAGCGAAGCGTTCGTCGGCGAAGGCAGCCAGCCCGCGGAACTGGGCTGGGGCACGCACGAACGGAAGCTCCCGCCCAGTGGGCATGCGCACACGATCGGATGCCAGGCGGCCATCTACCTGGAGCGGCCGGGCGTCTCTACCCGGGTTCGCAGCTGGACTCCGCTGGCCGGGCCCTATCACGGATTTTTGATCACGCACGGCGAGTCGATCTCGATTGCCGACTATCTGACGGTATTCGACAACGGTCGAGCGGTTTACCGGCCTACCGTTCATTACGCCTACCGCCCCTGCGACGATGCCGTGCTGTCGGTCGACGAATTCAACGGCCGCGACTACGTCTTGCAGGAGCGCCATCGCTTACTGCGTGACGAAATCACCGAAGGGATGGATGAGCTCGGAGTCTTGCTGTGCGGTAACCCCCGGGGCGTGTACTGGTACGGCTCGCGCCTGGACATCGCGCAGGCGCGAGGGCTTGCGCCATACAACAACGCAACGACCTTGCAGACGGCCGCCGGCGTGCTGGGCGGAATGATTTGGGCGATGGAAAACGACCAGCGCGGGGTCGTCGATCCCGATGTGATGGATTTCGAGCGCGTGCTGCAGATCGCACGTCCGTACCTGGGCTCGATGGTCGGTGTCTGGGGCTCGTGGACGCCCTTGCTCGGCCGACAGCGCCTCTTCGCCGATTCGATCGAGATCGACGATCCGTGGCAGTTCCACAACGTGCTCGTGCGCTAATGCCTCGCGCGGAGCGGCGACGGGCAAGGCGGGCGGTGTTTTAGGGCAATACGGCGTCGGCAAGCACCGAGTCGATGACCGCGCCCTTGCGGTCGACGATGCGAATCCGAACCGGCAGCCAGTGGAGCTCCGCACCCAGCCACACATCCATCGTCTCTTGGACTTTACCGACCGTGCGGCGCGCCGAAAAGTGCACCGCGTGCATGGCTCCGCGGCCAGTCTCGACCGAATTATCCTCGTCGACCAAAAAATTCCAGGTATCCACGTCATGCGTTCCGATGAGCTTGACGGTGTGCGTGGTGCCGGCGACAAAGCGCTGCGGGTAGCGCTGCATCAGGCGCGCGAGTTCAAATTGCAGGCTCAATCGGTCCTGGGCGCCTTGCGGGGGAGCGGGGACAGGCTCGCCCGCGGCACCAAACCGGATGCGACCGTGCGCCCAGTCGATGTCGACAAACTCGGGTTCGTGAAAAGGGCGCTTTTCTTCATAGCGATCGGGCGCTAGCGCTCCGTCGGGGGCGAGTTGACCGCGCGAGACCTGGTCAAAGCCCACCGTGTCGATGTGCAACTGGGCCTCGTAGTGCCCGCCCTTGAGCC
>Ga0187780_10002184_pt1 | contig 14764 bp, 16 predicted proteins | sample 1015_Q2_SP10_20__FD_132429 | JGI IMG/M metagenome (GOLD analysis project Ga0187780, IMG submission 132429) | Tropical peat soil microbial communities from peatlands in Department of Meta, Colombia - 1015_Q2_SP10_20_MG | ecosystem: Environmental > Terrestrial > Soil > Wetlands > Peat | place... | reverse complement strand
GCGGACGCGGACGCCGAGGCGGACGCGGACGGGGTGCCGGGCACGGCGCCGACGGCGCGGGATTAGCCGAAGAAGACTTCGGCCTCGGCGTAGCGCTGCGGAGGAACCAACTTGAGCTGGCTGGTCGCCTCGGCGAGCGGCACCCGTATGATGTCGGTGCCGCGCAGCGACACCATCACGCCGAACGCCTCCTCGTGCACCGCCTGGACCGCGTGGATGCCGAACCTGGTGGCGAGCACCCGGTCGAACGCCGTCGGCGTGCCGCCGCGCTGGATATGACCGAGCACCGTGTAGCGGGCTTCCTTGCCGGTCCGCTTCTCGATCTCCTCGGCCAGCATCTGGCCTACTCCGCCCAGCCGCACGTGCCCGAACGAGTCAAGCTGCTCGGTCGAGGTCGCGAGCTGCTCGGCGACCGGGTGGGCGCCCTCGGCGACGACCACGATCGGCGAGTACCTGGTCTGGAACCGGTGCTGGACGTAGGCGCAGACCCGCTCGATGTCGAACGGCCGCTCCGGAATGAGGATCACGTTCGCGCCGCCCGCGAGCCCCGCGTGCAGCGCGATCCAGCCCGCGTGCCTGCCCATCACTTCCACGATCAGCGCCCGGTGATGGCTTTCCGCCGTCGTGTGCAGCCGGTCGATTGCTTCCATGGCGATGTTCACGGCGGTGTCGAAGCCGAAGGTGTAGTCGGTGGCGCCGAGGTCGTTGTCGATCGTCTTCGGCACCCCGACGACAGGGATGCCCTGCTCGCCCAGCTTGGTGGCCACGCCGAGCGTGTCCTCGCCGCCGATCGCGATCAGCGCGTCGACGCCGAGGCCAGCCAGGTTGTCCTTGATCCGCTCGATGCCGTTGCGCCCGCCGTTGCCCCCGGCTTTCAGCGGGTTGGTGCGGGATGTTCCGAGGATCGTGCCGCCGCGCGGCAGGATGCCGCGGACCGCCTGCACGTCCAGGGGCATGGTGTCGCCTTCGAGCGGCCCTCGCCACCCGTCACGGAACCCGACGAATTCCAGGCCATACTCCTGCACGCCCTTGCGGACCACGGCGCGGATAACTGCGTTCAAGCCGGGGCAGTCGCCGCCACCGGTAAGGACTCCCACTCGCATGGCATCAACCTTAGTAGGCCAGAGCGCCCCGCGGATGGATGCGGGACCAGCCGGAGGTAAAAACTAAGGCCGCCAGGCGCTGCCCCAGGCGAGTCAGGCTGCGCCCCGGCCGCCGCTGTCCCCATCATCGTCGCCGCCGCCGTCGTCACCGTTGCCACCCTCCTGGCCGCCGTTACCGAGGCCGACCGGGCCGGCCAGCTCGGCCTTGGCCTGGCGGGCGTCAATGTCGACGTACTCCTGGCCGGACAGCTTCGCAATCGCCTGCATGATCTCGTCGGTGACGGTCCGCAGCAGCGCACCGTCGGCGCGCCGGCCGCGGTAGCGGGAGAAGTCGAGCGGCTCGCCGAACCGGACGCCGGGGCGAAACCGCGGGTTCGGCCAGATCGTGCTGGGTGGCTGGAACTCGAACGTGTCGATCATGGCGGTGGGGACCACCGGCGCGCCGGACTCGATGGCCAGCCTGGCCACGCCTGTCTTGCCCCGGTACAGACGGCCATCCGGGCTTCGGGTGCCCTCGGGGTAGATCCCGAGCACGTGCCCCTCCGCCAGAACGCGCAGGCCGGTACGGATCGCCGCCTCGCTCGCCTGGCCCCCGCCTCTATCGATGGGGATCTGGCCGACACCGGTGAAGAACGCCCTGCTGATCAGTCCCTTCACTCCGCGTCCGGTGAAGTACTCCGCCTTGGCGAGGAAGATCACCTTCCGCGGCACCGGCAGCGGCCCGAAGAAGTGATCCGAGAACGACAGGTGATTACTGGCCAGGATGACCGGACCGTGCCGGGGCACGTTCTTGACTCCCCACGCCCGGGGCCGGAAGACGATCTTCAGCACCATCCCGAGCGTGTATTTCGTCACCCAGTAGAACACGTTCACATTCCATCACACACCGCCTGACCAGGCATCTGTTCCTACGCCGGATTCCTGCGTCAACATGGCGTCGTCAAACGCGGCGCCAATCGCCGCAGCCGACGTCATCGCCGTCCGGGTCCAGGTGGCCGTACGTCTCCATCGTCTCGGCGAGACTCGCATGGCCGAGGCCTCCCGAAGGGCGACACACAGGCCGCCTACGAGGCCACGACCGAGCTGAACGCCCTACGCGCCAGGAGTCCGAGGCTGCCAGTAGATCGCCTGAACGGCAAAGCCCCGGCTCTGGTTGGGGGGGTGGAACCAGGCCGGGGCTCTGCATCTTCCAGATTACCGGCCGGTTAACTAGGGGGCGAACCAAGCGCCTCCGCCCCCGCTGATGCGTCAGGTGGCACCGGCGTGCGACGATGCCAGCATGTCCCCATCGCCTCCAGACGCATTGCTGCCGGGCGCCGAGCCGTACGAGCACGCGGGCGGTCCGGTCGGCGTGCTGCTGTGCCACGGCTTCACCGGCAGCCCGCAGACCCTGCGCTCATGGGCAGAGTACGTGGCCGAGCAGGGCTTCACGGTCAGCCTGCCCAGGCTGCCCGGACACGGCACGACCTGGCAGGACCTGGCGCGGACCGGCTGGCAGGACTGGTACGCCGAGGTAGATGCCGCATTCGGCGCGCTGGCGAGCCGGTGCGAGCAGACCTTCGTCTTCGGCCTCTCCATGGGCGGCTGCCTCGCGTCGCGCCTGGCCGAGGTACACGGCCGCGCGGTCCGCGGCCTGGTGCTCGTCAACCCGTCGCTCGCCCCGGACACCAAGCTGTTCCTGTTTGCCCCCGTGCTCAGGCACGTGCCGCTGACGCTGCCCGGGATCGCGAGCGATATCAAGAAGCCGGGCGCCAGCGAGGTCGGCTACGACCGGGTGCCGCTCCGCGCGGCCTCCACGCTGCCCGGGCTGTGGAAGGTTACGGCCAGGAACCTGCCGAACGTCACCCAGCCGGTGCTCGTCTACCGCAGTGCGGTCGACCATGTGGTCGGGCCCGCGAGCATGAGCGTGCTGCTCGCAGGCTTGCCGAAAGACCAGGTCACGGTGCGCGAGTGCGGCGATAGCTATCACGTCGCGACGCTCGATAACGACGCGGAGGCCATCTTCGAGGGCAGCGTCAAGTTCGTCCAGGATCACGCGGGATAGCGGGCATTCCCGCGTCGATTTACCCTCCCGGCACCGGACCGGGGACGGATATCGTGGAGGCAGGCTTCGATCTGGACAGCGGTGGGGACGTGGCGGACCGGGATAACACCGAGAGCAGAGAGCACGACGAGGACGCCGCATGGCGCGAGCTTGTCGCCCGGTTCGACGCACCCTTGGCTGAGCGGCAGCCGGTCCCCTGGCCCGAGCGCGAGGACATGCCGCCGCAGACCCCGGGATCCCGCGAGCCTCACGTAGGGCATGAGGCTGAAGATGTTAGAGAGACATATCGGGCTGGTGGTGTACCTGAAGAGCATCGCGGGGGGCGTGGAACTGACGAGCTGAGTGGCAGGCACGGACCGGGCGGGGCGGACGGTCTGCGCCCCGCTGACGGGCTGAGCGAAGCGGACAGGCTGCCCGGGGCTGACGGACTGCGTGCGGCGGACAGACCAGGCGGCACTGACCTGTCCCGCGGGGCTGACGGACGGCGTGCGGCGGACGGACCAGGCGGAGGTGACCGGCCCCGTGGGGCTGACGGGCTGCATGGGACTGACGGGGTGCGCGGGACTGACGGAGTGCGTGCGGCGGACGGAGTGGGCGGGGCTGACGGGCTATACGGGGAGCCTGGAGCGGACGGAGTTCATAAGGCGCTCGGGTTCGGGACCGACGGGACACGCGACGCATTCGACATGGGCGCGACACCCGAGGCGCCCGACGTAATACAGGCCCCACGGCGAATCCGGGGACCTGCGGCGCGCGGGACGTCCGCGGACGATGACAGCGAGCACTTCGTTCCGCCTGCCCCGCCGCCGTTGCCCAGGCTAGACCCGATGACCAAGGGCGCGTGGGCGGCGCTCTTCGGCGGGCCCGGCTACTTGGTCGTGGCCACCGCGGCGGGCTGGTCCGTGCCCGGATTCGCGGCATTCTGCGCGGTCGCCGCGTTCGTGGCCGGCTTCGCCATACTCGTGCTGCGCATGCACGGACCCGACCCCGGAGGGCCGGACGACGGCGACGATGGCGCCGTCGTCTGAGGGCCCTGGGGCGCGAGAGCCTGACTGGCCTCCCGCGCGAGATCGGCGGCGCCGACGATGCCCGCGTCCTGGCCCAGCTGTGCCACCCGGATCTCCGCGAACGGCCGGTGGCCACGCCCGGTCAGGGCACGTTCGAACGCCGCGCGCGCCGGGTCAAGCAGCAGATCACCGGCCTCGGACACGCCGCCGCCGATCACGAAGCAGGCCGGGTCGAGAATCGCCGCCAGGTCGGCGAGCCCCTGACCCAGCCAGCCCCCCACGGTCTGGAAGCAGCGGAGGGCGGCCGGATCGCCTTCGGTCGCCGCGCGGGTGATCTCCGGGCCGGAAATGCCCTCGGGCATCCCTCCGCCCAGTTGCAGCAGCCGGATGGCTCCTTCCGGGCTGCGCCTGGCGAACTCGCGGGCCTCGGCGACCAGCGCGTTCCCGCTCGCGTACTGCTCCCAGCAGCCCCGGTTCCCGCAGCCACAGAGCCGCCCATCGGGTACCACCCGGACGTGCCCCGGCTCGCCGGCGATGCCCCAGCGCCCGCGGTACAGCTCGCCGCCGATGAAGATGGCGGCCCCGATCCCCGTCCCGACCGCGACCAGCATCACGTCGCGGTACCCGCGCGCGGCCCCGAACCGCGCCTCGGCCCAAGCCGAGGCATTCGCGTCGTTCTCCACCACGACCGTCCGGCCGAGCCGCTCCTCCACCCGCTGCTTCAGCGGCTCGTCGCGCCAGGCGAGATTCGGCGCGAACAACATGGTCGAACGCTCGCCGTCGACGAACCCGGCGGCGCCGAGCCCGATGGCCGCGACCTGGTAGCTGGCGAGCAGTTCGGTCACCACGTCGGCGATCGCCTGCTCGGTGCGTGGAGGGCTGGCGGCCGGCGTAGACCGCCTCAGCTTGGCGATGATCTGGCCAGCAGAGTCAACCACCCCCGCCGCGACCTTGGTGCCACCGACGTCGACGCCGATGGCGAGGGTCACTGGCCGCTGTCCTCCTGATCCGGCTCAGGTGGTGGAGGTGTCACCGCTGTCCGTTCGGGAGAACGGGTTTGATCTTGGGTCTTCATGACCTGCTCGAACGCGGAAAAGGCGTCCTGCAGCACCGAGGCCAGGACTCCGCCGGCGTCGGCGAGGCGGGCGCCCAGGCCGGGACCCGATACCCGGGCCGCGCGAGCCGCCTGGCAGATCGGGCACCACTGGCACTCCGGCGGCTCTTCGGGCGGGAGCTCGTTGGTGGCCGTGTCCCACACGTCACCGGAGTCCCGCTTGTCCTGACCAACCGTCCTCCTGACCTGGTCAGCTACCTGGTTAGCCATGCTGCGCGCGCCCGCGCGCATCAGCCAGCGCTGGAAATCGGCGATGGGGTCGCTGCCGCGGCGCGGCTGGCTTCCGCCGCCTGACCGGCCGTTGGTTCTTGACTGGCCGCTAGCGCTTCCTGGCTGGCCTTTGTTCCCCGCCTGGCCGCTGCTGCTCCCCGGCTGGTCGCTGTCTTTCGGCTGGCCATCGCTTGCTGGCTGGCCGTCATCTCGGGATTCGGACACCTAATGCCTCCTACCTTTGATCGTACCGCTACCACTGCAGGACAAAGGGCGCGCCGGTGGCGCGGAAGTGTCCCACGTTCAGGCACTCCGTGACCCCGATCCTCGTCCTGCGGGCCAGCGGCTGGTGCACGTGCCCGAAGATCGAGTACCGCGGCCGGGTGACCTTAATGGCGTCGAGAAGGGCCACGCTGCCCTTCTCCAGCCGCCTGGCCATGGTGTCGTAGAGAAGCTCGGGCACGGCGGGCGGAATGTGCGTGCACAGTACATCTACCTGGCCGACCGCCTCGATCTTCGCCCGGAACTCTTCCTCGCTCATCTCGTTCGGCGTCCGGTACGCCGATTTCAGTCCCCCGCCGACGAAGCCGAATCGCCATCCGTCCAGCTCCACCGTGCCGCCGTCCAGCACATGATGGCCCGGTTTGGCGTACCTTTCCCACATTCTGGGAACGTCGACGTTGCCGTAGGTCAGGTAGGCGGGCTCGGGGAGGGCGCCGAAGAGCTCGGCGTACTGCCTGGCCATCGCCGCCTCGAACAGGCTGGCGGGGCTCTCGGCCTGCTGCGCCAGCAGGCGGGCCGACAGTTCCCTGGCTTCGTCGAATCTCCTCGCGGTGCGCAGTTCGACGTACACTCGCGCCGCCTCGGCGCCGAACAAGTCGGCGAAGATGCCCTGCCCGTAATCGGCGTAGTCGAGGAACAAGAGCAGGTCGCCCAGGCAGATCAGCGCGTCGGCGCCGTGCGCGGCGCCAGCCAGCGCGTCCGCACGCCCGTGTACGTCGCTGACCACGTGAACTCGCATGTCACCACCGTATGGCCGGCCCGGATCGAGATGGCCAGCGCACGATTGTGAACAGCAAATGGCGGGCGCCTTAAGCTTGGCCAGTGAGCGTTATTCAGTACCGACTCACTGGGAGATGCCGTGCGCGAATTCAGCATTCCGGCCCTGGCGCAGATCCCCGCGAACGCGAATCTGTCCAACGCCGTCTTCCGCCGGGCAGCCGAGCAGCCGCAGGCGGTGATGCTGCGCCGGCCGGGACCCGCCGGCCTGTCCGGAGAATGGCTCGACGTGACCGCCAGCCAGTTCAGGGACGAGGTTGTCGCGCTGGCCAAGGGGCTGGTTGCGGCCGGGATCGAAGCCGGGGACCGGGTGGCGCTGATGTCGCACACCTGTTACGAATGGACGCTGATCGACTACGCGATCTGGGCCGCGGGCGCGATAACCGTCCCGGTCTACGAGACGTCCTCGGCCGAGCAGGCCGAATGGATACTGTCCGACTCGGGCGCACGCGCCTGCTTCGTCGAGACGGTCGGCTTCGAGGAGGTCATCGACGGGTTCACTGACCGGGTGCCGGCGCTCGAGCATGTCTGGCGGATCGCGCCGGGTGCCCAGGCCGCGCTGACCCACCTGACCGAGGCCGGCGCGTCGGTCGGCGACGACGTCATCACCGCGCGGGCCGCCGCGGCCAAGGCCTCCGACCTGGCCACCGTCATCTACACTTCGGGCACCACCGGGCGCCCCAAGGGCTGCGAGCTCTCCCACCAGAACCTGCTGGCCACGGTGCGCAACGCATTCCTCGGCCCGCTCGCGGCCATGATGGAGACGGATAATCCGGGCACGCTGCTGTTCCTGCCGCTCGCGCACGTGTTCGCCAGGATCATCGAGGTGGGCTGCATCGAATCCGGAGTCGTGCTCGGGCACTGCGGGGACCTGAACGCGCTGCTGCCCGCCCTCGCCTCGTTCCGGCCCACGTTCATCCTCGCGGTGCCCAGGGTGTTCGAGAAGGTGTACAACAGCGCCGAGCAGAAGGCCGTCAGCGAACGGAAGGGGGCCATCTTCGGCCGCGCGGCCCAGACCGCGATCGCCTACAGCCAGGCGCTCGACTCGCCGGGCCGTCCGGCGCTGGGCTTGCGAACCCAGCACGCGATGTTCGATCGGCTGGTCTACGCCAAGCTGCGGGCCGCGCTCGGCGGGCGGGCCCAGTACGCCATCTCCGGCGGTGCCGCGCTCACCGAGCGGCTCTGCCATTTCTTCCGCGGCATCGGCGTCACCGTGCTGCAGGGGTACGGCCTGACCGAGACCACCGCCAGCGGCACCGTCAACCGGCCGGACCGGAACAAGATCGGCACCGTCGGCCAGCCGATGCCCGGGGTCGGGATCAGGATCGCCGAGGACGGTGAGATCCTGATCAGCGGCGCGCTCGTCTTCCCCGGCTACTGGCACAACGAGACCGCGACCAGGGAAACCTTCACCGAGGACGGCTGGTTCCGCAGCGGCGACATCGGCGAGCTCGACGATGAGGGATTCCTGACCATCACCGGGCGGAAGAAAGAGATCATCGTCACCGCCGGCGGGAAGAACGTCGCTCCCGCGGTACTCGAGGACAGGCTCCGCAGCCACGCCCTGATCAGCCAGACGATGGTGGTGGGGGATGGTCAGCCGTACATCGCCGCGCTGATCACGCTGGACGCCGAGGCGCTCCAGCCGTGGAAGGAAAGGCACGGCAAGCCCGCCGACGCGACGATCGCGTCGCTGCGCGACGATCCCGATCTGATCGGCGCCGTCCAGGCCGCGGTCGATGATGCCAACCAGGCGGTTTCCCGGGCCGAGTCCATCAAGCGCTTCCGGATCCTCGACGGTGACTTCACCCAGGAGGCCGGCCAGCTCAGCGTCAAGCTGGGCATCCGCAGGAGCGTGCTGCACAAGGACTTCGCAGCCGACATAGACGCGCTGTACTCCTGAAAACCGGCTCGCGGCCGGGCGCTGGGCCCGGCCGCGAGCCGGTTCGCGAAGCAGTGGGATCGAGGGCCAGGAGCCGCCCTAGTCCGCGGTCCCCCGGTTCGCCACTGTCAGGTACGCGTCGGGGGTATTCCGCAGGCTGGTCACCCGGTCCTGGGCGTAGTTGCACTGGGAGACGATAGCGGAGATGCGCCGGCCGAGCCGGGCCAGCGGACCAGACGCGCCCTGCGTCACGTTGGTGTTCATTGTTCCTCCTCGATATCCGGCCTTCACCTCGCCGGTCACCATCAACTCTCGCGGTAAGCCCCCCTTACCGCATCGGAGAAAATCCCTATTTCGCCTGCTGAAAGGGGCCTTAGCCGAGCCCGCAACGGCTTACGCCGGCTCAGCGGGCTTAGCCCGCCAGGATTGCGGCCAGGCGGGCGGCGGCGAGCTCCCAGCGCCATTCCCGGTCCACCCACGCCAGGCCCTTCTCCCCCATGCTCCGGGCCTTGCCGGGATCTTTCAGCAGCTCGGTGATCCGCGCCGCCGTACCGGTCACGTCACGGACCACGTAGCCCGATTCGCCGTCGAGGATGGCGTCTGGCGCCCCGCCCGAGGCGCCGCCGATCACCGGCAGCGCGGTCGCGGACGCCTCCAGGTAGACGATGCCGAGCCCCTCTACATCGAGCCCGGCTCGCCGCGTCCGGCATGGCATGGCGAACACGTGCCCGGCGTCGTAGTAGCCGGGGAGTTCGGGCCACGGGACCGGCCCGGTGAACAGGACCGCGTCCTGGACGCCGAGCCGCCGCGCCAGCCGGTGCAGGCCGCGAGCGTAGGGGCCGTCGCCGACGAGCAGGAGGACCGCGCCGCTCACCTCGGCTCGCACCCGTGGCCAGGCCCGGATCAGGGTGTCCTGGCCCTTACGCCGGACCAGCCGGGAAACGCAGACCACGACCGGCCGGTCAGCAAGCCCCAGCCGCGCCCGGACGGCTTCGCCGCCGGCCGGATGGCGGAAGAACGTCACGTCGACACCCGGCGTCAGCCGGACCATCCGCTTGGCCGCCTCCGGTGACAGAGCGCGGGCCAGCCGGACCCTGAAGTACTCACCCAGGTACGTCACCACGTCCACCTCGTCACCGATGCGGCGAAGCAAGCCACGGGCTACGGGCAACGCCGCCCAGCCTGCCTCGTGGCCGTGAGTCAGCGCGACTGCCCTGGTCACGCCGACCCGGCGCAGCGCGGGGGTGATCAGGCCGAGGGGCGCCGCGGCGCCGAACAGGACCGCGTCGCAGCCCTGCTCACGGGCGATCGCCGCGGCCCGGCTGGATACCGCGGGCACCGGCAGCATGAGCGACGTCGGATGGCGGATCACCGGGAAGGGCTGCTGCGCGTCGAACTCCGCGGCACCTGGCCAGGCCGGCGCGTACACGGTCACGGCGTCCGCCGGCAGCCGGGTGGCCAGCCCGTGCACGAACGACTGGATGCCGCCCTGGCGGGGAGGGAAGTCGTTAGTGACGATCAGCGTGCGGCGCACCGGACGAGTGTACGGGACTCGCAGCGTCCCGGTCCGCGACGGCCACGGGCGAACCTAGCGAGCACGGCCAAGCGCACGGGAGCTAGGGCACGGGAGCTAGGGCACGGCCGAGCGCACGGGAGCTAGGGCACGGCCGCGCCGTCGAAGGAATCCATGTACCACGTCGTGTTCACGGGGATTCGCTCCACGTCCATCCCGGTCTGCGGCGCATCGATCATGTAACCGCCGCCGACGTAGATGGCCACATGCCCGATGCCGTTGAAATACATCAGGTCGCCAGGCTGGAGCGCGCTGAACGGGATGTGCGGGAGCGCGGCCCACTGCTCGTAGGTGTCGCGCGGTATGGACACGCCCGCCGCTGCCCACGCGGCCTGCGCCAGCCCGGAGCAGTCGAATCCCAGATGACACGGACCGGTAGCGCCGTAGACGTAGGGGCAGCCGAGCTGAGCGTAGGCGAACGCGACGGCCTTGTCGGCCTGGGTAGAGGTCGGTCCCGTGTACGTGACCGGCGCGCTGCTGCCGTTCCCGCCGATCGAATTGCTCTTCACCGTCTGCTGCTCCGGCGTGGTGAGGCTGTCCAGCGTGGCCTGCTCAGTGGCGATGAGCTTGCCGAGGGAGTGCTTGTGTGCCTCGAGTTCGGCACTGAGCGTCGCTATCCCGTCCTCGGTGCGCTGGAGTTCCTGCTCCACGCCGGTCAGCTGGCTGGCGTCCGTGAGCAGCTGCTCGGTCTCCGCGTTCCGGTTGCCGGACAGCTCCATCATCAGTGCGCCCTGCTGGAGCACGACGGAAGGATCACCCGAGGTGAGCACGCCCGCGATCGATGTGGTGCCGAGGTTCTGGAACATGGCGGCGGCCATCTGGGCCACGGTTATGCGCGCCGCCTGGAAGAGGGCATCGGCGTGACCGACGTCCGCGCTCACCTGGGCCAGCCTCGTCCGCGCGGCGGAAAGCTGCTCGTTGACCTGGTCGAGTTGCTCAGTGACCTTGTCGAACTGCGATGTGAGCTGGTTCACCCGAGCCTGGACCTGCGCCACGGTCGGCTGCGGAGAGGCGCCAGCTGCGGAAGCGAAGACCGCAAGCCCGCCGATCGCGACCAGCCCGGTCGCGATCGCGACACCACGGCGAAACCGGTACACGTTGCCCGTTAGCCGCGTACCCACGTGCCTACCACGCTCCTTGTGATCTCATGCACCTTTTGCGTGTTCTTTTGCGAGTTCGTCCGGGTCCTCAGACACCGGTTAACTTGGCCAGGCAACATTTGGGGCAAGCGTAGTGAAGGCCATATGGGCGATTCAAGCGATTCAGGTAATTCCAACTACTCAATTACGATGCGGCGGTTCACTGGCGTGAAGGGCTTCGAAGCGCTATCATCACGACGCCCTGGCGTCGGGGAGGACCCTTGAGGCCCAGGTCCGTACCGCTGGCAGGGGCCTCAGGCCCGCGGTCGTAAGCCGCAGCGGAGGGACCAGGCCGGCGTCCGCGAGAACGCGAAGCGCCCGTACCTCCGCGATCCCGAGATAGCCTGTCACGGTTCGTGATTCGATGACAGCCACGGCGCACTCGCGGCACCCGATACCGCGCATCTCGCATCGGCCGCAATCAATCGTCATGATACCTCCCATGCATTCCATGAATGGACGGATACACGTTAACGGCGCCTACTGACATTTTCCGGGCCCGAAGCTGCGTGCCGCCTTGTGCTATGCGGGCTTCGCGCCGGCCCCGGGGCGCAGGCCGTCGAGTGCGGTCTGGAGGATTGGTCCGGTGTAGCCGGTGTCGCCGTGGATCGCGGCGATGGCGACGATCATGTCGAGGATCTGTTCCAGGGTGAGGTCGCCGCGGACTTCGCCGGCGTGTTGCGCGGCGGCGAGGAGCGGCCGTGCGGCGGCGATCACCCGGGTGCGGTTGGTTTCGAACAGGGGATCGCTGCGGTCCGTTTGCTTGAGCAGCTCGGAGGCGATGTGCCGCTTGCTCGTGGTAAAGGCGGAGAACCGGTGCAGCCAGGCCATCAGAGCCGCTCCGGGCGTCTGGCCGCCGGTGGTCTCGGCGGCCTGGCAGACGGCATTGACCTCGTCGGTGTAGAGGGCCTCGAGGAGCTCCTGGCGTCCGGGGAAGTTGCGGTACAGGGTCGCCATGCCGACGCCGGCGCGCCGCGAGATCTCGGCCATCGACACCTCAGCATCAGGATCGGCGAAGGCGGTGCGGGCGGCGGCGAGGATCTTGCCGCGGTTGCGCTCGGCGTCGGCTCGTCTCGTGGGTGACGGGTGAGCGGGCATGAGGCTCCAAATGGACAGGCTATCCGGTTGTCGCTACAGTGAACTGGACAGGCTATCCGCCTGCCTGCCGTCCGATCATATCCGCCGGCCGCGACGGCCTGGCGGCGGCTCAAGGGAGCTTGCCATGGAATACCGGCCCCTGGGGCGCACCGGCGTCTCGGTCAGCCAGCTGTGCCTGGGCGCGATGATGTTCGGCGCGTTCGGCAACCCCGATCACGACGACGCGATCCAGATCATCCACAAGGCGCTGGACGCCGGGATCAACTTCATCGACACCGCCGATGGCTATTCGGCCGGCGAGTCAGAACAGATCCTGGGCCAGGCGCTGGCCGGCGGACGGCGCCAGAGCGTGGTGCTCGCCGTCAAGTTCGGTGTTCCCTTCGGCGACGACGACCCCAACCATCGCGGAGCGTCGCGGCGGTGGATCACCGAGGCGGTCGAGGGCTCGCTGCGGCGGCTTCAGACCGACTGGATCGACCTGTATCAGGTGGGCGTGCCCGACCCGGGCACCGATATCGACGAGACCCTCGGCGCCCTGTCCGACCTCGTGCGCGCCGGCAAGATCCGCTCCTTCGGCGCGTCGAAGGTGCCCGCCTCTCAGATCGTCGAGGCCCAGTGGACCGCCGAGCGCCGCGGCCACGGGCGGTTCCGCACCGAGCAGCCGCCCTACTCAATCCTGACCCGCGCCATCGAGTACGACGTGCTGCCGACCTGCCTGCGCCACGGAATGGGCGTCATGGCCTACAGCCCGCTGGCCAGCGGCTGGCTGTCCGGCAAGTACCGCAAGGGCCAGGATGTCGGCGGCCCGGGCTCGGCGGCTCGCGCCCGGCGCGCCGGGGACTACGACGCCGCCAACCCGGCCAACGCCGCAAAGCTCGACGCCGCCGATGCCCTCGGCGCGCTCGCTGATGAGGCCGGGCTGACCCTCATCCAGATGGCGGTCGCGTTCGTCACCCGCCACCCCGCGGTCACCTCCGCGATCATCGGCCCGCGCACCATGGAGCACCTAGACGGCTATCTCGCCGCCGACGGGATCGAGCTGTCCACCGACGTGCTTGACCGCATCGACGAGATCGTTCCCCCCGGAGTCACGATCAACGTCGCCGACAACATGTGGAAGTTCGGCACCACCGCGCTGGACGCCGCATTCCGCCGCCGCTAGGGCAACCTCCCAGGGCACCGGCCGCCTCCGTGACGGGAGTGCATGCGGATGGGTTCCCCTAGCTGGCGTGTTGCCGCGGCTCGGCACGCTGCCCCGTCCCGGCTACCTGTCCGACGCCGAGTGTCCCGCGCTACGCCCGAGCACCGCGCCGCTCGCCGGCGGCGGTACATCCTCATCTGCATGCAGCACGCACTCAGACGGACTTCTCTGACCTGTCACGTCTCGAAGATGACCTTGACTACCTACAAATTGACGCACACCCCAGGCCTGCGTGGCAGCGGGGAAATGTCGGTGGGCGCAATTACGGTGGTGTCCGTGATGAGGCAGGCCGTGGTCGCGCGGGCGCCAGGCGGGTACGGCGGCGTGTCACTCACCCAAGGAGGGCCGGGTCGGCGGGAGCCGGGTCGGCCGGAGCCGGGTCGGCCGGAGCCGGGTCGGCCGGAGCCGGGTCAGCTGGAGCCGGCTGGGCGGGTCGAGCTGGATGTGGCCGGGATGGATGCGGGCGGGCTTGTTCTGGCCGAGCTGGAGTTCGCCGTGATCGACCTGGAGACCACGGGCTGGTCGCCGCGGGCGGCCGCGATCACGGAGATCGGGGCGGTCAGGGTGCGCGGAGGCCGGCGCCAGGGGGAATTCGCCTCGCTGGTCAACCCCGGCATGCCGGTCCCGCCGGGCATCGAGGACCTGACCGGGATCACCGACTGGATGCTGACCGCGGCCCCGAAGCTTGGCGCGGTCCTGCCGGGCCTGCTGGAGTTCGCCGCCGGCTGCGTCCTGGTCGCGCACAACGCGCCGTTCGATATCGGCTTTCTCATCGCCGCGTGCGGCGATTGCGGCCTGGCCTGGCCCGGCTTTCCGGTGCTGGATACCGTCATGCTGGCCAGGCACGTGATGGACCCCGACGAGGTACCCGACTGCAAGCTCGGCACGCTGGCCGGATTCTTCCGCGCCCGCACGGCGCCGAACCATCGCGCGCTCGCCGACGCGCGAGCCACCGCCGACGTGCTCGGCTGGCTGATCCGGCGGCTGGCTCATCGCGGGGTGCGCACCCTCGGCCAGCTCAGCGCGTGGCCCGACGTGCTGACTTGGCCGGGCTGACCGGCTTGCCCCTCGCCGCGCGGCTGAAGGCCAGCATGCCGGCGACCTTTTCGGTAGCGTAAGGCCAGCCGAGACAATCTGGGAGGCATCCAGTGGTCACCGCGATCGTTCTGGTGCGGGCAGAGATCCAGCGCATTCCCGAGGTCGCCGAGATGATCGCCCAGATCACCGAGGTCAGCGAGGTGTACTCGGTCACCGGCGAGTTCGACCTGGTGGCGATGGTCCGGGTTCGTAGCCACGAAGAACTCGCCGACGTCATCCCCGGCCGCCTGAACAAG
>Ga0187780_10002183_pt1 | contig 14767 bp, 14 predicted proteins | sample 1015_Q2_SP10_20__FD_132429 | JGI IMG/M metagenome (GOLD analysis project Ga0187780, IMG submission 132429) | Tropical peat soil microbial communities from peatlands in Department of Meta, Colombia - 1015_Q2_SP10_20_MG | ecosystem: Environmental > Terrestrial > Soil > Wetlands > Peat | place... | reverse complement strand
GTGGGCCAGCTTGAGCGGCGGCTCGCGGCTCGGGCGATCGAGGGAATGCCGGCCTCGGGGGTGGCGCGCGCCGTTCACGTCCTTGAGGAGTTCACGCAGCGCCTGCTGGAGAAGCAGATCAGCGTCGTTCCCTAGCCGCCCGCGATCTATACGCATGTGCGTATCTTTATTCATGCCGCGAGAGGCGAGATCAGCGCCGGTTGAGGCGCCTCGGCCTGCATAGCTCACTTCAAGGCCCCCAAGTCATCAATCGATCCGACAGGCACTTAGAACCATCCTTCTTGGCGCTTCCGCTGCTCCACTGGGGACGGTGGACCTGAATTATGTGAAGCAAGTTTTCCACACTTCCTATGCCTGCTGAAAATGTGGATTACTTCCGATTGCTCCTCTGGCACAAGCTCGCCAAGCGCGGGTCTGGTGCCTGGGGCCCGTCTCTGCCATTTATAGCGCGCGCGTGAAGAGGGTCAGCCTCGGGATCTTGGACTCGGAACAGGGAGCACGGATTTGATCCGCCGCACGAAGATCGTTGCAACCATTGGCCCTCAGACAGGCACCGACGAGGCCATTTCCGGGCTGCTCGCAGCCGGCGCGAACGTGTTCCGGATCAATGCCTCACATGGCGCGCCGGAGCTGAGAGCGCGCTGGATCGAGAGCGTGCGCTGCGCGGCCGACAAGGCCGGTCTGCCGGTGGCGGTGTTGGTCGATCTCCAGGGCCCCCGGATCCGGGTTGGGGAGCTCGAGACCCCGCGCGAGCTTTCCGAAGGACAGGCGGTGGTTTTCGCGCCCGAAGAGGCGGCGACCGGCGACGAAATCCCCACGACCTACACGGATCTCGCGAAGGACGCCCGGGTCGGCGCCAAGATCCTGCTCGATGACGGGCTCCTCTCGGTTCAAGTGACACGGATCGTGCCGCCTCGGGTCGAGGCCAGGGTCGTCGATGGCGGGACGCTCACGTCGCACAAGGGGATGAACCTGCCGGGGCTGCAGGTCAGTGCCCCGGCGCTCACCGACAAAGACCGCGAGGACGTCGCGCACGCGGTCCAGCACGACGTCGACTACCTCGCCCTCTCGTTCGTGCGGCGCGCCGAGGACCTCGCCGAGCTGCGTCGCCTCGTGCCACCGAGCGTGAAGCTCGTCGCGAAGATCGAGAAGGCGGCGGCGCTCGAAGCGCTGCCCCACATCCTCGCGGCATGCGACGCGGTCATGGTCGCCCGCGGGGACCTGGGCGTCGAGCTGCCGTTCGAGCGGGTCCCGATCGTGCAGAAGCGCCTCATTCGGGAAGCGAACCTGCGCGGCAAGCCCGTGATCACGGCGACGCAGATGCTCGAGTCGATGGTCCACCATCCGCGGCCCACCCGCGCGGAGGCGTCCGACGTGGCGAACGCGATTCTCGACGGCACCGACGCGGTCATGCTGTCGGCGGAGACGGCGGTGGGGGAGTATCCGGTCGAGGCCGTTGGCGCGATGGACCGCATCATCCGTGAGATGGAGCGGGAGGGTCAGAACCGGGTGGCGGAGCGGCGGCTCGCGGCGGGTGGCGACAACGTTTCCGTCGAGGACGCGATCGCGCTCGGCACGAGTGCGGTGGCCCGCATGCTGAAGACGCCACTCATCGTGACGCTCACGAAGGGCGGGTTCACGGCGCGCAAGGTCGCGGCGCTGCGGCCCCCCGTTCCCATCGTCGCGGTGACGACCGAGGCGGCCACCTATCGGCAGCTCGCGCTGGTGTGGGGTGTCACACCGGTGCGCGTGGACCAGGTCCCCGGCTACGACGCGATGCTCGCGGTCGTGCGCGACCTCATCCTCAAGCGCGGGTACGCCAGACACGGCGACCGGATCGTGATGACGGCGGGCGTCCCCTGGGGCGTCTCGGGCGCCACCAACCTGCTCAAGGTCGAAGAGGTGTGAGTTGCGGCTGACCTTGCTGGGCACCGGGACGTCGTTCGGGGTGCCTCAGGTGGGATGCCGCTGCCGCACGTGTACCTCCGCCGACCCGCGCGACCGCCGCAGCCGCACCGCGGCGCTGATCGAATCGGACGGGCGGCGACTCCTCATCGACACGCCTCCGGAGCTGCGCCTGCAGCTCGTCGCGGCCGGCGTCGACACGGTCGACGCCGTCCTCTTCACCCACGCGCACGCCGATCACGTGCACGGCATCGACGACCTGCGGGCGATCTCCGCGAAGCTTCCTGACGGCCTGCCCGCCTTCGGGCCGGCGGAATCCCTCGCCGAGCTCGCGAGCCGGTTCCCCTACATCTTCGACGCGAGCGTCGTCGCGCAACCGGGGACGACGAAGCCGGAGCTGCGCGCCCACCCACTCGAGCCCGACTGCGAGACCGTCATCGCCGGCATGCCCGTGCGCCCGCTCCGGTTGCCGCACGGCAATCGCAGCGTCTTCGGATATCGGATCGGCCTCATGGCCTATGTGACCGATGCGAAGCTGATTCCCGCGGCCGTCAGCGCACAGCTCGCGGGACTCGACGTCCTGGTGCTGAACGCGCTGCTGTCGCGCCCGCATCCGTTGCACCTCTCGGTCCCGGAGGCGGTGGCGGCCGCGCAACAGATCGGCGCGCGACGCACCTTCCTCACGCACCTGACGCACGAAACGCCGCATGAAGAGCTCGCGGCGCGTCTGCCCGCGGGCATCGCGCCGGCCTACGACGGGCTGGCCATCGAGGTCGGGGCTGTCTAAATTCGGGTCTCGTCAACGCCGAACCCGTCCGCTTCACTACCCAAGGAGCCTGTCATGGCCGGTGCCCCCGATCAATTGCGTCTCTTCGACAACCCCGCGCAACGCCAGAGTGCGGCGATGGACAAGCTCGTGCACACGGCGGCGTTCGGGTCGGAAGGAGCGCGTGACGAGGCCCGGTGGGTGATCTGGGAGATCGGCCAAAAGGTCGGCGTCCGCCCGGCGTCCATTCACGAGCTCTACATGGCGCAGGGGCGCGGCGAGATCCCGGTATTCACGACGCCCGCGATCAACGTACGCGTCCTGGGCTACGACACCGGCCGGGCCATCTTCCGGGCGGCCAAGAAGCTCGATGTCGGCTCGGTCATCATCGAGATCGCACGCAGCGAGATCGGCTACACCTATCAGCGGCCGGCCGAGTTCGTGGCGGTGATGATCGCGGCGGCGCTGCGCGAAGGCTTCGTCGGGCCGATCTTCATCCAGGGCGACCACGTCCAGGCGAACGGGAAGAAGTACGCCGTGGATGCGGAGACGGAGCTCGCCGCGATGCGGGCCCTCATCGACGAAGAGCTGCACGCCGGCTTCTATAACATCGACATCGACACGTCCACGCTGGTCGACCTCTCCAAGTCGACCCTCGACGAGCAGCAGCGGACGAACTACGAGCGCGCGGCCGAGCTCACGAGGTACATCCGCGACCACGAGCCGGACGCCGTGACGGTCTCGGTCGGCGGCGAAATCGGCGAGGTCGGCGGGAAGAACAGCGACGTGCACGAGTTGGCCGCGTTCATGGATGGGTTCAACCGGACCCTGAAACGGCTGGGCAAGTACGCGGGTCTGAGCAAGATCTCCGTGCAGACGGGCACGAGCCACGGCGGGCTCGTGATGCCCGATGGATCCATCGCGAAGGTCCAGCTCGACCTCGAGGCGTTGAAGGCCCTCTCGGCCGACGCGAAGAAGAAGTACGGCATGGGTGGCGCCGTGCAGCACGGTGCGTCGACCCTCCCGCAGGACGCGTTCGGGAATTTCCCCGCCTGCGGAGCGGTCGAGATCCACCTGGCGACGAACTATCAGTCCATGGTCTTCGACCACCCGAAGCTCCCGAAGGACTTGCGGGCCGAGATCATCGAATGGGTCAAACGCGAGTGCAAGGAAGAATGGAAGAAGGGCGATACGGAAGAGCAGTTCTATTACAAGAGCCGCAAGAAGGCGATCGGGCCCTTCAAGCAGCGCATGTGGGAGCTGCCCGAGGAGATTCGCGCCGCGATCGGCGCCGACCTCGAGAAGACGTTCGCCTTCCTGTTCGACAAGCTGCGCGTGAAGGGCACGCGGGCGATCGTGGACAAGTACGTCAAGCCGCCGCTCGACTCGCACGCGGCGCCGCGTCCCGTCGCCGTGGCCGCGCCGGACGACCTCGAGGCAGGCGAGTGAGCGAGCCGGCCCTTCCGCGGAAGCCCGTTGCGAGCGCGGCGGGCGAGGGGGACGAGCCGATCGTGTGAACCGCGAAAGCGGGTGGCACTACTCGATCTCCGGGGTCGTCCGTCGTACGCTGCAGGCCGCCTACGAGGACAACATTCCGTTCCTCGCGAGCGCGCTGTCGTTCGATCTCTTGCTCACGATCATTCCGTTCATCGTGTTGCTCCTCGCCGTCATCGGGTATCTCGTTCAGCACCAGATCACCACCCACCAGGTCAGCCTGCACGAGCTGCTCGCGCGCTTCCTGCCCACGCCGGCCGATCGCGCCACGGCGGGCGCGTTCCAACTGGTCGAAGGGACGCTGACCGCCGTCCTGGTGCACCGCGGCCGGCTGACGCTCTTCGGGCTCCCGCTCTTCCTCTGGTTCGCGACACGGCTCTTCGGCGGCCTGCGCGTCGCGCTGAACGAGGTCTTCGACACCGAGGAGGCGCGGCCGCTGCCGGTCGCGAAATTACTCGACACCCTCCTGATGCTCGCGGTCGGGATCTACCTCGTGGCCAACGGAGCGCTGTCGGCCTACCAGGCGCAGAACGCGGCCGTGCTGAGCCAGAACTTTCTGGTCAACTGGATGTGGCGGCTCAGCATGGAGACGATCGCGTTCACGCTGGGCATCCTGATGTTCTTCGTCATCTTCAAGCTGCTGCCGAGCCGGCGCATCGACTGGCGCACCGCGCTCGTGGCGGCCGTGTTCTGCTCGCTCGGGTTCGAAGTCGCGAAACGGCTCTACGCGCTGTACGTCTCGCGCTTCGTCACGTTCGAGCGTCTCGCGTCGGATGCGAACGCGTTCGCGTTGTTCCTGTTTCTGCTCTGGGTCTACTACACGGCACTGCTGTTCCTGCTGGGGGGCGAAGTCGCGGAGACGTTCGACCTGATCCGGATGCGCCGTGCCCAGCGGGTCCAATTGCGATGACCGTCATCGACCTGCGCTCGGACACGGTGACGCGGCCGACGCTCGGGATGCGGCGGGCCATGGTCGAGGCGGAGGTGGGCGACGATGTGCTGGACGGCGATCCCACGACCCGTCGCCTCGAGGCCCGCGTCGCCGAGATCCTCGACATGGACGACGCGCTGTTCTTTCCCTCCGGCATTCAGGCGAATCAAGCGGCGATCATGTTGCTGGCGCCTCGCGGGACCGAGCTCTTGCTCGAGGCCAACGCGCACCTGGTGCACTACGAGGTGGCGGGCGTGGCGGCCAACGCCGGTGTGCAGATCCGCCCCATCGCCACGCCCGATGGCGTGCTCACTCCCGCGTTGCTTAAGGAGGCGGTCCGGCCATCTTCACCGCAGCTGCCGCGAGCGGGCGCGGTCGCAGTCGAGAACACGCACAACGCCGCCGGGGGCAAGGTGCTGGCTCCGGCGATCATGGACGGCCTCACGCGCACCGCGGCCGCCGCCGGGGTACCCGTCCACTTGGACGGCGCCCGCCTCTGGAATGCGGCTGCGGCCCTCGGCGCGCCTCCGGCCCGCCTGGCGGCCGGGGCGACGACCGTGATGGTGAGCTTTTCCAAGGGACTCGGCTGCCCCGTCGGCTCCTGCCTCGCCTTCACCGAGGGCCGGCGGCCGGCGGTCTGGGAGATCCGCAAGCGCCTGGGAGGAGGGATGCGTCAGTCGGGCATCCTCGCCGCGGCCGCGTTGTGGGCGCTGGACCACCACCTGGCGCGACTCGTCGACGACCACGCGAACGCCCGCCTGCTGGCGGAGCGACTCCACTCGGCCCGCGGCGTCCGGGCCGCGACGCCCGAGTCGAACATCGTCATGCTCGACCTCGTGGGGGAGGGTGAGACCGCGGAACGGGCGGCCGCGCGGCTGGCGGGCGCGGGAGTACTCACGGCTCCGTTCGGCGCGCGGCGCCTGCGCGCCGTAACGCATCTCGACGTGGGGCCGGCCGACATCGAGCGCGCGGCCGCCGCCATCATCCAGGTGTTCGGCTGACGGCCGGCGCCAGCGCCAAATCACCTCCGTCTCTATTTTGGAGCATGCCCGAAGCGCCTGACCTCGTGCGACAGCCGCAACCCCTTGGCCGCTCCATCCTGTGGCGGCCGGCGACCGACAGCGGCCCCCTCATCCTGCATCCCGATCCGATCTTCGTGGCTCAGGCCGCCGTAATCGCGTTGCGCGAACACGTCGGCGCGGCGGCGGGCGCCGGTGTGCTCGGGGTGCTGATCGGGGACCTGTGCGACGGGGGAGTTGGCGCGGGGAGCGATCGGTACATCCTGATCAGTTCGATCCTGCGCGCGAGCCAGACGGTGCAGGCCGATCGGACGACGATTGTCCTCAAGACGATGTGGGATCAGGTCCGAGACCAGCTCAAAGCGACCCAGGGCCGGCTCCTGGGATGGTACCACACGCACGCCGACGCGGGGATCGAGATGTCGTCGTACGACGTCGAGGCGCACGAGCGGTACTTCCGGGATCCCTGGCAGGTCGCCCTCGTTGTGGGGGCCGCGAACGGGCAGCCGGCCGCGGGCTTCTTCCGCAAGAGTGCGGACGACGCGTGGGTCACGACGCTCTTCCCCTTCTATGAGGTCCAGAAGGAAGAATCGGCGGGGGAGGGTGGGAAGAAGCGCTCGTACGTTGTGTGGAAGAACTACAAGGCGTATTCCGCCACCATCGCCGCGAAGTCGGCAAAAGCAGCACCGCGTCCGCCCGCCGCCGCACGCCCGGCGCCGCCTCCGCCTCCGCCTCCGCCACCGCCCCTCCCCGAGCCGGAGCTCGAAGAAGAAAAGGAAGAGGAGCCGGCCGACGAAGCGGAGGAATCGGTTCAATCGGCGCCACCAGGGAAGGATGGCGATGAGCTCAGGTTCCTGAGCGCCGCGGAGGATGCGCCTCCTCCGGCGCCGACGCCGGCAGCTGCACCGGCACGCGCCGCGGCGCCGTCGCCCGAGCCGCCGCAAGCCGCTCCGCCATCACCCCCCCCGGCACCGCCGCCCGCGCCCGTTCCGCAGGCGCCCACGCCGATGCCTTCACGGACCGGCGCCGTCCAGGGATTGGTCGCGGACGGCGCGCTCGTTTCGAGTCAGGAGATGGTGGCGCTTCCGCCACTCGAGCCGGAGCCTCCTGTTGAAGCGAGCGGCCCGCGCCGGCGAATCTCGCGCGCGCCTCGCGCCGGCAGGCGCGGTTTGGGAGGCATGGTGCTCCCGGTAGTCATCGCCGTATTGGTCGCGGGCGGCTGGCTTGCATACCGGAAGTTCGGGCGTCAGCTCTGGTCGAATCCGGTAATCGCCAATGAGATCGCGCAGCTGCGGGACCTCGTGACGCAGCGCCTGCATCGTGCGGCCGCGCCACCGGCGCCGGGAGCGCCTGCGCCCCCGCCCGCGGCCGTGACGCCGCCCGTTCCGGGCGCGCAGCTGGTGGCACATGAGTCGGTCCCACCTCCGCCGGCCGCGCCGCCGAGTCCCGCGCTGCTGCAGCTCGATCAGCTGGCCGACTCACTGTCGCAGGCCCTCACCGCGTATCAGGATCGGTTGCGCCTGTTCGACAACCGCCAGCTCGACTGCGCCGGGCTCGGCCGCGGCCTGGTCACGGTGGAGAGCCGGCACGCGGCGTATACGGCGCAGAGCGCCGTCGGTGGCGTGGCGCTGGACGCCGCGCGGGCGGCGCGCCAGCAGGCGCTGCGCGTGGCGTTCGACTCCGCCGAGCAACGCTTCCAGCTCGCGCACTGCACGCGTCCGTGACCCGCGCCTTGGCGGCTCGGCGGCCCTAAGCTAGCTTACAGGCGCCCCAGGTCCGCAGGCTTTTCGCTCGTGAACCGCGTCAGGCCCCCGCAGGGAGCAGCGCTCAGCGATGTCGAAATTCGCTGCGGGGTGCCTGGGGCACTTCACTTCTCGCCGTCCGGCTTCGCATGATCGCCCTCGCACGCAAGTACCGTCCGCGCCAGTTCGCCGACCTCGTCGCGCAGGACCATGTCGCGTCCGCGCTGCGCGGCGCCGTCGCGCAGCAGCGCGTGGCGCACGGCTATCTCTTCGCCGGGCCGCGCGGCGTCGGCAAGACGACGGCCGCCCGCATTCTCGCCATGGCGTTGAATTGCGAGCAGCGCACGAGCGCGGGCGAGCCCTGTGGCGTGTGCGACTCCTGTACCCGGATCTGGGGTGGCGCCGCGAATCTCGACGTGGTCGAGCTCGATGCGGCGTCGAACCGCGGCGTGGACGACGCGCGCGACCTGCGCGAGCGCGCCATGTACGCCGCCACCACGGAGACGCGCTCCAAGGTCTACATCGTCGACGAAGCGCACATGCTGACGCGCGAGGCGTGGAACGCGCTGCTCAAGATTCTCGAAGAGCCGCCCCCGCGCGTCGTCTTCGTGTTCGCGACCACCGAGCCGCACAAGATCGCCCAGGCGGCGGCCCCGATTCTCTCGCGCCTCCAGCGGTTCGATTTCCGGCGTATCGGGCTCCGTCCGATCATCGACCGCCTGAAGCACGTGCTCTCGGCCGAAGGGCTCACCGGGGATGACGACGCGCTGTACCTGATCGCCAAGAGCGCCGAGGGCGGGATGCGAGACGCGCTGTCCGTGCTCGACCAGGTACTCTCGTTCGGCGAAGGGCCGGTCACTGCGCGGCGGGTACGCGAGGTCCTGGGGCTGATCCCGGACGAACTGTACGGCGAGATGCTCCGTGTCGTGGCCGACCGCGACGCGCCGGCGGTGTTTCCCCTGGTCGACCGGCTCGCCGAATCGGGCGCGAACCTGGCGGAATTCGTCGCGGGTGCGGGAGAGACGCTCCGCGCGGTGCTCCTGGTCGGGCTTGGTGGAACGCCCGAAGGCATCACCGCGTCCCTGCGCGATCTCGTTGAGACATTCGCTCCCCGGTTGCCGCCCCCCGACGTCGTACGGTTGTTGACGGTGCTGAGCGATGCGGAAGGCAAGATCGCCTCGAGCGGCCACACGCGCCTCGCCGTCGAGGTGCTGTTGCTACGCTGGGCGATGATGGACCGGACCGTCGAGCTGAGCCAGGTGCTGAGCGCGCTCGGGCAGGGCACGAGTGAAGGCGGCCCGGAAGGGAAGCGAGCGCCTGAGCCAGCGCCGCGCACGCCCTCGATGCTGCGCGACGCGGCGCCGCCCGCGACGGCGGCTCCGCGCGCTCCGGCACCGGCCTCCGTAGCGGCGATGCCCGCCGCCGCCCCCGCCCCCGCCCCCGTTGCGGCTCCGGAGCCCGGCCCGCTCACGCTCGAGCGGGTCCGCGCCGTGTGGCCGCAGGTGATCGTCGACGCGCGCGCCAAGAGTCAGATGCTCGGGGCGCTCCTCGGCGCAACGGAGGTGGTGGGGGTAGACGGGCCGTCGGTCGCGATTCGCATGCTCGATGACAATGCCGTGCACGCCGAGGGGATCGAGCGGCAGCGCGACGCGGTGGCGGCGCTCCTCGGCAGATACGTCACCGGCGCGGTGCGGATCTCGTTTGCGCGTGCGGCCCCCGAAGCGCCGCGGCAGCGCCCGGCGCGGCTGACGGAGGACGGCGCGCGCGCGGAGCGGCTCAGCCGATTGCGGCAGGCCGACGCCGGCCTCAACGCCGCCGTGGAGGCGTTGGATTTGGAGCTGCTGGAATAACTTGCCACCCGTCGGGGTGGGGGGTAACTTTCGACACATGGCGGATTTATCCAACTTGCTCCAGCTCGGGCAGCAGATGCAATGGCGGCTGTCGGAGATCCAGTCCCAGCTGGCGCAACAGACGGTCACGTGCTCGGCCGGTGGGGGGATCGTCCAGGCGACGGCCGACGGGCGTGGTCAGATCCGCGCCATCAAGATCGACCCTCAAGCGGTGAGCCAGGGCGACGTCGAGATGCTCGAGGACCTCGTCCTCGCGGCCGTCGCGGAGGCGCAGAAGCGCGCCGCCGAGCTGTACCAGGCGGAGGTGCGCAAGCTCGCGTCGGGCCTCCCGTTTCCGTTTCAGCTGCCGCTGTAGCTCGCCGTGTCCGCCATCGAGGATCTCGTGGCGGAGCTTGCCAAGCTGCCCGGGATCGGACGCAAAACGGCTCAACGTCTCACGTTCTATCTGCTGAAGCAGCCTCCCGCGACGGCGGCCCGTCTCGCGGATGCCATCCGCGGCGTGCGGGACCGGGTGACCGCCTGTCAGGTGTGCGGCAACTTGTCCGACGAGGATCCGTGCGCGATTTGCTCCGATCCGCGCCGGGACGGGACGCTGCTGTGCGTGGTGGAGGAGGCGGGGGACGTCGGGGCCATCGAGCGGACGGCCCGGTTTCGGGGCCGCTACCACGTGTTGGGCGGGCGTCTCAGCCCACTCGACGGCGTCGGGCCCGAATCCCTGCGTCTGGAACGGTTGCTTGAGCGGGTCTCGAACGGGTCGGGCGTACAGGAGGTCATCGTGGCGACGAATCCCTCGATGGAGGGGGAGGTGACGGCCACGTATTTGCAGCAGGTGTTGCGGCCGACGGGCGTCCGGGTCACGCGCATCGCGCGCGGCCTGCCCGTGGGGGGCGATCTGGAGTACGCCGACGGCGTGACGATCGCGCAGGCGCTCGACGCCAGGCGCGAGATGTCCGAAGCGGAGTGATTCGAGGAACGCGATGAGCGGCGCGGCCAGCTGGTCGTTCTCCGAGAACGACTTCAAACTGATCCAGCAGCACCTGCAGTCGTTCCTCCGGGATTCGAACGCCCGGTGCGCGCTGCTGGTCGACCGGACCGGGCAGCTCGTCGCCACCGTCGGCGACCAGCCGCAGTTCGATTCCACCGCATTCGCGTCGCTCACCGCCGCCGATTTCAGCGCCAACGACCAGCTCGCGAAGATGATCGGCGAGGCCGAGTTCGCGTCGCTCGTGCACCAGGGCGAGAAGGAGTCGATGCTGCTCGCGGACGTCGCGAAACGGCTGATCCTCGTCGTCCTGTTCGACCAGCGGACGACGCTCGGTCTGGTGAAGCTCAAGGGGAAGGGAGCGGTCGAGCACTTGAACAAGGTGTTCGCGGACATGTTCAATCGCGTGGGCACGGGCCCGGCCACGCAGCAAAAGGGATTGTTGGACGGGGCGGACGACGAAATTGACAAGCTCTTCGGCTAAAGGGACGCGCCCATGTCGATGATCAACTACGCGTCCCGCGAGATCAACTGCAAGTTGGTCTACTACGGGCCCGGGCTGGGCGGCAAGACGACCAACCTGGAGCACATCTACGGGAAGGTGGCTCCCACCGCGCGTGGGAAGATGATCTCGCTCGCCACCGAGACCGAGCGCACGCTGTTCTTCGACTTCCTGCCCGTCGACCTCGGCACGATCCGCGGCTTCAAGACGCGGTTCCACCTCTACACCGTGCCCGGCCAGGTGTACTACAACGCGAGCCGCAAACTCATCCTCAAGGGCGTGGACGGCATCGTGTTCGTGGCCGACAGCCAGATCGAGCGCATGGAAGCGAACGTCGAGTCGATGCAGAACCTGTACGACAACATGGCGGAGTACGGGTACGACCTCACGAAGATTCCCTTCCTCATTCAGTACAATAAGCGCGATCTTCCCAACGCCGCGCCGATCAAGGATCTCCAGGCCTCGCTCAATCCCGGATGGCCGATCGAGGATCCCACGCGCCAGAAAGTTTCGCCCGACCCGTCCCATCCGGGCGAGAACTTGATCGAGCAGGTCGGCGGCGAGTGGATCGGCCGCGCCTCCTACGTCGAGGCGGTCGCCATCCGTGGCGACGGGGTGTTCGACACCCTCAAGGCGGTGAGCAAGCTGGTGCTGAAAACTCTGAGCTAGGGGGCGGTTCGATGCGATGGACCGTGCCCAACATCCTCACGCTGGCCCGCATCTGCCTCACACCCGTTATTGCGCTCCTGCCGTTCATCGAAGGATACTGGCCCAAGGTCATCGCGCTCCTCATCTTCCTCGCGGCCGCGACGTCGGACGTGGTGGACGGCTATCTCGCGCGCCGCTACCACCAGGTCAGTGAGCTCGGCCAGCTGCTCGATCCCATCGCCGACAAGCTGCTGCTCTTCGCCACGTTGATCCCGATCTTCTGGATCACGCGTCACCCCACGATTCTCGTCGACTATCGCATTCCCTGGTGGGGCAGCCTGCCGGTGTGGGTCGCCTTGCTGCTCGTGGGCCGCGAGGTCCTGATCACCGCCTTCCGCTTCTTCGCGAAACGGCGCGGCGTGGTCATCCCGGCGGCTGGGGCGGGGAAGCTCAAGGCCGTCGTCCAGAACATCTTCATCGGCGCGACCATCGCGTGGTTCGCCTGGAAGGACGCCCTCGCGGAGCATCGCTGGGCGGGGTCGTTCCGCAACTTCTGGGATGAGTTCCATGGCGCCGTCGTAGCGATCACCCTCGGCGGGGCCGTGCTGCTCACCGTGTACTCCCTCATCGTCTACATGTATCGCTACCGCGCCCTCTTCAAAGGGGGCGGGTGAAGCTGGAGGTCGTCACCGTCGGCACCGAGCTGCTGCTCGGTTTCACGCTCGATTCGAACGGCGCCGACCTGGGGCAGACCCTCGCCGCGGCGGGAATTGAAATCGTGCGCCGGACGACGGTGGCCGACCGGCCCGACGCCATCCGCGCCGCGATCGCGCAGGCGATGGAGCGCACCGGGACCGTGATCACCACGGGCGGCCTCGGTCCCACGGCCGACGACATGACGAAGGAGATCGTGGCCGAGCTCCTCGGCCGTCCCTTGGTGCTCGATCCGGCGGCGCTCGCGGCCATCGAGGATCGCTTCAGGAAGCTCGGCCGCTGGCCGATGCCCGCGGTCAACCGGCGGCAGGCCGAGGTGCCCGCGGGGGCCACGGTCCTCCCCAATCCCCGCGGTACCGCGCCCGGTCTCTGGATCGAGGACGCGGGCCGCCTCGTGATCCTTCTGCCCGGGGTGCCGCGGGAGATGCGGGGTCTGCTGCGCGACGAGGTCGTTCCCCGCCTCGTCCGACGCGCCGCCGACGCCGCGTCGCGGGTCGTTCGCTCCCGCACCGTCCGAACCACCGGAGTTGCGGAATCGACCCTGGCGGAGCGAGTCGCGTCGGTCGAGTCCGGCATCGCTCCCCTGACCCTCGCCTATCTGCCGTCGGTGCTCGGCGTCGACCTCCGCCTCACCGCGTGGGATCTCGAACGCGAGGACGCGGAGAGTCGTCTCACGGCGGCGGCGCGCCGACTCGCCGCCGCGGCGGGAGAGGACGCGTACGGGGAGGACGATGCGGATCTGGCGGCGGTGGTGCTCGAGCGGCTGCGAGGAAGAGCGTGGCGCCTGGGGGTGGCCGAGTCCTGTACCGGCGGTCTCATCGGCGAGCGAATCACCGCCGTGCCCGGGGCGTCGGACACCTTCGTCGGCGGCGTCGTTGCCTACGCCGACGCGGTAAAGACGGCCGCCCTCAATGTGCCGGCCGAAACGATCGCGGCGCACGGCGCCGTGTCGGAAGACACCGTGCGCGCGATGGCCGAGGGCGCCCAACGGGTCTTTGCGAGCGAGGCAGCCGTCGCGGTCACCGGAATCGCGGGTCCGGGAGGCGGTACCCCCGAAAAGCCGGTCGGCACGGTGTGGCTCGCCGCGCGCGCGGGGACGGAGACGCGGGCGGTGCGGCGGCTCCTGGTGGGTGATCGCGCCGAGATCCGCGCGCGTGCGGCCCAAGCGGCGCTCGACCTGCTGCGGCGAATGTTGGCGCCCGCCTGATGGCGACGCTCGTCGCACCGGACGGAACGCAGCTCGTATTCGACGCCGCGGAGCCTTCGTCGCCCCGAGCCGCGATCCTCATGCTGCACGGCTGGTCGGACCACGCGGGACGCTGGGCCACGGTGGGTGAGCGATTGAAGGATGCCGGTTACGCGGTCTACCTGCTCGATCTGCGGGGTCACGGGCGGTCGGGAGGTCAGCGCGGACACCTCTCACGCTTCAGTCAGCTGCTCGGCGACCTGCAGGCGTTCCGCCGCGCCGTGCGGCGACGCCGCGCCGAGCTGCCGCACATCCTGCTGGGCCACTCCTTCGGCGGCCTCGTCACCCTTCGGTACCTTGAGACGCAGCCCGGCGATCCGATTGCGGCGGCGATTCTCTCGAGCCCCTGGCTCGCGCTCACGAGCGCGCCACCCTTCTGGAAGCAGGCGCTGGCCCGCGTCTGCGCCGACCTGTGGCCAACGCTGCCGATCCCTGCGAGCATCGATCCCGCCTTGATCAGCCGGGACGCGACGGTCAACGCGGCGTACGAGGCCGATCCGGCGGTGCACCAGGCGATGACACCAGGGGCGTGGCGGGAAATCCAGTGGGCGCAGCGCGCCGTGGCCGCCGACGGCGCGCGGATCGACACGCCCCTGATGTTCCTCCTCGGAGGCGAGGACCGACTCGTGGACGCGCACGCGGCGCGTGCCTTCGCCGACAGCTTGGCCGTCCCGACACGCGTGGCGTGGTATCCCGAGATGTTTCACGAGATCCTGCACGATCCCGAGGCGGAGCATGCCGTCTCGGACATCGTGGCCTTCCTGGCGGAGCGCGGCCTCGCCTGACGCAGGTGCGTCATGCGACTGCCGCTCGACAGCACCGTCGCTCGCGGCTATCTTGTTGAATAGCAGTAGCTTCCGCACGTGGTGGGCGACTCCTGCCGCCAGAACGGCATGCATCATCGGGCACAAGGATTGCTCCTCTCGGCACACTCATGGACGATACGCAAGAAAAGATGGACGCCCCAG
>Ga0187780_10002181_pt1 | contig 14770 bp, 14 predicted proteins | sample 1015_Q2_SP10_20__FD_132429 | JGI IMG/M metagenome (GOLD analysis project Ga0187780, IMG submission 132429) | Tropical peat soil microbial communities from peatlands in Department of Meta, Colombia - 1015_Q2_SP10_20_MG | ecosystem: Environmental > Terrestrial > Soil > Wetlands > Peat | place... | reverse complement strand
CGCCAGATGTCAAGCTTGTCCGCATCTCGTATGAGTTTCATAAAAAGCAACGCATCGTTATCCGGGATATCAGGAATTGCATAGGCATTGTGAAACTTTATGGCCTGAAGGATCAGCCGCTGTTCATGTTCCGGGAGGATCCTCAGCACATCCTCTTTCGAAAGGACCTCTGTTCCCAAAACCGCATGGTTGACGGAATTGCTGTCCCTGAAGGTTTTGTATTCCGTGTACTGCGGAAATCTTCCGATGTCGTGGAAGAGGGCGATGGTTTCTGCCAGCAATGCTTCGCCACTCTCAAGAGAGAGGTCCTTTGCGATATATTTCATGTTCTCGCACACATGAAGGGTGTGCTCCTCCTTAAGGAGCAGATTCCTCTGGTCTTCCTCATTGCTGGTATAAAAAGACCTGCAGTAATATGAAAACCATGAGCGAAAAGATGCCAAATCCTTTTCGGTCACTGCTCCATGCCCTCCAATAAAAAGGCGGTTCATCCTTGTTGGTCAGGAAAGCCGTTCCTCTTATGATATAATACATGAACAGCAATGAGAGCAGAACTTACCGAGAAGCCCGGATTTATCCTCGAGGTTTTCGATTTCCTGAACATCCCTACCATCGTGATTGATGCAGACCTCCGCGTTATCCTGGCAAATAGGGCAGCGAATACCATTTTTGACATCCTCCCTGACAGCATGACCGGCCGAGAGTTCTCTGAGTTTATCCCTTTCCCTTCATTCCCCTTCTCGTGGAGCGGAAAAGAGGAAAAGGGGACCAGGTTCGAATCGCTCTGCAAAAAGAGAAATGGTGAGTCCTTCCTTGCGAACGTATCATTTGTCTCCTGCCCCCACAATGACCTCGGGATCGTGACTGTGCAGGACATGTCTGGACAGAAAAAGCTCCAGCAAAGGGCATCCCAGCGGGCAAAGGAGCTCGCGGTGTTTAATAACTTTGCGAAGACGCTTGCGCGGTACACGGATGCAGGGAAGATCATCCAGGAGACGGTCTACATGCTACGTTACCTTATGGAGGCGGACAATGGGTGGGTTTACCTCATGGACGATGTCTCCGGAGAGCTCCACCTTGCTGCGCACCAGGGACTCCCCAAAACGCTCCTGAACGAGATCTCCTGCCGCAAGGCAGGGGAGGGCTTTGTGGGCAAGGTCTTCTCATCCGGCAGACCCCTAATTGTGGAAAGCGCGTCCGAAGACCCGAGGGTGCTCCACAAGGCTGGAGGGATGCAGAGCATGGCAGGCGTACCCATCACCTCAAAAGGGACGCCGCTGGGGGTCCTGGGCCTGGCGAGCAGGAAGGAGTCTTACTTCACCTCCCTTGATACCCAGCTCCTCACCACGATTGCAAACGAACTGGGTGTTGCGATCGAGAATACAAAGCTCATCGGACAGTTGAAGGAACGGATGAAGGAGATCAAGCTCATCAATGAGCTGAGCAGCATGATCAACTCAAGCCTGAGCATGGGCACGGTCTTCAGGATCATGATGTCAGAGATCAAGAAGCTCATCGACTATGATAGGGGGAGCATCCTGCTCTACAATGAGAAGGAGAACAATCTCCTCATCTTTGCCCTTGATACCAATATGAGGACGACACTGAGAAGGGGGGTGAGGGCGCCCCTTGACGGCATAAGCGCCGGATGGGTGATCAGGAACAACCGTCCATGGATAAACGACGATCTCGGGAAAGAGATCTCATTCCCTCTGGACAAAAAACTCCTCGACGAGGGCATCCGCTCCACCATCAGCATCCCCCTTGTGCAGGACAAGATCCTCGGGGTGTTCAATCTCGACAGCACCAAGCCTTCACAATACTCTGAAAGGGACCTCAATCTCCTCCTCTCGGTTTCGAAGCACATATCCATTGCCCTTGAAAACTCCCTTCTTTTTGAAGAGATCTCAAAGGAGAAGAAGGAGTGGGAGCAGACCTTCGACGCTATTACAGATATGGTGTGGATCGAAGACGGCAGGCAGCGGGTCATCCGCGCGAACAACGCCCTCCTCTCAAGGACCGGCTTTCCCTTGGTCGAGATCGTGGGAAAACATTGCGGCGAGATCTTGGAGAGAATCGGTATCAATCCCCTGGAACGCTGCACACAGGATGCACTCTCCATGGAAAGAGCGTCCTTTGTGGAACTGAAAGGGAGCGGTGGGACCATCTTCCACTTCTGGGCCTATCCCCTCACTGACGATGAAGGACATTTGTACGCCATCGTGCATTACCTGACGGATGTGACTGCTCAAAAGCGGCTCGAGCAACAGCTCATACGGGCAGACAAGCTTGCGTCCCTCGGCACCCTAGTGGCGGGTATTGCGCATGAAATCAATAATCCCCTCGGGATTATCGCAGGCTATTCAGAAGCGCTCCTCGAGCGGTCCAAAGACCCATCCCTTTTGCGAGTGAAGGAGTTTGAGGACTTTCCCGAATACCTTGAGACGATCCATAATGAGATGTTCAGGTGCAAGAGGATTCTGAACACCCTTCTTGAATTTGCACGACCTCATGGGGGGACCTTCCGTGAACTGGATATGAATGAGCTCATAAAAGAGGTGATACTCCTTGTAAACCATAAGGCAACAAAATTCAATCATGATATTGAGTTCAGACTCAACCGGGACCTGCCAAAGATAAGCGCAGACCCCGGAAGCCTAAGGCAGCTTTTTATGAATATTATTATCAACTCCCTCTATTTCACCTCCGAGGGGGGAAGCATCGTCATCACCACGCGGTCCGGCACGTCCGCTTCTGATCTTCGGGGCGATGCTGCGGAGATGGTCGAGGTATCCATTTCAGACACCGGTCCCGGAATTCCTCACGATATCATTGACAAGATATTCGATCCTTTCTTCACCACAAAGCCTGTGGGCGAGGGCACCGGGTTGGGGCTCGCAATCTGCCATAAGATTGTGGAAGAGCATAACGGGAATATCTATGTGGAGAGCGAAGCGGGCATGGGGACCACATTTACCATTCACCTTCCTGCGAAGACCGCATGATCAGGGTACTCGCCGTTGACGATGAGGAGCCCTTCAGAAGGCTCCTCAAGAAAGAACTCACCAGGAAGGGTTTCTTTACTGAGGTTGCACCGGACGCTGGGACCGCCCTGCGGCTCCTTAAGGAAAGCTCTTTTGATGTCATGCTCCTGGACATCCTCATGCCAGGCCTCAATGGCATTCTGCTCATGAAAAAATTACGGGCTGATCCTGCTCCCCCGGTAATCATTGTGCTCACAGGCAAGGCGACTGTGGAGACCGCGGTGGAAGCCATGAAACACGGCGCATATGATTACCTCACGAAACCTTACAAGCTTGATGAACTCGTGATTCTCATCAACAGGGCCTACGAATACGGGAAACTCAAGATTAGGAACGAGCAGTTCCAGCAGGAACTTCTCAGAAAGGAAACCCAGGCCGATTTTGTGGGCAGGAGCAGCCAGGTCAAACATATCCTCGCGCTTATCAGGAAGATTGCGCCCACCGATTCCACGGTCTTCATTCAGGGAGAGAGCGGAACCGGGAAGGAGCTGGTTGCAAATACCATATGGCAGCACAGCAAGCGGAGCATGCTTCCCCTTGTCGTACTGAACTGTGCAACGCTGTCAGAGAACTTTCTGGAGTCCGAGCTTTTCGGATACGAAAAAGGCTCCCATTCCACTGCGTACCAGACAAAGTACGGCCTCTTTGAAGTGGCAGACAAGGGAACGCTTTTCCTCGATGAGATCGGCGAGATACCGCGGGGTCTCCAGGCAAAGCTCCTGCGGTTTCTCGATTCAGGGGAGTTCAGAAGACTGGGTGGAAACAAGACACTCAAGGTCGACGTAAGGGTCATTACCGCCACCAACAAAAACCTTGTTGAAAGTGTTGCTGCAGGAGGGTTCAGACAGGATCTGTATTATCGGCTGAATGTGATCAACATCACAATCCCACCTCTCAGGGAGAGAAAGGAAGACATTACCGAACTTTCTCTTCACTTTCTGAAACGGTACTGCCGGAAACTCTCAAAAACCATTTCCGGGTTCAGTCCCGAGGCACTGGAAGGACTCAACACCTATCACTGGCCCGGAAACGTGAGAGAACTGGAAAATGTGATCGAACGGGCGGTAACCCTGTGCGATACGGACACCGTACATTCCCATGACCTCTCGATTCCCCTCCCCCTTTCAGTCACAGACAAGGGAAGGCATGTTTCGCTGGAGCACATGGAGAAAGAGCATATCCTCAGCGTGCTGAGAGAAACCCGAGGCAATCAGTCAAAAGCGAGCCAGCTCCTCGGCATAGACAGAAAGACCCTTTACCTGAAGCTGAAGAAATACGGTGTCGCTGAATTCTCCGAGAAGTAGAGCACTACAGACCTCGCATTAATGCCACTTTCCTGTCTGCGCAATTATCCCTGACCCTGATCCCGTTCAATGTGTTCCAGCCCATTTTATTCACGAGTTCCTTTCTCCTAGGAGAGGCATCCGGCTGATTACAGCGTGTGAACAAAGGGAAATCTGCTATAATGAGACGTATTTCCCGAGAGTAATCGGATCAGAGGATGATAATTCATGGCAGCCGAAGACCTTTCGAAGCTGAAGATAGACAAATCTCACATTGCACCCCATTTCATGAAGAGGAGACCGTTCTACAAGATAGGGGTAGTGCTACTTATTGCACTCATTGCCCTGCTTTTCTTTAAGGGGGTCTTTTCTCCCGCAGTCCAGGTCGAGGTCGCTACCGTGACGCAGGTGTATCCTTCACGGACATTCACACTCCTGAATGCGAGCGGGTATGTAGTGGCTCAGCGAAAGGCCTCTGTATCGTCCAAGGCAACCGGAAGCCTTGAATCCCTTTATGTGGAGGAAGGGAGCCGGGTGGAGAAGAACGCGATCATGGCCCGCCTCGAAAACAGGGATGTGGTCGCTGCACGGGACCAGGCAGCGGCGAACCTCAACCTTGCCCGTTCCAATGTGGAGCAGGCAAAGGCTGAGCTCCATGACGCCACCCTTGCGTATAACCGGGCCAAGGACCTGGTGGCCAAGGGGTTTATCGCGAAGGCAGATTTTGACACTGCGGAGGCCAGGTACCAAAAGGCGGTTGCGGGCGTTGCGGCAAGCGAAGCTGCGGTGAAGGCGAATATAGCCGCGCTTCGGGCTGCGGAAGTGGCCATTGAATATACCCTTATACGGGCCCCCTTTGATGCAGTGGTGCTCACAAAAAACGCTGATGTGGGAGATATTATAACCCCGTTTGGGGCTGCTGCAAATGCAAAGGCATCCGTGGTCACGATCGCTGATATGGACTCCCTCCAGGTTGAGGCGGACGTCTCTGAATCTGACCTTGAGCAGGTGAAAGTGGGTCAGCCGTGTGAAATACAGCTTGACGCCCTTCCTGAATCCCGCTTTCGCGGTGAGGTGCATATGATCGTGCCGACTGCCGACCGCTCCAAGGCAACGGTCATGGTCAAGGTGCGTTTTCTGGACAAGGATCTCCGCATATTACCTGAGATGAGTGCAAAGGTCGCCTTTCTTCAGAGACCGGTTACTGCGGATGAACAGAAACCGCGAACTGCCATTAATCCTACGGCAGTACTGAGCCGCAACGGGAAGAATATAGTATTCCTCATTAAGGACGGTCGGGCCGTGGATACGCCCGTCACCCTCGGTCCTGAGATAGGCGATATGGTGGAGGTGCGTGGAGGGGTGAAGGCAGGGGAAAAGGTGGTGCTGAAGCCCCTGAACAAAGTGAAGGCTGGAGACAAGGTGAAGCTAGCAGAAAAGTAGATGGAAGTGCATAGGCCATCCATTGTCGAGATTAAGAACCTGAACAAAACCTACCGCCGCGGAAATCAGGTCATCACTGTCCTCAGTGACATCACCTTTACTATCGATGAAGGTGAATTCCTGGCCCTCATGGGGCCATCTGGTTCGGGGAAGACGACTCTGCTGAACCTCATCGCAGGCATTGACAAGCCTGACAGCGGCAGTGTCAGGGTGGGTGAGGTCGAAATCACTTCACTTTCAGAGACCGAACTCGCTCGCTGGCGCGCCTCCCATGTAGGCTTCATCTTCCAGTTTTACAACCTTATCCCGGTACTGACCGCGTTTGAAAATGTTGAACTTCCCCTTCTGCTCACCGGGCTTTCGAAGAAAGAGCGGCAGGAGCACGTGGAGACCGCTCTTTATGCGGTGAACCTGTCAGACCGGATGGACCATTATCCCTCCCAGCTCTCAGGAGGCCAGCAGCAGCGGGTTGCCATTGCCCGGGCTGTGGTGGCAGACCCGACGATTCTGGTGGCTGACGAGCCGACCGGTGACCTCGACAGAGTCTCTGCCCGTGAGATCCTGGACCTCATGGAGCGCCTTGTCCATGAATTAGGCAAGACCATCATTATGGTGACACACGATCCCCGCGCAGCGGAAAAGGCCCATATGGTGAGGAACCTCGAAAAAGGTGTGTTGAACAATGTTCTTTCTTAGACTCCTCTTCCGGAACGCCTTCCGCCACAAGCTTCGCACCACCCTCACTGTGGTGGGAGTTGCCATAGCAATTCTCGCCTTTGGCCTGCTCCGTACCCTTGTGGGACTCTGGTATCTCGGAGTGGAGCGCTCTTCTGCCACCCGCCTCGTCACCCGGAATGCCATCTCCCTTGTCTTTACGCTCCCCATTGCTTACAAGGACAGGATCCTCCAGATACGGGGAGTGAAGAGCATTTCCTACGGAAACTGGTTCGGCGGTATCTACGCGGACGAAAAACACTTCTTTGCCAACTACGCAATAGACGCAAAAAGCTATCTTGATCTCTATCCGGAATTCGTGCTTCCGGCCGATCAGAAGGCGGCATTCCTCAGGGACAGGAAGAGCTGCATGGTGGGCGAGAAACTTGCGAAGCTGTACAGATGGAAGATCGGAGATATCATCACCCTGAAGGGGACCATCTTCCCTGGCCAATGGGAATTCGTTTTGCGCGGCATTTATAAAGGCGCGGAGAAGAGCACCGAAGAGCGCGCGCTCATGTTTCACTGGGACTATCTGAACGAGACGCTGAAGAAGACCGTGCCCCGGAGGGCTGACCAAGTGGGATTCTATATGATTGGGGTGACGAACAAGGACCTCGCCCCTGAGGTTGCAGTGGAGATAGACAGGACATTCAAGAACTCCCTCGCAGAGACTATGACCGAGACCGAGCGGGCCTTTCAGCTCGGTTTCATCTCGATGACCGAAGCCATCCTCATCGCAATCCAGATCGTATCGTATGTGGTCATTGTCATTATTATGGTAGTTGCGGCCAACACTATGGCAATGACCGCGAGGGAGAGGATATCCGAGTATGCCACGCTCAAGACCATCGGCTTTGGAAAGTGGCATATCGGGGGGATCGTATTCGGTGAGTCTCTTGTAATCGCCATGACAGGAGGAATCATAGGGGCGCTCCTCACCTTTCCTGCAGCCCGCTGGTTCGAGGTTGAATTGAGCCAGTACTTCCCTGTGTTCAGCGTGTCGCCGATCACCATATACCTCGACCTCTTGGCTGCCATGGGAATCGGCGTGGTCGCTGCGGTCTTTCCGACGTGGCGGGGCGCAACCATCCGTATTGTGGAAGGTCTTCGGAGGATCGGGTAGATGAGAATCCCCTATTTCTACAGCATCAGGAATCTTCGTACGCGCAAACTCACCACAATCCTCACCGCGTCAGGCATGGCACTAGTAGTTTTTGTCTTTGCTGCCACACTCATGCTGTCAGAGGGGCTCAGGAAAACATTGGTGGATACAGGCTCGTACGATAACGTCGTGGTGATCCGCAAGGCAGCGAATTCAGAGGTGCAGAGCGGCGTTGAACGGCTCAAGGCCTCGATCATCGAGACCCAGCCCGAGGTCGCCATAGGAGAAAACGGTGAGCCCCTCCTCTCAAAGGAGCTGGTGGTGCTTATCAATCTTCCCAAGAGGGGAAGCAGCAAGCCTGCGAATGTGGTGATCAGGGGCATTGGGGCAGCTTCCCTCCTCCTCAGACCCCAGGTGAAGCTGCGTGAGGGCAGGATGCCGAAACAGGGTTCTGCCGAAGTGATCGCGGGAATAAGCATCGCAAAGCGTTTCCAAGGAGGCGGCATAGGCGAGACCGTGAGGTTTGGCATGCGTGACTGGACCGTGGTGGGGATCTTTGATGCAGGCAACACAGGGTTCAGCTCTGAAATATGGGGAGATGTGGATCAGCTCATGCAGGCCTTTCGCCGCCCCGTCTATTCATCCGTCATCTTCAAGATGAGGGACTCCGCTGAATTTGAAGGGTTCAAAATGCGTATTGAGGGTGATCCCCGGCTCAGTCTGGAGGCGAAGCGGGAGAAGACATTTTATGAAGAGCAGTCAGAGGGCATGGCCAAGTTCCTCAACATACTGGGCATAACGCTCACCATTATATTTTCCCTGGGCGCAGTCATCGGCGCCATGATCACCATGTATGCTGCGGTGGCGAACCGCGTCACAGAGATAGGCACCCTCCGTGCGCTGGGCTTCCCCAAGTCGAGCATCCTTGCCGCCTTTGTCCTGGAGTCCCTTTTTCTCGGGCTGATAGGAGGATGTGCGGGGCTCTTTTTCGCGTCCTTCATGCAGCTCATCACCATCTCGACCATGAACTGGCAGACCTTTGCCGAACTTGCCTTTGGCTTTACCCTGACCCCGGATATCGCAGGAAAGTCTTTGGCCTTTTCCCTCATTATGGGCTTTGCCGGAGGCCTGCTTCCTGCAGTGAGGGCCGCACGGATGAGCATTGTGGAGGCGCTGAGGGCGAGTTAGGGCAGATCCGGATTGAGGTGATCGAGAATGAGGAAGGACTTCTCGCAGAAGCCAACAGTTTCAAACGCTGTTAACTTTATGAGGACTTCAATCGGAACTCCTTATGTCTGCGATGCCTATGTCCAGAAATGCTTCTCTTCAATGTTTAAACCATCTCTACGCAAGTACGCGACCACGTCATCGATTAGGCATAGCTCGTCATATGCAACGGTCTGAATTTTCGAAGCTTCATTTACCTGTGGATCAATGTAGTCCGTCCTAACAGATACAGTTGAGTGATTTCTCCTGTGGTGATGCCACAGCCGATCGCCGGGGCGTCATCCGTGCCTCGTTTTCATTCATTGATATTGTCCTATTTGAGGCATAACAGTTCTTTTTGAGTATCTTATCATTTCATTTTCTCAAGGAAGGGTGTATATATTTGCTTTTAAGCTTATTCTTCCTTAACAACTCCCAATCATTACCGGTAACTTGCTTTCGACACTTGTCTCTCTTACACTCACATTGCATCATAAATCTTGGATTTGATTCTATAAGACCATAATCATAGGTTAGCTCCTCGCCTTTCTTGATATTTCTAATTGCAATAAAGTTTCCTGCATCGTCGAATCCAAGATTACCTTCACATGAGTGATTAAAATACCATTCAATAGATAGCTTATTGAAATCCATGTTTTCGGGAGGAATAAAGCCTTTAGGTGTCCCGACGCAGAAATCCATAATTTTTCTTTTTGTTTCACTGTCAAAGCGGGAACAAGCTTCCCAGGATATTTGGTGCCTAAAATCTTTCAAACTTATACCCTCGGCAACTCTCTGCCCCTTTTTAATTCGGACCACAGCAAAAACGCCGACTCCACCCTTATGAATCAGAGAAGGTCTTAATTCAATCAACAAAGTAGGATAATCTACCCGACCTTCCATTGACACTCAGCTTTCTTAAATTCATCTATTTCGTCATCAAATTGTTTTTCTATGGTTTCTATAGTTGACGCGCTGTCTCCCTTAGTGTGCCGACGCGCAATATTCATCTTCATCAATTCCTTGTATAGTAGTTCAATATCTTCATATAAGTTTACATCCTTCCACCTCCTGCGAATTTCCGGAATGGCTACCCGAGTGTAATGGAAATATCTCTCAATATAGAATCCAATAGTCTCCCAAACGAGATCGATGGTCAAAACCTTTTCCTTATAATAAGATGCTATCCTTTCAAGAAACTCCAGTACACCTTCGGTTTTATTCAAGCGTTTATCGTCGAAGTTTAAAATATCACTGCTATAATCAAAGGGCAAGACTGAACATGCCGCGCATCTCGCTTTTCTCATTTCTTTACAATTCCACTCCTTGTATAATTCAGTTAAAGTTTGCAGTTCCAATTGTTTCTTGAGCTGTGTCCCCTGCCAATAAATTACTCCAGCCGTGATAGCTGTAACGAGTGTCAACAATAACGTTGTCCATGCAGCGTAATCCACATCTGCATTTTGATGCATGTCAAAAAGTGCAGACCTAAGCAGAAATCCGATGATAAAGCCAGCAGATAAGATAATGGGAATCCAAATCATCGATATTCTTTTGGGGAAATGTCGTTTCATTCCTGGATGAGTATATCTCTTACTCTTGGCATATGATCTCCACATTTTCAATTAATAATCTACACTTTTTAAACGAATTAGGAAAGTGATATATGGCAAACAGAAAAAAGTGCGGAAGCAAGACTTCGATTGGAAACCATCGGTTTCGTTGAGATGGTCTGGGTGCGGAGTAGCAGGTGCAGCCCTGCGTGGCGAATATGTCGACTACTAACTTTTGGACACCCTCTTAGCGCGATAACGACTATTATTCCAAGGATTAGCACCAAAACGACCAGCCTTTTGATCTTTGCCATCGTACCCAGTTTTCCTTTGGTCTCATAGGGCTTTTTCAGCCCGGGACCTAATCGCTTTGCGACGTGCAAAAGCACCTAAAGATAAGTTTAACGTTTTTTCTCCTCGTATCATCATATAATAAAGGCATGTTTGTCATTGCAATTGATAATTTAGAGGAAGACAGGGAGTCCTTGGCGCGTTCCCTTGCGTCAGTACTTGACATGTCGCTATATGACGCCCTCGTCCGTTTGCGCATACCCGGGACAGGGCCTTTGGTTATCTCATCCCAGAGGGACGAAGCAGCCGCAAAAGAGATCTCTGACAAACTCGAAGCTGCTGGCTTCAGAACATACATGGTTAACGAAGACGAAATCGAGTCAGACGAAAAAAGGGCCATTGTTCATAAATTCTCCCTAGCAGAAAGTGCCTTCAAGATCGAAACGAAGACGGGCAAGACGGTGACAACCGATTATAAGATTGTCTATGGGATCGTCCGAGGAATCAGAATCGCTCAAACTACAAAGACGGAGACGACAAAGGAGCGCAAGTTAGCCTTGGGCAGGGCGCTCATGACGGGCGGGCTTGTGGTCACCAAGGCATCACGAACCACCCTAGACCTGACGGCGGAGGAGCGAGAGGGATTTTTCCAGCTTTATACCGCTGGCCGACAGCCGATTCTATTCCTTGAGTCGGCCCTAATATTCGATTCCACTGGCTTGGCCCTCCAGCTAACACGCACAGCTAACTTTGCTAATCTACTTTCAGAGATGAAGCGGCGGTGCGCTGCCGCAGTTTATGACGAACGTCTTGTGAACAAGGCGGCCCAATATCAGTTACTCGGTCCCACGTTCGATCCCCCACGTCATTTCGACCTTGCTGTCACTGTTCTCGCCAGGTCTCTGCGATCGTCTCAACTGCGTAAAAACCGCCCCACAAGTGCTAGCTTTAAAGCCCCGAAATGAATTGCAGACAATCTGGGTTTCTAGCGAAACTCCACACTCATAAGGAGTTCTCTCTGGTATTGCCTTTCAGGTGGACCCTCGCCCTCGCAATCGACTCAACGCCTGTGTCAAGTGTGTAGACCTGACCCTAATTCTACTCTGAACTCGGCAGTAGGGAATGGGGTTATTTGGCGGGATTGCGGCATATCCCAAAGAAGTGTTTCAACCGATTATTGACAAGAATTACGTAATATGACATAGTAGCTACAAATATAGCTACGTGGAGGCGTATAATGAAATTTGCCAATGTCAGAGAACTAAAGAACAAGACATCGGAGATTCTGAGAAAGGCTGAGAAGGAAGCAGTGATCATTACTTCCAAGGGCAAGCCGCGTGCAATCGTCACCGCAATTTCTGAGGATGACTTTGAGGATTATCTTCTCGAAAAAAGCGGTGCACTGCAAGACATGCTCGCTGAAGCACAGGCAGAGTATCGGAGCAAAGGCGGTATCACTCTGGAGGATTACGTGTCAAAGAGGAAAAGAAAAATTGGATAAGTTTCAAATTGTTCTTTCATCCCAGGCTGCAAAAGATCTTGATACTTTCAATGATGCGATATGTAAACGCCTCACTTCTCGCATGAAAATCCTTGAAGAGAATCCGTTTCAAAGAGGAAAGCTGATTAAGAAGATAAAGGGAACTTCTTCGGATTATTACAGGCTGCGTGTAGATAAATACCGGATTTTTTATTTTATTGACGGCAATAGGATTGTTATTTTGCGCGTCCTAAGCAAAAAAGATGTCGGTAGATTTATCAGTAATTTGAACTGAATCGGGTAGCGAGCGCATTCCTCGCAGCTTGCTGCGGAGTTCTTCATTATGCTGAAATAACCGTTTCATAGGAAGCTGAGGGCTGAATGCTGATAGCTAACATTGGTGAATTGGGGATATCCGGCAGGCTTGTGACATGACTTTGGGAAGATTTCAGGATGACAAAATATTATGTGTCGCTACAGTGCCCGTCAGACCTGGCGTTGACGAGTTTTGAGAGCCTGCACTTAATTTCGCCAGGAGCAGTTCCCTCTTCAGGTCCTCGCCGATGATGACGAGCCGGCTGTGGCTAACAGGTTTGTCAAAGGGAACACAATCCAGCCTTCCTGAAGAAATGTCCAGTCTGAAAGGCCCCTCAGAGGTCTGCACCAGGGCCTTTGCCCTCACCACTCTTCCGAATGTTCCCTCCACCATGCCACTGAAAAGGTTTTTGCAGAATGAGAGTGGTTCGGTTTTTATTACATTCGCGGTGAAGGTTTCGAGATGAATGTGGGTCTCAAGCTTCCTGACAGGTGACCAGGTTCGGGAAACAGCAGGGAGTGGGCCATTGAGTGATGCGTTTATCGTGGGGAAGGTCACTCCCCGGGGATTGATAGTCTCCAGGATATGCACGATCCTGGAGGTAGTTCCTTTATCAACCAGATCTGTCTTGTTCACGAGGATGATGTCCGAGTTCACAATCTGGTCCTCAAAAAAATTCCCGAACATCTGGGATTCATGGAGTTCGAGGAATTCAGTTGCGTCGATAATGCCCACAATAGTGACCGGACTGATCTTCACGAGATCAAGGGCCTCGAGCACTGCTGAAGGGGAGGCTACACCGCTTGGTTCAATGATAAGATGCTCTGGCGCGAGGGTCTCTGTAATCTTCTGCAGGGTTGTAATAAGGTCAAACTTGAGGGTGCAACAGACGCACCCACTGGGAAGTTCTATGGACTCGATACCACTGCCGGAGAAGATTGCTCCGTCGATACCCACCTTGCCGAAGTCATTGACAAGGACGACGGTCTTTTCTCTCGTGTTCTTCGCGACCTCTTGAATAAAGGTCGTCTTCCCTGCGCCCAATAGTCCGCATACAATCGTTGTCTTCATGAACCGCCTATAGTGACTTTTTCCAGCGCCTCTTGAGCCAATTGAGCTACCGTTTTTTCCCTGCTTGCAGATATCCTCTTAAGCGCGAGTATTGCGGCATCTCCCCCTATCTTGCCGAGACTCCGTATCGCATTTTTCCGCACTACAGATGAGGTGTCGTTGGTCGCGAGTTCGAGGGCTACGACTGCCTGGACTGCCTTGAGCATTCCCAATGCCTTGGCAGCGCTCTTCCGTACCCACTCCTCAGGGTCCTCTATGAGCGCCATTAAGTGGGGTACTGCCTCTGTGGCCCCAAGTTCCCCAAGGGCGTATGCAGCGTTATTTCTCACCCCTGCGTTGGGATCTTTCAGGGCTTCTATCAGGGTTCCCGACGCCCGCTTGTCCTTAAGCTTTCCCAGACCCGCAGCTGCCTTTGCCCTGCTTAGGCCTGTGCCTTTCCTGAGGTCGTCCTCCAGTTCATCGAATCCCATTCACCCCTCCCGTTTTCGCGACGCAGCCTTAATATGTGGCGCATCTCTCACCAGTGATTACGGTGAACACATAGTTTAAGAAAATGGTATTCTTTTTGCAATGAAAGATACGCAAGGCAAGGAGGAAGAGGAATGAAAGAAAATAAGGAGAGAAACCTGAAAGAGATCGTGGCAAGGAGGATCGAGCTTTTCAAGAAAAAGCCTGAGGCAGCACTCTACAGACCGACGGTGTCCTCCACACACGTGAGTGGGCTGTACACTGAAACCAAAGTGAGGGAGCATCTCCTGAAGTCTGACTACGGTGAGGCTGCTGGCGGAACCAACCTGGCACCCAACCCCATTGAACTGCTCCTCACAGCGATTGCTGCGTGTATTGAAGCCGCGTTCTATGAGTTTGCGGTCCATGAAGGATTTACCATCAATGCACTCTCGGTAAACGTGGAAGGGACGCTGGACCTCAGGGGGCTGTTCATGATCGATAATGTGGCTGCCGGTTTCAAAGAGGTGAAATATACATTCACCATAGACACGCCGGAAGATGAAGAGAAGATACGTAAGTTTGCGGAACGGGTGATTGCCCACTGTCCTGTGGTGGACAGCCTCATCAACCCCACGAGGGTCTCTGGTGAGATTCGTGTCCGGAAATGAGAGGGGGCAAGAGCTCCGCATAACCGTCAATGGGGAAAAATGCCCTAAGTAATTGGGGCATTTTTCCCCTAATCCCCTCGGGAGTTCTATAAGGGAGTTATTCAGGCCCCGCAATTTCCAATTCTTCCCATGGCATTAATATTGCT